>Ga0209979_1001259_pt1 | contig 28593 bp, 22 predicted proteins | sample AnhtaG_FD_183114 | JGI IMG/M metagenome (GOLD analysis project Ga0209979, IMG submission 183114) | Deep subsurface microbial communities from Anholt, Denmark to uncover new lineages of life (NeLLi) - Anholt_01485 metaG (SPAdes) (version 2) | ecosystem: Environmental > Aquatic > Marine > Oceanic... | reverse complement strand
ATCATGCGCAGATACTTCAGCCGTTCATCAATAGTCATCTTGTCTTCAGTGGACATAGTTCCCTCCGGTAAGATTATCATTTGAGTGAACTATACCACTTCGGTAGGATTATACGTGAATGAATACGATCACTTGACTTTGTTCGGTTTTGGGTGTATAATAAAACAGGGGACTGCTTGGCGGGGCCATCCGCCGCACAGATTTCACTTCCATCCATCAGCATCGTCACTTGGCCACCTGGCAGCAAACAGGGGTCTTACTGGTCCATCTTTGCCGCTGCGACGGGGCTCGGTAACGCCAAATCATCAGCACCAACACTGTCATCCGAGCCTGCAGCCTGCCCGCCGAACCTTGAGGCCCTCCTGTCAGCTAAGGTATCTATGTAGGTGAAGGGTCATGTTGCCGGATAATAATACCGGTCCGAGCGTCTGGGCAAGAATCGAAGAAGATATTTCGAAGCGGCGGGAAGAGGCGCCAACCTTCGACATATGGGAACTGGCTGAGGAACGGCTGAATCTGGCTAAATATCGCCCGGTTCGGATTGCGGAGGCGGAACTGGCGGACATCAGCAGCGAGGCTGCTGGGGAACGCTACATGCTCCGGAACCCAAACAACGACCAGTATATCACCTTGGGCAAGCAGGAGCTTTTCCTCTGGAACTTGATGGACGGACAAAACACGCTCAAGGACCTGATGCTCGAGTACTTCACTAAGTACGGAACTATGGGGCAACAGGTGCTGCTGAACCTCTTGGGTCTGCTGAAGAGTAACGGATTCCTTAAGGAAAAGCCTGCTCCTGTGATGCAGACGCTGATGGCGCGGTTGCAGGGGAGGAAGTTGCTGTTCCGGCTTATGTCGGCGGTCAATTTCTTCATGCATAGAACCTTCACCTCCAAACGAGCGGATGGCTATTTTGACTGGCTTTACCGACATGGCGCCCGCCCCATATACACCCACCCGGGGTTTATCATTACCCTGTTCCTGCTTGTAGCTGACCTTGCCTTGTTCGGCTACTTTTTCTTTGTCCAACGTGTTAGCTTGCTGATATCCTCCAGTGGCACAAATATTTTTGATATGATTACGATGATGCTTATTATGTATGGTAGTATTTTCATTCACGAAAACGCTCATGGACTCACGGTTAAGGCTTTTGGAAGAAAGGTGCTGAGAGCGGGGTTTATGCTCTATTTGGGCTCGCCTATATGCTTTGTGGATACAATGGATATCTGGATGAAACCTCGGGCGCCCCGTATAGCGGTCTCTTTCGCCGGACCCTGCTCCAATGCCGTCATCGGCGGCCTCCTTTTCCCGATAGCACTATTCCTACCGGATGGCATCACACGTAGTATTTTGATCCAGGGGGGGATGCTTAACACGCTATTATTCCTTTTCAATCTTCTTCCGATCGCTGAAACGGATGGACACTACATCATCCAGGACTACCTGGAAATGCCTCGTCTGCGGCCACGATCTCTCAGTTTTATCCGGCGTGGAATGTGGCAAAAGTTGGTGCGGCGTGAGCACTGGGCAAAGAACGATTTCATCCTCTTGGCGTACGGCCTTGTGGCCGTAGCGGGAACGGGGTTCATGCTCTACACGGGGGTGCAACTATGGGTCACCACTGGCGCACGTCTGGTGAAATCCATTCTTTCTCGCCCCTTACTGGTGGCGGAGATTCTTGGTGTCCTTGTAGTCATTACGGCTATCATTGCCGTCGTGCGCGGTGGAGTGCCTTGGGCACGGCGTGCTGTCTCAGTAACGCGTGTTTTAGAGGCTCGTATTGATAGGAGATAGGTCACAGTTGATACGTTTGGCCCTAATGCTCACCGAACGCTGCAACACCCGTTGCCGGCATTGTGGTGTGCGCGATTTCATGCCTGAGCAGCAAGATATGGGGCTGAGGGATATTTTCCGGTATATTGATGAGTTGGCTGCCCTGTCAAGAAGAGAAAAGGAGCCGTTCAGACTAAGTATCTCTGGTGGCGAACCATTCCTGCGCTATCCCGATCTACTGGCACTGGCTCGCTTCGCCAAAGAAAAAGGGGCCGCTCAAGTATCGTGTGTCACTAATGGGTTTTGGGGGAAAGATATGGCTATGGCGCGGCAATGGGCTACCGAACTAAGCAAGTCTGGCCTGGACATCATATGTTTTAGCCTGGATGATTTTCACCAGGAGTATATCCCTCTGGATTGGGTACTGGTTGCTTTGGCAGCCTGCCGTGAGGTGGGATTGTGTTTTGCCATCAAGTGTGCGGTAACCCGCCGCACCCGCCGGCTGCCCCAAGTATTGGGTGACCTGGGCAACTTGCTGTTAGATGCCGATGTCATGGTACAGGAACTGGCCTGTATGCCTGTGGGGAGGGCAGCAGACAGGATTCCCAAGGATGAATGGCTCTTTCAAGAAGGTATTCCGCAAGGACCTTGTCCAGGGATGGTGCTGCTGTCTATCATTCCCGACGGGACGACATTCCCCTGTTGCGGTACGGGATGGACTCAGCGGCTGGTCGTGGGCAACGCCCTGGCAGAGCCTATCGCTGACCTTATGCACAAAGCCAAGAGTGTAGCTTTATTTGCTGCCTTGCGAGATAAAGGGCCGGCATTTTTTGCTCCTTACTTCGCCCAGGCAGGATGCCCTTTGCCTCAGGAAGGATATGTCAATTCCTGCCACCTGTGCATGACTGTCCTGGATCATCCGAAAGCCGAACGGATACTGCCGACTGCCCTCGCTGATTGGAAAATCAAATCGGTGAAGAGACGCCTGGGTGGGCTCTGGAAGCCTGATAAGGCTGATTACGCCGAGTTAAGAGCTTTGGCTGGGGCAGAACGGCGAGATGTCTAGTTTAGGGTAGTATCCCGTCGAGCGACGGGTTAAAATAAGCGTTGGGGCAAGATGTGTGCCGTAGCGCGTATAACTAAAAGAAAGGAGCAAGGCAAATGGCAACCGAAGCCGAAATGAAAAAGATCGCGGTCAAGGCTATCGAGGATGATACATTCCGGGCTGTCCTTGAGGCGGATCCGGAAAAGGCAGTAGGCTCGATGGGGATTACCCTCACGCCAGAGCAGTTGGCGGAGGTGAAGAAAAGGAAATCACAGGCAGAAGCAGCCGGGGCGCGAGAAGCCAAGGCGGCTTTTGTGCACTCTGGCTGGGTAGTAGCCTAAAACTCTTCTCGATGGGGTACTACCACAACTTGCAGGTCGGACCTTATGGTCCGACCTGCAAGAATACTAATCAGTAACAAGGGCATGATGAGGCCAGTAATTCTGGTAAGTATGCCATTCGTCAGCATAAAATTCCCTTCGCCAGCGCTAAGTCTGTTGAAGCCCCTTCTGGAACGGGAGGGGTTTTCTTGCGATGTCAGCTACTTGAATATCGCCTTTCAAGCTTACACCCATCGCCCTGATATTTACGAGGATGTTTCTATACATACTCTGATTGAGGAATGGGTGTTTGGCAAAGAGCTGTTTGGGGAGGAGTGGGCTCAATCAGATAGGGGGAAGCTTGACGCTCTTCACGTTCTTGCGGCGCCACCTAAATTTAACTTAATACCCATCCTGGATGACCTCACCTTTCTACGCTCAAAGGCTGGGCCGTTTATCCAAGAATGCATGGATACAGTCAACTGGAACGATTACAGTATTATTGGGTTTACCTCAGTGTTAAGCCAGCATGTAGCCTCTCTGGCTCTGGCGCGTCGTATTAAACAGCGCTGGCCGGAGAAGATAATTGCCTTCGGGGGAGCCAACTGCGATGCGGTGATGGGCCGGGCATTGCTCCGGTTATTTCCATTTGTGGACTGGGTGTTCAAGGGACAGGCCGACCTTTCGTTTCCCCGGGCGGTTACCCAGTGGTTCACAGGAAGACCCCCAGAAGGTATTCCAGGAGTTGCATATCGCCATGATGGTAGGATTATTGAGCAAGGCTCTGGGCAATCAGTTGAACTTGATAGCTTGCCCTATCCTGATTTTGATGACTATTTCGCCGCCTTGAGGAAATGGGCACCAGAGGCCTTGCCCTACGTCGGTATTGTCCTGGAGTTTTCTCGGGGATGCTGGTGGGGAGAAAAGCACCAATGTATCTTCTGTGGCTTGAACCGCAGAACACTGCATTTTCGCCATAAGAGTCCTCAGCGCGCCGAGGCTGAAATTAGCACATTGACGGAGCGCTATGGAGTAGATAAAGTGCAGCTTACCGATTCCATTTTAGATATGGGGTTCTTCAAAACCCTACTGCCCGCTCTGTCGGACCAGGGGAAATCGGTGGAATTGCGTCTAGAGACTAAGGCTAACCTGAACCGGAAGCAGGTGTATATATTGAGATCTGCCGGTGCAAAACGATTTCAGCCGGGGATTGAGAGCCTGGACAGCGAAATACTAGCTTATATGCACAAGGGGACCACGCTCTTGCAAAACGTGCAGCTTCTCAAATGGGCACGGGAATATACTATGCCTCCTCACTGGAGCCTCCTCTACGGACTTCCCGGAGAGAATCCGGAAGCCTATCGCCGCCTGGCTTTGCTTATCCCCTCAATCGTCCATTTGTGCCCCCCTGGTTCCGTATTGCCGATCATGCTGAATCGTTTTAGCCTGCTCTTTAAACAGCGCGAGAAGTGGGGGCTGAAAGATGTCAGGGCTCATGCTTGCTATCGGTTAATCTATCCTTTTGGCCAGGAAGATCTGGACGAGCTAGCATACTTTTTCGATTGTGATTTCGATGGCAAAGATGATATCCCTACCTACATCGGCCCCGTGAAGCAGGAAGTACAGACCTGGAAGCAATGTTGGGATCAACATCACGAGCCCCCCTTGCTGGCCTTTGAGCGAGGGGAGGGTGGGAAGATCGTGATTTACGATACAAGGCCGTGCCGGTTAAGCTACCAAGTGGAGCTGGAAGGAGAGATGGCTATAGCCTATTTGGCTTGCGATGCAAGGCGACGGTTTAACGCCTTGGCAAGCGAGGTCCGGGAACAGAGGGGCAGAGAGTATTCCGGTCATGCCTCCTTGCGTCGTGGCCTTGATGAATTGGTAGCGCGCCGCCTCATGCTGCGAGAGGGCGACCGGTATCTGAGCCTGGCCAATGATCTGGATGTCTTGAAAGATCACAGTGGATCAGTGCTGGCATACTTGCTGGCAGCTAAGCTTTAACTCTGGATGTATGGAATGATGGATCGAGACATCCAATATCCTACTTGACAATGGCCCAATTAGATGTACAATTTAGATGGTCAATGTATAGCCTGAGGTCTACAAAACGTGCCCGGGGTCGTTGCCATTCATTCCTTTCGTGGAAGCACCGGCGAATCCATTATCACCGCTAACCTGATCGCAGCCATAGCCATGCGAGGCCTTCGCAATATATGGAAGCAGTACACTGGCTACTTTTCACCACAGGGTGGATAGTAGCCTATCTTTCAGGAGCGTAGCATGAAAGACCTGCTAAGCCGAACGTTTCGCCTCCGTCCAGGAGAGATAGGCCTCGTGCTCACCCTGGGCTTCCTGCTATTGAGCAATTCTGTGGCCCAGCAAGTGTCTGGAATTGTAGCGATCAGCGGCTTCTTGAGCGAGGGAGGGGTAAACCAAATCCTCATCGTCTGGGTGATAGACACGCTGCTGATCATCTTGATGACAGGGTTGCAATCCCTGATCGTAGACCGTTTCGATCGGATCACGCTGATCCGCTGGATGACCTTCGGCTTCGCGCTGGTGTTTACCGTCTTGCGGCTGATGTTCACCTTCCAGGCCCTTGGCTGGCTCAACTACTCGCTCCTCTACCTGGTGTCCGAACAACAGTGGCTATTCTTCCCTCTGATCTTTTGGATTCTGGCCAACGACATCTTCGACATGGCTCAAACGAAACGCCTCTTCCCGCTTATTGCCGGCTTAGGTTCTGCTGGGAAGTTTTTAGGTATCGGCATCGCCCTCCTATCGCCTGGCCTTTTTGGCCGGTTGGGCATCAGGTCGGAAGAGGTGTTGACTCTCAACGTGCTGATTTATATGCTGGCCTATCTCCTCATGCTGACGGGGCTACGCAAAGTCAAGGTGCGGCAGACGAGGCAAAAGCGCCAGACGTTGCAAGAGACATTGACCGAAGGCTGGGCCTTTGTGCGCGAAGTGCCCTCCTTCCGCTACTTGACGCTGTCCATAGTGGCGTTGATTTTGTGCGACACCATCATCGAGTTCCGCTTCCTGGTCGTTTCCCACGAGGTTTTCAGCGACGCCAGCAGGTTTCAGACTTTCTACAGCCTTTACCGTCTGGGATTGACCCTGGCCTCCCTCGCCGTCCAGGGTTTACTGACCAATCGCATCATCGCCAGAATCAGCCTGAAGAATACCTTTCTAATCCTGCCCTTCACCGCGTTGGCTGGTCCGGCGTGGATGATGGCCCTGCCTGGAATCATCAGCGGCGTCGGGGGGGTGGTTTTGCAGAAGCTCCCAGCGATCACCGTAGATCAATCGGCCCGCAAGGCATTTCAGGCGCTCGTGCCGGAGGAGCGCCGGGGCCGGGTGAGCATGTTTATGGATAGCTACCTGTTTGCGGGAGGCACCATCATCGGCTGCCTAGTAACTGGCGCAATCGTCTTCGTGGGTCCCCTTCGTGGGTTCGTGGATCCCCAGTTGAGTAGTTCAACATACTTCTACGCCTATCTGGCAGTCGCGGCACTGGCCGCCCTGTTTGCTATCTGGGCCATTTTCAAGATGCGCGCCGTATACGACAGCAGCCTGTTCAACTGGCGGCTGAAACGCCGTCAGCGCCGCGCGAGCGTGCTGGACAAACTTGATTTCTAGCGAGCGTAAGAGATGTGGCTAATCACATGAAAGTTGGATTAACATATGACTTGAGAGATAAACACCCACCTTACGTAAATGCTCCCCCTGACTACTATGCAGAATTCGACTCGGAAGAGAATATCCGCCACCTGGAAACAGCTATTGAGGGCTTGGGGCATCAGGTCTGCAGAATAGGCAACGTTTACAAGCTGGTGCGCTTCATAGTAGAAGGCAAGTCCGTAGATATTGTGTTTAATATGGCAGAAGGCCTGTGGGGACGAGCTAGAGAGGCCCAAGTTCCTGCTATATTGGAAGCATTTCGGGTACCCTACACCGGTTCTGAGCCGCTCACGTTGGCCCTCTGTTTGGATAAGGCCATGGCCAAGCGGATTTGGCAGAGCGCGGGATTGCCCACACCCGATTTCTGTGTTGTTGCAGACATAGCGGAACTTGATCAGGCGCGAGAAGACCTGCCGAGTTTTCCACTGTTTGTGAAGCCGGTCCATGAAGGCGCATCAAAGGGCATCGGCATAGAAGCCATCGTTGAATCGGAGCGGGAACTATACGATAGGGTCAAGTGGGTGCTAACCTGGTATGAACAGCCGGTTCTCATAGAGGAATTCCTGCCTGGACGGGAGTTCACTGTCGGCATCCTGGGAAATGGGCGTAAAGCCAGAGTGCTCGGAATCGGAGAAATAGTTCTAACTTCGCTTGATAGAGTATACGGTTTTGTGCAGAAGGAAGGATGGGAAGCCCGCGTTCCGAACAAGCTTATCCCAGTGGAATCAACCTCTCTTAGAAACAGGTTGTCGGAACTAGCCTTGCAGGCATACCTGGCGGTGGGCTGTCGAGACCTGGGGCGTCTAGAGATTCGTCTCGACAAGAATGGCAATCCACAACTGCTTGAGATCAATCCGATAGTAGGGTTGCACCCAACACACTCTTCTTTGCCCATAATTGCGATGCGAGCGGGCCTCTCTTACGAGGAACTGATTTCCGAAATACTTGAACACGCTATCAATCGGTCGTGCTTAGGTTGATGAGGAAAGATAACCAACGATGCCAGACGAAACGCATAGCCACTCTACACACAAACCTGTTATCTGGTCCGACTGGCACTCGCAGTTGCAGCACCGCATTACAACTGTAGAGCAATTGCGTGAATGGATCAATGTAACCGAGCATGAGGAGAAAGCCATAAAGGCGTGCGCAGGCAAGTACCGGTGGGGCGTTACTCCGTATTATGCCTCTTTGATGGACAAGCAGGACGAAATGTGCCCCATCCGCCAACAAGTGGTTCCGAGCCTGCTAGAACTGGAGCATTTCCCGAACGCATCTGTAGACCCTGTGGGTGACCGAATCTATCGCCAGACCAATCGGGTGGTACACAAGTATCCTGACCGGGTGCTAGTCTTGGTAACACAGTTGTGCCCTACGTACTGCCGTTATTGCACGCGCAAGTACCATACGATGGATTCAGATGGTACTTACTTTGAAAAGAACGAAGCGGCATCTTGGGAAAAAGATTATGACTATGTTGCCAGCCATCCGGCCATACGCGACGTGCTGCTCAGTGGCGGCGATCCGCTGATGTATTCTGACAGCAAGTTAGACCAAATCATCTCCCGCTTGCGACAGATCCCACATGTGGAGATTATCCGCGTTGGCAGTCGCTTCCCAGTAGTGCTGCCACAGCGCATAACACTAGAACTGTGCAGCATGCTGGAACAGTATCATCCTGTTTGGCTGAACACGCACTTCAACCATCCAAAAGAGATCACTCCAGAAGCAGCGCAGGCCTGTGACCGACTGCTACGTCACGGCATTGTGGTGCAAAACCAAACCGTCCTCTTACAAGGCATCAACGACCACCTGCCTACCATGCGTGCGCTACTACATGAGCTTCTGAAAATCCGTGTCCGCCCCTATTATCTCTACCACTGCGACAATGCCGTCGGCGTGTCGCACTTTGTGACCAGCCTGGAAAAAGGGCGTGAGCTAATGCGTGGTCTGTTGGGCTACACTACGGGATTCGCGGTTCCTCAGTACGTCCTTACTACGCCGCTGGGGAAAATTCCATTGTGGGAAGAGAATCTCCACCGCAATGATGAGGGGTCCTGGGTCGAAAACTACAAAGGCGAAACCATGAATGTGCAAGACCTCCTGATTTCTGACAATCAACCGCAGGGGAAGGAGGAGTCTTAGATGAACAAGGAACAAACAGAGAGACGAACCTGGTTCGTCAGCCTGCGCGTGAAACTCCTGGTCGGTTTCACCGTGTTGTTCAGTGTCGTGTTCGCCGTGGCCTTTTATTGGTTTTATAGCTTTGCCACGGACCGGGCGCTGCGCCGGATAGAAGAAGACATGGTTGACACTCTGAATGGCGCGATTGCTTGCGTGGATGGAGATGAATTCATCTCCCTGGCTAGAGAAGGGAAACCCAGGGACGATGGTTTAACCGACGACCCTCGTTACTGGCGACACCTTGACTGGCTGGAAACGGTTCACAATATAGAACCGCGCGCCTATCCTTACACGTTCGTCAAGGGAGATAAGCCAAATGAAGTCCGTTTCATTGGCGACATCTTGGTGATAACAGACCCAGACAACTCGGCCGCGTTTCGCGAAGCTTACATTAGCAAGGGGGGGATGTGGGCGGGGCTTACCGGGCCGAACAAGAAACTTGAGCCTTACGACGATCAGTGGGGAAGCTGGGTCTCCGCCTACGCACCTATTGCGAATTCACAAGGGGAGTTGGTAGGGGCAATGGGTATGGACTTTCGCGCCGACTATGTGCGTCAGGTGCAGCAGGCCATCCGCGACAAAGTGGTGGTAGCCTTTGCCATGACCTACACTACGCTGTTTGTCCTGGTCTTCGTGGTCTCCGAGGCCCTCACCCGGCCCGTCATCACCCTGACCACAGTCGCCGAGCAGGTAGCCGGGGGGGACTATGACCAGAACGTTTCCGCACTCTACTCCGGCAAACTTCGGGACGAAGTTGCCACACTGTCCCAGGTGTTTGAAATGATGATCAGCAAAGTACGCGAGCGTGAGGAGAGCCTGAAGCGCCAGGTACAGGAACTGCGCATCAAGATTGACCAGGTGAAGAAAGCCAGGCAGGTGGCGGAGATCACCGAGACCGAATACTTCCAGGGCTTGCGAGAGCACGCTGCGAAGATGAGAAAGAGAACGAAAGGGGAATGAAAATGGAATGCTGGAAATGTGGCAAGCCGGCTCAGGGCGTCTGTCGCTTCTGCGGACGGGCGGCTTGCAAGGAATGCGCCTCCAAGATGCCGTTCATACTCACTGTCTACGTCGGCGAGCATCAGACTCCCAAGGCGGTGGTGGTGGCCGATGCGCTCTTCTGCGGTGCTTGCAAGCCGCAGCCGGAGCCTATCGAGATGCCGGAAATCTACTAGCTGAGCGTCTGTTGCAGATGAGGAAAGGAGGAATAGATGGCCGGTCTATTTGACAGATTGCAGTCAGAGATTGAAACCCGCGAACGTGTGGAAGGCATCACCCCGGCTGATCTGCTGGATCTCTCGCCCGAATTGCGTCGCATCATCAGCATGATCCTGCGCCAGAGGGAAATGAGCCTGGCAGAGATCGTGCTCGAGTTGGACATGAGACCCTCTGAAGTGAGGGGGATGCTGGATACGTTGGTGGAAAAAGGATACCTGAGGGCCTTCGAGGTGAAGGGGGAACAGCGCTACAAGACCTTCCTCGCCCGTAGGCGCGCGAGAGAGGTGCCGTTGAATATCTGGGAGGCCCTGGGCAGCAAGATGGAGTAGATTCAGTAGATTGTCGCTCGCGGCGGATTGCCAAATCCGCCGCCAGACCGCTGGATCTGGCGATCCAGTGGGAGCACATTGTGATATGCTGAAATTGCGAATAGGTCAGCCCATGTGTTGGTGGTTGGCCTGCTGGCCTTCGTAGGTGGCCGAGACCAGAGACCACCGAGACAGAGTACTTCTGAAATAAGGAGGGAAACCATGTCACAGATCGTTTCAATTCACTCTTTCCGCGGTGGCACAGGCAAATCCAATACCACCGCCAACCTCTCCGCTCTCCTGGCGATGGAGGGGCGGCGCGTCGGCGTGATTGACACCGACATCCAATCGCCGGGAATTCACGTCCTGTTCGGCCTGCACGAAGAAGACATGCCCCACTCGCTCAACGATTATCTGTGGGGCAGGTGTGACATCGAGCAGGCCGCCTTAGACGTCACGGCGCGCCTGGAAGCAGATATTAAAGGCCGTATCTTTCTCATCCCTTCCAGCATCAAAGCTGGCGAGATCGCACATGTGCTGCGCGAGGGCTACGATGTGGGCTTGCTCAACGATGGCTTCCACGAACTGATCGAGAAGCTGGACTTGGACGTGCTGATGATTGACACCCACCCTGGCCTGAACGAGGAAACGCTGCTCTCGATCGCCATCTCCGACGTGCTGGCGGTCATCATGCGCCCCGATCAGCAGGACTATCAGGGCACGGGCGTCACAGTGGACGTGGCTCGCAAACTCGATGTGCCTCACATGATGCTGATCGTCAACAAGGTGCCAGCGGTCTTCGACCCCGACGAAGTCAAATCGCAGGTGGAGCAGACCTACGGCTGCGAAGTGGCCGCCGTGCTGCCCCATTCCGAGGAGATGATGGTCCTCGCCAGCGGGGGCATCTTTGTCCTGCATTACCCGGACCATCAGATAACGGCCATCCTCAAGCAGGCGGTGTCCAGGTTGGTCCCGTAGGCGCTTGCCCGATGTGGACACCGATCTAACCTAGTACATGAGACCAGAATTGCCGATAGAAGAGTAGCTTCGGGTGGCACAGAGTGATTCATGAAACGTGATGCGTGACGAGTCTCTCAAACATTACGCATCACGTGTCACGGCTTGTAGCAGCAAGCGGAAGTTACCTTCTGGCCTGCTAGGAGATTAGATTCTGGTTTGATGTAATAACTACCGCCTGTCCCAATGCAATTGCAGCGATGCCTGTGGAGATGCCGATCCACAGGCATCGTGTCTCTGGCTTGGCGGGCGTTGCCAGGCACCGCTGACGAGCTGGGGCAGTTGGTGCGGATTTTCCAAAGCATGGCCCGCCAGGTCTATGCCCGTGAGCAACGTTTGAAACAACAGGTGCAGGGGTTTCGCACCGCAGGTCCGGGCCGCGCGACGCTCCTCCAGGTGTGTAGCCAGTAACATGAAAAGGAAGCGACCGCATGTCGGAAATCATCTCAATTCACTCATTCCGTGGTGGCACAGGCAAATCCAATACCACCGCCAACCTCTCCGGGCTGCTGGCGATGGAGGGGCGGCGCGTCGGCGTGATTGACACCGACATCCAATCGCCGGGAATTCACGTCCTGTTCGGCCTGCACGAAGAAGACATGCCCCACTCGCTCAACGATTATCTGTGGGGCAGGTGTGACATCGAGCAGGCCGCCTTAGACGTCACGGCGCGCCTGGAAGCAGATATTAAAGGCCGTATCTTTCTCATCCCTTCCAGCATCAAAGCTGGCGAGATCGCACATGTGCTGCGCGAGGGCTACGATGTGGGCTTGCTCAACGATGGCTTCCACGAACTGATCGAGAAGCTGGACTTGGACGTGCTGATGATTGACACCCACCCTGGCCTGAACGAGGAAACGCTGCTCTCGATCGCCATCTCCGACGTGCTGGCGGTCATCATGCGCCCCGACCAGCAGGACTATCAGGGCACGGGCGTCACAGTGGGCGTGGCTCGCAAACTCGATGTGCCTCACATGATGCTGATCGTCAACAAGGTGCCAGCGGTCTTCGATCTGGACGAAGTCAAATCGCAGGTGGAGCAGACCTACGGCTGCGAAGTGGCCGCCGTGCTGCCCCATTCCGACGAGATGATGGTCCTCGCCAGTGGGGGCATCTTTGTCCTGCATTACCCGGACCATGCGATAACGGCCATCCTCAAGCAGGCGGTGTCGAGGTTGGTCCCGTAGGCGGGCGCTTGCCCGATGTGGACACCGATCTAACCTAATAAGTAGCGCGCTATTTGGAGGCGACTGTTTGCGGGCTGCTGAGGGATGGGACAGGTAGGTAGGTCATGCTGTCTCACGTTTGACCCCTGCTCCTGTTTGGAGCGTGCTGGCCCCTACCTCCGGCAAGAAAGCAAAAGTCAGATCAGCCTGTCCCCATGCAATTGCAGCGATGCCTGCACTGACTTGGCCGTTTGTCATTGACATTGCGGAGAGCGAAGAGAACAAGCCGTGGCCACTGGCAGTCCTGGTCCACAATAGTGTCGAACGGTCATTGGCTGGTGACCTGCTGCACACCGTGCCTGCCAGTTGGCGGCCGACGAGGCTGCACCAATGCCTTTGAGCGGACCTGTGCCGGTCGAAGTGGCCAAGTAGAGATGAGCATCTGGCGCGAAAAGAATGCCGTCTACTAGTCAGCGAAGATGAAGGCTTCAGAGCTCAGCTCATAGAGGACCCTGAGAAGGCAGCCCTAAGGATGGGCTGACACTGGCCGCACACGAGCTAGTGGCTCTTAGAACTAATGACGGAAACGAGCTTGCTTCCCTTATCGAGGCACTGGATGGGAGAGTGTCAAAGACGGGCATAGATGCGGTGGACTTACGAGGTTTGCTGGGTTTCTTCGACTGATACTCAGTACTTGAGAATTTGGGATCCGGAGTGCAGGCGCAAGCCTGACTGTCTGCGGACTTGCATCCGCACTCCAGCGAGTTTTCTCTTCGACCGATACCGGGGTCTGGAAAGGCAAACAGAGGGTGAAACGGCAGGAAGAGCATAGGGTGTCCGCTGAGAGTGTGGAATCCGCCTCCCTGTGGGAGAAGCTGGGAGAAAGGGTCGAGGAGACGCCTGCTGAGGCCGCGCTCAATCTGTGGGAGATCCTGGGCGCTAAGGTGGATTTCGCCAAATACAAGCCCAAGAGGATCAGCCATTATGAGTTGACGGAGGGCAAAACAGCCCAAGGCCAGGTCTACTACATGCTGAAGAACCCCGATGCTGGAACCTACCTGCAGTTGGGGGAACAGGAACTCTTCCTCTGGAACATGATGGACGGCGAACACTCCGTCAAGGATATGTCCATTGCCTTCCTGTTGAAGTACGGAGCCCTGCCCATTCAGTTGATCATCAACATGTTGGCCACTTTGCAAAGCAAATCCTTCCTGGAGAGGCAGCCCGTTAACCTCTATCAGAAGGCGGCCCAGACGCTATCGAGGCGCGCCATGCAAAGCAAGGGTGTGTTGTATTTGACCGCCCTGAAGATTGCTGGATTTGTCCTCAAAGCCTTCTTCTGGATGTTGGGAGGCAACGTCGTTACCCTGCGGAACATTGATCGGCCGGTGAGCGTTCTCTATCGTCGAGGGGCCAGGCTGCTGTTTAGCCGCCTGGCTCAATATGCCTACACCTTGCTCGTCATCCTGGGAATCGTCGCCCTCTTCGTCAGGCCTTCAGGCTCTCAGGGCAGTGCGGCCATAGGGGCATCGACCATCGCTCTGATTTACGTAGGTCTGATAGGGACTGTCTTGATTCACGAGGGAGCTCATGCCCTGACCTGCAAACACTATGGCCGGGAGGTCAAAGAGGCGGGGCTTTCTTTCTACTTGCTAGCAGCCTTTGTTGACACCACCGACATGTGGATGGAGCCAGATCGCAAGGATCGCATGGCTGTTTCCTGGGCCGGACCCTATTCCAACCTCATCCTGGGAGCCCTCTGCTCTCTAGGCATCCTCATGGCCCCTTGCTCTGAGGTGGACATTGTCCTGACCAGTTTGGCTACGGTGAATTTCCTCCTCTTCTTCACGAACCTCAACCCTCTCCTAGAGTGGGATGGCTACTATATGCTGATGGACTATCTGGAGATCCCCTGCCTGCGCAAGCGGTCCCTGGACTTCGTGCGGAACAATCTTTGGGGCAAATTGAAGGCCAGGGCAAGCTTCAATCGGGAGGAAAAGATCTTCACCGTCTTCGGGCTATTGGCCGGGCTGTGGACCGCTGTAGTGCTAGTGGGATTCATCATCTTCTTGCCCCAGCGGATCATTGGCTGGGTGAATTCGATCTCAGGATGGGTGAGCAAGATCCTATCGCGTTTGTAGGTGCTTGCTTCTCTGACTTGGCAGCATCGTCAGAGGGTGGGGGGTGTCTTCGAGGACAGAGAAATGACACTACAACTATATAATAATTAGAATTAATGAGGGAAACTATGTCAGTACAAAAAGCTAAGGTTGTCATTATTTTGATGGCAGTGGTTCTCCTGCTGTCGGCTCTTGCCGGGTGTGGCAGGGCGCCTTCAAAAGAGGTCCTCATTGGAACTGCGGTCTCTCTCACAGGGAAGGGGGTTGTAGCGGGTACGTGTGCCAGAAATGCCTACGAGCTGGCCATCAAAGAGGTAAACGATGAGGGTGGTATACAACTGCGAGGATTGGCGCGTAGGCTGCCGGTGAAGCTCATCGTTTACGATGATGAGAGCAATCCTGAGATTTCGGCGCGCTTGGTAAAGCGACTGATAACTGAAGACAAAGTCGATGCCCTCCTGGGTGGCTATGGCAGCACCATAGTAGAGCCGCAGAGCGAAGTGGCCGAAAAGCATCATGTTCCTTTCGTCAATGGTGGTGGAGCTGACTCACACATCTACAGTAAGGGATATGGCTGGATCTTTGCTACCTGCCCCTCCGTAAAGCGTGGAGCCACAACCATGATGGACTTCATTCGGGAACACCAGGAAGAAGGCAACTTGCCAGATCGTTTGAGAATAGCGATGGCGTGGGAGGACACCAGGCATGGCGAAGACTTTCGAAATGGAATCGAGCAGCGGGCAGCGGAGTTTCCCGACAATTTTCAGATTGTCCTGGACAAGTCATTCCCGCTGATGGCAGCGGATTTCACGTCCTTGCTGGAAGAGGTTGAGAAAGCCGATGCTGATGTCTTCCTCAATGACGCTCATCTGGCGGACTTTATGTTGATACATCAACAGTATACAGACTTGGGGCTTTCTCACCTACTGGTTAGCTATGGTGCACGCGGGTCGGAGGAGGTTGCCCGTGATACTCTTGGTTACGCTGTTGACTACTTGGTGAGTTTTGCCTGGTGGTCCGAGAACATGCCTTATCCGCGTATCAAGGAGTTTGTCAGTAAGTACGAGACATCTTATGCCAAAGCCCCGGAATGGTATGCAGGAGCGCCTTATGAAGCGGCGCGTGCTTTGTTACAGGCTATCGAGGACGCTGGTTCTCTGGACAAAGCGAAGATCCGCTATGCCCTGGCCCATCTGGATATGGCCAATTCGATACTGGTTGGGCAGGAGTTCTCCTTTGGGCAAAATGGCCAGGCAGATTATCCGCTGCGCGTAATTCAGAACCGGCCTGATGGGACTTCGGCTATCGTCTATCCAGCGGATGTGGCCGGTGGTGAGGCCAAGGTGCAGAGGCCAAGGGTGCGCTTCGGCTGTGCATTGAGCTTGAGTGGCAGGCTTGAAGAGGAGGGACAGCTTACCAAAGAAGGGTATGAACTATGGAAGGAGCATATCAATTCACAAGGAGGAATCTGGGTTGGCAACGATAGATACCTGGTCGAAATCCTCTACTACGATGATGAAAGCGATCCTCAGAAGACAGCCGCTCTGGTAGAGAGACTCATTACCGAGGATGAGGTCCATTTTCTCCTAGGTCCGTATGGAAGCAACTGTACTTTCGAAGCAGCGGCGATAGCTGAGAGATACCGGGTTCCTATGGTTGAGGGGGGAGGCGCTGCAGAGAAGATATTTACCTCCGGCTTTGAATATACCTTTGGGCTTCTGAGCCTTGCTGGCAACTACTTCCAGAGTCTACTGGAGGGCGCAGTATCTCTCGATCCAAGGCCAAACAAGGTGGCGATCATATCAGCCAGTGATCCTTTCTCCTTGAGCGCTGCTGAAGGAGCAAAACAGCATGCCGAGCGTCTGGGGTTCGAGCTCACCTCCTTCATCATTGTTGAGACAGAGGAGGAGCTATCCCGCACCCTAAGTGCCTTAAAGGACGATAAGCCGGAAATTGTACTCCTTTCTGCCCACTTCGAAGAAGCACTATCGTTTGTTAGAACCTCCAAGACGGTGGGATTGAGCCCTGAGATGTTTGGTATTGCTGTCGCTCCTTGCCTTCCTGCTTTTGTCCAAGAGTTAGGCGAGGATGCTGAGTATATCTTTGGCACTGCCCAGTGGACCTCTGCTCTCCCCCATTATGGCTCTGTCTACGGAACCCCCCAGGACTACGCTCAACTCTTCTCTGAGAGCTTTGGAAAGGAGCCAGATTATCATTCGGCAGTTGCTACTGCGTGTGGGGTGACCTATCAGCTCGCCTTGGAAAAAGCATCCTGCCTTGATCGTGAAAAGGTTAGAGATGCCCTCGTGTCTCTGGATGCCATGACTTTTTATGGGCGGATAAAGTTCAATCAGGAAGGAGTGGATATCTATAACCCGATGGTGGCTGTTCAGATCCAACAGGGAGGGATTGTCACCATCTGGCCGGAGCAACTCTCCACGGGTTCTGGCAGGTATCCCACTCCGCCCTGGGGAGAAAGAGAGCCTGACTAAGAGTTATCTGTCCTCCATATCGGTCCCATCGAGGAATATGACTGGACCTATGACTGAAAAACCGCTCGGGATAAGACGAGTGCAGGCAACTTCGTGCAAAAGGGCCTTTGTTGAATGCCCTTGAGCTTATCCAAAGGCTCGATCAGACAACCGACGAAAGGAGGTGAGAGGAAATGGCTGAGATCTCAGGGAGGCAGTTGACGGTCTTGGAGAAGCTGATCTCCGACGAGGAGTTCCGAACCAGCTTCTTTGAAGACCCAGATGCGGCTATAGCCAAGGCGGGCATTGAGCTCGCCGACGAAGAGCTGGCTGGGCTGAAGGGGCTTGACATGGCGCGCATGAGCGTTGCGCTGGCTGACCTCGACTCGCGGCTTTCCAAGACCGCGTCACCATTGGACGTGGTATCGGGCGTCTGCGCAGTGTTTGGCCAAGTTTGCGGGGCCTAGACACAGGAAGCTCACCACTCTCTCGAGTTGGCGCAGGAAAGCTATGCCTGTATCATCTGGGGTACAGAACTTCCTGGTCACGGTCGTGAAGCCAGCCGGTGCGAGTGTGGGGATGGCTGGTCATGGTCATCCCCACACTCCATTATTCTAAGCCCTGTAGGAGAGCCCAATGGAATATTCTGAGACTACCCTGGCTAACGGCTTGCGCGTGGTAGGCATAGAGCGGCCCGGGACGCCAACTGTAGCTGCCAAGGTGCTAGTCAAGTGCGGCAGCCGCCACGATGGGGAAAAGTACGGCCTGACCCACGCTTTGGAGCACATGTTCTTCAAAGGCACGGAGACCCGTACCACCCAGCAGATCTACAACGCAGTGGAAGAGGTTGGGGGGCAAATTGATGCCCAAACCACCAAGGAATATACGGCTTTCAGCGTCGTTACCCAAGACCGATTTCACCCGAGGGGATTAGAGGTTCTGGCTGACATTGTGCGTCATCCTCGCCTGGACAAAGCGGCCTTCTTGAGGGAGAAATTGGTCATCCTGGAGGAGATGCGGCGCCGCGCCGACCAGCGTCAGGCCATCTGGGATTTCTACGCTGGGGCCCTGTGGCAAACCCATCCCCTGAAAGACCGGGTGCTGGGCTACAAAGATGACCTCCTCAAGCTGGCCGTGGAGGATCTGCGTCAGCACCACACCACCTTCTTCATGCCTCCCAACACAGTCATCGCCATAGCCGGAAATGTGACCCTGGAGGATGCCCTGGCTGTCGTCGAAGAGTTCTTCGGTACCTGGGTGGGAAAGTTGCCCTCCTTTCCCCCGGTTCCCCCTGAGCCCCCTTTGACCGACAAGCGAGAGTTCTGGATCGAGAGAGAGGTGAGTCAGGTTCACCTCCTCCTGGGCTGGCCGGCGGTGGATATGACACACCCGCACCGTCACCCCCTGAAGGTCATCGGCCGCCTCTTGGGTGTAGGAGGCAGCTCTCGTCTCTACCAGCGGTTGCGGGAAGAGCAACAATTGGCCTACACAGTGGCGACGGTCACTGCCACCTACGAGGACATCGGCCACTTCGCCATCTACACCGCGTGCGATCCGGCTAAGGTAGAGACGGTTCGCACTGCTATATTCGAGGAGATCGCGCGCTTAAGGGAAAAACGTGTTGGCGATGAGGAGTTTGGGCGTGTCAAAACCAGCTACGAAGGGTCGCTGGCGGTCAACTTCGAGACAAACCTGCAGATAGCGAGTATCCACGGCGTTGAGGCCCTGCTTGACCGCATCGAGCCCTTTGAGGAAAGCGTTCGCAGGATCAATGCTGTGACCCAAGAGGACATCCTACAGGTGGCCCGGCAATACTTCGATCCGGAATGCTACGTCAGCGTGGCCATGGGGCCCAAACCGTCGAGCGATTAGGGCAACGTTTTTTCGTAACCATCCAGGAGGGTAGCGAAACTCCTCTCCCTGGCAGGGGGAGGCCAGGAGGGGGTGGATTCTGCGGCCTGGAATCACAGCGCAGAGCGAAACACTGGGTGATTTTTCAACGGAAGGCTCACCTTCCCCTAGCCCCTCCCTCCGAGGGAGGGGAAATCCGTTACTCGCTGAACGCTTACATTCCTGTTGATTAGCGAGACCCTGTTCGTGCTGAGCGTCCCAGGAGCCTACGACCTGTGGTAGAAACTGGCCCACCTCATGAAGCTCATCGGGTTCGCGGGACTTGGGGTCTACCTGGTGAAGGAGATGGGCCCGGCGGCGATGACCGGATGATATCCGGCCCAGTCGAGCCGCGCTTACAGCGAAGCCCTCGCAAGGGTACCCGAAAAGGAGAGAGCCGCATGTCGAAAATCATCTCTATTCACTCCTTTCGCGGTGGTACAGGCAAATCCAACATCACCGCCAACCTGGCTGCCATCATAGCCCAACAGGGCCAGCGAGTCGGCGTCATTGATACCGACGTCCAGTCCCCTGGCATCCACATCCTCTTTGGACTGGACGAGGAACAGATGGACAGGGCCCTCAACGACTACCTCTGGGGCAAGTGCGCCGTCGAGGAGACAGCCTACGATGTGGGAACTGTTCTGAAGATGGGCGAGGGTGAGGTTACGGTGATGGGTGGAGGCATCCATCTCATCCCCTCTAGCCTTAAGGCCGCGGAGATCGCCAGGGTGCTCAGCGAGGGCTACGATGTGGGCCTCCTCAACGACGGCTTCCGAGAGCTAGTCGGGCGGCTCAACCTGGACTACCTTTTCATTGACACCCACCCTGGCCTCAACCAGGAGACGCTGCTTTCCATCGCCATCTCTGATGTCCTCCTGATCATCCTGCGTCCCGATCAGCAGGACTACCAGGGGACGGCGGTGACAGTGGATGTGGCCCGAAAGCTGGATGTGCCCAAGATGTTCTTGGTGGTCAACAAGGTTCTCTCCAGCTTCGATTTCGCCGAGGTGAAGGAGAAGGTGGAGGAGACCTATGGCTGCGAGGTGGCGGGCGTGTTACCCCTCTCGGAGGACATGGTGAGGCTGGCCAGTGCCGGCATCTTCTGCCTGCGCTACCCCGACCATCCCGTCACCCAGGAGATGCGCAGGATTGCCGCGCAGATCACAACGTGAGAACCAGAGGAGGCCAAAATGACCCAGGAACTGTTCACCCGCGAAGAGATCATGGCCGGACTGCCCGCCAAACGAGCGAGCACTCTGCTCTTTCTCATCGAGAGCCGCACGGCGCATATCGTAGCGCAATCGCGGCAGGCGATGGAGCGTTTCCTCACCGAAGAGACCGCCGAGGAGCGCGACCTCGCTTTTCTCGAGGCCTTCGCCCTGGGCCGCGATCCACCGCTCCGTCCCACGATCCAGCACCTGGAGCGCCACGCCCCGCAGTGGGCGCCGCTGGTGCCGGAGAACCCAAGAGTGCGGGCCGCCGTCGCCCACCTTCTGGGCCAGAAGTACAATTTCACCTACCAGGCCGTGCCAGGCATCCGGGCGGCGCTGGGCCTTGACGAGGAAGCAGTACAACAGGCTTATCGCCGCCTGTACAGCGAACCGCTGGAGACGATCTTCGCGCCGTGGGCCACACCAGCCGACCGGTTGCGCTGGACCTTTGCCGCTCTCACGAGGTGGCTGGAGTCACTGCCACCCTTCTGGACCGCCTTCGCCCTGACCCTCACCGAGACCGTCGGCGCGGGCATCCTGGCTTTGCCCATCGCCGTGGCCAGTGTCGGCCCGCTAGCTGGCGTCGTGCTCCTGGTCGTGCTGGGCCTGGTGAACGTGCTGACCGTCGCCTCCATGGCCGAAGCCGTCGCCCGCAGCGGCACCATCCGTTATAGCAGAGCCTTCATAGGACAGGTGGTGGCCGACTACCTGGGGAGCATCGGTTCGATCATCGTCACCCTGGGTCTGGTCATCATCTGCTTCATATGTCTCCTGGCCTACTACACTGGCTTTTCGACCTTCCTGGAAGACGCCACGCCTGTGCCAGCCGAGGTCTGGACGGCGTTGCTTTTCCTCGTCGGGCTGTACTTTCTGCGGCGCGAATCACTCAATGCCACCGTCGCCTCGGCACTATTAGTAGGAGCGACCAACATCGGGCTGATCCTGCTTCTCTCACTGATCGCCTTCACCCATGCGAAACTGGAGAACCTCTTGTACGTGAACGTGCCCTTCCTCGGGGGGCGTCCTTTCGACCCCTCGATTCTGCAACTGGTCTTCGGCATCGTCCTCGCGGCCTATTTCGGGCACCAATCGCTGGGCAACTGTGCCAGGGTGGTGCTCCGCCGTGACCCCAGCGCCCGCTCCCTGATCTGGGGCAGCATGGCGGGGATGGCGACTGCTATGGTCCTCTACTGTATCTGGGTGTTGGCGGTCAACGGGGCCATCGCGCCGCAAGTGCTGGCTGGCCAGTCGGGCACGGCCCTGGCTCCACTGGCGGCACAGATCGGCCCCAGCGTGCAGGTCTTGGGCTCTGTCTTCGTCATCCTCGCCATGGGCATGGCCTCGATCCTTGTCACGCTCGGCCTCTTCAACCTGGTCCGTGAGCGGCTCCCCACCCGGCGACGGCCAATCGTGGTACTGCCCCGGCGGCGGGGGAGGCTGCTCTTTCACCAGCGCGGAAAGCCCAGCAAGGGCCCACGCATCGGCCTGACCTACCTGGGGCTTGAGAGGGGGCGGCCGCGGTTCCGGCTGGACATCCAATTGGCCGATGACACCCACCGCGTGGAGACACGCGTTACGGATCGTTGGGAAGACACCGAGCTGCTCGACCGGCTGCCAGGCCTGCGCGAGCGTGGGATCCGCCTGGCGTTTGAAGTGCTGGACGCCAGCCAGGAGAGCGTCCGCCTGCGAGTCACCTCGCCGCTGACCCTGACCTACGAGGGGGAATGGGATACCACGGGTCTCCGGATGGCTGATGTTCTGGCGCTGCCCGATCCCCTGCGGCAGCTCATCAACTGGATGATGCGTCGGGGAGAGGTGAGCCTGGCTGAGGTGGTGACGCACATCGGCCAAATGGAACACGAAAGTAGCGAAAAGGATGAGGAGGTTGCCCGCACCATGCTGGAGGAGATGGTAGAGCAAGGCTTCGTGCGGGAGATAGAAGTGGGGGGTGAGGTGCGCTACCGGCCTCAGTTTGCCCCCAGACGGGGACGCCAACTGCCTGAGGACATCTGGCAGGCCCTGGGCGAGGAAGCCGCAGGTTCGAGGCTAGAGGGTGAAAGTTCGCAACTCTCCGACCTTCAACCTTCAGTTTTCAGCCGCCTGGGTGAGCGCGGACGCTTCTTCCTGTCGGTGAGCCCGGTGGTGATGATCTTCCTGCTGGTCGAGTGGCTTTTGTTTACCGGCCAGCAATCGTTCCCTGAGCCGCTCAGCATCCTCGGCACAATCGTCGTTTCCGTCCTTGCCGGAGTTTTCCCGGTTCTTTTGCTGGTTTCCAGCCGGCGGAAGGGCGAGTTCGTGCCCGGAGTGGTCTACCGGTTGATGGGCCATCCGTTGCTCATCATGGGCATCTACTTCGTCTTCCTGGCCAGCATTTTCCTCCACGGCTTGGTTATCTGGCAAGGCCCCGTGGAGCGCGCTGTCGCCTTGTTGGTCGGCATATCCATGCTGGGAATGACCATCGTCATGACCCGTCGTGGGGCCTTCGCTCCGCGCATGGTAGTGGAACTACGGGAGGATCTGAGCGAGGAAGGAAGGAGCGTCTTCGCCATCACTGCCGGCGGTCAACCAGTGACGGCGGAGGTGTGGCTGGGATATCCGGAAGGCGAGCAACGCTACCAGGCCGCCACCGGCGAGGTGCCGGCGTTTTCTTCGCTACGTTACGCAATCTTCCAACTGGCGGCCGAGCAAGCCCAGGAGCTCAAAGTGTGGGCGCACAAGATCACGTCTGAAGGGGACTCCGAGGGCCTACCCGCACTTCTGGAAGTGCACTGCGGCGATGAGACGACGCGGTTCGACCTGAAGCTCTCCGGCGGACAGGCCCTGCTGCCCCTGACCAGCGAGCCATGCCGGTTGGAGATCACACTTCCAGGAGCGTCCGCCCCTTGACACCTGCTCCCGCCTGAGGGGGACTGTCCCCTACCTCTGGCAAGGAAGCAGAAGTCAGACCAGTGTGTCCAAATCCAATCGTAATTCACCCAGGGCCTCATCGCCATCGCCAACAGGATCACGGAGGCGACAATCTGAGATGAAGTTACAAATGAAGATTTTTCTATCCATCATCGCGCTGCTGGTGATCACGGTTATCGCCACCGCTTTCGTCACTACTCGAGGGGCTACCCAGTCCATGCTAGCCCAGATGGAGGAGGATGGCATCACTATCGCCACACTGCTGGCCCGCAGCAGTAACTTCGCCGTGCGCGTGCCGAAGCAGGTTGAAGCCGTTGTAGGCGACCAGATGGTGGTGGAGGCGCGCATCGCTGCCCATTTGGTGGCTGTGGCTGAGAAGCGGGCCGGGATGTCCCCTGAGGAGATTAACGCCATCCTCCAGGACATCACTGGTCACACTGTGCTGGACGAGTTCTGGATCACCGACGAGACAGCCCACGCCTACCTGCGCAACAAGCTGGACATTGACTTCACCTTCAGCCCCGACCCCTATCAACAACCCCAGGCTCACGTCTTCTACCCACTGCTCAGTCAAAAGGACGGGATAGTGATACAAGAAGCTCGCCAGCGAGAGGTGGATCCCAAGGTCTTTAAGTATGTTGGCGTTTCTGGGATAGACAGACCACGTATCGTCCAGGTGGGCTATGAGGCCACCTTCCTCGAGGAACTTAGCCGAGATATGAATGCCCAGAGGTTATTGGACGAGCTGACCGGCCAGGGCAATGTGGCTTCCATCCGCGTGCTCGATGCCAAGCGCCAAAGCCTTGCCGCCAGCACCCAGCCCATCAGAGGCATCGGCGAGAGGCTGAGCGGTGATGACCTGGACCTGCTAGAACAGGCCTTCAAGTCCAAGGGGGTGCGCTCTGCCCTTCAACAGGCTCAGGACGCCGCCTTGCGAGAGGATGTCCTGCGGGTGGCAGTGCCGCTGTTGGACCAGGAGGGAGACGTCCGGGTAGTGGCTTTCGTGTATTTGCTGACCGATAGCGTCAGGGCTGCCATCCAAACGAGCGTCGTCCGCAGCGTTCTTGTTTCTATGGCACTGATCGTCGTTGGCGCCTTCATCTCCATTCTCCTGAGCAGCAGCATTACCCAACCGGTCCGCAAACTGACCGGCGCGGCTCGGGCTATAGAACGCGGCGAGCGGTTCGAGCCGGAAAGCATCGCCAGCTTGACCGAGGCCAGGGACGAGTTAGCCCACCTCGCCCGGATCTTCAGCCAAATGGCCGTCGAGGTGCAAGCTCGCGAGGAAAGGCTGAAAAGGCAGGTGGACGAACTGCGCATCGAGATTGACGAGGCGAAGAAGGCCAGGCAGGTGGAGGAGATCACCGAGACCGAGTACTTCCGGGACTTGCGAGTGCACGCTGCGAAGATGAGAAAGAGAGCGAAAAGGGAATAAAAGAGGCCGCCCATATGAAAATAAACTCGGCGGAAGGAAAAACACAACTCAAATTCACAATAAGGACGAAGATACTGCTGGCTTTCTTGGGGCTGTCCCTCATGTCTCTTCTTTTGTTCGGATATGTCGCCCTCAGCAACATAAGGAGGATGGGTGACTACGCCTTGGAAAGGAGCGCCTCTTTGGGGGAGAGTGCAGCAAACGATGCCACAAATGCTCTGGAAGCTATCGGTGCAAAAACTATAGAGCAAAAAGCGAATGACGTTGCCGTGCAATGTGCGATTTATATAAATGCTCATCCTAATATGACCATTGCAGATTTACAGGCAAGTTCAGAATTTCAGGAAATTGCTGTTCAACCCGTCGGCGAGACAGGGTACACGGCATTAACAGACTATGAAACCCTCATCTGCCGTTTCCATGTAAATCCTGACATTATTGATTTCGACCTCCATGAGCTTGCTCAAGGACTGCCTGGCTTTTGGGAAGTAATGGAAGGCAGCCATGCAGGCAAGGATTCCTTTGGCTACTATGACTGGGAAGAGCAACATGGCTCAATCAGGAAAAAGTATATGTATATAACACCAATAAATGCGAGGACAGCGGACAGTGTGGGAATGACTGTTGCAGCCACAACCTACATTGATGAATTCTCAAAACCTGTGGAAGAGACGAAAAAGAGAATCGCCGCTGCAGCTTTGAGTGTCAGTGAGCACATCAATGCAGAAATCAATAATACTCGCAATACCTTCATTGGCGTCCTTATCGCCATGATTGTGGTAGTCTCCGGAGTGTCCTTTTTCCTTTCAAAAGCGATCACAAACCCCATTATGGCCCTTACAAAAGCTGCTCAGAGCATAGAACGAGGACAGCGGTTCCAGCCGGAAAGCATCGCCAGTTTGACCAGGGCCAGGGACGAGTTAGCCCACCTGGCCCGGGTCTTCAGCCAAATGGCCGTCGAGGTGCAAGCTCGTGAGGAACGGCTGAAAAGGCAGGTGGAGGACCTGCGCATCGAGATTGACGACGTGAAGAAGGCCAGGCAGGTAGCGGAGATCACCGAGACCGATTACTTCCAGCGCCTGCGGGAACACGCCAGGGAGATGAGAACGAGAGCGAAAGGCGAATAAGAATGGAATGCTGGAAATGCGGCAAGCCGGCCCCGGGCATCTATCGCTTCTGCGGGCGGGCCGCTTGCAAGGAGCATGCCTCCAAGAAGCCCTTGATAGAGTTTGCTACTTTGTGCTACATAAGGAGGCGCGATGGGGACTGAAGTCAGAGCCATCATCCACGCGTTTACGCTCATCGTCCTAGCCAACTGAATGAGTGGGAATCCGTGCACGACGTCTACGGACCCATTGGCGTTCCCCCGGCCGTCTTTGAAGAGGTCGTCGTCAAGGGGAAAAAGAGAGGGTTCGACGATGCTCTGATAGCAGAAGCGGCGATGGAAAAAGGCTTCTTGGCGAAGACCTCACTCTCGCGGGAGGCGTTTTTCAGGAATCCCAGAGAGGAACGCACCAAGCTTTTCCTGAGCCAGATTCTAACCCACTAATGGCAGATGGCAGATAGCAGATAGCAGATGGCAAACAACGTATGGCACTATCGGCTGTCTCCCATGCCAATCGGGATAGGGGGACGGCCTGACCGCCCCCCTCCCACACCACCGGACATGCGGGTCCGCATCCGGCGGTTCGGTTAAGTGTGACGAAGTTGATAGTGTTGTAGAAAGCTGTGCAGACCAAGTCGCCGCCAATAGGCATTGTTCAACGCCTTATGCAGCGGCGGTGAAGCCGATAAACGCCAGACGCCCTTGCTGGTCCCTCCCGCACGGATGGCCCAGTATTCTGAGACACCTCGTGCCCGCAGGTTCCGATAGCGGTTCGATGGCGTTTTCCACTGTTTCCACAAGACTTGTCGTAACCGCCGTCGCACCCACTCATCCAGCCGCCGCATATGGGCTTTGGCGTCGGCCACGGCGAAGTAGTTCACCCAGCCTCGCATGATGGGGTTGAGTTCATCTCGGATCTCCTCGATGGAGCGTCCTTGGCTTCGACAAGTCAGCCGACGCAGCTTGCGCTTCACCCGGTCTAGTCGCTCTTTCGCAATGCGGATCCCCACTCCGCCTGCTTTCCAATAGAAGCTGAAGCCCAGAAACTGTCGCTTTACCGCCAAGTCTACTGCGCTCTTCGCCTCATTGACTTTCAGGCGCATCTGTTTCTCCACAAAGCGCTTCGTGCTGGTCGACACCCGCTTCGCCGCTCGTTCGCTCTTGACGTAGATGTTGCAGTCATCAGCATAGCGCACAAAGCGGTGCCCCCGTTCTTCTAGCTTCCGGTCAAGTTCCGTCAACACGATGTTGGACAACAGCGGCGATAAGGGTCCACCTTGCGGCGTCCCTTCCCATGTCTCCACCACCACCCCGTTGACGGTGACCCCGGCCTTCAGATAGGCGTTGATCAGCCTCAGTACCCGTTTGTCCTTGACCACAGTCTTCATCCGCGCCATCAGGCGATCATGATTCACCGTGTCAAAGAACCGCTCCACATCAATGTCCACTACCCATATGTATCCTGCCTCGGCCTGCGCCCGTGCTACTCTCACCGCATCGTGGGCACTCCGTCCAGGCCGGAACCCATAGCTGTGGATACTGAACGTCGGCTCAAACAGGGGACCGAGTGCCTGATGCATCGCTTGCTGGATCAGTCGGTCCTGTACTGTCGGTATCCCTAGCTTCCGTACCCCTCCGCCCAGCTTCGGTATTTCTACCCGCTTCACCGGGCTCGGTCGGTACTTCCCCGCTTCCAGCTTGGCTCGGATGCTCGGCCAGTGCGCCTTCAAGTGCCCCGGCAATTCCTCTACCGTCATGCCGTCCACTCCGCGCGCCCCGCCGTTCTTGTGCACCCGCCTCAGCGCTGCTAACAGATTGTCGCGACTAAAGATACCTTCCCACAATCGCTCCCCTTCGTGTTGAGTCATTTCTTGCTCCATTTGACCCGGTGACGGCCTTCGCCCCTGACGCTTACCTCACGCCTTCAGCGCTACTTCCACGCCCGGTCCGGTCTTGCCGGATTTCGGTTGCCCAACCGTCACCCTTCGCCTTTCCACTCAACTCCTTAACCGTTCGGCCCTTCGCCCTGTAGTCAAGTTTCCCTGACCGCCCTGGGTGGTCGTTACTCCACCAACTAATATGGCCTCTGCTGACCTCTGCCCTCCCCGCAGGAAAGACAGGTCTCCCCGGATAAGGTGCGATAGCTTTCCCCTGACCCTCGCTGCGTTTAACGCAGGGCCGCTTTGGTCCTCTTGGGGCTTTACTGTCTGTTGCCAGCTCACCCGGCGCCCTACGCCTCCTTACGCAGTTCTTGTCCATCAAGTCCAGGCTTCGTCGTGAGCTCAGCCGAACGGTTTTGCTCTCCGGCTTCCTCTCCACGCTCACTCACCGTCACGCAGTTGCCTTCGGCTAGCGGTTCGTCGGACCAACGCCCGCAGGGGACTTGACTTCGGCTGAGCTCAGTCGAAGCCTCACCCCCTAGCTATCACCCATGCCGGGCGTACAATACAAAGCCCCTCGGCAAAGTGACAACCGAGGGGCTTTGCTATTATCAGCTACATCTGCTGCCTCACCCCATCAATACCCGCACACTGTTGCTCCGACACTGAGAGCACGTGCGCTCCTCGTCTGCGGCGCGGTCGTAGGTCACGGCCCACTCGTTCCCACAGCGCATACAATGCATCGTTGCCGCCGTCGGTTTCTTCAGCCTGTCAAGGGCGCTGCGGGTAGGGGTTTTGGCTTCTTTCAACGCCTCGCGGGTTTGCTCCATTTCCTCAGTTGTGACGCCCGCCC
>Ga0209979_1001257_pt1 | contig 28616 bp, 27 predicted proteins | sample AnhtaG_FD_183114 | JGI IMG/M metagenome (GOLD analysis project Ga0209979, IMG submission 183114) | Deep subsurface microbial communities from Anholt, Denmark to uncover new lineages of life (NeLLi) - Anholt_01485 metaG (SPAdes) (version 2) | ecosystem: Environmental > Aquatic > Marine > Oceanic... | reverse complement strand
CCAAAAAACGGGAGATTGGGGGTGAAACCCCCGAGGGTGGGAGGGTGGGAAGCAAGACACAGGTTAAAAATGGGGATGGGGTTATAAGAATATCTGGAGGCGATTGAGATGAGGCTGAGAAAAGCAGTGCTGAAGAGTTTCAACTCCGGGGACTATACTGCCACCGTCCAGCTTGCCGGCAGCTACAAGGTTTACCTGGAAGGTATCGCCGTGGCGCGGAACCTGCCCGCCGCCGAGATGGCGCTAGGCAGGAAGGTGGCGGTTATCTTCTTTGACGAGCATAACGCCAAAGACGCCGTGGTGGTGGCGGTTTATACCTGATTCCTTGACGGCTGAAGCCTCTGGTTATACAATGGCATGGCTGTCAACATGACCAAGAAATACGATGTTATCATCGTCGGCGGCGGTCCGGCGGCTATCTTCGCTGCCCTGGAGCTATCTAAAGTTCCTGACCTTGATATCCTGCTTATTGAGAAGGGAAGGGACATTGATAAGCGTCAATGCCCGGCTAGGGACCTGAGTAATCCTTGCTCTCCCTGCTCACCTTGTAATCTGGTTTGCGGTCTGGGTGGGGCTGGCGCTTTCAGCGATGGCAAGCTAACCCTATCCTCACAGGTTGGCGGCAGGCTGAGCAATTACCTCGGTGAAAATGAGGCTGAAACCCTAATTAAGTATGTTGACGATATATATCTCAAGTTTGGCGCTCCGGATAAGCTATATGGCATTGAGGGAAGGGTTGACGAATTGCAGGGCAAGGCTGAGCTGGCGGGATTGAAGCTGGTGCCGGTGCCCATCCGCCACCTGGGCACCGAGCACTGTCGCTCGGTGCTCAAATCGATGTGGGATTACCTCAGGCCGCATATAGAATTCAGGCTGGAGACAGCGGTTTCCACCATCGCTGTTGACAATGGCAAGGTTAAAGGAATCGAAACTGAAGCTGGGGATAGCTTCGACTGTCACTACCTTATTCTGGCTCCGGGCAGGGAGGGGGCGGATTGGCTAGCCAAAGAAGCCGAGCGGCTTAAATTAACCATGCATAGTAACCCGGTTGATGTTGGGGTCAGGGTGGAAGTGCCGGTGACAGTAATGGCCGATTTGACCAATGTGCTCTATGAGTCGAAGCTGGAGTTCATGTCCCAGAGCTTTGACGACCGGGTTAGAACCTTCTGTATGTGTCCCGGCGGTGAGGTCATCATGGAGACTACCGGCGGTTGTGACCCGGTAATCACGGTTAACGGGCACAGCTATGCCGACCGCAGCACCGGCAACACTAATTTTGCCCTGCTGGTGAGCACCACCTTCACCAAGCCTTTTAACCAGCCTATTGCCTACGGTAAATATCTGGCCAGGCTGGCTAATATCTTGAGCGGCGGTGTCCTCTTGCAGCGCCTGGGCGACCTGAGGGAAGGTCGGCGCTCCACCCCAGAGCGCATTGAACAGGGCTTGGTTAAACCTACCCTGAAGAATGCTACCCCCGGCGACCTCAGCTTTGCCCTCCCCTATCGTTACCTCACCGACATTGTGGAGATGCTCCAGGCAATGGATAAGCTGGCTCCGGGTGTTGGCTCACCCCACACCCTGCTTTATGGCATCGAGGTTAAATTCTATTCCAGCCGACCTCAACTTAGTCCCAGCCTGGAGACCGAGGTCAGCAACATGTTTGCCGTTGGCGATGGCGCCGGCGTCAGCCGGGGCTTAATCCAGGCGTCAGCTTCCGGTGTGGTGGCAACCCGGGAGATTTTAAAGAGAAGAAAGCATTAGCATTGCCCCCGCCCCTTTTTTATATCTTTTCCCACCCGCCGCCCTACAGGGGTTGATACCCCTTTTAAATACCCCTTCCACCCGTGTTTTGAGCATTTCTCTTTTTTCCCACCCTCTAATCATGTTTGGTGGCTATATGCCCCCTCCCCTGTTTTTAGCATTTCTCTTTTTTCCCACCCACCCGCCCTAAGAGGTTTCACCTCTCTAAAACTCTCCAGCCCCCCCCCACCTTCGGGGGCTTTGCCCCCAATCCCCCGCTTTATTGGGGTGGTTGAGGGGAACAAAACCCCCTACTTTTATTCCTCTCCCTCCCTTGAAAGAGACTAACCTAACGGGGTGTTTAAGAGGGCACCAGCCCTTATAGAGCGGGTGGGAAGCAAAACAAAAGTTAAAAGCGGTGGGGGTGAGGTGTCCTCATCACATGAATGACTATAGCTAGTTGACAGGGGAACCTGAGCCGACTAAAATGTGAGACACAAAAAAGAATTATCATAGGGCCAGGCGAAGGAGGAGGATGCTATGTGGCTAACGTAATAGCTTCTAATAATGAGAACTTTGAGGGTTTGCTGCGGCGGTTTAATAAAAAGGTGCAACAAGAAGATATTTTATCTGAAGTGCGCCGCCGAGAACACTATGAGAAGCTCAGTGTTAAGCGCAAGCGAAAGGGAGCAGCCAAGAGACGCAAGAGTTCTAGAATGCCGAGAAGATACTAAATATTATGGAACAGAAAGCACCCCGTTTAAAACAAAAACTGACGGATGACCTTAAGCAGGCGATGAGGGCTGGGGATACGGTGAAGCGTTCGGTCATCCGTTTGACCATGGCAGCCATTAAGAATGCTGAAATCGCCCGCCAGACCACTTTAGAAGATGCCGATATCTTAGGCATTATCGCCAAGGAGGTCAGGCAGCGTAAGGAGAGCATCGAAGCCTTTAAGCAGGGAAACCGCCAAGACCTGGCGGCTCAAGAAGAGGCGGAGCTGGCTATCCTAAACGAGTACCTGCCCCAGCAAATGACCCGGGAGGAGGTTATCGCTGAAGCCCGCCAGGTCATTGACGAGGTCGGAGCGCAGGGGCTCAGCGATAAAGGAAAGGTTATGCCCCAGCTCATCGCTAAGCTCAAGGGCAGAGCCGATGGGCGAGAGATAAACGAAGTTGTAACCGAGTTGCTCAGCTAAAACTTAAGCCATAGCTCTATCTAGCTCAAGCTCAAGATGACCCGATTTGGTGCCCAGGTCTAGCATTTCCCACGGTAGCCTTTGCCCAGTATCCCACCTCTGATGAACATAGAAGTCAATGTCTAGGTGGTATTTCTCCACCGCTCTGCGCCAGCCAGATAGCGATACTTCCTCCATATTTGCCAGCACCTCGGCTAGTTTTATGTCACCCCGCGACAAAACCCCCTGAACCTGACTCCAGGCAGGGCTTTCCGCTTTAATCTTGATTCCCTTGGGCATTAGGCTGCTCTTGAGGCGGGACAAACGACGATTCAGAATAGAGGGTTGGGTCATCGGTAGCCACTGGAAGGGGGTGCCTGCCTTGGGCACAAAGGGAGAAATGGTGACGGCGATACGACAGCCGGTTTGCTGCCTATCAAGGATCCCCTTGTATCTAAGGGTGAGGTTTATGATTTCCTCTATATCCTCATCGGTCTCCGTGGGTAAGCCAATCATAAAATAGAGCTTGAGCAGTCTTATCCCCGGCTCAGCCACCTTGTCCATTGATTTCAGGATATCGTCCTCGGAGATGCTCTTTTTAATAACCTGGCGCAGGCGCTGGGAGCCAGCCTCAGGGGCAAGAGAAATGGTTCGGGCTTCTCCCTTAGCCAGCTCTCTCAATACTATGCGGGAAAGGGGGCTCACCCGCAGCGAGCTGATGGAGAGCTCAGCCCCCATTTGACCCAGCTTAAATAGCAGCTCCTCTATCTGGGGGTGGCCGGAGACAGCAGGTCCGACCAGACCCAGGCGCTTTCGGTATTTGAGTCCTTGCTCCGCCTGGACGATTAGACTGTCTATAGAGCGATGGCGCATGGGAGAAAAGGCCTTACTTACCAGGCAAAAGCGGCAACCCCAGTTGCAGCCCCGCTCCACCTCAATGAGGTACAGGTTGCCCAGCTCGGTGTCCAGGGTTAATATGACCGAGGCAACCGGAAAATCGTCTAGGTTCTTTGCCCACTGGCGTGTCACCGGCTTTCCCGAATAGTATTGCGGGACATAGGTGCCGGGCAAAGAGGCTAGCGCCTTAATCAGGTCACTCCGCTTGCCCGAAATGCCCTCGGTGATGACGGGCAGTATAACTGGAATTATCGGCTCGGCCTCGCCGATACACAGGCAGTCAAAGAAGGGAGATAGGGGCATGGGGTTGGCTATGATGCAGGGACCACCAGCTATAACCAGGGGGTGCCTCTCATCACGGTCGGCGGCATATAGGGGGATGCCGCTGGCTTTGAGCATATGGACTACATTGAAGTAGTCAAGCTCGTAGGAGATGGAAAAGGCAACAACAGCAAAATCGGAGAGCGGCCGTTGAGATTCCAGGCATAAAGCAGGCAAGCGGCGAGCCCTGTTCTCTATCTCCCAGAAGGCTCGTTCACAAACAACCTGGCTATAACTATTGAGCAGGCTATAGAGGGCGTGAACTCCCAGGTTGGACATGCCAATATAGTAGGAGTTGGGATAGACCAGGGCGATGGGGATTCTGCCTCCCCAGTCTTTGATGATGGTGCCCTGCTCCCTGGAGAGACGACGCCTGGCTTTTTTGATTTCATTCCAGCCCATAAACCCGCTTACTCCACTATCAAATCGACAAACTGATTATCCCTGAGATTAAACAGCCCCGAAGAGCAGATTCGGAGGAAGGGTATAGCCGGGGTGGGGAGGGTAGCTATAGTAAGGCGTATATCGGGAAAATCGCTGCCCAGGTCGGTGGCTGCCCGCTGAATATCATAAAGTTTATCGGCTATAGTCTCCATAGATTCGGTAGGGATTCCTCCGCCTACGTGAAACGATATCTCAGCCAATATCCTGCTGCCAGCACACACCACCATGCCCCCACCTAACTCTTTAAGCCGGTTTACCGCCTGTGCCATATCGGTTTCATCGGCACCGACCACTATAATATCGCCACAATCCCAGACAGAACTGGTGGCAATAGCCCCGTGCTTAAGTCCAATGCCTCTGATTAAGCCAACAAAGCTCTTACCTGTCCCGTAAGACCTCTCAATAGCGGCTACCTTTAATATACCCTTAGCGGTATCGGGCTTGAGCTGACCATCAGACACCGGCATATTGATGAATTCTTCCCTGGTGACTAAATTGGTGACCTGGTCTATCAGCCTGACCTTTACCTGACGGCGGCTGCTTTCCACCGGGATAATAAAATCCTCAGCCTCAAAATTCTTGGCTAGACGTATTCTGTTTTGCATTGATTGGGGGTAACGGTGTTTTCTGGGCAGGACAAGTAGCTCGCCATCCTGGGCAACTACCTGCCCATTACTGATAACATACTCCACCTGTATTGTCTTTAGGTCTGGGATAATAACAATATCAGCATACTTGCCCGGGGCGATGCCACCAATAACGTCATCTAGAGCGAAGTGCTGGGCGACATTTATGGTTGTCATCTGTATCGCCTGAATGGGATGGAAGCCGAGGTTGATTGCTTTTTGCACCACGAATTCCATATAGCCATCGCTAACCAGCTGCCACGGTCCGATGCCATCGGTTGATATTGCCAGCCGGGTGAGAGCGATATTCTCATCTTTTATCGGGGAAATGGCTTCCAGTTCTCTCCTTACTTCGCCTTCCCTTATCAATACGAACAGCCCCAGCCTCAGCCTTTCCCTAACCTCCTCCACGGTGATTGGCTCATGGCAGGAGGAGACGCCAGATGAAATATAGGCTTGTAGCTTGTTGCCCCTGGCGCCGGAGCTGTGCCCATCAACCTTCTTACCCCACTCTACGGTCTCGTTGATAAGTTCAAGGACTCTGCCCTCGCCGTTGACCACTTCACCCCAGTAAGACTCGCCCAAGCCAATAACCTCCCTTCGTCTAAGCAATTTGCGCAGTTCATCAACGCTGAGGGCATGTTGTTCCGTTACCGGGCTTAAGGTGACCATGGGTGGGGCGGTAACAAAGATTTTTACCGGCTGGTTTCGGGCAGACCTCAAAAATTGAATAACCCCCTCATAGCCCAGAGCGGAGGCGATGTTAGAAGTCTCGGTGATAATAGTGGTGGTGCCCCCCTTGATGGCATACCGTAACACCTCGCTTATAGAAAATTGGCTGTCTATATGGGTGTGACCATCGATAAGCCCGGGTATCAGTGTCTTACCGGCAGCATCAATGACCCTGGTTGAGGAGCCGATAGCCTTGCCGATATCCTTGCCCACGTAGGCTATTTTGTCGCCTTTAATAAGGACGGTATCCCCTTCCACCACCTCCCCGGTGTAAACATTAACTATAGAGCCGTTAACGATGGCTAAATCAGCCTCCGCCTCCCCCAGAGCCACCTTCATCAGTTCATACCTATTTCCATCCATACCGTCTCATTATATAGCCTCTGGGGTAAAATTACGATTGTTATTTGGTGACCCCCCTCCCCTAACCATTTTATATCTTTTCCCACCCGCCACCCTTAAGGAAGGGGGATATTTTCTCCCAAAAAAATCATGGAGTTTTAGAGGCAAATACGAGGCCCCCGAAAAAACTAAGTTTTTTGGGGTGAGAAGCCTCCGAGGGTGGGCTGGGTGGGAAAAAAGACTTAAAAGGGGGGAGGGGGAAGGGGGGACTTAAGGCTTACCCACCCTTTAATTACCTAAGCTAAGATGAATTTTATTCCCCCTCAGCACTTGGTATACCCACAAGACGGGCAGATGTAGCAGCCTTCCTGATATATCAGCAGATTGCCGCAGTCAGGGCACTGCCCGGCCAGGTTCTTGGGCGAGTTGTAGTTCTCCGTCTGGGCATGGTTCTCAACCCTGGGGCTAGCCGTGCTGCCGTTAATGTGCCTTTCCAGGACGCTGGCAATGGCATCGGCGCAGGAGAGGATGGACTTGCCTTCTTCCCAGGCGATGGAGGGGCAGCGTATGCCGCGCAGCTGCCTTACCACCGAGGCAACATCTACACCAGCCCTCAGTGCCAGGGAGATAAGCCGGCAGGTGGCTTCAAGCTGGGCTGAGGCACAACCTCCAGCCTTGCCCAGATGGGAGAAGACCTCAAATATCCCCTGCTCATCGGAGTTCACCGTTACGTAGATATAGCCGCAGCCGGTGGTCACCCTCTCAGTAACACCGGTGGTTATCTTTGACCGCTTTCTGGGAGTGAGCACGACACCCTCAGCCTTCTCCTCCCCGCCGGTGACCAGCACCTGGGCGTCGCGGCTCCTATCCCGGTAGATGGTTATCCCTTTAAGCCCCAGTTCATAAGCCATCATGTAGACCTTGGCGACGTCCCCCCTGGTAGCCTCCTTGGGAAAATTAACCGTCTTGGAGACAGCATTATCCGTAGAACTCTGAAAGGCGGCCTGTATCCTGACATGCCACTCCGGAGTTATTTCGTGGGCGGTAACAAACACACGCTTGACGCTGTCGGTGACCCCTTCTATATTGTGGAGCTTGACTCCAGAAGCTAGCTGCTGCATAAGCTCCTCAGAGTAGAAGTTCTCACTCCTGGCTACCTCCTCAAAGTAGGGATTGACCTCAACCAGCTGGGCACCATCCAGGATATTCCGGGTATAGCTCAGGGCGAAAAGGGGCTCAATGCCGCTGGAGCAGCCGACGATTATGCTCAGGGTGCCGGTGGGGGCGATGGTGGTGCAGGAGGCGTTTCTCATCTTGAGACCCCCGGACACATCATAGATGCTGCCGGCAAAGGCGGGAAAGACGCCCCGTTCCTCGGCTAACCCCGCCGACGCTTTACCTGCCTCATCGTGGATAAAGCGCATAACCTCAGAACCAACCTTGAGCGCCTCCTCCGAGTCATAGGGGATGCCCAGCATGATTAACATGTCGGCAAAGCCCATCACCCCCAGCCCTATCTTCCTTGACTTCTTGGTCATCTCCTCTATCTGAGGCAGGGGAAATTTATTGACGTCAATGACATTATCCAGGAACCTGACGGCAGTCTTAACCACCTCCGCCAGCTTGGGATAATCAACCTCAGCCGTCCCGTTGGTGGTCCGCACCATCCTAGCCAGATTGATAGAACCCAGGTTACACGACTCATAGGGGAGCAGGGGCTGCTCGCCACAGGGATTGGTGGATTCAATCTTGCCCAAATGGGGGGTGGGGTTATCCTTATTTATCTGGTCAATGAAGACGATGCCCGGGTCGCCCGTCTTCCAGGCCATATCCACTATTTTGTCGAAAACTTCCTTGGCGTTGAGCTTAGCCGCCGCCTTTTTGGTGCGGGGACTTATCAGTTCGTAGTCAGTGCCAGCCTTGACCGCCTCCATAAACTGGGTGGTTACCGCCACCGAGATATTGAAGTTAGTCAGTTTTTTGGGGTCATCCTTGGCGGTTATGAACCTCATAATATCGGGGTGGTCAACACTCAAGATACCCATATTTGCCCCCCGCCGTGTTCCCCCCTGCTTGGTGACATCGGTGGTGGTGTCAAATACCTCCATGAAGGAGACCGGACCACTGGCTACCCCCGAGGTGGACTTGACAAAGTCGCCCTCTGGTCTTAACTGGCTGAAAGAGAACCCGGTGCCACCGCCGCTCTTGTGGATCAGGGCGGTATACTTTACGGCATCAAAGATGGACTCCATGGAGTCCCCCACGGGAATGACAAAGCAGGCTGATAGCTGGCCTAGCTCCCGTCCCGCATTCATCAGGGTGGGGGAGTTGGGCAGGAACTCTAAGTCAGCCATCAACTGGTAGAACTCCTCTTCCCTTGCCTTGACATCCGCCTTGGGGTCATAGATAAGCTCGGCAGAGGCAATGGCCTGGGCTACACGGCGGAACATCTCCTCCGGGGTCTCAACGACCTTTCCCTGCTTATCTTTCTTTAAATACCTTTTTTCTAAAACGCGAATCGCGTTTTCAGTGAGACTAGCGCCAGGTGCGGGCTGAACCCTGGGTTTGACTATTGCGGTTGGTTCCATCTCAGTCTTGACCTCCTCTGGCTTGGCTGGCTTTTCCGCCTGTAAAATTTCCATGACCATAGCCTGGATTTCGGCATCGGTGGGCAGACGCCTCGTTCGACGAGGCTTAAGTACCAGGTGTTCCATTCCCGGTAGCGGCTGCTCCACGAGTTCCGTAGCCACTAGGGATGGTGTCTGTTCCAGGCGCTCAATTACCTGGGCAGCCAGCTTTTCCACCTGCTTCCTATCCGACATGCCCATTGACTCGGCAGTGGCAAAAATAGCCCGGGCAATATGGGTGCGGTCCACCCCTGCTTTGCCGACTGACTCACTAGCTGGGGTCATCTCTGACTCCTTGTTTTTAACCTAGCCCTGCCCCTCCCCCGGCTTGCCCGGCGACCCTTAAGCGCCAGTTCCTCACCGGGCAGTAAAGGCAGTTGACCAGGAAGGGGAGAGCTTTCCTCTCCAGCGCCGAGCAGGGTGTCTACCTCTTGTTTTAAGGTGGTGATGTCGGTAAATTCCCGGTAGACGCTGGCGAAACGGATATAGGCAATATGATCCAGGCGTCTCAGCCTTTCCATCACCATATCACCAATGACAGCACTGGGTATCTCTGCCTTGCCCAACTGGTAAAGCTCGGCCTCTATATCATCAACCAGCTTGTCCACAGTTCCGGTGGGTAAGGGGCGCTTGTCACAAGCCTTACGAATACCGGTTAGCAGCTTGTCCCTGTCAAATTCCTCGCGTCTCTCATCTTTCTTAATCACGAAGAGGTTGCCCGGTTGTAATCGTTCATAGGTAGTGAAACGAGAGCCACACTTGAGGCACTGACGCCGGCGGCGTATCCCGTCGCCCGCCTCACGGGAATCTATAACCTTGTCTTCAGAATAACCACAATAGGGACAGTTCATGGCAAATACCACATTATATTGTGAAACGAAGCTAACATACCACAATATATAGTATTTGTCAAGGGGTTTTACCTCTAATTTTGGGCAAAACATTACAGTGATTTTTAGCGAGGCAAAGCCTCCCCCCAACCCTTTTATATCTTTTCCCACCCGCCGCCCTTTAAGGAAGGGAATGAAATACAGGGAGTAAAAGAGAGTGAGCTTCGTCTCCGAGGGGGTTTTTAGGTCTTGCTACCCGCCCTAACCCGCCCTCAAAGGCTTTTTACCCCACAAAAACGGGGGTGGGGTCTGGAGAGTTTTAGAGGGGCGTTAGCCCCTATGAGGGTGGGAGGTAGAGAGTCTTAAAGGGGTGAAACCCCTGTAGGGCGGGCAGGGTGGGAAATAAAAGCCGGGTTAAAAATGGGGGGCGGGGTTGATAAACAACCCCTTTACCCGACTAAAGCAAAAAGGGCTGCAGAGCAATAAAGCACTGCAGCCCTTAGCCAGTACTACTTTCAGCTATTGCCAAGGAGCCTACACCTCGTGTACGTGAGGCCGGGTATGAACAAGCTTAGTGGCATTAGGTACTGCCTGGCGCCGATGGCTAAACAAGGGACGACGCAGGAAAGCAGGAACGTCCAGTTCCTCCTCTTTGCCCTTTAGCCCCCTAAGCAACTCGTTAAACTCATCTTCTCGACTGACTCCAGCCATGCCTAGCTTGGAGGTAAAGCCAGTGGCAATTAGGGTGATTCTTACCTCCTCCCCCATGCTGGGGTCCTGAACCACGCCGAAAATGATGTTAGCCTCAGGGTCTACCGCTTGCTTGATGACATCAGCCGCTTCATTGACCTCAAACAGGGTAAGGCCCGGGCCGCCAGCGACATTGAATAACACGCCCTTGGCCCCATCAACCGAAACATCCAGTAGCGGGCTAGCCAGGGCTTCTTTAGCCGCGTCGGCAGCTCGGTTCTTGCTGGCACCGACGCCCATGGACATCCAGGCGGGTCCAGCGTCTTTCATTACCGCCTTAACATCAGCAAAGTCAAGATTAATCAGCCCAGGGACAGTGATAACCTCGGCAATAGCCTGAACCCCGTGGCGCAGCACATCATCAGCCAGCTTAAAGGCATTATCCACCACCGTCTTCTGGTCACAGAGGTCGAGCAGGCGGTCGTTGGGGATAATGATAAGGGTGTCAACCTTGCCCAGCAGGCGAACAATGCCGTCTTCGGCCACATCAGTGCGATGGGAACCTTCAAAGGTAAAGGGTTTGGTGACTACAGCAATGGTCAGAGCCCCAGTTTGCTTGGCTATCTCAGCTACCACCGGGGCAGCCCCGGTGCCGGTGCCACCACCCATACCGCAGGTGACAAACACCATATCAGCCCCTGCCAGAAGTTCTTTGAGCTCGTCGCGGTTCTCCTCGGCTGCCTTCTGACCCATGAGATGGTCACCGCCTACCCCTAGTCCTCGGGTGAGCTTCTCTCCAATCTGGACGCGGACAGGAGCTTCGGTGATGGATAGAGCCTGGGTATCAGTATTCATGCCAATGAATTCTACCCCTTGAATTTGCTCCCTGACCATGCGGGTTATGGCGTTACAGCCGCCACCACCCAAGCCGATAACCTTAATCTTAGCCGGGTTAGGACTGAAGGTTGTCTTTGCCATTTTTCCCCTCCTTTCTTTACCACTTATTGCTTAAAAATTACCGATAGCGGAAGATATTAAACATTCGGGAAACGAAGCGTCGTAAGCCTAAGCCAAGACGACGACGACGCCAGGTTTGCATTTCTCTGTGTTTGGCTCCCCAGAGCAGCAGACCAACGCTGGTGGCATATGCCGGGTCATGAAGGGCATCAGCGATGCCATATACACTGGTGGGAATGCCTACCCTCACCGGGAGTTGTAATGTGTTGCGCCCAAAGGCTTCGATACCAGCCAGATTAGCACTGCCGCCGGTGAGCACTAGACCATCAGGGACCAGAGTTTCATATTCTGTGTTTGGCATCTCAAGTACGATAAGCCTCAGGATTTCCTCTACCCTGGCTCGGATAATGTCACACAGGTCTTGGTGAGAGACACCATGGCCATTGGTAACCAGGTCATCGCTGCGCATACCCCCCCTGGTTTCATAAACTGGGGTAACACTGCCATACTTCTTTTTCATCTCTTCAGCCACATCGAATGGCAGCCCCAAACCAATCATCAGGTCCCTGGTGATTTGATAGCCGGCTACCGGCAGAATAGCGGTATGCCAAATGCTCCCCTCTCTGAAGACAGCGATATCGGTGGTGCCGCCCCCGATATCGGCCAATATGACACCCACCTGCTTCTCATCCTCAGAGAGTACCGCCTCGCTGCTGGCTAAAGGCTCTAAAATTAGGTCGTCGATATCCACGCCGATACCCCGAATGCACTTTACCAGATTCTGGACCGAGGTTACGGCGGCGGTGATGATATGTGCCTCCACATCCAGCCTGAAGCCGTGCATTCCTATCGGGTTCCTGACCCCTGATTGACCATCAACAGCATAACCTCGAGGAATAACATGGAGTAGCCTTCTATCGACCGGAACCTTAACGCTCCGGGCACTGGCTATGACTCGCTTCAGGTCATAAGGACGCACCAGCTTGTCATTACGGGTAATGGCGACCACCGCTCGGTTATTCAGCGAGCTGACATGCCTCCCGGTGACACCGACGTAGGCTGATTCCACCTTGCAGCCGCTAGCCTGCTCCGCTTTCCTCACTGATTCCCGAACCGAATCTCTGGCTTCACCGATGTTGACCACCAGTCCCTTGTGCAACCCTACCGATGGACAAATCCCTACCCCCACCACCCGGATACTGCCGCCATCATCCATATCGGCGATAACGGTGCATACCTTGGTAGTGCCAACATCAATAGAAGTTATGATACTGCGCTTACTCATCTACCCCCTCCTTATTAAGCGTATTCTTAAGTTCCGATTTAATTTTGTTAGTTTTCACATCTTCCAACCTCCATAAGGCGGTCTCCCTCTCACCTTAAGGGCAAGATGGGGGATTGACCACCCTCATCAATATTGCCTTTCTGCCTCGACCAGGCAATTTCATATCAAATCGGTAAACTGCCCGTGCTAACCTTCCCTATAGTGCACGTTCCACTTGCTGCACATAGCACTCACGAAAGCCTTTACCTCACTGTTCGGAGCCGTATGTAGCCCAGCCAGAAAACCGTGCAGCAGTTCACCCCCGGTCATTCCTGGATTGGGTTCCTCTGGACCGGGCAGGTTTACATAGACTACCTCATTCATCATCTTCTGATACTCAATAGCCGGTTTGCTCACCGCTGTTCTCCTTTTGGTATAGTAATGCGCTCAGCCGCCCTAAGTTTGGCACTGCGGCTGCGAGGATTAAACTGAACCTCGGCCAAAGAAGGAATAATAACCTTTTTATTGATTAACCTTAAGAGGGCTTTCTCTCCGCTTGCCTCCTGGTGCATGAATTGCTTCACTATGCGGTCCTCCAGGGAGTGATAGCTAATAACCACCAATCTGCCCCCAAAGCCGAGAAGGCCGATGGCCTGCCCCAGCGCTGACTTTAGGTGCTCAAGTTCCTGGTTGACCGCAATGCGTAGTGCCAGGAAGGTTCTGGTGGCTGGGTGAATTCTACCCCGCCTGCCCCCAACCGCCTGCTCTACGGTCTGAGCTAGCTTGAGGGTGGTGGCTATGGGCCGCTGCTGCACCAGTTGGTGGGCTATCCGCCGACTGTAGCGTTCCTCACCATATTCTCTTATAAGCTGAGCTAATTGGCCCTCGGGGGTGGCGTTAACGATAATGTCTGCGGTAACCTCCTGGCGAGGACTAAAGCGCATGTCTAAGGGGGCATCATGCTGGAAGCTGAAACCACGACCATTATTCTCTAGCTGCAGAGAGGAGAGACCCAGGTCAAACAAGATACCGTGTACCGGGAAAAAGTTATACTTAACACAGATTGCCCGCAGATTGGCGAAGTTCTGGTTAACCAAAAGGCTTGAGCCGCTGTAGGCTTCAAGCCGGGCTCGGGCTGCTTTTATCGCCCGGGGGTCGGCATCAATGCCTAGTAACTGCCCACCAGGCGAGCTGCGTTCTAAAATGGCAACGGCATGGCCTCCCGCCCCCAGGGTGCAATCAATATAGCGACCTCCAGGCTGCACCGCTAACGCCTCAATGGCCTCTTCCCGTAATACCGGGGTGTGAGTGGGCGCTGACTTGGTTAGATTCATCAATGCCTCTCCAGGCTCTCTATAATCTTCCCGGCCTGTTCCAGGCTAACCGCCTTCTCTGTTTCCCAGTGCACCTTATTCCATATCTCAAGATACTTGTTGGCTCCAGCTATAATTACCTCATCTACAATCTCAGCACGCTCTTTTAGCGAAATCGGTAGGGCTATCCTCCCCTGCCCGTCTATCTTGAGGTTAAAGGCGGTAGCGAAAACAGCCCGATTTAACCTTCTCAATTTACTGGGGCTGACTGAACCAGTGGTAAGGGCATCCGCCAGCTTTACCCATTCGGCTACAGGGTAGGCGATAATACACTTTTCTACCCCCGGCGTTAACACTACTCCCGCCTTTAGCTCACCTCTGAACTTAGGCGGGATAGGCACCCTGCCCCTTTCGTCAATCCGGTATTCGAACTCACCGAAAAACATAATTACCCCAATTATACCCTATTTCCCCACAATTTACCACTTTTTACCATTCAAGCACAGATATCCCCATTTGTCAATACCCCTGGCAGTAAATGTGGCAAATTCGCTGATTTTGCTATAGCCCCCATATGTGATAAAATAGAATCTGTTTTTAGCGAGGCCGATATTATGTTCAAGGTGGGCATTATTACCATCAGTGATAAAGCCTGGCAGGGGCAGCGCGCCGATGAGAGCAGCCAGGTAATTCGAGATAGCTTATCTGTAGTGGATAGTCAGGTGGTTAAGTATGAGGTCATTCCCGATGAGGCAGATATTATTGCCGGTAAGCTTGCCCAGTGGGCAGACGAAGGTGGGGTGGATGTTATTCTAACTACCGGGGGCACCGGACTAGCGCCCCGCGATGTTACCCCTGAAGCCACCCTTTCGGTAGTGGATAAGGTTGTACCCGGCCTGGCAGAAATGATGAGAGTCCAAACTTTTAGCATCACGCCTTTTTCTATGGTGAGCCGGGCGGTGGCCGGGATGAGGAAAAAGTGCCTTATTATCAATTTGCCCGGCAGCCCCAAGGCAGTCCGGGAGTGTCTGGAGGTAATACTGCCGGTCATCCCCCACTCAGTGGAGATTATCAAAGGAGAGGTAACTGAGCACACCGCTCCAGGTACCGGGAAGGATTAGACAAGTTGCAAATCGACATTTTGACCCTGTTTCCCCAGATGTTCCAGGGCGTGTTTGACTCTGGCATCTTCAAACGGGCGGTGGACCAGAAGTTGGTCAGCGTCACCCTCTATAATATACGGGACTATACCCATGATAAACACCGCACCGTGGATGATTATCCTCACGGCGGTGGTGCCGGCATGGTGCTTAAGCCCGAACCTATCTTTGAGGCGGTGGAGTCTATAAAATGGGAACCTGATGCGCCCATTATCCTGCTCTCCCCGCAGGGTCGGCTATTCTCCCAAAAGATTGCCCAGGAGCTATCTCAGCATAGCCATCTAATTCTTATCTGCGGTCACTATGAGGGGGTTGATGAGCGGGTAAGAGAACACCTGGCTACTGATGAGATTAGCATTGGCGATTATGTACTCACTGGCGGTGAGCTGGCAGCTATGGTAGTAATCGATGCCGTGGTGAGGCTAGTGCCGGGGGTGCTTGGTTCCGAGGCTTCACCACTGGATGATTCTCATGTCGCCGGGCTGCTGGAGTACCCCCAATATACCCGCCCGCCTACCTATCGGGGGTGGCCAGTGCCCGAGGTGTTACTTTCCGGAAACCATGCCCAAATTGCCCACTGGCGCCGTGAGCAGGCTATCCGGCGCACGTATAAGCACCGCCCCGACCTAGTGGATAAAGCCGAGCTAAGCTCGGAGGAGAAGCGTTTAGTAGAAGAATTGAGGCAGTCTTAATATGGATGTTAAATCGTTATTTGCCGACAAACCAAATCCCGATATTCCCGCCCTTGCCCCTGGGGACACAGTAAAGGTGAGCGCCAAAATCGTGGAACGGGGGAGGGAACGCACCCAGGTATTTAATGGGGTAGTAATTAAGGTCCGCCGTGGCGCCGATGGTGGAAGCTTCACCATAAGACGGGTTGCCCGTGGCGTAGGCGTGGAGCATACCTTTCCCTTTGCCTCACCACTGGTGGAAAAGGTAGAAGTAGGGCGGCGGGGCAAGGTGCGCCGAGCCAGACTTTATTACATGCGTGGACTCAGTAGCAAGGCATCTCGGACCAAGGAAAGACGAGAAAAAGAATAGATAAGGTTGCCTGGTTGGAGTGCGGGATGAGGTATGCTGAGGTTAGCGTTAATTCGCCGGTAGCCCAGCGCCGGACATTTAGCTATGCTATACCTCCCGGTCTAGACATTGAGGTGGGGCAGGCGGTATGGGTCCCCTTTGGCGACAAGCTGCTCCAGGGCATAGTTTTAGAGCTAAGCCCCCACCCCGCGGTGGAAGAGACCAAGGAAATAGCCGGGGTTATTGAGCCCCGTCCTTTACTTTCTCCATCCCATGCCTTGCTGGCCCGGTGGATAAGTGAATATTATCTATCGCCCCTCTTTGACGCCGTGGCTTTAATGCTGCCGCCCGGCTTTGAGCGCAAGACGCTCACTTTTATCAGTGCTACCTCAATACCTGATGACCTTGATTTATCCTCACTTACCCCGGAACAAAGGCAGGTTCTGGAGCTGGTCCAGAAGCAGGATAAGGTAAGCCTAAGGCAGATTGAAAAAAATCTAGGTAAGAAAAGGGCTCAAACCATCGTTTCCCAGCTGGTAAAACGAGGGCTGGCCACCAGAAGCTATGAGCTGGAGCCGGTCAGGGCAAGGCCGAAGGTAGAGCCTTTCCTAAAGCTGATAGTTGAGGCTGACCAAGCCCGGCAGGAAGCCGCCCGGCTGTATAAAAAAGGAGTTAAAAAACAGGCAGCTCTGCTTGAATTCCTGGCTCAACAGACCGGGCCAATGCCCTGGGCAGAGGTAAGGCAAAAGACCAACTGTGCTAAAGCAGTAGCTGATGCCCTGGTCAGAAAGGGCATGGTTATCTTTCAACAGGTTGAGGTAAAACGGGAGCCGATTTCTTACGAGGATATTACCCCTTCCCATCCCCTCACCCTTACCCCGGCCCAAAGCTCAGCCTTGGCCGCGATTAAGTCCAGCCTGCTCAAGGGCAATGCGCCGGTTTTCCTCCTTCATGGGGTTACCGGCAGCGGCAAGACCGAGGTCTACCTTCAAGCCCTGGCTGAGGCAATAGGGCGGGGGGAAAGAGGTATAGTCCTAGTTCCCGAGATCGCCCTTACTCCCCAGACTATAGAGCGATTCGCCTCCCGTTTCCCCCATAAGGTAGCCGTGCTTCATTCCAAGCTGTCCCTGGGTGAGCAATTTGACGAGTGGCAGCGAATAAGAGACGGCGAGTTTGATGTGGTTATCGGTCCCAGGAGCGCTATTTTTGCCCCCCAGCCCAACCTTGGTCTCATCGTTATTGACGAAGAGCAGGAATGGACATACAAGCAGCATGATACGCCCCGCTACCACGCCCGCGATGTGGCCATGAAACTGGCTTCAGCTTGCGGAGCCGTGGTCGTTCTGGGCAGTGCCACCCCGGATGTAGAGACCTTTTACCACGCCCAACAGGGAGACTACCAGCGGCTTCAGCTGCCGGAGCGGATTACCCCCCGTGCTGACTCGTCAATGCCCCAGGTTGAGGTAGTAGACTTGAGGGAGGAACTCAAGGCAGGAAACAGGAGCCTTTTCAGCCGCTCCTTATCCCAGGCGATGACCCAGGCGGTATACAATGGCGAGCAGGTAATTCTGTTCCTCAACCGCCGGGGAGCGGCTACCTTCATCCAGTGCCGCAGTTGCGGCTTTGTCCTCCGCTGCCGGCGCTGTGAGGTTCCTCTGACCTATCACCTGGCCGAGGATACCCTGGTCTGCCACCAGTGCAACCGTCGCACGCCCGTTCCCCAAGCTTGTCCCCGCTGCACCAGACGAAATATAAAATTTTTGGGTCTGGGCACCCAGAAGCTGGAGCAGGAGGTGGGGTATGATTTCCCCACCGCCAGGCTACTGCGCTGGGATAGCGATGTGACCCGGGGAAAACATTCCCATGCTGAAATATTGGGCAAGTTTCGTGCCCACCAGGCTGATATTCTTATTGGCACCCAGATGATTGCCAAGGGACTTGATTTGCCCCTGGTTACCCTTGTGGGGGTGGTCAGCGCTGATACCGCGCTTAATCTGCCCGACTTCCGCGCCGGGGAAAGAACCTTCCAGCTTTTGTCCCAGGTGGCGGGAAGGGCGGGGCGGGGTGCCCTAGCCGGGAAGGTTATCATTCAGACCTACTCCCCCGAGCACTATGCCATTCAGGCGGCAGCCGGGCACGACTATGCCTCATTCTATGAGCAGGAGATTGACTACCGGCGCCAGCTGCATAACCCCCCTTTCACTCACCTGGCTTGCCTTACCTATAGCCATGCCAACGATGCCCTCTGCCAGCGGGATGCGGAGAGAATGAAACGATTGCTTACTCAGGAGATAGACTCCCAGGGGATAGCTGACATCGAGCTTATTGGACCGGCCCCGGCCTATATTCATCGATTGCGGGGCAGGTTCCGCTGGCAGCTTATACTTCGCGGCTCAGAGCTTTCTGCCTTTCTCTCCCCCATACCCTTCCCCCAGGGCTGGACGGTGGACATTGACCCGGTGGGTCTGGTTTAATAAACTACGGTAAGATAGATTGTTGAGGACTAAGATGGCGATTCTACCTATTCGCATCGCTCCCGACCCGGTACTCCGACAGAAGTCCAAGCGGGTCAAAGCTATTGATGGCTCAATCAAGAAACTAATAAGCGATATGATTGAGACCATGCACTCCGCTCCCGGGGTGGGGCTAGCCGCCCCGCAGGTGGGTGTTCCCTTACGGGTGATTGTTATCGGCATACCAGGGGAAGCAGATATCGTCCTGATTAACCCCCAGATAGTGCGGCGGCGGGGAGAACGCCCGGTAACCGAGGGCTGCCTGAGCGTTCCCGGCTACTTTGGAGAGATCAAGCGCGCTGAATCGGTTACAGTTAAGGGGCGGGACAAAAACGGTAAGGAAATACGAATTAAGGCCAGCGAACTCCTGGCTCAAGCACTGGAGCACGAGATAGACCATATAAATGGGGTGCTCTATATAGACCACATGGAAAGCACGGACAAGCTGCAAAAGGTCGAACCGGAGATAACCCAGCTTTAAGAGGGGTGACGACTCCCGGCGACAACAGGCGAGGGAGTTTTGCCAGCTGGCACTTCAGTGACAAAATAGAAAAGGTCATCAAATTTGTAGCCGGGAAAGGCTTTCATGGCCCCGATAATGAATTTGCGATTGATGTTGCGCTTGCCTTCCAGCACCCGGTAAACCTGGCTTACCGATATCTCCATGGCCTTGGCTAGCTCGGTTAAGTTCTTGTAGTTCCTGGGGCAGAGGTCAAAAACCCTTGTTTTCAGCAGCATAATTTGCCCTCATATGCCAGTTTTGTGCCAGTTGGCATCATTATAGCTCTAAAATTGCCAGTTGTCAAGTACCTATCCCTTGAATTTCTAAAATTTGGTCAATTTTTCCCCTTATGGGGTATTGACATTTGCCATTTGGCGAATTATAATATGGCTATGGAACAAAGTAACGGCAAATTAGGCGAAATACTCAGGCAGGCAAGAGCTACGCTGCGGCTAACGCTGAGTGAGCTTAGTTCTATGTCAGGTGTCTCTTCATCGCACCTGGGGCGCATTGAGAGAGGAGAGCGTTTCCCCTCAGGCTCGGTTCTGCGAAAAATCGCTGAACCTCTGGGCTTTGATGAGAACGAGATATTTACCCTGGCCGGCTACCTGTCTCCCAATCCCCCGGGCATAGCTGAGAGTCATCCGCACTACGGCCGGGGAGAGTTGGACCCCTATGTGGCTAGAATATTAGCTCAGGAGCCGGTTGATGTGCAGCGCGCCGTCCTCGGCATCCTCAGCATCCTGAAGAGCATGGCCAAGAGCCTGACCAAAGAAAGCTAATCGGCGCCTTAGAGCAATATTCACCCCAACCAGGGCTAGTTAGCCTCGCTGGACTACATTCAGAAAAGCATCTACGGGTAGCCTCTTATGCCCTCCCCACTTGATAACTAGGCCAACTGGTAGTATAGTTTAGCTTTAGAGTATTATGGGTGAAGCAGATTTGAAGTTATCTATCCCGCCTAAAACCTCGTCACTACTGGCCATGGTAAGCAGTTTTCTCACCGAGCAGGATATAAAGTCATATCTGGTGGGTGGGTCGGTGCGGGATGTTTTGCTGGGGAGAGATAGTGCCGATATTGATATTGCCCTAGCCGCCGATGCTGTGGAGATAGCCCCCAAGGTAGCCGATGCTCTTGGTGGCAGGTTTGTCCTGCTGGATAAGGTAAACCGGGTGGCCAGGGTGGTCATGGTTGATGAGGAAGCACCAGCTGGGGGGCAGTGGCAGCTTGATTTCTCCTCATTTCAGGGCAGCATTGAGCAAGACCTGGCCCGGCGCGATTTCACCATAGACGCCATAGCCGTTGACCTCGGAGAACTGACCAGGGATTATACCCATGTGCACCTCATCGACCCGTTCCATGGCTGGGGTGACCTTCAAAATGGCATAATACGGGCTGTCTCCGAGACAGCCTTTGAGTCGGATGCGGCACGCTTATTACGGGCAGTGCGCCTGGCTGCCGAGCTCGGTTTCAGTGTTGATAGCCAGACCGAAGCTCTGGTCCGGCAAAATTGCCATCTCATAGCCGATGTCGCTGGGGAGCGAATAAGAGAGGAGCTGCTCCGGCTGCTGGCCGTCCCTGATTCTGAGCGGTTTTTGCCCTACCTGGATGAGCTGGGGCTGCTTACGGCTATCATTCCCGAGCTGGCTCAAGCCAAGGGGGTCGAGCAACCCAAGGAACACTCCTGGGATGTCTTTGACCATTCCCTGAAGACAGCGATTGCCGTTGACTCTCTCCTCCACGAGGGAACCTGGAAGTATGCCAAGGATGAGACCCTGGCTATAGCTCCCTGGTCAGAGGTATTGAGCCAGCACTTTGCTCAGGAGGTCAGCCGCGGTAGCACCCGGAGGTCGCTACTCAAATTAGCGGCGCTGCTCCATGATGTGGCTAAACCCCAGACCAAAGCCATTGGTGAAGACGGCCGAACGCATTTCCTGGGGCATGCCAATCTAGGGGCAGATATAGCAGTGGCTATTATGGAAAGACTGAGATTTAGCAGCAAAGAGATAAAGCTGGTGGAGGTTATGGTTAGACACCACCTCAGGCCGGGGCAGATGAGCCAGGAGGGACTTCCCACCCATCGGGCTATCTACCGTTACTTTCGTGACAGTGGCGAGGCGGGCATTGATACGCTCTTTTTGAGCCTGGCTGACCACCTGGCTACCAGGGGACCGAATTTAGATCTGGCTGGGTGGCAGGAGCATGCCCAACTGGTGGAGTATGTGTTAGCCCAGCACCTTGAGCAGGAGAAGCTAGCGGCTCCAGCCAAGCTGGTTAGCGGGCATGATTTAATCCGTATCTTTAGCCTGAGCCCTGGGCCCGAGATGGGAGACCTTCTAGAAGCGGTACATGAGGCACAGGCCTCAGGTGAGATAACTACTAAGGAGGAGGCTTTAGCTTACATCAAGGAGAGACTAGCAACCAAGGCAGTGTGAATAAATATGCCTAGAAGAAATACGCTTGTTTTTATAGTAATAGTAGCCCTCTTTGCCTTTGCCGTTTGTGCCCTAGTCTACCCCATGTTCGGGCGAGAGGAAATGCGGCTGGGGCTGGACTTGCAGGGCGGGGTTCACATGGTCTATCAGGCTGATTTTTCCGAAGTGGAGCCGGGCGCGGAGTCCGAAGCCATTGATGGCGCCATAGCTGTCATTGAGCGGCGAATTAATATTCTGGGCGTAACCGAGCCAGTTATCCAGAAGCAGGGCGGAGACCGCATACTGGTGGAATTACCCGGGGTAAGCGAGGCGGAGAAGGCAAAAGGTCTCATCGGACAGACTGCCCTGCTTGAGTTTCGGGAGCAGGTAGAGGGTGAGGGTGGAAAGCTGGAATGGGTGCCAGCTACCGGCGTAGTTGATGGCCAGGAAAAGGTTCTCACCAGCAGCTACTTCAAGGAGAATACCTATTTATCTCAAGGTGACCTGGGCGGACTGCTGTTGATTTTTGAATGGAATGAAGAGGGGAGCCAGCTATCGGAGCAAATAACCGAGCGGCTTTTAGGCCAGCCGCTAGCCATTTTCTTAAGCGGTGAGCCCCTATTAGGAGAGGACGGACAGCCGATTGCCCCCACTGTTCAGTCAGTGATTACAGAACGAGGTCGGATTGAGGGATTAAGCCTGAAAGAGGCTACGGAATTATCTCAACTACTAAATGCTGGTCGCCTTCCTGTCCCCCTAACCCCTATCTATGAGCAGACCGTATCCCCGATACTGGGCGCTGATTTCATTGATATGAGCCTCAAGGCAGGGCTAATCGGCATAATACTGGTGATGCTATTTATGATTGTCTACTATCGCCTGCCCGGGGTTTTAGCCAGCCTGGCTCTGATTTTCTATGGGGCGGTGGTGCTGGCGATATTCAAGCTGATTCCGGTCACCCTGACCCTGGCTGGTATCGGCGGTTTTGTCCTGTCTATCGGTATGGCGGTGGATGCCAATGTGCTTATCTTTGAGCGGATGAAGGAGGAATTCAGGACGGGACGAACCTTAGGCGCCGCTATTGAGGCCGGCTTTAACCGTGCCTGGACAGCCATCAGGGACAGCAATGTAACCACCATTATTGTCTGCGTTATTCTCATCTGGTTAGGCAGCAGCATTGTGGAGAGTGCTCCGGTAACCGGTTTTGCGATGGCACTGCTTATCGGCGTGCTGGTAAGCATGTTTAGCGCTATCATCGTTACCCGCACCCTGCTGCGCCTGTTCGTGGGCACGCCTCTGGCACCGAAGACCAGGCTATTCAACCCATACTCAGGAAGGAAATGATGTTTGATATTACCGGTAAAAGAGCTTTGTTCTTGATTATCTCGGAGGTAATCATCCTGATTGGCATCATTGCTCTGGTGGTCTTCGGTCTTAAACCGGGGATTGAATTTAGTAGCGGCTCCATAATGACGGTGAACTTTGAGGAGGAGGTAGAGCAGGCAGAACTAAAGCAGGAATTGGCCAATCTGGGCTATCCTAATGTTATCATTCAACACACTGGAGCCGGCGATTTTATTATCCGTACTCCCGAACTGACCGGGGAGGAAAAGATAGTCGTGGAAGATGCGTTGAGTGCCAGGTTCGGCTCCTTAAACGAGAGGGAGTTCTACTCGGTATCGCCCATGGTGGCTGAAGAGACCACCCGTAATGCCATTATTGCCGTAGCCATTGCCGCCGTGGGCATATTGCTCTATATTACCTGGGCGTTTCGCCGGATGCCCAAACCTTTCCACTATGGCACCTGTGGCATAATTGCCCTGTTGCACGATGTGATAGTGGTACTGGGGATTTTCTCCATCCTTGGCGCCATAATGGACTGGGAGATTAATGTGATGTTCATCACCGGTGTTTTAGCCGTTATCGGTTACAGCATTAATAACACGGTGGTGGTTTTTGATAGAATACGGGAGAATTTAACCAAGGTCATAAGTTCCAATTTTGAGGTGGTGGTCAATACCAGCCTGGTTGAGACCCTGAGCCGTTCCCTGAATACCAGCCTGACTACCCTGTTGGTGGTATTATCCCTGCTACTATTTGTGGGGGCATCAATTCAGAACTTCGTCATGGTTTTGCTCATCGGCATCATTGCCGGTACCTATAGCTCACTGTGCATTGCCCCTACTCTGCTGATAGTCTGGGAGAAGAGGGAGTGGGGCAGGTTGGCTTTTCTACGCCGAGCCAAAGCCAAAGGGGCATAAATTATGCTCGCCACCAAAGAGAGCGTTGCCAAACTGGCTATTTTTGCCGTCAGCCTGCTGATAGGCATGAAAGTGGCGGCCAGCATCGTTACTGGCAGTATCGCTATCACGGCTGATGCCATCCACAGCGTTATTGACCTGTTCGGCGTAGTCATTGGCTACATTGGCATCAGGATTGCCGGTAAACCACCCGACGAGCGTCATCCCTTCGGTCATGGCAAGGCGGAGAATGTCGCCGGCGTGGTCATAGCCGGCTTGATAGCTATTGCCGCCGGCATCATCGCCTATCAGGCAGTAGCAAGGATGATTACCGGGGGAGCCGTAGAACTAGTAACCCTGGGTATCTATGTGACGGCAGCCGCAATAGCCATAAATCTGGCTATTTCCTGGTATGCCATGAATGTAGCCCGCGCCACCGATTCCATAGCTTTAGAAGCCACTGCTCGCGACATGCTTGCCGATGTGCTGAGCTCGGTGGCGGTCCTGGTGGGGCTAATTCTAGTCCAGCTAACCGATATTGCCATACTTGACCCCATCGTTGCCCTGCTGGTAGCGGCCTTAATCGTAAGAACAGCCTACGTTGTCATGAAGAAGTCCCTTGCTGGCCTGATGGATACCAAGTTACCCCAGGCGGAAGAGGATGAGATAACCGCCTGCATCAAGGAACATGGTGGCCAGATAGCCGGCTTCCATCAAGTACGCACCCGTAAGGCGGGAAGCCAGCGTCATATTGACTTTCACCTGCTAGTATCCAAGCATATTAGGGTGGAAAAAGCACACCGGCTATGCGACGAGCTGGAGCGAGAAATAGAAACCAGGCTGTCCTATACCAGCGTGACTATCCATGTCGAGCCCTGTGACGGGAAGTGCCAGCAGTGTTCTACTTCCCCTGACCTCTGCCAGCCCACCTAAAGCAGTTTATGTATTTCCTTTACCACCGCAATCAGGCGGTCAATGTTAGCTGCCCCAAAGCTGCGCGGTGACCCGCCCAGAGGGTCGCTAGTGGCGGTGTTACCCAGCAGGACATCAAAGGTGGCTTTTACTGAGGCGGCTAAAGCGTCAAGGTGGTAGCCCCCCTCCAGGGTGAAGACCAGACGACCACCACATAGCTCATCGGCTAGCCCCTTGATAATCCTCGCCATCTGACCAAAGCCAGTGACACTGACCTCCATCAGGGCTAATGGGTCAGCCCAATAGGCGTCATAGCCAGCCGAGACCAGAATGAGCTGGGGTTTAAATCGTTTGGCGGCAGGGACGATAATCTGCTCAAATACCTCTAGATATTCACCATCGCCACAGCCGGCGGATAGCGGTATATTAATTATAGTTCCTTCGGCGGCTCCAACGCCGGTTTCCTCAAGGCTGCCGGTCCCCGGGTAGAAGGGATACTCATGAGTGGAGATATACATCACCTGTGGGTTATCGTAAAAGGCTTCCTGTGTTCCATTGCCGTGGTGCACATCAAAGTCAATAATCAGGATGCGCTCCAAGTCATATCTAGCCAGGGCATAGCGGGCAGCGATAGCTATATTATTAAACAGGCAGAAGCCCTTGGCTTGACGGGAGGTGGCATGGTGACCGGGGGGTCTGACCAGGGCAAAGGCACTGGCAAGCTCCCCACCCATAACCGCCTCCACTGCCTGGATAGCACCACCGGCGGCATAGAGGGCAGCCTCATAGGAGTCAGGGGACGTTACCGTATCGGGGTCGAGCCAGCCACCACCCCTCCGTGCTACCTCCTGAACCTGCTCGATGTACTGCTTCTGGTGCACCAGCGATAGCTCTTCCATTGAGGCAGGGCGGGGTTCAATCAGGGTTAGCTGCGATTTAAGCCCGGTCTGCTCCAGATGGGAGATAATCGCCTCCAGCCTTCTGGCGTTTTCTACATGCTCCCCGGTGTCATGTTTGAGGTAGATGGGGTGATAAACATAGCCTACTGCCATAGTAGCTCCATGGGATGCCGGTATAATGATACCAGATACAAGCTCGGTGGGCAAAATTTACCCCTCCCCGTTTCTAACATTTCTCTCTATTCCCACCCTCCCACCCTATAGAGGTTTCACCTCTTTAACTCTCTCATTCTTCCCTTCCTCCCCATTCAAGGGAGTTTTAGCGGCAAGGCCTATGAGGGTGGGTTAGGGTGGGAAGAGAGACCTAAAAACCATCTCAGAGACAAAACCCTTGTTTTTCTTCCCCCCTCGTGAGGAACTAACCTAGCGGGGGTGTTTAAGAGGGGCGGCCGCCCCTCTTCTATAAAATACGTCCCCCTCTCCAAGAGTGGAGAGGGGGACACAGGGGGTGAGGTTGATAAGTAAATGTCTACAAGCGTTTGAGTTTACTACCCCGATAGATTATACTGTTATCTGAAGCGGTGGAGGTGACAGCATGCTGAAAGTGGAAAATCTCCAGCTAACGCTAAATGGCAACTCAATAATTAATGATCTGAGCCTGCATGTTAGTGAGGGTGAAATACACGGCATCTTGGGTGAAAACGGCACCGGTAAGACCACCATCGCCAACCTCATAATGGGGACAAATAACTACAAGCCCACCGGCGGGAGGATTATCTTCCAGGGGCAGGATATCGCCGAGCTTTCTGTTTCTCAGCGAGCCAAGAAGGGGATAACCCTCGCCTGGCAGGAGCCAGCCCGGGTGGAGGGGCTAAGGGTGAGAGACTACCTCAAGCTAAGTGGCAATAATGGTAAGGCCGAACAGGCTGAACATTATCTGCGCATGGTGGGGATGGAGCCAGCACAATATCTGGATAGAGACATTGATGCCACCCTGAGCGGTGGGGAGAGGAAGAGGATAGAGCTGGCTTCGGTGCTGGCTATGCACCCCAAACTGGCTATACTGGATGAGCCTGACTCCGGCATAGATATTGTCGCCCTGCCGCTTATACTTAACGGCATATTAGAAATGAATAAGCAGGGCTCATCGGTTCTACTTATTACCCATAGTGAAAAGATGGCAGAAATAGCCCACAGGGTGTCGGTGCTGTGCGCTGGCAAGATAGTTAGAACCGGGGCATCAGTGGAAACAAGCCAGTGGTTCAAGGATAACTGCCGAACCTGCCTCCATATCAACGAGCCGTCTGAAGTAATATGATTCGCTACTCAGTGGAAAAAGAATACCAGGGAATGATTGACGCCTATGAGAAGGCGGGTGGTGATAAGAGCGCCTTACAGAGTAAGGATGTAGCCAAACTGGTTATTCACCAGAACAGGGTGCTGGCTAGCGATGGCGTTAAGGGGCTAAATATAGAGACCAAGGAAACCGAGACCGGCGTCGATGTCAACCTACTGGTAGAAGAAGGCGCTAAGATAACCCGCCCCGTCCACCTCTGCTTTGGCATTCTCCCCCAGGAAGGACTGCAGGAAATCGTCATGAAGGTCAATGCCCAGGATAATAGCGAGGTGCATGTAATTGCCCATTGCATCTTCCCCAATGCGGTCAAGGTGATACACAAAATGGATGCCGATATCGAGATTGGCAATAATGCCAGGTTCGATTATAAAGAGACCCATTATCACGGAGAGTCGGGCGGTATTGAGGTAATACCCAAGGCAAGGGTCAAAGTGGGCAAGGGGGGAGTATGGCAGAGCACCTTTGCCCTAAGCCAGGGGCTGGTGGGAAAGCTGGACTACGATTTTGAGGTCTTCTGCCAGGAAAAGGCGGTTGCCGAACTGACGGTGAAGGCTTATGGCAAGGGGTCTGACGATATAAAGATATGGGAGAAAATCCATCTCAATGGAACCGGAGCCAGGGGTCTAGCCAAGAGCCGCATAGTGCTGAGTGACAAGGCTAAGGCTGAGGTCAAGGGAGAGACCTACGGAAATGCCCCCTACGCCAGGGGTCATGTTGACTGCATGGAGCTGGTTAACGGGACTGAGGCCGTAGCCCGGGCAATACCAATTGTCTCAGTGACCAATGGTAAGGCCAAGGTAACCCATGAAGCGGCTATCGGCAGTATCGATAGAAAACAGGTAGAGACCTTAATGGCCAGGGGGCTGGACGAGGACGAGGCGGTGGATGTCATTGTCAGAGGCATATTGAGGTAGCTGGGCAAAAGAGATGTCCTTGGATTTAACCAAGGTAGCGGCGCAGGTGGGCAGCATGGTCGCCAGGCTAAAGGCCGGCGGCGAGGAAAGGAAGAGGCGCCTGCAACACGCCCTGGATATCCTCCACGACAGGTCTATTGACCTTGACCACCTAAGAAAGAAGATTGACGCCAGCCAGACTACCTGGCTGGTGGCGGGATTAGTTGACGGGCTTGACCCGCATTATAAACCACCCTCCCTCCCCCCTGAGTTCACGATTATTGCCACCGACGGCTCCCATATTGATGTTGACCGGCACCGCTCCACCAGGTGCTATCTGATAAACATCGGCACCGTCATGCTTGGCTATGGCGCCCAGCCCCAGGCTCTCCTTGACAGCTTCCCCGCGCTCTATTTCGGCGATGAAGACCTGGTTATTGCTCCCGATGGGGCTAAAGGTCGGGAGCAGCCAATAGAGGGCGTCCTTCTGGGAATAAAGCGCGGTGTTGACGAGTGCCATATGCTGGCGGAGCTGGCGGCGGAATTGCCTAAGGATAGTTCGGCACTGGCGCTGCTTGACGGCTCGCTCATTCTCTGGGGTCTGGCGGGACAGACCTATCCTGAGTTTGTCGTTGAGGCGCTGCTGCATAAGGGTTTTCTCCGCTCCCTGGAGCAAATAAGGAAGCTTAATACCGATAAGCGAGTCGCCCTCGCCAGCTATATAAGCTTTCCCCGCTCTACCGAT
>Ga0209979_1001256_pt1 | contig 28622 bp, 30 predicted proteins | sample AnhtaG_FD_183114 | JGI IMG/M metagenome (GOLD analysis project Ga0209979, IMG submission 183114) | Deep subsurface microbial communities from Anholt, Denmark to uncover new lineages of life (NeLLi) - Anholt_01485 metaG (SPAdes) (version 2) | ecosystem: Environmental > Aquatic > Marine > Oceanic... | reverse complement strand
AAAAAGCCACCTGTGCGGTTGACGCAGGTGGCTTTTATACTTCTGCTGCTTTGCTCTCCATTCTCTGGACGATACCCCGCTTCCCTGGCCAGGACAGCAGGCAGCACCTCCGGTCACCCAGAAGCAGTAGGAGCCTGCTACGTGGCCTCCTGGCAGCTACCACGACCGGACTTTCGCTTGCCAGGGCAGGCACCGACAAGCAGACGATAGCTTGCAGGGCATACCGGCGACTTGTCGGGCGGCGGACTTGCATTGGAACGAAGACTGAGCTGAGGAGTAATTTAACACCCTGAGGCGATAGTGACTTGAACTAACCGGCAACGATGGCATACGGTCTTACCTCTCGTTCCAACCGATCAGCCATAGCGTCCACTGTCACATCCAGGTCATAATCCATTTGCAGCCCCAACCAAAATTGCGGAGATGTGCCAAAGTAACGTGCCAGCCGTAGTGCCGTGTCGGCAGTGATGCGACGCTTGCCTAGCACAATTTCATTGATGCGTCGAGCTGGCACACCAATGTCCAGCGCCACACGATTCTGGCTTAAGCTCATTGGCTTCAGAAATTCTTCCAGCAAGACCTCTCCAGGGTGGACAGGCTTCAGCTTTTCTTCTATCATAATCGTGTCCTCCTACTGATAATCTACGATCTCCACGTTGTAAGTGTCTCCATCTCGCCATTCGAAGCAGATACGCCATCGGTCATTGATGCGGATGCTATACTGTCCTGCCCGATCCCCTCGCAGTTTTTCCAAGCGATTTGCCGGTGCGACACGCAAATCATTCAGCGTTACGGCACGGTTCAGCATACGTAGTTTGCGCAAGGCAACTTGCTGAATGTCATGCGGCAGTTTCCGGGAACGCCGACGGGAGAAAATCTTTTCAGTTTCTTTACACTTGAAAGTCCTGATCACAGCCAGAATTATATAACGCAATACGTTAAACATCAAACATTATACTCAGGAAATCTCTCGATATCCTTGAACGCGCGCCACCGCCATCGCGGTAGGAGCGCCAGTTACCCAACAGCCCCCGCACAGATCCCGGCGTGCGATCTTCTCGCCCCCGGCTCTTCAGAAATACGCGCTTCCAACTAGCGGAGCCAGAGGGACTCGACCCCTCGACCTTCTCAATGCCATTGAGACGCGAACCCAACTTCGCCACGGTCCCACGAGTGGAGCTGAGGGGACTCGAACCCCTGACCTCATCAGTGCGATTGATGCGCTCTCCCATCTGAGCTACAGCCCCAACTTCTGCTATAGTATATGGCAATGTCATAAAGTTGTCAAGCCGCGAACCCCACCACCAAGGGCTTTCCCAAAGTAGCTCGGTAAGTGAATCTGGCTGGCGTTCTGTCATTGCGAGGAGCGGTTTTTGCGACGAAGCAATCCCCAAAGTAGCCTGGAGATTGCTTCGCTTCGCTCGCAATGACAACCCAGCGGACTTTGGGAACGCCCTGCCCCACCACCGTTCAAGGGCCTACGGAGAAATCGGCACGGTGATAGACGAATTGGCCGTCGAAAATCGTGGCCATCACCTCTGTCTCCAAAATGTCCATGGGATTGACGGTGAAAATATCCTGGGAGAGCACCACTAGATCGGCCAGCTTGCCGGGGCTGATGGATCCCTTCAACCGCTCCTCGCCGGAGGCGTAGGCCGCGCCCTGGGTGTAGGCTCGCACCGCCTCGGCGGCCGTGATCCGCTCTGAGGGACGCCAACCCTGGGGGCCAGGGAAGCCGTCAGCCCGCCGCCGGGTCACGGCGGCGTGGATGCCCACCAGCGGGCTGAAATCCTCCACCGGGCAATCGGAGCCGAAGGCCAGAGGAGCGCCAACGTCCAGCAAGCTGCGGAAGGCGTAGACCCCCGCCCCGCGCATGCCCCAGTGGCGCTCCACCATCTCCATGTCGGCGGTGCAGTGGATGGGCTGCATGGAGGCGATGACGCCCAGACGGCCGAATCGTTGGATGTCCTCCGGAGTGAGAAGCTGGGCATGCTCTATCCGGGGGCGCAGTCCCTGCTCTGCCCACAGTGCGCGGTGCGCTTCGTAGGCCTCCAGCACAGCGTGGGTGGCCCGGTCACCGATGGCGTGGACCGCAGGCGCGATCCCGGCCTGGCAGGCCCTTTCCACCACTGCCTTTAGCTCCTCCTCCGACAGCACCATAATGCCCCGGTTGTCCGGCTCATCCTCGTAGGGCTCCAGCATGGCCGCCGTGCGCGCGCCCAGCGAGCCGTCGGCGAACATCTTTACCGACCCGATGCGAAGTACCTCGTCTCCGAAGCCGCTGCGCAGGCCCAATTGGATGGCTGAATCCAGATTTTCCATCGGGATGTGCATCAGCACCCGCAGCTTCAGTTCGCCGCGAGAGGCAAGCCGCTGGAAAGCGGAGAAGGCCTCGGCTCCTTCGCAGTCGTGGATGCCAGTCAATCCAGCGCGGTGAAGGTGAGGGATGGCGAGGACCATCGCCTCTTCCATCTCCTCTGGCTCCGGCCTGGGGATCGCCTGGCGCACCTGTTGGATGGCCTGCTCTTTGAGGATGCCCCTCGGCTCGCCCGTGGCTGGATGGCGCACGATCTCGCCTCCTTCGGGATCAGGCGTATCAGCAGTGATCCCCGCCAGCTCCAGCGCGCGGGAGTTGGCCCACAGAGCATGGCCGCACTTGCTGGACAATGCCACCGGATGCCGAGGTGCGACACGATCGAGATTCTTCTTGGTCGGGAAGGAGGGATCAGCCCACAGGTTTCGGTCCCAGCCACCGCCTTCCAGCCACCTGCCCGGTGGGGTCTCAGCCGCTCGCGCGGCTACGCGCTCCAATACCACCTCTTTGGAGGCCAGGCCGGTGAGGTTGATCTGCGTCAGCCGCAGGGCATAGCTCAGGAAATGGATATGGCAGTCGGTGAAGCCGGGGAGGACAGTTCGTCCCTGCAGGTCGAGGGCCTCGCCTGCGGGTGCCAGGAGCCCTCGCAGCTCGTCGTCCTCCCCTACGGCCAGGATTCGATTGCCCGCAATGGCCACCGCTTCAGCTCGTGGCCGAGCCGAATCCGGGGTGTAAATGATGCCATTGTAGAGGACGAGGTCTGCTTGCATTCTGTACCTCCGAGCTCTCAAGAAACAGCCGCTGCCACTTGACCATCCAAGGAGCACCGAGGGGTAATAGCCAGGATCGCGGCCGAGGCCACCAGCAGCAGTGAGCAGGCCAGGAAAGGCCCTTCCACATCCCATCCGGCGATCACCCCTACCAGGGCGGGCATAATCACGAAGGAGAGGTCGATCACCGAGTCGAAGGCTGCCATGTAGAAGCTCTTCTGGGCTGAGGGGGCCAGTTCCGCCGCCCAGGCCCCCGACTGCACAAAGATGGTCCCCAACGTAGTACCCAGGAGGGTTGTGCTGGCGCCCATCTGCCAGGCCTGTCGGCCCGCAAAAAGGCCCGCGAAGGCGAGAGCTGCCAGGCCGCCGCACAGCACCAGAAGGGAGCGCCGGTCCCATCGCTCCGCCAGCACTCCCAGGGGACCTGGCTGAGAACGAAGGCCACCGAGTAGCCGGCCATCACCAGCCCGATGGCGCCCGTGCTCAGGCCCCGCTCCCCTCCGGCCAGCGGCAGAGTCACATTCAAGGCCACGTATCCCAGCTCGGCCAGGAATGTTCCCAGGCAGAGCAGAAGGAAATCCCGCCGGCTAAAGAGCGCCCGCATGGAGGGCCAGAACCTGACGCCCCTTTCGCCTGTCGGCTGCTCCATTCGCACGGGGAGGACTGCACCCATGGCCAGGGCTGAGGCGGCGGCGCTGATCAGAAAGGGATAGCCCAGGCCGATCCGCCCGACGTACCCGCCCACGAGGGGAGCCACGATGGAGCCTGCCGTCTGAGCTGAGCGGTACAGGGCGAAAGCCCTCGACTTGTCCTTGAAGCCAGCCGCCACCCCCAACATCGCTGGCGCAAAGAGGCCCAGTCCCACCCCTTGCAGGATGCGGAAGAGGAGCAGTTGGGCGAAGCTCTGGGCCAGTGCGCAGCCCAGGGCCGAGAGGCCGTACCACAGCAGTCCTGCCAGGATGAACCTCTTGCGCCCGTAGCGGTCGCTGAGGTGGCCGGTGTAGAACTATAGCAGTGCCCAGGTGAGGGAGTAGACGGAGAAGAAGCCACCGATAGCCGCGTAGGAGACGCCGAATTGCGCGACGTACAGGGGCAAAGTGGGCGAGACGACCGACAGGCTGAAGGAGGGGATGAAGGCCAGAAGTGCCAGGCTGGCCAGGGCCTGAGCGTCAACGCTCAGGCTGAGCGGCCCCAGCGTGCTTGAAGCACGCTCACTCTGACGTCGCACGTCTTACACCCCCCAACGCACTTGTTTTTGGCCGAAGGAGAGCACCCTGTAGCCCCGCTGCCAATCCAACAATAGCTCATACCTCACCCAGGGCGCTTCAGCGTCCTTCCGCTCCTCAGCCCTGACGTTCACGAGACTCCAGGACCATTGTAGCACAGCCTAGCTCAAAGGCAAACCTCACGCCTTTCCGACAGCCGGGCCTCCTCAGGCCCCCCAGCCGATGAAGGTGAGAGTGCCAATGAACATCACAGCGAAACCGGCCAGGAAGGGTAGGCGGGGCGCGATCCCCCACAGCAGACCCCCGATAAGGGGGGCGGGCATCACGCTCAGGCCCCGGATGAGGTAGTAGAGGCCGATGGCCCGGCCCCGATGGGCTTCGGAGGCCAGGTCTACAATGAGTGCCTTGCGGGCCGGCTCGCCGATCTCCCGCAGCCCGGCGATGATAAAGGCCGGCAGAAGCCAGTGGGCATCAGGGCTCAGCACCAGAGCCAGGGGGAAGAGGGTGAAGAAGAGAAAGGTGAGCGCGATGAAGGGGCGGCGTCCAAAGCGGTCGGCCAGCCGGGCGGCGGGGATGTACACCAGGATGGAAGTGAGCATTCGGGCTGAGATGAGCAGGCCGAACTGGCTCGCAGTGCCACCAAGCACGTTGATCACGTAGAGCACCAGGTACACGGCCGCAATGTTGCTTCCCACCCGCACGAGGCAATCAACCAGCAACAGCCGCTTGAGCCCCGGCCTCAGCTCCCGCCATAGTTCCAACAGTCCCACCACTTTCTCCTCCCCGCGAGGCGGCCTCCGCTCCCGGTAAAAGCGTCGCTGGACGAAGATAGTCAACACCGCCAGCAGGATGGTGATGCCCAGGCCGATCCGAGTGCCCTGCCGTACGCCCAGGCGGTCAATGAGCAGGCCGCCCAGCGGCGGGGCCAGCACAATGGGCACTCGCTTCCAGATGGACTGCACACTGAATCCCATAGCCCGCCTGGAGGATGGGAGGTTGTCCCCGATGAGGGCGAAGATAGCTGGCTGAGACATGCTGGTCCAGGCCATCACCAGGAGGGTGCCCAGGAAGAAGACCGGCCAGTTGGGACTCAGCAAGTAGATCAGGTATCCCATAGCTGCCAGCAGGTTGAAGAGCACCAGGGCCCGCTTACGTCCCAGCCGGTCGGATATGGCGCCGCCAGGGTAGTTGTATAGTGCATCAATCACCTTCTGCAGCGTGCCATAGGCGCCAATGACCAGCGCACTGGCCCCCAGTGCTTCCAGGTACTTGGGAGCGAAACTGGACCACAGCCCCTCTCCCATGCCCAGGATCAGTAGCGCAGCCAGCAGGATGACGATGTTGCGCTCCAGGGCGAAAAAGTCCCGGAAGCGAGCAACGAATTCCTTCGGACTGTCCCAGTCCGCTGCCTTTTTCGCTTCCTTCACACTCACACCCCCAGCAGCCGGGCGGGATTTTCCCCCACCATACGACTCACCTCAGCTCGACTGAAGTCCAGGGCCAGTAGACCGGCGATGTAGGCTCGCATCCCCTCCACGGGCAATGGATTACCCGCCTGTCCCAGGTCGGTAGTCAACACCGTGGACTCTACGCCGACGGCCCTGATCTGCACTGCAATCCGCTTCAGGCCCACCGGATCGCGGCCGTTGAGATAGCAATGCTCAAAGAAGACCCCCTCGCCCGCCAGAGCCCGGAGCTGTTCGGTTGTCAGATCCAGGCCCGACCACTCGGGGTGGGTGATGAGCACTTTGCGCAGGCCCATCCCCCGTGCCGTGGCCACGACGGTCAGCGATTCCTCGAAGCCGATGTGCCCCGTGGCCAGCACCCGGTCGGCGTCGCGCAGCAGGGCGATGATCTCCCGCACCACTGGTTTCAACTGGCCCTCGGCGTCGAAGACGGTCACTCCCGTGCGTGGCTGCCCGCCGAAGGTGGGAAGCCAGACGATGGCCGCGCCCAGGGCCAGTGCCGCCTCAACCGCAGCCGGGTTGAGGCCACCCACCTGTTCGTTCAGCACCACCCCACCGAAGACCCGCACGCCGCCCACCGCGCTCTCGGCGATCTGAGCCCGATCCGCCGTACAGGTCACGTGCGATTTGATGAGGATGGCCTGCATCCCGGCATCACGGGCCTGCTGCGCGGCCTCGAGGTCGGTCACACTGCGGGGCCGCACATCAGGCGCGGCGTGGATGTGCAGGTCAACCACCCCCGTCAGCTCGATGTCTTTCATCAACCTCTCCTTGCGTCAGTCGGATGCGCAAACCGGTGTTGCCCTGCCCAGCCGCAGGACGGGCTCATCGCACCAACTCCATCACATAGGCGTGGCTCTCCGCCGGACTGCCCTGGGCCCTCAGCTGCTCCACCCGCTCCCGATCCATCCGCCCCGCCAACTCCTCCAGCCCTTCTAGTATCTTGATGGCTGCCTCGAAGGTGGCCACGGGCTCCATTTGCTTGGGCATGATGTCGATGGCCATCCAGCCCTGGTAGTTCATCTCCTGCAGGTAGCAAAAAAAGCTCCAGCCACTGCCACAGGTGCACCGATCCGGGCAGCATGTCCCAGTCCCAATCGCCGGGGTTGTCGTTGGTGTGCGTGTAGACCGGGATGCCCCCCTCCTGCAGAAGGACCAGAGATTCAGCGGGGTCCTCTCCGGCCTGGATGGCGTGCCCGACGTCCAGCGTGACCCCCACATTGGGCAGTCCGACCTGATCGCAGAGGTACAGCGCCCGGCCCACGTTGGGCAGGATGGTCCTCACCCGCGGCTCGCTCATTTTGTATTCCATGCTGATGCGGATGTCGGAGCGATGCCGGGCTGCCTCACGGATGCCCTGTACGAACCATCGCCAAGCCTGTCCATAGTCCACCTGAAAGACGTAGTCATGGCCGTCAATGAGGGGGCAGCAGGTCACCTTGTCGGCCCCCAGTTCGGCGGCCAGGTCCATAGCGGCCTTCATGTCGCACACCGCATCGGCGCGGATGGCGGGGTCCTTGGCGGTGAAGGAGCCGTATCGCCACTTGGGGTCGCGCTTAACGTTGAGGTTGACCGCCGGCACGCCGAAGCCATATGTGTGCAACAGCGACCTGACCCCCTCCAGGTCCTCGAAATCGGAGGGATACACCAGCTCGAAGCCATCCAGCCCCTCGATCTGAGAGGCCAGTTCGAACCGCTCGGCCAGGGTGCGGTGGGGCTGGTACTGGGTGAAGCGGTCGGCCACCCGGCCCAGGAAGCCGGAGACGACGGCGTAGCGAACTTTCATGGTTGATGGGCCTCCTTTCTGAGTGCGTAAGCCTTCAGCGGTCAGCAATCAGACCCCAGCTCTGGAACAAGCAGGCTGAAAGCTGATAGCTGAGCGCTTGCCTATGGGTGCTGCCTGTTCTGGCTAGGGAATGGTTTTCACCTGATGGATCGGTTTCTCAGCGCCAGTGACACGGACCATGTTGGCGAAGGCAGCGGCCATCTTCGCCTGCAGTGCGTCGCGCGTCCCGGCGGCGATGTGAGGCGTGACGACGACGTTGTCCAACCCCAGGATGGGGTTCTCCGGTGAAGGTGGCTCCCGGGCGAAGACATCCAGCCCCGCCCCAGCGATCTGCCCTGTGACCAAAGCATGGTACAGCACCTCCTCGTCCACCAGCGCTGCCCGTGCGGTGTTGATGGGGATGGCCTGCTCCCTCATCAGCCCCAATTCCTGGACCCCAATCATCGCGCGCGTTTCTTCGGTGAGCGGAACGTGCAGGGTGACGATGTCGGCTCGCTGCAAGAGGTCGTGGAAGGGGCAGAGGACCACTCCCAGTCTTTGCCCTACCTCTGCCCCAGGGCGAACAACGTCATAGTAGAGGATCGCGGCTACCTCAAAGGCCCGAGCCCGGTTGGCCACCGCCCGCCCGATGCGGCCCAGGCCTACGATGCCCAACGTCTTGCCTGCGATTTCATAGGAGCGGGGACGAAGGGCCCATTGGAGCCGCTTCCCACGCCTCAGCGCACCCTCCGCTGTGCGCAGTTGCTTGTACAGGGCCAGGACCAAAAGGAATACGTGCTCCGCCACGCCGACGGGGCCTAGCGCCTAGGGCGCAGACGAGTTCATCGAGCTGAACTGGAACCGAAACACAGCGCCGGATGTGGCAGGGTATAAGTCTATTGGTTAACCGATTTCGGTGGTCGTTACCTCCAGGTCGCAACCGTTGGCTTCGCCACCACTTATCAGAATGCGACGGACCAAGACGCATCCACGCTCTGAGATCAGCCACGTCGCTAACAACACGGGGTAGCCGAAGTGCCGCGAAGGTGCACTTCGACTACCCCGAAAACGATGGAGCGGAAATTCCACTGCATCGCGGCGTGGGTTGAGGGGCAGCTTGTTGCACAATTGAGGTAGAGTTCTTCATTCAATCAATATGCTCGCGTAACTTCGGCTATCTCCGCTTTGGCTAGCGCCAGCCCTATCACCCCCTCCCGGCTACCCGCCGGCTCCCTCCCTGCACCCCTCATAATCCTTTCACACAAACTATCCTTATGGCGTGAGCAGCAGGCAAAAAGAAAGCAGGGCCGTGAGGCCCTGTTTGTCTGTAGCCGAGAACCTTTGGATAACGTCCAGGCGTTTGCGAAGGCACGCCTCAGGCGGGCTTTGGGAGGAGCGACGAAGGGAGCGAAGCTGCAAACGCCTTTCCATACTACACGACGTGCGCCTGCCTCTTCATTTCAAGACTTCCCGAGGATACAACTCAGCCTCATCGGCTGGCAGTTGAGTGATATCTTTGTAGTAACGTACGATCCAGGAGCCTAAGCTCCACCCTTATTCTATTTTTGCTGAATGCTATCTGCTATTTGGTTAAACTGATCTAGATATGGACTTTCGCAGCCTGTTGATATCCTTACCAAGTCACCTAAACTAACCGGGCGCCAATAAACCACTTTCTCACAACCTGGCACGCGAATCTCAGTTATCTCAAAAGCCTGGTGGTTGTTGATTATCCTTTCAGAAAGCTCCTTGTATTGGCCGCTATTAGCCCTTTCTTCAAGCCAACCTCTTAGAGTGTTGACATCTATCGGTTCCGGAAAGTGCGTGGGCCCCATTCTCTCTCTTACGTGTTCACCAAGGCCGATTCTTATTTTCGGATCTTTGGGAATATCAGATGGTGTAGAAGGTTGCCAAGACTCCTCTTTTGATGGTACAAGGATAATGGACTGATAGCTCTCACTTTCCACTATCCAGTCAGAAGGATATGCAAGGGAAAAGTTGTATTGGCTGTTGCTATACGTTTTCGCCTCCCTTGTCACAGTTGGAGAAATCGTTTCTTGTGTAGTATCACATCCGCTAATCAGGCAGGTAGACAAGATCAGCCCGAGCAAAATGCGAATTGCTCTCTTCGTTTTCTCTATTCTCACGTGGAGGCTGGGAGGATCTTTCCACCTATCCTCCCAGCCCCAAATACTTGGAGCCCAGAGTCTCACCGCGCCCGCTACACCACGAATCACCCAGAGTTACCTCCATCCGGCGGGGGAAGGGCTCTGGTTTGTCATGGCCGGTTATTCAATTTATCCCTTCGGTTGAGCGGCTATCATTCCGGCAACTGGAAGGTGACGAGACCGCCAGGGGTCACTACCTTGGATGGCCAGTCGATGGTGCAGACGCTCCACACCTGGCCATCTACCAAGTAAGCAGCGAAGTCATGCCTCACCCCTTGCACCCAGACCCTGACGCTGGCGGTGGTGGGGCCAAGGTCGTGGTCCGAGTAGTAATGGACCTTGACGCTGTAGGTCCCAGTTACCGGACGGCTGAGAACGATGTTCTCCAGAGTGCAGGAAGTGATGCAGTCGATATCCAGCTCGGGGTCATCGGTGGGGTCACCTGGGACACCCCAATCGGGATTCATATTGCGCCAATGGCAATCGTCCGGAATGGACCAATACGTTCCCCCTGGTCGGATAAGGTGAAGATCGACATCGCTGCCGAGCAAGGGCCAGTAAAGCTGGACGTGGATGTCTCTAATCACCATCGTGCATTCCACGTAGATGTGGTCGCTTGCCGAGCCGAACTGGTTGACGGCGGTGACCATGATCAGGTTGTCGCCCGAGAAGAGGGGGATCTCCTGGCTGAAGGAGTAGTCGGGAGCGCTGCCGCTCCAGGCGAGATCGAAGCGGTTGCTCTGCGGGCCGGAGGTGACCAGGACGCTCGCCGAGGTGAGGTCCGTCTCGCTGTTGATGGTCCCCTCCAGGGTGATCACGCAGTCATCATCGCTCGATCCTGAAGCAGGGCTGGTTATATCGACGATGGGAGCCGGACATTCCTTCTCGTTCCCCTCCGTGGGGTCGAAGTTGCTGGTCTCCCCCGCATCTAGCCTGCCGTTCCGATTTGTGTCCTCGCAGCCGTCGATGGAGCCTACATCCCAGAAGTTGTCGTTGTCGGGGTCCGTCTCCTTCCGATCGCCATCACCATCTATGTCCGGGTTCCTGCGACTGTAGTTGCCGGCGTTGTCGAAGAGGTACTCTCGCATATCCAGCTTGTCCGGGACGAGGTCGCCATCGGAATCTGGATTATTGGGGTCGAGATTAAACAGGTTGCCCCTGAACCTGTTTATCTCATCGAAATCGCAGATGCCATCCCCGTCGGAGTCGTCTATGGTATCTACGATCCCGTCGGTATCCACGTCCTCATCAGACCTGACGTTCGGAGCGCCCCCAGCCCCCGCTGGGCCAACCCACACGTGGGCGATGTTGTCGTCGGGATAGTTCTTCCACTGCGCTCTGCTCCCAGGGTCGAGGAGACTGATGAACTGCCATGTTGTGGCCAAGAGATCGAACTCGAAATAGCCATCTATGACGCGCATGTGACCGGGAATGCGGGCCATGATGGGCCGATCCGCGTCTATCCAGGTCTTGATCTGCGCAAAGGTCGGTTTGCCGACCTGGACGGGGACATTGACGCCCAGCGCCCACGAGAGGAGATCAGTCTCCGCTGGATCTGGAGGGGCGGCGACCCCGACGTTGTGCCCCAGATCTTTCTCAGGTGGGCCACCCTTAAAGAGCTCGTAGGAGATGCGATCCTGGCTGAGATGACCACCATAATAGGAGGCCATCATGGAGACAGATGCCCGAACACAGTACATGCGCCCGTGGATGCCGGTATTGGTATGGGGAGCATCCCACGATGCATTCCCCGTCTCAGGGTCTCCGTCCAGGCAGACCATGTTGGTGTCTTTGTGTTGCAGTTGCCAGGTGATGCCCAGAACCTTGTAAGAAAGTTCGGCCGGTTTGATGGAGGAAGTAGGTGGCGAGGGCAAGGTCAAGCTACGGATCTCGACGCCAGATGACCAAGGGCTTTCATCCCCCTCGAGGATGACTTTCACCCGCCAGTAGTAGGTCCCCTCGGGCACAGGGGACGTGGGCACATAGGAAGGTTCGGATAGGATCGTGTCCTCCGTCGGCGAGCTGAAGTCGGAGTTGTTGTCCAACTGGAATCGGTAACCCGTGGCCCCAGGTACACCATTCCAAGCGATGGCGAAACTCTCGCTGCCGACCGTGGCCCCCGCGGCAGGAGTGTACCAGGTTATGATAGGCACTTGGTTCTCACTGCCCGGCGTCGCCTCTCCCTCTAGGAAGATGGCCCAGTCATCTGGGAGGCTGGTCTCGCTACCCGGGGGCAGGCCGATAGACTCACCAGGCGCCAGCGCGGTTTCGGGCGAGATGTCTCCTAACCCTCTGGCCAAGCTCACGTACCAATCGGTTCCCCAGATCCCGGCAGCAGAAGCCCTGCCAGCCTCTGCACCTGGAGGGCCGCCCCAGGCTACGAAGGCGACGATGGGTGGGACGAAGACGCCGGTAGAGGGCACTGGCTCCGGTGGGGTTGGACCGGAGTAGTTTTTCAGGACGAGGGGCAGGTAGATGAAATGGCTGATGCTGTACAGGGCACACTGGTCGGCGTTATCCTCGAATATGTTCACCAAACCTGGAGGGGTATGGAGCGTTGCTACGTTATCGCTCAAATCGTAATCGTCGCTGCCACTCCCTGCCCCATCGAAGATTACCACCACGAAGGCTCCGCCAGGCACATCAGGCAGGGCATCGGGGATGCTGTACCAGTTGCCGTCCTCATCTGTGATCCCATAGCCACTGATGTTGATGGGCGATGAGCTGTCGTTCTTGAGTTCGACCCATTCATAGCCGCCAGTATCAGGGTAGAACATCACCTCGTTTATCCTCACCTGGCCCGTGCCACTCGTCGCTGTGTTCAGCGGCTTCGATGCTGCGACATTGCCTGGCGACGATGCCTGGGAGAGGGCCGGTCGCCAACTTGGGCCCAGCATCATGGCCAACAGGATGAAAAAGGACACTACTCTCCACGTGGCCTTCCTGTTTATCACGACAGCACATCGGCTAACCTGTCTTGTGAATCGCTGAGAGACTTTCATTTTTCTTTCCTCTCTCTAGTCATAATTGAATGTGAAGAGGTTTCTTGGCCAGCCTTCCACAATCCGAGTCCCTAACCCTATTCGACTATACCACAGATGTACTCACCTGTCAAGTTCAAATTCCTTCAAATCCTGACCGAAGGTCTCCAACTGTTCTGTCCCCTGGCTGTCCTCGAGGTAGACCTGCAGTCGACCATTGGTTGCGATTCGCGCCCCTCAAACCAGCAGCAGGCGCGGCTTTTCGACGAGCTACACGATCCGTTGCAGGAAGCGGGCCGCCGGTGCGCCATCCACCAGCCGATGGTCAAAGGTCAGGCTCAGCCGGACCATCTGCCGCGCGGCCAGCTCCCCATCCACCACCGCTGGCTGGGGCGCGATCGGGCCTATCCCCAGGATGGCACACTGGGACAGGTTTATGATGGGACTGAAGCAGTCTACACCATACATGCCCAGGTTCTCGATCAGCTCCAGCACTCCCTCAGCTCCGCCCGCAGCCGGACCAGCTCGCTGGCCTCTGCTTGGGCGAAGAGAGTTACGGCGGCGGTGGCTCGCGCGCTCTCCACCATCCGCTGGGCGATGAGAGCCCGCACCCCGCTCAGCGGGACCATCTCTTGGAGGGGTATCTCCGGCGCTGGGGGAGGGGCTTTCCCCCTCATCCTGGCGGTGTAGGCCTCCACATCCTGGCCCATGATCCGCCCCCCAGGCCCACTGCCCTTTACCTGCCACAGGTGCACCCCCAGCTCCCGGGCCAGCCGCCGAGCGCGGGGCGAGGCCCGAACCCTCTCACCGGCCTCTGGAGGCCTCACCTCTCCGGCCGGCGGCCTCATGGCGGCTTCCACCTCCTCCCCTGCGGGAGGCAGCTCCTCACCTGGTGCGGTGATCGACCCCAGAAGTCCCGTCACTCCCACTACCTCATCGGGGCGGGCCACGATCTTGGCCAGCACGCCATCCGCAGGGGCTTCCACCTGGGCCACGATCTTGTCCGTCTTGATCTCGGCGATGGGCTGGCCCTTCCGCACCGGCTGGCCCTCCTCCGCCAGTCACTTGACCAGCCGTCCCTCGGTCATGGTGACTCCCAACTGGGCTATCTGCACTCTGGCAGCCATCCTCTACCTCCCCAGTAGCTCCCTCACCGCGGAGGCGATGCGCCCTTCGTCAGGGACGGCCAGGGCCTCCAGATTTCGAGCGAAGGGGATGGGCACGTTGGGATTGGCCAGCCGCTTGATGGGTGCGTCCAGCCAGTCGAAGGCCCGCTCCTGAATCTGAGCCACAATCTCGGCCCCCACACCGCCTCGCTCGCAGGCCTCGTGGACTATGAGCACGTGGTTGGTGCGTTTCACCGACTGGACGATGGCCTCGATGTCCAGCGGCACCAGGGTGCGGGGGTCAATCACCTCCACCTCGATGCCCTCCTCAGCCAGACGATCGGCGGCACTCAGGGCCAAGAGCACCATGCGCGAGGTGGCCACCACTGTCGCGTCGCGCCCGGGCCGCTTGACCTCGGCCTGGCCCAGGGGGATGAGAAACTCGCCGTCGGGCACATCCCCTTGGGTGGCGTAGAGGAGCTTGTTTTCGACAAAGATGACGGGGTTGTCGTCGCGGATGGAGCTCTTCAGCAGCCCCTTGGCGTCGCAGGGGGTGGAGGGCATGACGACCTTCAGCCCCGGCACGTGGACGAACCAGGCCTCCAGGCTCTGCATGTGCTGGGCAGCCTGTCCTCTTCCCGCTCCAGATGGCGTGCGGATGACCAAGGGGAGCCGGGCTTTGCCCCCGAACATGTAGCGCATCTTGGCCACCTGGTTGACAATCTGATCCATGGCGATGGTTATGAAGTCCATGTACATGATCTCCGCCACCGGTCGGCAGCCGACTACGGCCGCACCCGCTGCTGCTCCGACGATGGCCGCCTCGGAGATGGGGGTGGTGATGACCCGTTGGGGGCCGAACTCCTCCAGCAATCCCCGGCTCACCCCGAAGGCCCCGCCGTGCACCCCAATGTCCTCCCCGATAAGGAAGACGTCGGGGTCACGTTGCATCTCCTCTCGTAAAGCGTCTCTTAAGGCTTGGGAATATGAGATCTTCGCCATCTCTAGACTCCAGTGTTGCGTGCTGATCAGGCGTACAGGTCTTCAAATAGGGAAGCGGGCTCTGGTTCGGGGCTGGACTCGGCGAACTCCACCGCCGCCTGTACCTCACTCCGCGCCTGGCTGTCAATGGCCTCCGCCTGCTCTGCTGTGAGTACCCCCTGGGCTTCCAATTTGGCGAAGCAGAGGGCGATGGGATCGTGCTCCCTGCGCGCTCTCTCCACCTCCTCGCGGGAACGGTACCTCTGCGGATCACCCTGGAAGTGCCCTCCCCAGCGGTAGGTCTTGGCCTCGAGGAGGGTGGGGCCTTCGCCCGCCCTTCCCCTGTCCACCGCCTCTTTCACTGTCCCGTAGACGGCCAGCACATCGCTGCCATCCACCACCTTGCCGGGGATGCCATAGGAGGCCGCCCGATCAGCGATGTTGGGGATGGGCACGGAGTAGGTGACGGGAGTGCTCACCGCCCATTGGTTGTTCTCGCAGAGCAAGATGGCGGGCACCTTCAGCACCGAGGCCAGGTTCACCGCCTCGTGGAAGGAGCCGGTGTTGGAGGCACCGTCGCCGAAGAAGCATAGTACCACCCGGTCGAGCCCCTTGATCTTGCAGGCCAGGGCTGCGCCCACGGCGATGGGGATCCCCGCACCCACGATACCGTTGGCTCCCAGGATACCCGCCTCCAGGTCGGCGATGTGCATGGAGCCGCCCTTGCCCTTGCAGTAACCGGTGGCCCGGCCGTAGATCTCGGCCATCATGCGGGGGAGCTGGCCCCCTTTGGCGATGCAATGGCCGTGGCCGCGGTGGGTGGAGGTGATGTAATCATCAGAGCGCAGGGCGGCACAGGCCCCAGTGGCCACCGCCTCCTCCCCGATGTAGACGTGCACTGAGCCCCTCAACCTGGCGGCGGTGAAGAGCTCCGCCACCCGCTCCTCGAAGCGGCGGATGGTCACCATAGTGCGGTACATCTCGATCGATCGCTCTCTGCTCAGTACCATAGGCTCCTCCAATCCTGGCCAGGATAGGCTAAACCTCTTTCCTCTCCCCCTTCTCCGGCGGCAGATAGTTCACCTCCGGCCCGGCGGGGGTGAAGATCCAAATGGCCCTGAGATCTTCTTCTCCGTCGTTGATGAGCTGGTGCTCAACCTCCGGTGGGGCCACCACCACTGTGTCGGGGCGGATCTCCGCCTCCTCATCGCCAACACGCACCCTGCCCCGGCCGGAGATCACGTACCACACCTCCTGCTCCGTCTCATGGGAGTGGGTGGAGCTGGTCCGGCCCGGAGGCAGGGTGACCATCCCCATCCCCAGACCCTGGGTGATGGGCTGGAAGCTGGGCGAGAGGAGCACCTTCAGCGTTCGCTCGTGGGGCGGTGGGTTCACCCAGCCGGCGACCTGGTCAGCGTACACGATCACCATGGTCCTCCAACCTCCTTCCCCTGCTGTCGCTCACCGATTTTGGTGGGCGATCCGGATGAACTCGTAGGGGTACCCCAGCCCGAAGGAGCTCGCCTCCTCCAGTTGGACCATCTCCTCCGCCGTCAGCTCCCATCCTACGGACCCCAGGTTCTCCTCCAGTTGCTCCAGCGAGGTAGCCCCGATGATGGGCCCCGTCACCCCAGGCCGGCGGAGCAGCCAGTTGAGGGCCACCTGGGTGTGAGTCCTGCCCCGCGCCCGGGCGACCTCACCCACGGCCTCGACGATCCGCCAGTGGCGCTCCCTATCCCACCGCTTCCAGATGTCCTGCCAGTTAGCCGCCCGCCCGAAGCGGGTGTTGGCCGGGGGCGGCTCGCCGCGCTGGTATTTTCCAGAGAGGAACCCCCGCGCCAGCGGGCTCCAGGGCATCACCGCCAGGCTGAAGGCCATGGCTGCGGGGAGCACCTCCCGCTCGATGTCGCGCACGATGAGGCTGTACTGGGGCTGCACCGCCACCGGAGGGGCCAGCCCCTCCCGCTCAGCGATGGCCACCGCCAGGGCGATCTGCCAGCCGGTGAAGTTGGAGATCCCCCAGTAGCGCACCTTCCCGGCGTGGATGAGGTCATCCAGGGTGCGAAGCGTCTCCTCCAGGTCCGTGGCCTCGTCCCAGCAGTGCAGATAGTACAGGTCAATGTAGTCCGTCTGCAGCCGCCGCAGGCTCTCCTCCACCTGATGCATGATGTGCTTGCGGGAGAGTCCCTGCTCATTTGGGCCATCGTCCATGGGTGAGCGGACCTTGGTAGCCAGCACTATCTCCTCGCGCTGTCCTTGGATCGCGCGGCCGACGATATCCTCCGAGCGGCCCCGGGAGTAGATGTTGGCCGTGTCGAGGAAATTGCCCCCGGCCTCCAGGTAGCGGCCGATGATACGTTGTGATGTGGTCTCATCCACCTCGCGGCCGAAGGTGAGACTTCCCAGGCACAGGGCTGAGAGCTTGACCCCGGTGCGGCCTAAAAAGCGGTATTCCATCTCACATCTCCTCCTTCAATCGAGGTACTCTTCCAGGTCCTCTTAAGCTTCAAGCTCGAACATGGCCCTCCTGCAGTTCGGGGTGGTGGAGCCGGATCCAGGCTTGCGCCTGATCAGCAAACCCACTGGCCTCCCTGAGCAGGTCTTTCGCCTCGGTCACGGAAATGTAGCCCGCCCCTGCATAATCGGCTCTGTTCCGCTTGCGACGACAATTGTCGAAGTAGTCCGCCGACGAGGCAATATCTGGACACATTGCCTCTTTGAGGAACTCGAATGTGGTCAAGTGGTGACCGGTGCCGTGAGCCCTGTACCCCTCGCTGTACATCACTGCCGTAGCCGCTTGCAGAGCAGCGTTGTAAGCGGTGGCAAAACGACGGTCGGCTGACAGGGCCGTGATAGCCGCGTCGGCCAGGTCCCGCTCCACGATCTGGAAGAGGCTGGTGATCTCTTGCGGGTTGGTGCGGTGGTGGCGCATACGTCCCTCACGTAACAAGCGCTCGTAAGGCATTTTCGTCTCCGATCAGGAAGATCTTGAGACCGGTCAGCACGTTGCGCAGGAATCCGTTACCCGCCTGCGCCCTCGTCCGAAACTCCTCCGGACTGTACAGGGTGTAGTTGATCTCGCGGTGTGTCAGCTTTTCCGCCTCTCGCAAGGTAGCATGTAGGGCCCGGCTGGACAGGGTTCCCACGACGAGGAGGTCAATATCGCTGGCAGTGCCCTCTTGGTCGGCAGCGTAGGAGCCGTAGATGAAAGCCAGGGCGATGTTTTCCGCTCCTTTCAGCGCCTCTCCCAGGAGTGCAGTCAGGCCGATGGTTTTCAGAAAGATGCCCTTCAATTCCGGAAACAGGAAGAAGTCGCGGTTGACCTGGTAATGCACCTGATTCCCCCTGGTGAAGCTGGTAAGCAACCCCAGAGTCTGCAGCCTTTCCACCTCGCGCTGGACAGCGCGGATGGGCAAGCCGGTCAGAGCGCTGATCTCCCGCTGGTAGAAGCTGGTTTCCGGGTTGAGCAGCAGCAAGGCCAGCACTCTGACCCGTGCTGTGGATGAGAACAACAACTCCAACATCGCCCACGCTCCTATATGACTACAATTTGTAGGCGATTATATACGAAATGTAGTCAAACATCAAGGTACCACTCGCCCCTTCCCAGCCACTCCAGCGCGGTCCTCACTGGAAGCGATACAAGTGAGACCCAGTTTGTGTGCAACGGCCAGGTGAATGGCATCCCGTGACAACAGACCAAAGGACTTCATGTACTCTTGCATTCGTTCGCTGAACTCATCCAGGTATCTTGGCATCGAGGTACTCCCCCAGGTCTTCGTAAGCTTCGAGGCGGAGCTCTTTAGCACTTTTCTCCGACTTCAAGGTACCCCATAGAGCCTCGGCTGGATTGGCCGAAATCTCAATCCGTTGAGGACGCACAGAGACGAACACCTCCTCCTCGGGTTTCAATCCCGCACGGTGCATCAACTCCTCGAAAGTGGGAAAATCAACAACGGTTTTCTCCATCACGGCCATTGTCGACCTCCTCTGTGACTTTCACAAGGATATGATACCGAATCCTGAATGTGTATCGTCTTTCATCCATAGAACTGGCGCGCCACGTGGAGCAGAAAGCGGAGCAGGATGATCATGGTCCCTCGATGGTTCCACCTCTCAGCCGCCGGCAGGTCCGTCGCGCGGCCTGGCGTACTTCTTTCGGCACCGCTGAATCCTCAGCCAGGGTCTGTAGTCCAGCCAGTCCCTATGGCGTGGCCTATCTCAGCCTAAAAGGGATAGATGACTCCCATGCCCGCTACGGCATCCACCTCCTCGTCCCGTGCCAGAGCATCCACGACAGCGACGGCCCACGAGCGCACCGCGGCATCCACCCCCTCGTCCTGTGTCAGGGCGAGGAAGATAAGAGCGGCTTCCTTACGTCGTCCCAGCGTGTCAAGAGCAACGGCGGCTGCCACGTGTCCCCAGGTATCCACCTCCTCGTCCCGTGCCAGGGCGAGGAGGTCATCACCCCATGCTAGACTACCCAGAGCTTTGGCGGCCAACATACGCACCCAGGCATCCACTCCCTTGTGCGGTGCTACAGCGAAGAGGACGGGAGTGGCTTCCTTATCTGGAGCATCGGTGGTTCTCATGCCCACCTCAACATCCACCCTCCCGTCCCGTACCACGGCGAGAAGGATGGCAACAGCCTCTTCATCCCCCCACAGACGACCCAAAGCGCGGACAGCATCTGTGCCGCTAGCTCGTTTGTCCCATTTCCACGGCGGCCTGGTCCGGGCCAGGTGGTCCAGCCCTCGCAACACCCGGCGGTGGGTGTCGGCGGTCATAGGAGCACCATCGGCTAGGGCGGCAGCAGCCACAAAAAGAGGACGTTGCTGCCCTTCATCATTGTCGTTGCCATCCAGGAGACATTCGACCAGCGGGGTTGCATCCTGCAGATGGGCCATGCTCAGGGGGATCACCTCAGCCCAAGCTTCATCGAGCACATAGGGACTCAAGGCAGCCCATAGCTTGTTCAGGTCGTTGGCGTGCTCCTCGGCCAGAGCGCAGGCGGCCAAGTACTCCCGAAAGGTGGGATGCAGGAACTCGTAGCCACTGCCTCGTACCACGAGCACGCCACTGCGCTGACTCATGACCCGTAACCAGCGTGGGGCCACTGCCTTCGCTTTGGGCCAGTCCATCTCCCCGGCCAAAGCCTCCGCCACGGCGGCTGCCAGGGCTCTTTCGTCGGTAGCATCCTCCCGCTGTGCAGCCAGAGCTACCCGGTCCAACAGATGTGGAGTCTCCAGAACCAGGTCCGCCGCCATCCCCTCGTCGTGCAATACGGCTGCCAACGCCTGCTTCAGCCCCCGGCTTTCAGCCTCATCCAGAAGCACGCGGATGAACTCCTGGTACAACTCCAGCCGACGGGCGGGTAGTTCCCCTCGCTCGTGGTAGACGACAGCCATGATGGTGACAAGCAGCGGATTGGCCAACAGGCCCTGGAGTTCCCGGTTCTGGGCCTCCTTGAGCAGGGCCGCTGCCCGCTCCTCCGCTTGGTGCTCCGGCAGGGCGGCCAGGAACCAGCGATGGGCGAAGGCTTCCACCTGCTCTGCGTCGAAAGGCTCCAGCTCGAAGTGGGCGAACGTGGACTCCCGCAGGCTGGCCATCTCGTATCCGGCAGGACGGGGGGTGACAAGCACCCGATGAGGGCCGTCGGCTAGCCCCTCAAGCCAGCGGACGATGGTCCGGCGCACGTTGGGGTCGCTCACCTTGTCCAGGCCATCACAGGCAAGGAGCCACCCGTGGACGCTCATGGCCCGCGGCCAGGTCTCGAAGAAGTCGGCAGGGAAACTCAGGCCCAGTTCCTCGCTCAGCAGGGCGCACAGCCGCTGGGGCAGGCTGCCGGCCTTGCGGTCTAGGCGCCCTAGCCGCACCAGAGCCGGCAGAAGCGATTGCGCTACGCCAACCTCAGAGCACCACGTTCCTCGGCCACGCGGCTGGTCAGGTAGTGCAACAGCGTAGTCTTGCCCGCTCCTGGCTCACCCAAGATGACGACGTGGCGGTGCTGGCGCAGGGCCTCCTCGGTGGACATCCGCGTGGGGGCCAGGTCCACTCGCTCCGGAGGCACAGGAACATCTGGCTGACGCTTCACGCGCCGTCGGACGTAGAGGGTGCTCAGCGAGGGGCGCCGGCCTCGATGTCCCGGCAGACTGACATAGGGAAGCTCCTCACAGTAGCGGATGAGGGCGCGGTGGTAACTTTCGACTTGGCGGCGGGTCTCAGCCAGAGCGGTGGCCTCAGCTTGGGCGCGTTGCTCGATTTCTCGTCGCGCCAGCGCCTCGGCTAGGGCCTGGGGCAGGGTGCCAAGCCTCGTGCGAATGCCCCTGAGCTCTTCGAGGCTTACCTCCAACACGCCTGTCTGGGCTTCGACAGTGTGGCGGAGGGCTTTCACTCGCGCCTGAAGAACCCGATCGGACAGGGGTAGTTGGGTACCGATAGTGTTGTCGAACGCGCGGACCAGGTCGGTGATGGCTATGTCGAAGGTGCTGCCTGGGCGCCAGGGTAGTGGCCCACCCCACAGCTCGTCCCATCCAGCGCGTAGTGTGTCCACATCCACAGTCTCAAGCTGGGCCGTGCCCCAGAGGGCATCGGCCAGGGTATCTTGGACAGCGGGGTGCTTAAACCACTCGGCCAGGAGTCCGTGGTGATGATCCAGCCATACCTTGGCTTCAGTTTCTTCTTCAGGTAGGTTCAGGTGGCCCAGGAAGGCGGCGCCTGCCTGGGCGTAGGCAGCGCGCAAGGCCCGCTCATCAGGCGTGCCGCGCAGGGCCGTGCCCAAGGCCTGCAGAGCGCGCATCGCCAAGGCCCCCGTCAGCTCAGCCGCGGCACCCAGCAGCAGGATTTTGATATCTTCACGCAATCCATTCATCCAGCTACCCTATCGGAAGACGGATGGGCGAAATCCCATCTCACATACAGGGCGGTCGGCCTTCAGCATTCAGTCCGTCTGTTCCAAGGCTGATAGCTTTCGGTCAGCGAACACTACACCTTGGAAAGGTGTAGTTTGTGCCGAATCCTCGACGCAGGCAACTACAGGTTTCCAACCTGTAGGCTCACACAAAGCAACCCGCCTAATCGTGCAGGAAGCGCAGGCCCTTCCTCGGCCATTATATCACCGACCATTGGGTTTGACAATTGGGCGGAGTTGCGATAGTATGTTCCTATGGACTTGCTCGAAGGATGAAGCCAGAAGTGTAAAATCAGAATTCCGCATTCTGCCTTCTGACTTCTAACCTTTGTCGCCATTATATCACCGACCGTTGGGTTTGACAATCGGGTGGAGTTGCTGTAGTATGTCCCTATGGACTTGAGAGAGTACCCGGGACGACGGGTTATCGTCGTAATGGATCGCCCGCTGGGCAGCAGGCATCCCGATCACGGCTTCGACTACCCGGTCAACTATGGCCATCTGCTGAGTATAGAGGCAGCCGACAGGGAAGCCATAGATGCGTACTACCTGGGGCTGGATGGCCCGGTGGAGAGAGCAGAGGGTGAGGTGATCGCCGTTGTCCACCGGCTGCACGATGATGACGACAAGGTCGTGGTGGTTCCACAGGGGATGCAGCTCTCCGACCAAGAGATCAAGGATGCGGTGGCCTTCCAGGAGCAGTGGTTCGAGCATTGCGTTGTGAGAGGGTAAACGGAGGGCTATCAGTGTCGCCAACGAGCGTCGAGGACATCCTTCAAGAACTGCGCCGTTGGCCGCGATTTATGCACAATGTGGCTGCCTGGCGTCGGCTGCCAGCCCGTAGCGCCCAGTACGCCCCCACGCCCTCATGCCTCCACCCCCAGGTGAGAAGCGGACTGCAAAAGCGCTCCATTCAGCAGCTCTACACCCACCAGGCCCAGGCGGTGGAGGCCGCCCTTGAGGGGAAGAATGTGGTCGTCGTCACCCCCACTGCCTCGGGGAAGACCCTCTGCTACACCCTCCCCCTCCTCGACGCCCTGATCCGCCACCCAGGCCACACGGCCCTCTACCTCTTCCCCACCAAGGCTCTGGCCCACGATCAACTGGATGAGCTGAATGGCTGGTTGGACGCCGTGGGTACGGAGATCGCAGCCCACACCTACGACGGCGATACTCCCCCTCAGGTCCGAGCCCAGGTCCGCCAAAACGCTCGCGTCGTGCTTACCAACCCTGACATGCTCCACGTGGGCATCCTCCCCCACCACACCAACTGGGCCCGATTCTTGACCGGCCTGCGCTACGTAGTGCTGGACGAGGTGCACACCTATCGCGGCGTCTTCGGCTCGCACGTGGGGAATGTGATCCGACGCCTGCGGCGTGTCTGTCACTTCTACGGCAGCAAACCCCAATTCATCGCCACCTCGGCCACCATCGCCAACCCGCGGGAGCACACCGAGCGCTTGATCGAAGCGCCAGTCACGCTCATTGACCAGAGCGGCGCACCCCAGGGCCGCAAGTACCTCATCTTCTACAATCCCCCCCTTGTGGACCGTCGCCTGGGGATCCGCCGCTCGCCAGTCCTGGAGGCCCGGATGATCGCCGGGCGCTTCTTGGAGGCGGGCTTGCAGACCATCGTCTTCACCCGCGCCCGGCTCACCACTGAGATCCTACTGCGCTACCTGCGCGAAGGGATGGGTCAGGAGGTGCGGGGCTACCGAAGCGGGTACCTGCCCGCCGAGCGGCGGGAGATTGAGCGGGGCCTGCGGGAGGGGGAGGTGCGCGGCGTGGTGGCCACCGATGCGCTCGAACTGGGCATTGACATCGGGGAGCTGGCTGCCTGCGTGATGGCCGGCTACCCGGGCACCATCACCTCCACCTGGCAGCAGGCTGGCCGTGCGGGGCGCACTACCGAGACATCGGTAGCGGTCCTCGTCGCCGCTGCCTCTCCACTGGACCAATACCTCATGCGCCACCCCCGCTTCTTCTTCGGCCGCTCGCCGGAGCGCGCGCTGGTCAACCCCGACAACCTGATGATCCTGCTGGCCCATCTCCAGTGCGCCGTCTTTGAGCTGCCCTTTGAGGAGGGGGAGCCCTTTGGCGATTCCGAGGCGACGAGTGCGCTCCTGGCCTATCTGTGCCAGGAGAGGAAGCTGCATCGGACCGACTGCCGTTACCACTGGATGGGGCAGAGCTACCCCGCCGGAGAGGTCTCGCTGCGCACTGGCACCAGCGACCGCTTCCTCATCCGGGCCACCGATGGCGAGGTGGAGCGGGTGATCGGCACTGTGGATCGGCTCGGCGTGCCCCTGCTCCTCTACCAGGGGGCTATCTACCTCCACGAGGGTCAGCAGTACCTCGTGGAGGAGCTCGATTGGGAGGGGGAGCAGGCCCGCGTCCGCGCGGTCGAGGTGGACTACTACACCCAGCCCAATCTCTCGGAGAGGGTGCAGGTGACTGCGCCGCGAGAGGAGGTGCGGGCTGAGGCCTTGACCAAGGGGTATGGGGATGTGATGGTCACCCTGCGCGCCACCAGCTTCCGACAGGTGCGCTTCTACACCCACCAGATGCTAGGCTGGCAGGAGATTGACCTTCCGGAGCAGACCCTGGCCACCACCGCCTACTGGATACGCCTGGAGGAGGGGACCGTGGATCGGCTGGTTGAGGCGGGCATCCTGCAGCGCCGGCCAGGGGATCGGGGCCCCAACTGGGTCCGGCAGCGGGATCGGGCACGGGCTCGCGATGGCTATCGTTGTCAGCACTGCAGTGTCGCCGAGCGCTCTGGCCACCAGCATGACGTGCATCACCTGAGCCCCTTTCGCTCCTTTGGGTGGGTGCCAGGGCAGAATGACAACTACCTGGCGGCCAATGAGTTGCACAACCTGAGCACCCTGTGTCCTTCCTGCCACCGCCGAGCGGAGTCGAGTCAGCGGACCCAGAGTGCGCTGGCCGGGTTGGCCCACGTCATGCGGCACATAGCGCCCCTGTACCTCATGTGCGATAGAAGCGACATCGGCGTGGCAGCCGACTTGCGGGCGTCGGGCACCGGCCAACCGACGCTGTATGTGTACGATCGCATGCCCGCTGGTTTGGGCTTCAGCGAGGAACTCTTCGCCCAACACGATCAACTGCTCCTGGCCGCGCGCGAAGTGATCGAGAGTTGTCCCTGTCAGAAGGGGTGCCCCGCCTGTGTCGGCCCGGCGGGGGAGAATAGTGCAGGAGCCAAGGAAGAGACAGCCCGACTTCTGGCCTTGCTGATTGTGCGTTGACCTTTTCAAACTCCGCGATTGGTTGTATAATGAGGGCGTCGAATCAAGGTGAGGGAGGAGAGCATGATCCACGGTGAAAGGGTCCGGCTGCGGGCCATCGAACGGGAGGATATCCCGCGCTTTTTGAAGTGGTTGAACGACCCTGGTGTGCGGCGCTATCTCGGCATGTACCTTCCCCTTTCCCGGGCCCAGGAGGAGGAATGGTTTGAGCGGCAACTCAAAGATGAAAGGAGTCGGGTGTTCGCCATTGAGACAGCGGAGGGGAAGCACATCGGAAATATCGGCGTGCACGATATCAATTGGAAGAACCGTTGTGCTGAGCTGGGTATCTTCATCGGTCATAGTGACTTCTGGGGCCAGGGATATGGGGCCGACGCCGTGTGCACACTGCTGCGCCTGGCCTTCCAAGAGATGGGCCTGTACCGCATCTCCTTGCGGGTCTTCGATTTCAACCAGCGCGCCATCCGATGCTATCAGAAGTGCGGGTTCCGTCAGGAGGGACACTTGCGTGAAGCGCATTTCACCGAAGGGCACTACCACGATGTGCTACTCATGGGCATCCTGGCTCGGGAGTCCATACAACCAGAGGAGCACTCTGGGGGAGGAGAGAGATGAGCGGTTTAGTGGGGAGCACACGGCGTCATGCAGAGGAAGGGATGTACGGCCATATAAAGCTCTTCAGCGGCACGGCCAACCCTGCGCTGGCCCAGGAGATCAGTGACTACCTGGACGTGCCCCTGGGAGGGCGGGACATCATCAAGTTCCCCAACGACAACATCTTCACCCGATTGCATGAGAGCGTGCGGGGGCAGGACGTGTTCCTTATCCAGTCCATGTGTCGCCCGGTGAATGACAACATCATGGAACTACTGATCATGATTGACACCCTGCGGCGCGACTCGGCGGGGCGCATTGCGGCCGTGATACCCTACTACGCCTACGGACGGACCGACAAGAAAGATCAGCCGCGGGTGCCCATCACCGCCCGGTTGCTGGCGGACATGATCACCGTAGCCGGGGCGGACCGGGTGTTGACCCTGGATCTGCACGCCGGGCAGATCCAGGGCTTCTTCACCATCCCCGTTGACGAATTGACCGCCTTTTACATCATCCGCGACTACTTTCGCCAGAAGGACCTGCAGGACATGATTCTCGTAGCCCCGGATGTGGGCGCGTCGAAAAAGGTGCGCAACTTCGCCCAGGCGCTCAATGCGCCGCTGGCCATCATTGAGAAGCGGCGCACAGGGGTGGACACTGAGGTGCTGAGTGTCATCGGAGAGGTAGAGGGTAGGAACGCCATTATCTACGACGACGAGATTGACACTGCAGCGACGCTGATGGATGCCGTCGGGGTGCTCAAAGCAAGGGGGGCCCGGGACATCTACGCCTGTGCCACCCATGCCGTCTTCTCCGATCCGTGCCTGGAGTGCATCAAGGTCAGTCCTATCAAAGAAGTGGTGGTCACCAACACGATCTCCATCCCTCCGGAGAAGACGTTGCCCAATATCACCGTCCTTTCTGTGGGGCCGCTCATCGGGGAGGTGATCCGCCGTATCCACCTGGGGTTGTCGGTGGGGGAGTTGTTTGAGGAGTAGTATGGACTCTCTGACCGCTTCTACCGGGGCCCTGCCGGAGTCCGATACTACGACCGCGAGAGGGCTTGGCCCGGCTACACGCTTTTCTGGCCAGCTTTCGGTCATCAGGCCCTCCTCTCCGGCTCGGGGACGCTTTTGTTTGAGTTGACTGAGGTACTGGCTAAGCCGGTAGGGGACCACAGTCTGTGCTCACACCCAACGGAAACGCCGGGGGTCGTTTCTCCCCGGTGTTTCCCCTCTCTGCGCTGTCTCACAGCGCGACCGACTTCCTCTGCCGACTGGATTCGTACACCGCGTAGGCCATCTCCACCGCCCGCAGGCCGTCGTACCCCGTGGCCGAGAGGGCTGGTTTCCCTCCAATGGCCTTCTCCAACTCCTCAAGCTCCCGCACCCAGGTGTTGGGCCGCACCGGGAACTCGTAGCGCTCGATGTGGCGCGGAGCACCGCGCCGCACCAGGGTGGTCTCTGGCGGATCGTAGTTGATGCTCAGGAAGCCGTCCGTCACGAAGAGCCCCAGGTAGAGGTAGCCGTTCCACTGCGTCCAACTGGAGTGCAGTGAGGCCAGCCGGCCGTCGGCGGTGCGGAAGAGGCCGAAGCCATTGTCCTCCACACGTCAGATTCGTAACCGTCCCACAATTTCCTTCGTGAGGGCCGAGGCGTCCCCGCCGAGGCCACTTCAGTGCTTGACAGGGCGAGGACGCCCCTGACCCTCACGCAATTGAAGCTATTTGCAGCCTATTCTCAACTGTGTTACAATCGAGGGGGCACGCTGGAAGCGCAAGGCTGATTTCGGAGCGCGGAGCAAGCTCCGCTAGACCGAAGAGAAAGACAAGCTACCATGCCTGTAGGCCTCGATTTGGGCACCACCAATTCGGGCGTCGCCCACTGCGACGGGCGAACTCTGCGGGTCTTCCCCGTTGACCCCCAGAGCCGCGATCCGCAGACGGTCAAGTCGCTTCTTTACATAACCCGCAACCAGGAGCACTTCATCGGTCAGACAGCCATTGACCTCTACTTTGCCCAGAACCTGGGCTGCCCCGTGCACTTCGACCCCGACCCGGAGCGGGACCGCCTGGCCCAGCAGCGGCTGGCGCGGGCCGCACACCTGGCTGGCTTCGAGGAGGTGGACTTCGAGCTGGCACCGGTGGCCGCGGCGCTGCACCACGAGCTGGGGCTGGACCACGCGGAAAATGTTCTGGTCTTCGACTTGGGCGGTGGCACACTGGATGTGACCGTGATGGGGCTGGCGATCGAGGTGGCCGTCAGTTGCTCGCCAGCAGCGGAGTGGGCATCGGAGGCGATCTGTTCGACGAGCGGATCGTGCGCTCCCGGATGCTCGGCCACCTCGGCTACGGCTCCACCTACGGAGGAGCCAAGCGACTGCCGGTGCCGGCCTACATCTTCGAGGCGCTGGCCCAATGGCAGGCCATCCCGACCCGCTTTACCCTCCCCACCTTGCGCCTCATCCAGCAGGCATTGGCCACCAGCGACCGGCCCCAGGAGCTCCGGGTACTCTACACCCTCATCTCCAAGAACTACGGCTTCAAGATGTTTCAGGAGGCGGAGCGGGCCAAGTGCGAGCTGTCCGACCGGGAGGAGGCCGCCATCCGGCTGATGGATGAGGATATCCGCATCCTGGAGCCCTTGACCCGTGAGCAGTTGGAAGGGATTATCGCTGCTGATGTGGCGCGGGTGGAGCGGTGTGTGGAGGAGGCGGTGACGGCCTCGGCGCTGGGGCCGGAGGAGATTGACGTCGTGCTGGCCACGGGCGGCTCGTCGGCCATCCCCATCTTTCAGCGGATCCTGGAGCGCAAGTTCCGGGCTGGGAAGGTGCGGGAGCATGACCTCTTCGCCGCAGTGACACAGGGGTTGGCGGTGGCGGCTTACTATCGTGATCAGACCGGTAAAGAGGATACTAGGCAGCCTCAAAGAGGGTGAAAGTCCTTGTTTCCCAAATTTGACACTTAGCCACGAAAGGCGATGATAATTCAACTTCCAGTGACCTTGCACCATCTTTTCAGTTAGCGAGAGCGGCCTGGATAACGCTTTGGACAGTCAGCTGAAGCCTATGGAC
>Ga0209979_1001255_pt1 | contig 28630 bp, 31 predicted proteins | sample AnhtaG_FD_183114 | JGI IMG/M metagenome (GOLD analysis project Ga0209979, IMG submission 183114) | Deep subsurface microbial communities from Anholt, Denmark to uncover new lineages of life (NeLLi) - Anholt_01485 metaG (SPAdes) (version 2) | ecosystem: Environmental > Aquatic > Marine > Oceanic... | reverse complement strand
TCCCTCATGATCCTGGCCCACATCCGCCGTGCCGCCCTTTGAAGGGCGATCTCGTTGAAAAACTCCATACTCCCACCAAAGCTGAGGAAGGTGAGGCGAGGGATAAAGGTATCCACATCAAGCCCAGCATCTATCCCCAGCTCGACATAGGCTATAGCATTAGAGAAGGTAAAGGCCAAAACCTGGGGACCAGTGGCACCGGCCTCCCTCATGTGATAGCCACAGATACTGATGGTGTTCATCAGCGGGACCTGCTCGGTGCAAAAGGTGATGGTGTCTCTGATCAGCCTCATCGAGGGCTTCGGGGGGAAGATGTAGGTTCCTCGGGCAACGTACTCCTTTAGGATGTCGTTTTGTGGTGTCCCTCTAAGTCTATCTAGGGGGATGCCCCTCTTCTCGGCAAGGGCGAAATACATGGCGAGGATGATGTTGCAAGGGGCGTTTATAGTAAAGTTGGAGGCGATCCGGTCGAGGTCACGATCACCGACAAAGGCCTCGTAGATCACCTCCATATCCCTCAGCGTATCCACGGCCACCCCTACCCTTCCCACCTCGCCACGGGCCATAGGGTCATCGGAGTCGTAGCCGCACTGGGTAGGAAGGTCGAAGGCGATGTTGGGACCGCCAGGACGACCACGCTCCCTCATGTAGTTATAGTAATCCCTGGTATCCTCAGCGGTTCCATACCCAGAATACATTCCAGCCCTGACTAATTCAGTGGGGGCAGCGACAAGTATGGACAGCGCAGGCATGGAGGTGGCATAGACATCGGCAGCGAAGGGATATTCCCCGGGGAACCCCACCTTCTCCAGAAAATCGTGATCTTTGATATCCAAGGGAGTGTAGAATTTCTGGGGGCTCTCCTCGGCCTCGAATCTCTCCAAAGACGGCTTAAGCACCCTCTCCTCCCATTGCCTCCTCCTCCTCTCGATCTCCTTAAGCCTATCCTTGTCAAACATGAAACATCTCCCAACCGCAAGGTGGCAATAACCTATCTATCAAAGCCTCAAAAGGAGTTTTGCCCAGTTTATCACCTTCGCTTCCCCATTGTCAACGGAACGATCGCTATGTGACCGCAAAGGAAAAACGCCCCAAGGAAAGCTCATCGACAAAGGCCTTCAAGAAATCTCGGTAGCCCCCGATCTCATCAGCACCAGCGCCCTCGGATTTGCCATGCCCGGGAGGGTCGATGGCGACAGGGGTATGTTCCTTGGAGAAGAAGTTAAGCTGGTTCAGCCAGATCCTATGGCTGCCCGAGGCTCCATGAACAAACAAAAGAAGCTTGCTCTTTTTTCGGGCTGGTTGCCCCTGGTAGTTTATTCTCAAGCCTTTGACGATGGCAAAGGGCATTTTTCGTCCTATAAGAGGCATAGCTACAAAAGAGCTCACAAAGGCCCCAAACCTGGGCAAATTGAAAAGGGTTAGAGGGCCTAGCCTTTGACCACACCTAGAGGTCTTGCTTTAGCCACCTTGAGGGAGATCCCGGCTCTATGGGTTACCTCCACCACCTGGGCGACGTCCTTGTAGGCCGACGACGCCTCCTCGGCGAGGGAGGATATGTTCCCCGTCTTGACCGTGATCCCCTTCTCAGCGAGCGCTCTGGCGACATCGGCGCCGCGCAGGCTTCGCTTTGCTGCGGAGCGACTCTGAACCCTCCCCGCGCCATGGCAGGTGGATCCAAAGGTCTCCTCCATGGCCTTCTCCGTACCCACTAAAACGTAGGAATAACGACCCATATCGCCAGGGATGAGCACAGGCTGCCCGATCTCACTATATATGCGAGGTACATCTCGATATCCCGCGGGGAAGGCCCTGGTGGCCCCCTTACGATGGATGCAAAGGGGAAGCCTTTTACCATTTACCTCATGCTCCTCCATCTTGGCTATATTGTGAGCCACATCGTAGACCATCTCCAGGCCCAATTCGCCGAGGCTCTTGCCAAACACCTGGACAAAGGACTCCCTGGCCCAATGGGTGATGCACTGGCGGTTGGCCCAGGCATAATTGGCGGCGCAGGCCATACCAGCAAAGTAGGCTTGCCCCTCCGGGGACTTCACCGGCGCACAGGCAAGCTGGCGGTCGGGGAGTCTGATCCCGTACCTTTGCACCGCCGCCCCCATGGTCACTAGATAGTCGGTGCAAACCTGATGACCCAGCCCCCGCGATCCGGTATGGATGAGGAAGAGCACCTGACCCAGCCTTTCAATCCCCATGGCCGAAGCGATAGCAGGCTCATAGATCTCCTCCACCACCTGAACCTCCAGGAAATGGTTCCCTGCGCCCAGCGTCCCTAGCTGGGGGCCGCCTCGCTGCTTCGCCTTGACGCTTACACACCCGTGGTCGGCGCCCCGCATGCCGCCATTCTCCTCAGTGACCTCCAGGTCCCTCGCCTCCCCGTATCCCTTCTCCACCGCCCATCTGGCGCCGTTGACAAGAACCTTGTCTATCTCCTTCTGATCCAGCCTTAGCTTCCCCTGGGAGCCCACCCCTGAAGGAACAGCATGAAAAAGGGCATTGACCAACTTTTCGATCTTGGGGCTGACCTCCTCTTCGCTGAGGTTGGTGCGAAGTAGGCGCACCCCGCAATTAATGTCAAAGCCGACCCCTCCCGGGGAGATCACGCCATCCTCAACCCTGGTGGCGGCCACACCCCCGATGGGGAAACCATAGCCCCAGTGAATATCGGGCATAGCCAGCGACCTTGAGACGATCCCAGGGAGGAAAGCAACGTTGGCTACCTGCTCCAGGGCCTCCTCCTCCCGAATATGCTCCAGCATGAGCTCATCCGCATAAACAAGCCCAGGCACGGTCATCCCCGCCTTATAGCTCTTGGGGATTTCCCAGCGGTAATCGTCCACCTTCTTTAACGTTCCCCCCCAACGCGGCATCGCCTTCCCCTCCTAAATATCAAAGAGCACCTGAACCCTAAAGCCATCCCCCTTTTCAACCTTGAGCATATGGTAGGTGGCTGCCTTAACCGCCATCTTTATCCTATGACGCACAGGATCGATCCCCTCTCCATAGCACCTCGAGCTAAGCCTGGTCTCGGTGAGTTCACCAACCCTAAACCTCTTGAAAAGGATGCCCTCCACCTCGAAAAGATAGATCAGCTCGTTGAGCCATGCCACGAGGAGGTCCTCTCGATTCTCCGCCGTCACCTCAACCTCGTGGCATAGAGCATCGCCCACACCCTTTAGGTCCACCATCAGGCTAAACATAGCATAGGCCGCATTGGCGAAGGCCTCCTTCAGGTCTGACCCGTAGGCGGCGATGCCAATATCGGCTGTATGATCGATGACCTCAAACCTTTTCGCCATCTTTGACACCCTATTATACCAGAATGCCACCACAAAAGGGAATTCTATTGACAACTGCCCCCCTCTCTGCTAATTTAGGCTGATACAAAAGGAGGTGGCAACTTGGTTAGATTCCCTTTTATCCCCAGGGAGGAGAAGTTCTTCGACCTCTTCGAGGAGAGCGCCCGAAACCTGGTAAGGGCGGCTCAGCTCCTTGCCGAACTTTTCGAAAATTGGGAGGATGTCGAGGAGAGGGCGAGACAGATGACCGAGCTGGAGCACCATGGGGACAACATCACCCACCGCATCATTGCCCAATTACACGCCACCTTTGTCACCCCCCTCGACAGGGAGGACATCGCCCAGCTTGCCGAACGCATGGACGATGTGATGGACTTTATGGAGGGCACCGCTGTGGCCCTGATCCTTTATAAGGTTAGCCAACCAACAGAGAGGGCGAAGGAATTAGCAGATATCCTAGTTAGAGTGACCTCCGAAGTTAGCAAAGCGATACCCCGGTTGCGCCACCGCAAGCAGCTAAACCAAATCCCCGGGCACTGTATCGAGATAAATCGACTGGAGAACGAGGCTGACGCTGTGTTGCGCTCCGCACTGGGGGAGCTTTTTGACCACGAAGCAGCCATTGCTGATGTGATCAAATGGCGGGAGATCTATGAGCACATGGAGAACGCCACAGACAGGTGCGAGGACATTGCCAATGTTCTCGAAGGGGTAATGATCAAGCGTGCCTGAGCCTGCCCTCTTCATCCTCGTCATTATCCTTGCCATCGGCTTCGCCGTTATCAATGGTTTCAATGACGCCGCCAATGCCATCGCCACCGTAATCGGCACCCGTGTTCTCTCCCCGCTCCGTGCCGTGATCATGGCTGCAATTTTCAACTTCGCCGGGGCAGCTACTGGCCTAGGAGTAGCCTATTTCATTGGCACAGAGATCATCGACCCAGAGGTCGTTACTCAGGGGTATGAGATCATAATTGCTGCCCTAGTTGCGGTGATTGCCTGGGGACTGCTCGCAACCTACTGGGGTCTTCCGGTAAGTATAAGCCATAGCTTTATTGCTGGGCTTGTTGGAGCTGGGATCGCTATAGGCGGAATCGGGACTATCCTTTGGGGCGGTCCTGGCACGGTGCTCTCAGCGGTAGCTATCGCCCCGACCCTGGGCTTCGCCGGGGGGTTTTTGGTGATGATCGCCCTGATGTGGATATTGCGGCGCACTGCCCCGCTCAGGGTGGAGGGCATCTTCAGTCAGCTGCAGATCCTCTCCGCGGCCTTTATGGCCTATGCCCACGGCAAGAACGATGGTCAGATGCCCATGGCTATCATGGCCTTTGCATTGATGATCTCCACTGGGGCCGCGTTTCATATCGAAACCTGGATGTGGGTCAGCTCAGCAATCGCTATCTCTCTGGGCACCGCCTTTGGCGGATGGCGCGTTATTAGAACCGTAGGGATAAAGATCACCGCCTTGCGCCCCGTTCATGGCTTTGCCGCCACAGGCTCGGCGGCAGCAGTGGTCGAGGTCGCCTCAGCGTTTGGCATCCCAGTGAGCACCACCCATTGCATAAGCTCATCGATCATGGGAGTGGGCGCCACAAAGCGCCTCTCCGCAGTGCGCTGGGGCGTTGCCAGAAATATCGTCCTCGCCTGGGTGTTGACCTTCCCTATATGCGGCGCTATCGGCTGGCTGCTCGCCTCGCTTAGTCAGCTTTTTTAGCCTGCCTTATTATCCTATTCTTCGTCTATCGATAAAGCCAACTACAAAGCCTATGAGCCCTATGCCGATCATCACGGCTGCGTACCAAACGGGAACAGCTGCAGGTTGGTCCACTGTGAGCGCAAGAATGCCGGCAAGAATCAGCAGAAGGCCCACGATAATAGAGAACCATATTGATAGCATCCTACCTATCCCTCCCAATATAGATTTGAGGTATTATGGCAGCGAGAGGTCTATTTGTCAACCCTCTTAGGCATCTACAGGTCCCTTCTCGCTTAGCGCGGCAAAGCGTCATATGAATTACCACAACCAAAAGGAAGGTAGGATTTGCTAGGACTATATATGCGAGGGATGACACTACCAAGACAAAGCTTGGACATCTCCAATTAAAGGATGGGGGCTTCCGTTACCTCAAACATGCTATCAGGGCTCGACGGGGATTTGTTCATCGGGGGGCGATGTGGATTCCTCGCCGGGAAGGGGTGCGTTAAACAGCGTCTCCAGTTCCTCGCCCTCTATGGTCTCTTTGGCGATCAATACCCCCGCTATCTGCACCAGCTTCGCTCTATTCTCAGCGAGGATCTTTTTGGCTACCTCATAGGCATGCTGGATAACGGCCTGAACCTCTTCATCGATATCCCGGGCGGTCTCCTCGCTATAGTCCTTCTGCTCCGCAACCTCGCGACCCAGAAAGATCAGCTCCTCCCTGCGCCCGTAGGTGCGGGGGCCAAGCTTCTCGCTCATCCCGTACTCGGTAACCATCTTGCGGGCGATCTTTGTCGCCTGCTCGATGTCACTGTGGCTCCCGGTGGTCATCTCGCCAAAGATGAGGTCCTCAGCGCGATGCCCGGCGAGCATGCTTGCCAGCTTGTCGTTGAGTTGCGAGCGGGTCCATAGATAGCGATCCTCGGTGGGCAGGAAGCGGGTATAGCCAGCCATCATTCCCCGGGCAACTATAGTGATCTTGTGCACCGGGTCGGCATGGGGGAGCTTCCTTGCCACCAGGGCATGACCAGCCTCATGGTAGGCGGTGATCTCCTTCTCCCTGGGGCTTATCATCCTGCTCTTTTTCTCAGGCCCAGCGATCACCCGGTCGATAGATTCCTCCAGTTCCAGCAAGCCAATGGTATTCTTATTACGCCTGGCAGCCAGGATAGCCGCTTCATTCACCAGGTTGGCAAGGTCAGCACCACTGAACCCCACCGTCTGCTTGGCGATGGTCTCCAGGCTAGCAGAGTCCTCCACCGGCTTGCCCTTTACATGCACCTCCAGAATCGCCTTGCGACCCTTAATATCAGGCTGGTCCAGCACCACCTGGCGGTCAAAGCGACCGGGGCGAAGCAATGCCGGGTCCAGGATATCGGGACGGTTGGTCGCCGAGAGGACGATGACATTGGTGGAGGAGTCAAAGCCATCCATCTCCACCAGGATCTGGTTAAGGGTCTGCTCCCTTTCGTCGTGACCGCCGCCCAGCCCCGTTCCCCGCTGCCGCCCCACTGCATCGATCTCATCGACAAAAACAATGCAAGGGGCATTTCTTTTCGCCTGTTCGAAAAGGTCCCTTACCCTGGAGGCGCCGACACCGACAAACATCTCCACAAACTCGCTGCCGCTTATGGAGAAGAAGGGGACACCGGCCTCACCGGCCACAGCACGACTCAAGAGGGTCTTCCCCGTCCCCGGCGGCCCCACAAGGAGAACCCCTCTAGGGATGCGCGCCCCCAAAGCGGTGAACTTCTCAGGGTACTTGAGAAACTCCACCACCTCCTGAAGCTCGGCCTTGGCCTCATCCACCCCAGCGACATCATCGAAGGTAATGGTGGGGTTGGTGCTGGGAAAAAGACGAGCCTTGCTCCGGCCGAAGCTCATCGCCTGATTACCGGCCCCCCGCGCTCGGCTGAAGATGAACCAAATCAAACCAATAAAGAATACCAAAGGAAGCAGGTTGATGAGCAGCCCTCCCCAATTAAAGCCCCCCGCCTCCTGTGGATCCAGCGCCACCACGCTCATATCGACCTCGCGTGCCACCAGATAGTCGTAAAGCTCCGTGGTGCTTCCTACAAAATTGGCCTTCAGCATTGAGGTATCGCCATCCATGGCGGTAAGGCTATCTCCCTGCTGCACGATCCGGTCAATCTCCCCTCCTATTTCCGTACCGTCCGCCAGCATCACAGAGCCCTCTTTCGTCAGTGTTACCAGGTTGTCGAGGGAGCCAGTCGGAACCTCTGGAGAACGGGGGTAAAAGGCAAAAAAGAGCGCCACCAGGGCCGCGACGACCAGCAGGTAAATAAGCCATCTACTGGAAAACTTCAAACCCATTCCTATCCGCCTTTCCCCCTAAGGCTACTGAACACCATATTATACCAGAAAGCAACAAAAAATCAAACAATAGCATGCCACGGAGCCTTCTTGCCTCCCTCTGCCCAGTGTATTATACTGGGAGGGAACTTGCAAAGGCGTTAAAGATGCGCTTTGACATCGCTTATCGGAAGGCACAAAAAGAAGTGGAGGGGCTCAGCCCCTATGTTGTCGCCTCCATGAGCGGAGCCAGCTTTGAGGAGGGAAAATTCATCATACCCTTCTTCAATCGCTCCTTCTTCCTCCACTATCCAGAGGTGAAGGTGGAAGAGGCAGGAAGCGACGCCCCTCCCCCCCGATGGCTCGAGATACTCCTAATGCACTACCTGGTGACCGCAGATGGCACTCCCATCTCAGGTATGTGGATTACCTATCGCCATCTCCCCGGTGCCCGCCTCTTTGAGCAAAGATTCACCAATATGGCTTTGCGCTCGTTGATCGCTGCCTTCGGCAACGATGCCGAGGGGTTCCGCCATGCCTCCCTCGCCATCGGGGGCACCCCAATGGCCAGAAGCGGCGATGCCGCCTTTAGGTTTCTGGCGCTGCCCAAGATCCCTATGGGCTGCATCCTCTATTTGGGGGATGAAGAGGTGTCCCCTTCCATGAATATGCTCTTTGATGCCGTTGCCCCCCATTACCTCCCTACCGAGGACCTTTCCCTCCTCGGCAGCTACCTAAGCGCAGCGTTACAGCGCTATAAAAGCTCTAGCAAGGGACTTTTCTAGAACATGATCATCGATTTACATACCCACACCAGGCTTGGCACCGCACCATGAACCGAACCTTATGAAAGAAGCTAAGTGTTCTCAATGCGTCCTTATTTGCCACCTCAAGATCTAGTGGGAGGGTTCAACGGGCTCGGAAGGTCGAGAAGCTTTCGAGCCCATAAACCGGTACTTGAGGAGTTCCTTGAGGATTGGTACGACCGAAGCGCTGAGACCTGCAACCTCTTCGAAAACATTAGCGAGGTGGATAAATATTGCGTCACCTGCACCGTTTGTCGCCACTTTGAAGGGGGGTGTGTTGAGAGCGACCTCAAGGGTCCCAGCATCCTCAGCCTGCTCAAGGCCTCCTATAAGCACGATGGCTTGGTTTGGTAATAGATTGACAGCGGGAACCCGAAACAACTAAAATAGTCTAATGCTCGAAAAAGGGCTTGACCCTGTAATTGTCATCCACAGCGGAAACCCAAACCGTAAGAAAATAGCCTAATGCATGAAAAAAGCTTGGCCCAGGCAGCGACGCAGTTCCTTGCCGCTTTGTCGCCACCTGAGAGGGAGGAGAGCCAGCAGGAGCTAAACAAGTTCGTGCGCTGGTATGGCATGGAGCGTCCCATAAGGGAGCTCGCCGCCCACGAGGTGGCCAACTACGCTGAGAGGATGGAGGGCTCCTCAGCCAATGCTATGAAAAGGCTTGAGCCGGTGAGGGCCTTCCTTTCCTATGCCAAAAAGCAAGGGCTCACCCAGACCAACCTTGCGGTTCACCTTCGGGTGAAGAAAAGCCCATCAAAGCGAGGGCCTCTCGGCAAGGAGCGTAGACAAGAGGCGGTCGCTTTAACGCCCCAGGGTTACCAGAAGCTGAAGGAAGAGCTTTTGGCTCTTCAAGGGGAGCGCCCCAGGATCGCTGACGAAATCCGCAAGGCTGCCGCAGATAAGGACTTCCGCGAAAATGCCCCACTTGATGCCGCTAAGGATTATCAAGGGCAGATTGAGGCCCGGATCAGGGAATTGGAAGAGATCCTCAAGTCAGCGGTGCTCGCCGCTAAGGAGGTTGATACCACAAAGGTTACCCGGGGCTGCACCGTGGTCCTTCAAGACCTCTCCTCCGGCGAAGAGCTGTGCTACACCCTGGTCCACCCCAATGAAGCGAGTCCGACAAAGGGCAAGATCTCCGTCGCTTCGCCCACAGCAAAGGCGCTGCTTGGCCGAAGAAAGGGTGAGGTCATAGAGGTAGCGGCACCAATAGGCAAGTTACGCTATCGAATAGAGAAGATCGAAGGCTAAGCCCCAAAATGGAGAACCTCGACACCAGCGTCTTTCAAGTAGTAAGCTGCAAAGTTAGTTCACTAAGTCAGCCCATAGGTCGAAGAGGCTATGCCAGCCCACTAATTTTGCCTCCACCAGCCTGTTCCTCAATGGCTCGCTGCTCTGGGCAAACACCCTGATATGATTATCGGTGAGCCCAACCCAGACCCCCTGCTGCGCCTCCTTCTCCCATAGCACGGTCATCGTTCGCCCCAAAAACTGCTCCCGAAAGCGGAGTGCCGCCTCTCTCGCTAGCTCAAGCATCCTCTCGCTCCTCTCCTTCTTCACCCTGTCGCCGACCTTCCCAGGCATCTGAGCGGCGAGGGTGCCAGGTCTTTCTGAATAAGGGAAGACGTGGATATTGGCAAATCCCATCCCCTGGCAGAAGTGGTAGCTCTCCTCGGATTCCTGGTCGGTTTCCCCGGGGAAGCCCACCACAATGTCGGTGGTGATCGCGATACCGGGTATTGCCTCTCGAACCATAGCCACTGCCCTCTCATAATCAGCCAGCGAATACCGCCGCCTCATTCGCCTGAGCACCGGGTCGCTGCCGCTCTGGAGGGGGAGATGAAGATGGCGGCAGAGCCGCTCATCGGCCCAAAGGGAAATGAGCTCTAGGGTGAGCTCCTGAGGCTGCAACGAGGAAAGGCGCAATCGCGCTACATCAGTTTCAGCAAGGATGCGTTGGACGAGGAGTTCCAGGCTTGGCCTGTAGGCTCCAATTTGGGTCCCTGTTAGTATAACCTCCAGGTAACCCATGCCAACCCTGGCCTTGACCTCATCAACCACCTCACCAGTGGGCAAACTGCTCTCCTGACCCCTGACCATGGGCACGATGCAGTAGGAGCAAAACTGGTTGCAGCCCTCCTGGATTTTGACCAAGCTGCGAGTGCGAAGCACCGGGGAAGGGCCAAGCGCCGATGCTGGACTGGCCATGCCTCTACACCCCAAGACCTGGAGAAGATAAGCCTTTTCCTCGTTGCCGAGCACCATGTCAACGGCCTCCACACGGGCAAGCTCCTCGGGTGCTCTCTCAGCATAGCAACCGGTGGCTATGACAAGGGCATTAGGATTTCTCCGCCGCGCCAACCTCAAAAGATGGCGTGACTTGCGGTCGCCGATGTGGGTCACCGTGCAGGTGTTGAGGATGTAGATGTCGGCGCCATCTGAGGGATGGACGAGCCTATACCCTGCCTCAGCAAATTTCCTGGCCAGAGACTCGCTCTCCGCCTGATTGAGCTTGCAGCCCAAGGTTTCCAGGGCTACGGTGGCGCTTTTCTTCCGGTTCCTCATCCATCCTTCCTTACCGTCGCATTGACTTCCTGCTTGCTCCCACTATTATAAGCTTTTGAGGGTCAAGCTGAAAGGGGAGGGACGATGTTCCTATCCTATGGGGTGAGATACTCCTTTGGCGTATACCTCAAGCCCCTTTGCGCCGCATAGTAGTGACTTTGGCCTCCGATGTGATATACTGATAAAAACTAATCAAAGGAGGAGCATGCCCTTGGGCAATAGAGTCGTAGTTACCGGGCTCGGGATAGTGAGCCCCTTAGGGCTCGATGTGCCATCGACATGGCAAGGGCTGGTCTCTGGAAGGTCGGGGGTGGACTATATCACCCTTTTCGACCCCGAACCCTTTGAGACCAGGTTTGCCGCCGAGGTGAAGAATTTCCACCCCACTGAATACCTTGAGCACAAGGAGGCGCGTCGTTCAGATCGCTTTGTCCATTTCGCAGTGGCGGCCTCCCTGGAGGCAGTAAAGCAGGCTGGATTGAAAATCGATGCCTCAAATGCTGAAGAGATCGGCGTAATAATCGGCGCCGGTTTTGGCGGGCTCAATATCCTTCTAAGCCAGTTCCAGGTGCTGCTGGAAAAGGGTCCCGATAGGATCAGCCCCTTTCTGACACCGATGATGATCGCCGACATGGCTGCGGGGCTGGTTGCTATTTTGCTCGGGGCAAAGGGGCCAAACTTCTGCGTCACCTCCTCCTGTGCCAGTGGCTCCGACGCTATAGGGGTCTCCTTTGAGATTATCAGTCGGGGCGATGCTCAAGCGATGATCGCTGGTGGCACCGAGGCTCAGATAAACTCATTGACCGTTGCTGCCTTCAATGCGGCAAGGGCTATCTCCACAAGGAACCACGAGCCCCAAAGGGCCTCTCGCCCCTTCGATGCCGAGCGCGATGGCTTTGTCCTCGCTGAAGGTGCGGCGGTCCTTATCCTGGAGAGCCTCCCCTTCGCCATAAAGCGGGGCGCTCCCATTCTAGCTGAGGTTGTCGGCTATGGTGCCACCGGAGATGCCTACCATATCACCCAGCCAGCGGAGGGGGCGGAAGGGGGTGTGCGGGCGATGAGAATTGCCCTCAAGAAGGCAGGGCTAGAGCCCAGGGAGATCGACTACATCAACGCCCATGGCACATCCACCCCCTTAAACGATAAGCATGAAACCATAGCGCTAAAGACCGTCTTTGGAGACGACGCCTACCGCATCCCTGTCAGCTCCACAAAGTCGATGCTAGGGCACCTCTTGGGTGCCGCCGGAGCCATTGAGGCAACGATATGCGTCCTCACCATCCAGCACGGGATCATTCCCCCGACGATAAATCTCACCCACCCCGACCCGGAATGCGACCTCGATTATGTGCCCAACGTGGCTCGCCAGGCAAAGGTGGATGTGGCACTGACCAATTCCTTTGGCTTCGGCGGGCATAACTCAACGCTCATCTTCCGCCGTTACACCGAGACCTAAAAAGGGGGTCGGGTATGAATCGCTGCCGCTGGCAAATGCCGCCTTCAGCGGAGCAATTGGCTGGGGTAGGGAATATCCCTCCCCTAATGGCTCAGCTCCTCTATAATCGCGGCATCGCCGACCCAGCCCAGGTCGAGGCCTTCCTCGCCGCAGATGAGCGCCTCCTTGGCGATCCCTTCCTTCTCCCCGACATGGAAAAAGCGGTGGCAAGGACCTATCGCGCCTTGCTTTCCGGCGAGACCATCGCCATATATGGAGACTTCGATGCAGACGGCATCACTGCCACCGCTCTTCTCACCCAGGGTCTCTCCTCCCTTGGCGGGAAAGCCATCCCCTATATCCCTCATCGTATTGAGGAGGGCTATGGTCTTAACCACGCCGCCCTGGAAAGCCTCTATAGAGAAGGGGTTACTTTGGTGATCACCGTGGATTGCGGCATCAGCGCCGCTCCTGAGGTGGAAAGGGCGCAAAGCAGGGGGCTCGACATCGTGATCACCGACCACCACACCGTTCCCCAGAAAATGCCACCAGCCCTAGCCACGGTAGATCCAAAGCGGGCCGACTCCCTTTATCCCTTCCCCGATCTCGCCGGCGTTGGCGTTGCCTTTAAGCTTCTCCAGGGATTGCTTAGATCCATAGGCAAAGAAAGGGATTTAGACCAGCTTTTGGATCTGGTTGCTTTAGGAACGGTGGCCGACATGGCTCCCCTCCTCGGCGAGAATCGTTACCTGGTAAAGCGAGGCCTTGAGGTGTTAAACAGTGCAAACCGATTGGGATTAAGCGAGATGATGCGATGCGCCGGCAGATCCCTGGGCAGCATTGACCCGCAGACCATCTCCTGGATTCTGGGACCCAGGCTCAATGCGGCGGGCAGGCTGGATCACGCCATTATCAGCTATGATCTGCTATCGACCAGCTCCCCCGAGGAGGCTCAAAGGCTGGCCAATTCGCTGGAGAGAAAAAATGCCGAGCGACAAAGGCTCAGTGAGATGGTTCTCGCTAAGGCCAGGGAAAAGCTAATTGCGATGGGGACCGATTCTCCCCTCCTGATGGTCGGTAGCGAGGACTACCCTTCCGGTGTGGTGGGTGTGGTTGCCGGTAGGTTGGTGGAGGAGTTCTACCGCCCCATTGTCGTCTTCGAGCTGGGAAAAGAACTAAGCAGGGGGAGCTCTCGCAGCATCCCCGAGTTCGACATCATTGCCGCCCTCACCCAGTGCAGCGATCTCTTGTCTCGCTTTGGTGGGCATCCCATGGCGGCGGGATTCACCGTCCCCACCGAGAACCTTATCCACCTTCAGGAGCGCCTGGCTGAGATTGCTGCCAGTCAGCTAGCTAAGCTCGACCTTCGCCCCCTCATCACCATCGATGCCGAGCTTCCCCTTTCCTCCCTCCAGGGGAGAGCCTTCCACATGATGCAGCAACTGGCCCCCTTTGGATGTGCCAATCCCCTCCCTACCTTCCTCAGTCGTGGGGTGAAGGTGATGGAGTATCGCAGCGTGGGCGCTGGAGGGCAACACCTAAGGCTGAAGCTAAGGGAGGGCAATGTGACCTGGGACGGCGTCGCTTTCAGAATGGGCCATCTAATCGACGAGGGCACCCCCCACCTGGACATCGTCTATAACCTTGAGGTCGACCGTTGGAGGGGAGAGGAGATGCTCCAGCTAAACATCCTTGATTTCGCCCCGGCGACCTAACTAGTCCTCCCCTTCCACCGAAGGCTCAGCTAAAACCCTTGGCCGCCGCATCCTGTAGATAAGTAGGGGAACACAAACCGCCAGCACCAGGAGGGCGATGATATGCGCCTGATGCAAGGGGCCCAGGACCGCCTGCTCTCCCCCGCGCAAGAAGCTGACGAAAAAGCGCCCAAAGGAATACAGGGAAAGGTAAACCAGAAATAGAGAGCCCTCGGGCCTGATTCGCCCCCTCAGCCTCCAAATCACGGCGAAAACCAAGAGGTCCCATATAATCTCATAAACCGGAGATGGGTGCCCTGGCACTCCCAAAAGGGTGGTGGCAGCAGCATTGGGATGGGTGTAGACAAAAGCCCAAGGGAGGGAGGTGGGCGTGCCGTAGGCATCGCCATTTATGGTGCACCCGATCCTGCCCACAGCCTGGGCCAGGATCAATCCAGGGGCGATGAGATCTGCTAGATGGCCTAAAGAGAGACCACTCACCCTGGCATATATTGCCCCAGCCAGTGTCCCGCCGAGGATAGCCCCAAAGATAGATAAGCCACCGTCCCAAAATCTAAGCATCGCCATAGGCTCATTGGCATAAAGGGCGAGATAGTCCAGGACATGAAAAAGCCTTGCCCCCAAAATCCCGCCAAGAATTGCCCAGGGCGCAATGCTGTAAATTATGCCTCTATCAATACCATCACCTTTCGCCAAACGTAGCGACACCACAATCCCTACGATGACTGCCAAAATGACGAAAATCCCATGCCAACCGATGGCAAGAGACCCTATGTTGAAGAGAATGGGGTCGATCCCTATCTCAATCATTTTCCCTTAAGCCCTGGCATTCTACGGTGATTTAGAGATTGTGTCAAGGAAACTTTTATCTTAACGAAAAAAGTTAGTTTGATTTCTAGGTGCATTTTTTGTAGGATTATGTTAAAATACCCTCTGTTCTCAATTTAATAAAGGAGATGGCAATGCGGCAGGAAATCCAGAGTTTCTTAAATCATCTCTCTATCGAAAAAGGCTTCTCCCCAAATACCACCGATGCCTACAGGAACGACCTTTCTCAGCTCGCCGATTTTGTTGAGGAACTGGCCATGGTGCAGGGTTATGACCCTCAGTGGTCCGCTGTCGATCGCAATCTTCTAATAAGCTATATCCTCAACCTCAAGGAGAGAAACTATGCCCCTGCTACGGTGGCTCGCAAGTTAGCTGCGGTGAAATCCTTTTTCGACTTCCTGGTTGCCGAGGGTGCTCTCCGCAGCGACCCTACAGAGAACCTGAGTTCGCCGAAGGTGGGCAAGTCTTTGCCAAAACCACTCTCCGCCGCCGAGGTGGAAGCGCTGCTGGAGGAGCCAGCCAAGCTTTCCTCACCGGAGGCAAAACGGGACAGGGCGATGCTGGAGTTGCTCTACGCCGGGGGAATGCGGGTAAGCGAGCTTGCCTCCATGAACACGAGCGATCTAAACCTTGGAGCAGGTTTTGTGCGCTGTTTTGGAAAGGGAGCCAAGGAGCGAATCATTCCCATCCATAGAGGGGCAGTGGAGGCTCTTGAGGAATATCTGACGGGGGCTCGCCCATCGCTCCTGCGCAATAAGGAAGATGAGGCTTTGTTCCTGAACCGCCGCGGGGAGCGACTCACCAGGCAGGGCTTTTGGCTTATCCTGAAAGACTATGCCAAAGCAGCGGGCATAAAAAGGGAGGTCTCCCCCCATACCCTTCGCCATAGCTTCGCCACTCATATGTTGAGCGGCGGGGCGGACTTGAGAGCCGTTCAGGAGCTCTTGGGGCACGCCAATATCTCCTCCACCCAGGTCTATACCCACCTCACCAGCGAGCATGTGCGCCAGGTTTATGAGAAGGCACATCCCAGAGCCAAGGATTAGTCCTTGCCCGCTTGAAGGCATTGGCGTAAAATAAACTTAAAGGACAACGGGGAGAGACGATGCCCAAGAAATCGCATCGCGTCGCCTCAAGGCAGGCGGCGGTTAGTAAAGAGAGGAAACGCAAAAAGAGGTCGCAGTCATCCCAAAGGCGTGTCATAGCGACACCCGTTAAGCCTGACAGCGTTCCTCCCCATGGGCCTTCAGTTACCCCTGAGCCTATCGCCCCTCCACTGACTCAGCCTCGTCCCTCGACACGCCCAGTTACCCCTCGATACCAATATGTTAGCGCCGAGTTGCGAAAAATCGCCATCATCGCTGGGGCCATCTTTGTCATCCTCATTGCGCTCACCTTTTTGCTGGGATAAGGGGATTGTTGTGGAAAAGAGGCGCTTCGAAGAACAGCTTAATGCATTGCCCCCAAAGCCCGGCGTCTATCTTTTTAGGGACGCCTCGGCCAATGTGCTCTATGTGGGCAAGGGCGCCAACCTGCACAACAGAGTGAGGAGCTATTTTACCGCTTCCTCTGGGCTGTCCCCAAAGCTCCAGAGGATGATAGCCCGGGTGAGCGAATTCGAATTTTTCGTCACCGATTCGGAGCAGGAGGCGCTCATCCTGGAGTGCAACCTGATCAAGAGACACCGACCCCGCTATAATGTGCGCCTCAAGGACGACAAGACCTACCCCTATCTCAAGATCAATGTTCACGATGATTGGCCCAGGGTTCATATCACCAGGCGCTTCGAGGGGGATGGAAGCCGCTACTTTGGCCCCTTTGCCAGCGCTGGCTCCGTTAGAAAGACCCTCGATCTGGTGAAGAAGCTCTTCCCCTTCCGCTCCTGTAGGAAGGCGATCACAGGAATCGACCGCAGACCCTGTCTGGAGTATGACATCCATCGCTGCGCCGGCCCTTGCATCGGGGCAGTCTCCAAGGAGGATTATCGAGAGATTATCGATCAGGTGATCATGTTCCTTGAAGGTAAGCAGGAGGTAGTGGTTAAGGGGCTGGAACGAAAAATGGAGGAGGCATCGCAGAGGCTTGAGTTCGAGAGGGCTGCTGTACTGCGCGATCAGATCCACGCCGTGGAGAGGGTGACCGAGCGCCAGAAGATCTCCTCAGCGGCGATGGGAGACCAGGATGTTATCGCCTTGGCTCAGAACAAAGACCAGGCCTATGTGGAGGTGTTCTTCATCCGCAATGGCAAGCTCATCGAACGCGACCACTTCATTTTGCAGGGAGCTCAGGATGAGCAGCCCAGCCAGATAATGACCAGCTTTCTGAACCAGTTTTACGACTCAGCAACCTATATTCCGCCTCTGATCCTGCTTCAGCATCCGCCGCAGGACCTGCCCATCCTGGAGAAATGGCTGGAAAGCAAAAGGGGGGCCAAGGTCGCCCTTCGTGTACCCCGGCGCGGGGAGAGGAAAAAGCTTGTGGAAATGGTGGCGGAGAATGCTCGCCAGGGGCTGGAACAGATGATGATCAAGTGGCTCGCTGAACCCGATACCACCGCCGCCGCCCTCGAGGAGCTGAGGCGCAAGCTCCATCTGCCCCAAACGCCAAGACGAGTGGAGTGCTACGACATTTCAGACATCCGCGGGACCTCTGCGGTGGGGAGCATGGTGGTATTCCAGGAGGGGCAGCCCGAGCCAGCGCACTACCGCCGCTTCAGGATAAAGACGGTGGAGAGTGCCGACGATTACGCTATGATTCAGGAGGTCTTGAGGCGGCGCTTCAAGAGGGCGGGCGGCTTCAAAGGCGAGGAGGGCGCCTGGGCCATAGTCCCCGACCTCGTCCTCATCGATGGCGGCAAGGGGCATCTCAACGCCGCCCTCGATGCGATGAGTGAGATGGAGGTTGACTTCATCCCCGTCGCCGCCCTGGCCAAGGAGCAGGAGGAGCTTTTCCGGCCAGAGATCGCAGAGCCCATCCTCCTCCCCCGCACATCGCCAGCCCTCTATCTGGTGCAGCGCATTCGAGATGAGGCGCACCGCTTCGCCCTGGGCTACCACCAGAGGCTGCGCCGCCGCGAATCGGTGGCCTCAGCGCTGGATAATGTCCCTGGAGTCGGACCCAAGCGGAAGCGAGCCCTGATGAGGAGATTTGGCTCGCTTCGGGCGATAAAAGAGGCCGACCTCGATGAGGTGGCGGCGGTCATCGGCATGACTCGCTCCCTGGCACAGAGGGTCAAGCAGTATTTGTGATCCCCATTAGGCCGCAAACCATTGACTTTGTCGGCCAGAAGTGCTATAAGCAGCGTGCAGCCTCTTTCGGTTCCTCAGTTTTTTATTAACGATGGAAGGTGGTGTATGACAGAGCAGTTCAAATTTAGTACAACCCTTAAACCAAGAGCGATGGATCGCTTGATGGGAGCTGAGTTCGTGGATCACACAAGATATGCTGAGTATCTTTGGGATACTTTAAGCGAGTACTGGCATAGACTGGGGTTAAGATTGTCGCCCGACCTGCTATCCATGCTCGTGAAAGTAGAGGGCACCTTTACAACACCATTTGGAATCCATGAGGAAGCAAAGATCTACACACGGATCAGCAGGATAGGGCGCAGCAGTGCGGTTCATGAGTACCGGGTCAATGAGGCCGTCTCAGGAAGACCCATTGCTACCTTTACTGAGACACGCGTATGGGCGGACGCTAAAACACGCCGTTCTGCCCCCTGGCCCGAGGAATGGAAGCAAAAAGTCATCGCCTTTGAGGGCAAGGAGAACGTTAAGGTAGCGTAAAGGTAAAAGCAGTGTGCAGCCTCTCTTGAATCCTTTGCATCACAAATATAAAGAAAGGAGACAATAACATGCTCGTTATGGGTGTGGTTACTTGGGACGCCAAGGATGCCCGCGAGGTCGTTAAGAGGTTCAGCGCATGGCCCGGCTCTCCTGAGGGCGCTAAAATAGTGGGCGCGTGGCTTAATATGGCCGCTCGTAAAGGTTGGTTCCTGCATGAGGTGACCGATGTCAAAGACCTTGGTAGAGGGGCCTTGGATTGGGCGGACCTTGTTACGATCGAACACCACGTTGTACTGTTGCCAGAAGAAGCGATGGCAATCGCCAAAGAGAAGGGCTGGTGGTAGAGACTGGCGTTGCCTGGTCTGAAAAACCGGGCATGAAATCGCGAAGGATTCAAAGGGGGAAGGGGCGGTCATCAATACGACCGCCCTCTTATGTCACAACAGTGTTGACTTTTGCGGCTAGAAGTGGTAAAAGCAGCGTGCAGGCTGTTTCGAATCCTGCATTTCAATAAACGAAAGGAGGGGAAAATGGCACAGGAGGCAAGGTTCAGCATAGATCTCAAGCCCAGGATACTCGAAGAACGGCCCGGCACTGGCATAGTTGCTGCAGAGTACTTTCTAATTTATCACGTCGATGCTTGGTTTGCTTACCAAGATAAATTAGGGATTCCTCGTGTACCCAACCCCCTAGCAGTAATGCTAAGAACAGAGGTCAACTATACAGCGCCGCTGATGGTCGGAGAGGAGCTCAAGATATGGGTACGAACTACTAGGCTGGGGCGAAGTAGTTGGACCATGGAGTTCCAGTTTAACGAGGCAAACTCAGGAAGAGCCATCGCCACCATGACTCAGACGGGTGTAAACATGGATCTCCAAGCAGGCCGTTCCGTTCCCTTGGATAAGGAGTTCAAGCAAAAGGTGCTAGCCTTTGAGGGCAAGGAGAACGTTGAGGTAGCGTAAGCGAGCGCTTTCTGCAATTGTTACGTATTCAAGAGAGGCTGCACGCAAAAAGATAGCTATTTACCCAAGAGGCGCTGCGCCAGCGTCTGCGCGTTCTTTATGGCAAAACCCTCGGCATCGTTGTTGAAGTAGATGTAGACCGTGTCCAGTTCCTTCGCCAGCCCTGCAATCTTCGTCGCCCAGTCCTCAAGCTCCTCCTCGGAGTAGCAGCTAAAGTAGAGCCCGCTTGAGCCATGAAAGCGGATATAGGCGAAGTCCGCCGTCGCCACCACGGGGCAGCGGAGGCCGGGCATATCGAAGACGCAGAAGCCCACATTGTGCCGCCTCAGTATTTCGAAGACCCCCTCATCGAGCCAGGACTCATGGCGGAACTCCACCACATGGCGAAGCCCCTTGGGCAATAGGGAGAGGAAGGCATCAAGCCTTTCATCGTTGCGGTGCATATTTGGGGGAAGCTGGTAGAGAAGCGGACCCAGCTTCTCCTGGAGATGCCTTGCCCTTCCTAGAAAGGTCTCTATCGGCTCCTCTACATTTTTCAGCCTCTTGATGTGGGTGATAAAACGGCTGACCTTGACGGCATAAACGAAGTCATCAGGGGAGGTATCACGCCAGTTTTCAAAAGCCTTCTCTGAGGGAAGATGATAGAAGCTGTTGTTAAGTTCCACCGTGGGGAAATGCCTGGTGTAGAACTCCAGCCACTTCGACTGCGCCATCTTCGGGGGATAGAATATCTCCCGCCAGTGGGGGTAGACCCAGCCACTGGTGCCAATGTAATACTTTGCTCCCATCCTCCACCCCCGGCCTTGTCTCAGGCTACCTTCAGCCCGCCCGCGCCAAGGTTATAGATCTCCTCCACCTTCACCTTCACCGCCGCCTTAGGTGGAGCTGGCATTTTCAGAAGCTCCCCCAGCTTCCTGGCGCCCTCGTAGAGTTCCCCCTCGGTTACAAACTCCGCCTTGCCCACAAAGCGGTAGCCTTGCAGCGTGCTCCTGTCCGCCACAGCGATGGCAATATTTGGGTTTTTCTGCAGGTTTTCCCAGGTGCGCCCACCCGTCAATTCGTAGAACACGATGTGCTCATCATCCAGCACATGGGTGCTGCCCTTGGCGCTGATGTTGGGCATACCATCGGGGCTTGCAATGGCGATGAAGCACTGCTGGCTGCCGACCAAGGCCTTCATCTCCTCGCTTAGCTTCGCCATTTTTCCCTTGTCCTCCGACTTCGCTGAACTAATTGGCTTATTATATTCTATGTTCATTCTGCCATCAATAGCCTCTTTTCGACCTTGATGCGGGGCTTGGTTTGTGGTAGATTTTGATATGAGCCCAGCCTTTGATCCCTGAGATGATAACACCGAAGCACAGGTCAATTGTGAATCTGGAAAGGGAACGAGAAAAGCTAATCGAACATCTCCGTGAGGAGATCAGCGATGAAAGGGTGCTCAACGTTATGGCGCGGGTACCCAGGGAGCTCTTCGTGCCCAGCTCGAGTCGCCATCTCGCCTATGAGGATAGACCCCTGCCCATCGGGGAAGGGCAAACCATCTCCCAGCCCTTCATCATCGCTCTGATGACCCAGGCTCTGGAGCTTTTGGGCAACGAGAAGGTCCTTGAGCTAGGCACAGGGAGTGGCTATCAAGCGGCCATCCTTGCCGAGATGGCGCGGCAGGTAATCACCGTGGAACGACTTCCAAGCCTAGCCAATACGGCGAGGCGCACCCTTAACAAGCTGGGCTACATCAATATCCAGGTTCACCTTGCTGAGAGAACCCTTGGCTGGCGAGCCGAGGCACCCTATGACGCAATTATGGTAACCGCCGCCGCCCCCAGGATTCCCCAGGAGCTCCTCGATCAGCTCGCCGTCGGTGGTCGCCTGGTGATTCCTGTAGGCTCCCGCTGGGAGCAGGACTTGCTCCAGGTGACCAAGCAAGAGGAGGGGTTCACCGCTAAGAATTTGACCCCCTGCCGCTTTGTCCCCCTCATCGGGGAGGAGGCGTGGAACGAAGAATAGGTTTTCTAAAACAGGTGATCGCGGTGAGTGAACTGGAGAAGATGGTGCTCAGGATCAGGATGATGCTGGCAATGATCAAATCTAAGGAGGAAGAGCTCGATTCCCAGCGCGCCGAGTATGCCAATCAGCTCCTCCGAATTCAGAGATACGCCCTCTATGGAAATATCGCTCTCGATAGCTCCCTTTTGCTCATGGAGGAGGTGGAACAATAGGTTGAACCATCTGGAAGAGACGCTGCGCCGCCTGAGAGGGATAAAGAAGAGGGCAGAGGAGGAGTTGGAGTGCCTTGAACTGACGAGAAGCATCGAGCAAGCTAAAGCGGAGCTTGCCTCCCTCCGATCCCAGAGCGAGAAAGAGGCTGAGATAAGAAGGCTGGAGCAGTTCATCAGCGAGGCGAGCAAGAAAGCCAGCGAGTCCATCGCCTCAGCCGAGAAGCCTCCCCCCTAGTCGCCCTTTGCTTTCCCCTTGAGCCTATCGATAAGCTTAGAGGCTTCCTGCTTGGTGAGCTCGCTGGGAAGCCTGCCGTAGACTTTCTTGGCATGCCGATTCACCTGCTCCTCGGTTAAGCCATGCTCCTCCTGGGCGATGATATAGATCGCCTTTAACTGCGCCGCCGTTGCTACAGAGCGAGCCGAGCCTCTCCCCTTCACCGCGGCATCCACAGGCTTCTCATGGAAGTCGAAGTCTTCACAAAACTGGGTGCCATAGCCCAGTGCGGCACAGGCCCTGCCCAGCGCCTTTGTCTCCGCCTTCTCGATGTAATCCCCAAAGTCATTGATCGTCTCGCTTCCCCATCCGGTGGCCTCCGCTCCATCGGGAAGGGTGATCCTCGCCTTGAAAAGGGCCATGCCCACCTCATGCTTCACAAGCTCGGTGGCGATCACCGCATCGGGATGCTCGGTGCGAAGCCACAAAAGCCTCCATTTGACCTCAAGATAATCCTTGCCATCCAGCTTGGTCAGATACCTGCTCGCCCTGAAAGTCTTTTCGCTCTTTTCAACCATTTTCCCGCTCCTTATCGAACATATGTTCTATTTCATTATAACCCCTTTCCTCTAAGATTGTCAAGAGTTTCTTAACCTGAACTTTTAGGGCGGAAAATACTTGCCCTGGTTCCAAGAAACCCCCTTGTTGCAGGTTGAAAACGCTGCTATACTAACATGAGATGACCTACGAAACGATCATCGGATTAGAAGTCCATGCTCAGCTACTGACCAGGAGCAAGATGTTCTGCCGCTGTAGCGCGGACTATATAGACGCTGCCTCCAACACCCACGTATGCCCTGTTTGCCTGGGTATGCCTGGCGTCCTACCCACCATCAACCAGCAAGCCCTGGAGTATGCCGTGATGACAGCGCTGGCGCTGAACTGCGCCATCCCCGAATATACCAAGTTCGATCGAAAGAACTACCCCTACCCCGACCTGATGAAGGGCTATCAAATCTCCCAATACGATGCCCCCCTCGCCGTCAACGGCTGGTTAGAAATCGAGATCGAAGGTCGCAAAAGGAGGATCGGGCTCATTCGGGTTCATCTTGAGGAGGACACGGCAAAGCTGCTCCATCGCACCACCCCTTGGGGGGAAACCTACAGCCTGGTCGATGTTAATCGCGCCGGGGTCCCTCTTTTGGAGGTGGTAAGCGAGCCCCATTTGCACTCCCCGGAAGAGGCGCGCCAATATCTGATGAAGCTGCGCACCATCCTTCAGTTCCTCGAGGTCTCGAGCGGGAATATGGAGGAGGGCAGCTTCAGGTGTGATGCTAACATAAGTATTCGCCCCCTCGGCAGCACCGACTCAGCGGTCAAGGTTGAGGTCAAGAACATGAATAGCTTCAAGGCAGTTTATCGCGCCCTTGAATACGAAGAGGGGCGGCAGAGGAGAGTGATCGAGGAGGGGGGACGCCTCCTTCAGGAGACCAGGGGCTGGGTTGAGGAGAAGGGGATCACAGTATCGCAGCGGAGCAAAGAGTATGCCCATGACTATCGGTATTTCCCTGAGCCCGATCTCCCACCGATGGTATTTAGCCGGCAGTGGGTGGAGGAGCTGAGGTCGCGCCTCCCTGAGCTTCCCGAGGCGAAACGGAATAGATTCATGAGCCAGTATGGCCTGTCAGCCTACGACGCCAGCCTCCTCACTGCCTCCAAAGCGATGGCTGATTACTCCGAAGCCTGCGTCAAGCTGAAGACAGAGGCTATGGTGGAAAAAAGGGCGAAGGCGGTGAGCAACTGGCTTTTGAGCGATTTCAGCAGACTCCTCCACGCTACAGGCATCGAGATCGGCGATTCGAAGGTCACACCAGAGCATCTTGTGCAGATGCTAGACCTGATCGATCAAGGCACGCTCAGCGGTGCCGCTGCTAAGGCGGTTTTTGAGGAGATGTTCAGTAGCGGAAGGCATGCCGCCCAGATTATCGCCGAAAAGGGTCTCACCCAGATCAGCGATGCTGAGGAGGTGGAGGAGATCGTTGCCCAGGTTATCGCCACCAATGCCCAAGCGGTGGAGGATTTCAAGAAGGGGAAGGAGAGGGCACTAACCTTCCTTGTAGGGCAGGTGATGAGGCAAACCAGGGGGAGGGCTAACCCCTCTTTGGTAAATAAACTGCTCAAGGAGAAGCTGGAGGATAGCCCCTAGCTACTTAGATCATGCAGGCCTATCTTAATATTGCTCAAATTGTAGTAGCTACAGCGCTGATTATTGCCGTCCTGCTTCAAGTGAGAGGAGGGGGGCTGGGTGGCATCTTCGGCACGCAGACAGGTATGTACCGCACCAGGAGAGGGGTGGAAAAGACACTGTTCCGGTTCACCATTGTCCTCGTGGTGATCTTTATCATCATCTCTATACTTGCCCTAAGGATCGCTGGTTAGCAACGAGAGGGGTTTATGGATATAGTTACATTGACCACCGACTTCGGCATAGATGACCCTTATGTGGCGGCAATGAAGGGGGTAATCTTAAGCATCAATCCCAGGGTCACCATTGTCGATATCTGCCACACCATTGAGCCCCAGAATATCGCCCAAGCCGCCTTTGTTTTGAGCACCATCTATCACTACTTCCCCGAGGGCACCATTCATATTGTAGTCGTTGACCCCGGGGTTGGCACTGAGCGAAGGGCAGTATTGCTCATCACCCCCTTGGCTTTCTTCCTTGCCCCTGATAACGGAGTTCTGAGCTATATAATAGAGGAAACTCCCCCCGAGGACCTCCAGGCGATCGCCCTATCAAATCCCCATTTCTGGCTTTTCCCGGTTAGCGCCACCTTTCACGGTCGCGACATCTTTGCCCCCGTTGCTGCCCATCTCTCGCTGGGCACCTCTCCCCAGGATTGCGGCGATCAGATCGATACCCTTTTCACCTTCCCCATGCCCCGACCTAAAATTGGAGAGGACGGAGTGCTTAGCGGTCACATCCTTCACATCGACCGCTTTGGCAACCTGATTACCGATATCAGGATGGAGGACCTCCCTAAGGGTAACCTCTTCATCGATGTTGGCGGTCATTTCATAGAGGGTTTAAGCCCGTCCTATGCTGAGGGGGAGGAGCTGCTGGCCATCATCGGCAGCAGCGGCAGGCTTGAGATTTCCCTGAAGAACGGTAACGCCGCTGCCCTGCTCAGGGCGAAGGTTGGTAGCCTGGTGAGGATCAGCAGCTTAGGCAAATAGTAGAAAGGAGACAGCCACGGGGAAAGTCGGTAATTGGGTCAAGTTTTGGTTTGGCACCATAAGAGCGCCCTTCTTCGTTGCCGTGATCACCCCCGCTATCCTGGGGACTGCCATCGCCTGGCAAAGCAGCGGGGCATTTCACTGGCACTATTTTCTCCTGGTGCTTTTGGGCGCTGCCTTAATAAACGGCGGGACGAACCTAGTTAATGATTATTTCGATCGCTCCACCGATGACATCAATGTAGAGTATGTGGCCCCGTTCACCGGTGGGAGTCGCATGATTCAGCAGGGACTCATCGCCCCATCGCGGGTTCTCACGGCGGGAATGCTCTGCTTCGCTGCGGCAGCGGCGATCGGGGCATATCTCGTCTGGGCCACCTGGGCCAGTGGCCCCATGATTCTCATACTGGGGGCTATAGGGGTCTTTTGTGGCTTTTTCTACACCACCCCGCCGTTAAAACTAGGGTACCGATGGCCGGCGGAGTCGATAGTGGGGCTGAATTGTGGCATCCTGGTGACTTTGGGGGCCTACTGGATTCAAGTTCAGGCGTTTTCCTGGCAATCGCTTGAATCCTGGGTGCCGGTGATCGCATCCATTCCCCTAGGTATTCTCATTGCTGCGGTTCTATGGGTAAATGAGATCCCGGATTATGTCGCCGACAAAGCGGTGGGCAAAAACCACATGGTGGTGCTATTGGGAAAGGAGAGGGCAGCGAAGGGATATGCAGTCTTGTTGATCGCTGCCTATATTTGCATAGCGCTCATGGTAATTCCCGGCGAGATTCCCCTGCTCGCTCTGCTGGGGCTTCTGGCATTCCCTCTGGCATTCAGGGCAATGAGGATCGCAGTAAAGAATTATGCCGATTCTCCTTCTCTAGCTCCGGCCAATGCCATGACTCCGATGATATATCTAGCTACCGGGCTCCTGATGGCGGTGGGCTTCGTCATCGCCGGGGTTCTATGAACTATTCCACCACCACCGCGGTGCCATAGACCAAAAGCTCGGAGGCCCCGCTCATCACCATCGAGGTGACAAACCTGGTGTCCAGGATGGCGTTGGCGCCCATTTCCTCAGCCTGCTTGGCCATCCTGTGGATCGCCTCCTCCCTGGCCTCAGCCATCAGCTTGGTATATTCAACGATCTCCCCGCCAACGATGCTGCGCAGTCCAGCGGCAATATCCCTTCCTATGTGCCTTGCCCTGATGGTGCTCCCTTTCACCATGCCCAGTGTCTTGACGGTCCTCTTTCCCTCTATGTGGTCTGAGGTTACGATGATCAATGCTTCACCTCCTTGATCTCCTTAGGCTCCTTGCGTGCCTTCTGGATCCTATCCCAGCCCACATATCCAAGGAGCAAAACGAAGCCCACTGCAGCTATCCCGGCCAAAACCCTGAGCACAAGAGGTACCGCAGGGTCGGCGAAAAACTCCCGGGCTAAGTAGCCGATTAGCCCCAGAATGCCAGCACCAATGAAAATGAAGGCCAAATACTCCACAGTCTTCATAGCCTCACCTCCTATATCTCCAGTTCGTCCCCTGAGGGGTGTCCTCAAGGATTATCCCCAGCTCCGCCAGCTCGGCGCGAATCTTATCGGCATCTGCCCACTCTTTTCTCGCCCGTAGCTCCTTCCGTTTATCGACCATTTGCTGGATATAGTAATCAGTACTTCGCTCTTCATCTTCTACGCCCTTTTTCAGGGTAATGCCAGCCCGAGCTGCTGCCTCTATCACTGCACTGGCTTCCACTTTAAAGCGGTATCCCCTGAAGGTCAGACCCACTATTCCAGTCACTTCGATCAGCTCCCTCTGTGCTTCTTCAACTGAATACCCCTCCTCCGCTGCTCGATTGATCTCCCGAGCCAGGTCGAAGAGGGCGGCGATGGCCTGGGCAGTATTGAAGTCGTCGTCCATGGCCTCCATGAAACGCTGTCGGTAACTTTCGATCTCGATGGTCGTTGGCCTATCGCTGTCCTGGCGGTCAGCCGCCCGGAGTAATCTGTCCACAGCCCTCTCCGCTGCCGCCAGCCCCTCCTCGGTATAGGTCAGAGGGCTTCGGTAATGGGAGCTTAGCACAAAGAGCCTCAGGGCATCGGCGCTGTAGCGGTCGAGGGCCTCCTTAACGGTGATCAGATTGCCCAAAGATTTGCTCATCTTCTCCTCGCCAAGCTGCATCAGACCGTTGTGAAGCCAATACCTGACGAAGGGGGTGACCTCGGTAAAGGCTTCCGACTGGGCGATCTCGTTCTCATGGTGGGGGAAGATGAGGTCCTGCCCGCCGCCGTGTATATCCAGGGTCTCACCCAGGTATTTCAGGGACATGGCGCTGCACTCGATGTGCCAGCCTGGCCTCCCCAGACCCCATGGGCTTTCCCAATGGGGCTCCCCAGGCTTCGCCGCCTTCCAAAGGGCGAAATCCATAGGGCGCTCCTTACCCGCTGCCTCCTCGGTGGAGATCATTTCATCGGTAGCACGATGGCTAAGCTTCCCATACTCGGGGAAGCTTCTCACCCGAAAATAGACATCCCCCCCCACGTGATAGGCATGCCCCTTTTCAATTAATCCCTCGATGACCTCGATGATTTTGGGGATCTCCTCGGTAGCCCTGGGGTAGATATCGGCCCTCTTTATGTTTAAGGCGTCCATATCGGCGAAATACTGGGCGATCAATCCCTCAGCAAGCTCCTTGGCGGAGATGCCCAATTGACTGGAGCGGGCGATGATCTTGTCGTCGACATCGGTGAAGTTCTGCACATGCCTCAATCGATAGCCGCGAAACTCAAGATAGCGCCTGATGACATCGAAGACGATGTAGCTCATGGCGTGCCCGATATGGCATTCGCTATAAGGGGTGACCCCGCAGACATACATCCTAACCGGGTCGCCGGGGGCGAAATCCTCTTTTCGCCCTGAAAGGGTGTTATAGACCTTCATCTTTGCGCCTTTTCGCTCTATTTGCCAACCCTTACTTCTGTCCTCTTCCTCAGAACTTCATCCCGCACTTAGGGCAGGTCAAGGAGCCACGCCCCTCTTCAAGACGACGAAGCATCATCTGCGATAGCATTGAAACATTGCCTCCCCTATGGAAGCTGTGGATGCCCCCTCGGACCCACCCAATCGCCCCGGGACTGCGCCCGGGTAGCTTGCGGGCTAGCTCCTCAGGCGACAATCCATAGCTGTTCAGAAGAATTTCGAACTCGCTCTTGCTCCAGTCCGGCGCTCGAACCAAATGCGATCCTCCCTTAGAGTCTATCCGACTCTCCCAATCTTTGAATCTGTCTCAAATTAAGGGCGCCGAATTCAGAAGGCTGACTCTTGTTTATGTTCTATTAGATTTTTCGATCAGAGCCACCGCCTGTGCGGCGATGCCCTCCCCCCTGCCGGCGAAGCCCAGGCTCGCCGAGGTGCTCGCCTTCACCGAGACCCGATCTTTAGCGATGCCCAGGGCATCGCCGATATTTTGGCGCATCTCATCGATAAAAGGGGCAAGCTTGGGCTGCTCGCAAAGGATGGTGGCATCGATATTCTCG
>Ga0209979_1001254_pt1 | contig 28645 bp, 27 predicted proteins | sample AnhtaG_FD_183114 | JGI IMG/M metagenome (GOLD analysis project Ga0209979, IMG submission 183114) | Deep subsurface microbial communities from Anholt, Denmark to uncover new lineages of life (NeLLi) - Anholt_01485 metaG (SPAdes) (version 2) | ecosystem: Environmental > Aquatic > Marine > Oceanic... | reverse complement strand
TCCTCCTGGAACGATTCCTTCCTCTACCGCAGCCCTCGTAGCCGCCACTGCATCTTCTATTCGAGCCTTGTTGGTTTTCATCTCTGCTTCTGTAGCAGCTCCAACATTGATTACCGCAACTCCACCAGCGAGTTTTGCCAGTCTTTCCTCGAGTTTTTCTCTGTCGTAGTCAGAATCGGTCTCTTCCTTTTGGAGCTTTATCTGAGCGATCCTCCCTTCGATTTTCTTACGCTCGCCCTGGCCTTCAATTATGGTGGTATTTTCATTATCAATCCTGACTCTTTTTGCCCTTCCCAGCATTGAGAGATCCAATTTTTCCAGCTTCAATCCCAGATCTTCTGATGCGACCTGTCCCCCAGTGAGAATCGCGATATCCTCCAGCATGGCTTCTCTTCTATCTCCAAATCCCGGAGCTTTCACTGCTGCACACTTCAAGGTTCCCCGGATCTTATTGACCACCAGAGTAGCTAAGGCTTCACCCTCCACATCTTCACAAATAAGGAGGAAGGCTTTACCCGTATTAGCCACTTTCTCCAGAAGAAGAAGCAGGTCTTTCATGTTGCTGATCTTCTTGTCATGGAGAAGGATATATACATCTTCCAGTACCACTTCCATTTTCTGGGCATCGGTGATGAAATAAGGAGATAGGTACCCCCTGTCAAACTGCATACCTTCCACTATATCTAGAGTGGTCTTGGCGCTTTTCCCCTCCTCTATGGTAATGACACCGTTCTCTCCTACCTTTTCCATAGCATCAGCAATGAGATCCCCAACACTTGAGTCATTAGAGGCAGCAACTGTGGCTACCTGTCCTATTGACTTTCTATCTTTCACCATCTTACTCATTCTCTTCACCTCATCTACTACTGCAGCCACCGCTTTTTCCATACCTTTTCGAAGGTGGGTGGGATTGACTCCTGACAGGACATGTTTTAACCCCTCGTGGACGATGTACTGAGTAAGAAGAGTCGCAGTAGTTGTTCCATCGCCTGCTATGTCCTTGGTTTTTTCGGCAACCTCCTTTACCAGTTGAGCGCCCATATTCTCGTAAGGGTCTTTCAGTTCAATCTCCTTGGCTACTGTAACTCCGTCATCAGTAACAGTGGGAGAGCCAAAGCTCTTAGCCAGAGCTACATTCTGACCCTTGGGACCCAACGTTATGGTCACCGCATCCGCCAGTTGGTCTATACCCCTTACCAAAGCCTGTCTTGCCTGAGATCTAAATAAGAGTTGTTTGGGCATCCATTTCCTCCTAATAGGCTACTTTTCTGCTATTGCTAAGACGTCATCTTTCCCGAGGATAAGATATTCTTCGTTTTCTATCTTTACCTCTGTCCCCCCGTACTTAGGGAAGATGACGGTATCTCCTTGCTTGAGACCTTTGAAATTAGCTCCAACTGCTACTACCTCACCGAGTTGAGGCTTGTCCTTGTCCGCCGTTTCAGGAAGATAGAGTCCTCCTTTCGTCTTTCCTTCCTGTTTTGAGGGCCTTACCACAATTCTTTCCCCTAGAGGCTTGATCTTCATCATCTTTCCTTCTCCTATATTCATTCTTAGTATTCGTTTCACAACCCCTTAACCCTTAGACTCTTCTTCTCCCTCCTTCTTGTTCTGTCCTTCTTCTCTTTCCTTTCCTTTCCTTTTTCTGTCTAGCAAACGCAGCTTGCTCACTTCTTCTTCGAGGATCCCTCTAATAATCTTTGTTCTCTTCTTTTCTTCCATCCCGCAGTACCCCACGCAAAAAGGTCTCTGCAACAAGGTCTGCCTTATCGGCAAAGCTTCCCTTTCTTTCATTGATTATCCACTGGGAAACAAAACCGATAATGATACCGTGCAACACGTAGGCTTGGTTTGTTGGGTTGACCGCCCGAAAACCTCCTCTCTTAACCCCGTACTCCAGGGTCTCGGCTAGGAAACTGATGTATCTCTCATAATCACTCTGTATTTGCCGCACGTATCGGCTTTCAAAATCCTGGTGTAGTGCCCCTCTTACGAAGAAGAGAATGCTAAAAAGAGTCCTTTTTTTCTCGAAAAAGGCAAAGTGAGCACTGATGAGCTTCTCGATTAGCTCACATGGATCCTCTATTCCATCTATTTCCTTCTTGCAGTAATCGAGCAGATCGCCAATGGTCTTTTTCGAAAGGTATGATATGAGATGCATCTTGTTCTTAAAATGTGAGTAAACGGTGCCCTTCCCGACATCGGCTTCCTCCGAGATCTCATCAAGAGTAGCTTTGAAAATGCCTCTCTTGGAAAAGATCTTATAGCCAGCAGTGACGATTCTATTGAAATGTCTCACTTTTCTCCTCTGGCTCCGGTCTAGCGGTTTAGTCATTGCTTACCTCCCGGCTTAGTTCGAAAAAAGACCTACTTCCGTGACCTGACTGCTCCGTCAGGCTAGACCAATCAGTCATAGCTGACTACTTCGTCAAACTATTATAGTCAATTCTCAAAAAAAAGTCAAGGGGACGCGGTAGATGTGTCAGGACATCGTTACCAGGGTGACTCTTTACAGGGAATAAAGCGGTTTAGGTGTCTTCTGGATCCATATTCCTGAAAGATGTTAGAGCAGAGGGGTCAGATCCATCTCCTTGCGGTGTTGCTGAAGGTAAGCATTAAGTTTTAGGAACCGATTGAGACTCTGTTTGCTTTTGAAACCCCGCATTTGTTTATACCTTATCTTACCACAGAGACCTATGAGCCTTTCTGTGGTATTATTAGTCCCATCTCCCCCTACCTTCTTGTATAGGTCCAGCTCATCAGCTCTTTGCCATAGTCTTAAGGTGAGCATGCGCATCCTATAGAATATATCAGCTTTTTCTCCCTTTTCAGGGGGCTGGGCAAAACTGTATCGAAGATGTAGTATCCTGAGTTTCTCCTCTAATCCTCCCGGTAGCTTCTTAACCACGTCTCTTAAGGATTCTACATCTCTGATTAAGTCCTGGAGAATCTCTTTTTCTTTTTTATTGGCTCTCTCTTTCATTTTTTCTGCTTTGTAGGTAAATTCTCTTGTTCTTAGGGCTACTGTCTTTCTTAAGTGAGCCAAACAAATCTGGCGTCTTATCCCGGGTAAAGCATCCCTTAAGTTCTCCATCTCTTCCGCATCATCGGTAACTATCACTTCGGCTCCCAAATCTTTCAGCAGTTTTTGAAATCTCCTCTTTAAGATCCTCACCCTTCCTGCTCTTTATTATTTCTATTTCTACAGGCTCTCCTTTAATTAAGTCGGTTAGAAAAGCTACTGTTAGCTTCTTTCCCTTCACTTTAAAGGCTGTGGTATCTATTCCTACAATTCTCACTTTCTCTTTTTCGAGCTTCTCTCTTAAAGATAGTGCTTCTTCTCCTGCCTCTTGAAGATTATTCCAGACAGTAGCTTTTACAATCCCGCAATCTAAAGCATCCAGGAAACTACTTACATTATTATAGGAAAGACCTAGGACGTATAATGTTATGCTTATGGCCCTCAAAGTTTTTGTCTGGGAGGCTCTTTCTACTCCCTCCGGGTAATGACGAAAAGTCTTTTTGCAAATCTTGCATTTTTTCCTCTTCACCTCAACCTTTTCCAGACGGTGGTCTTTTATTCTTTTGGATAGAGTTTGATGAATGATAGCCCCTCTTCCTCCACACCAAGGACAGCTAGCTTCGCCTTGGGGCTTATCTTTAACCCGAGGAAACTTGAATTCAATCCTCATCTACCTTCCATCTTTTTTATGTCTTCCTCGGAAAGAATGATATCCCACCTAAGTACCGAAGCTGAGGGAGTAAGAAACTTGATGAGGATAGGTAGATATTTTTTCCTGGTGATGATGGCTGCTCTTACCGGGGAAAGATGAGGAATCTTTGAGAGGAGACCATTCCTTTGGTAATAGAAATGGCCATAAAAAGATTTATTCAGATACCCAGACAATTCCCGATGGAAGCGTGCCCTCTCTTTAGGAGCCAGCTTTTCTTTCAGCTTGTAAAATACTACACTACCTATCTCCTTTTTCATAAGATCCCTCCATACTATATTTATATATAGTAAAAAAGATAAAAAATAAAAGTCAACCCCTCCTCTCTCCAAAGAATTCTATCCTTGACCGGAAATAAATAAGTATCTACCCACCAAATTTTGAACAATTACCATTAAATCATTTAAAAGTGGTTCCAGAAAAAAATGGACTTGACTGAATGGCAGGCAAATGGAAAAGACTAAATTATGATAATATAAAAAGCGGCAGGATGTTATTCAGGTAAAATGTCGCGTAATTTCTGGGTGGCTACACATATGACTGTATCAGCTCCACCATAATAGAGGAAAAGTCTTGTACCTTTCAAAAATGCGCCGCAGGTAAAAACTACATTAGTTACATCGCCTATTCTCTCATATTCTTTATCGGGCACAAGTATAGGGTCCTTTGAACGATATATTATCTGCTCTGGGTCTTTTGGCTCAATTAGAACAAGGCCCAGTCTATAAATCTTATCTTTACTCATAGATGATAAATAAATAGCCATCCACGAGGAGTCTTTGTAGGAGGAGCGCCTGCTCCTACTTTTTCATTTTCCCAGCTATTATCCCTGGGCATAATAACAATGTTAGAGTTCTTCCAGTGGACAAGGTCATCAGAATATGCAACCCAGACATATGGGGGTATACGATGGTATATCACCCATTTATCTTTTATTTTTTCTGGAAATAATACTACATCTTTATTATTAACTCTGGGAAAAGGATAAATCCGTTTTCCCCAGCTCCATTTGTGAGCTATAAAATCATTTCTCTTAATAGCTACCTGACCAATCTGGGCAACTTTTCCATCAAATGCAGTATAAAACATATAATACTCCTCATCAATCTTTGTTATCCTTGGATCCTCACAGCCTCTTAATTCATATTCTCCTTCTGGAATAAATATTGGCTCAGGTAATCGTTCATCTATCTTAAAACCATCAAAAGAGGAAGCATATCCAAGACGGGAAATATTATCATCGCCGATAGCTCTATAGACTATATGAATTTTACCCCCGTCATAAAAGACAGCCGGGTTAAATACACATTTTGACTCCCAGCTGTGTTCAGAAATTGGCTTTAGTATTGGATTACCTTCATATTTTTCAAACATTTTCATTTTTTTAGTAATGACTGGAATAATTCTATATATTCTTGAGCAATTTTTTCTGGAGAATTTTTCTTAACGAATTGTTCTGCTTTCTCTTTCAAGGCTTTAAATCTTGCACCATCTCTAACCAGATCAATTAGAGTCTCTTTTAAATCCTCAAAATCTGCATAGCGAATCACTACTTCTTCAAATGGAAAGAAAAAGTCTGATTTACCAGGAACAAATATAGGGCATCCAGTTCCTAATGCTTGAAATGTTGTAGAAGATACAACTGCATGATAACGGCTTTGAAATTTATGCAATATTACTGCATCTGAAGCGAACAGATAATCATCGAATCTTTCATAGGATAGGGTTTCTTCTCTTTTTACAACCATCCAGAATGGGGGATTTTCTTCTTCTAAGAATTGATAATCAGGGGGGATTAAGACTAAAAGTATCGCTTCATCTTTTAACTCATCTGGAAGTTCTCTAAGAAAGGGATGATATCCTCTTTGGCAGAATTCATAGATTATTTTTTTATCCAGTGGTAAATCTAATTTTTTTCTCGCTTCAATCTTATTACCTTTTCTTAAAGAAAAACAGGGGAAATGAATTCGCTTAGCTTCTGGATACACTGCATCCAGAAAATTCTGCCTACGTGAAAAATAAATCACTCCGTCCCAGTCAAATTGATAAAATCTAGGATCTTCTGGAAGTTTATTTTCATGAACAATATGAACTGTCTTTGATTTTTTATGGATTACAGGATAAATTTTAGCCAAATTTTCTATGGGTAATACCATAATATCCTGTACAACAAAAATGTCAAAAGTCTGTCTTAATATTGGTCTTGGATCGAGGAAATTTGTATTCTTGGTACCCAGACATCTTATTACATAATCTTCATCTTCACCAGTAAAACCTTCCCCATGAAAATCATCTTTTATAAAACTAAAAACAGTAAGCTGATGTCCCATTTTAATCCATGCTTTTCCAATAGGCTCTGCATGTACAGCAACTCCACTATCTGTATTCCAGGCACTAATCATTCCTATCTTCATTTTCTCTCCCTTCCCTAAATAGAGATAGATATTCTTTTGCTATTTTATCTGGAGAATGTCTTTTCACGTAATCTTCCTGAGCTTGTATTATCTTTTTTATCCAGGCTTTATCTTCAAAACACTTTATTAATTTCTTTTCAAATTCCTCGTAGGTTTTATATTTAATAACTACACAATCAGGAACAGTTTCAACTAATTCTGAATCATAGGTTAAAATAGGACGACCAGAGCCAAGGCATTGATAAATAGTTGTAGAAATAACTACTTTTCCTTCACCTAAACCTTTATTTATAATAAGAGCATCTGCAGAATACAAATAGTCATATAATGTATATAGATCAGGAGCTTGTTTTCTATACTCTATAGTTAGCCCATTTTCTTTTAAAGGTCCTGGTTCCTCGAGGCTAACTATTAACAAAACGATGTTATATTTTTTTGAGAGAACTCGTAAATTTCCTAATATCCTTAATTTCTCATCCAGACCCTGTCCAAATACAAATAGTATATATTTATCTAAAGGTAAATTCAACTTCTTTCTCGCTTCTATTTTATCTCCAGGTCTCCAGGGATAAAGAGGGTGAGGAATAATAGTAATCAAATCCGGAGAATATATTTTGGATAGGAAATCTTTATATCTTTGATCAAAACAGACTATTCTATCCCAATCGAAATTATAAAAGGAAGGATTTGGAGAAGGTCCAGATTCATGAATTATATTTATTGTCTTTGCGCTCCTTTTTATTAAAGAAAATATTTTACAAAGCTCATCCATAGGAAACATACCCACATCATTAGCCATAAATATGTCAAATCTATTCTCTAAAATAGGTCTGGGGTCAAGGAACCCTTTTCCTCTAGCACTAAAACAGCGATAAACGAAATCCTCATCCTCACCTACAATGGCAGTACCATGGAAATCAGAAAGAATATAGGAAAAAATTTTTACATTATGCTCTTCTTTTACCCACTGCCTTGCTAAAAGTTGAGCACATATAGCAGGACCTGCATTCTGATTCCAGGCTGTCATAATACCTATGTTCATAATTTCAACTGGTTAAATAATTGTATAAATTTTTTAGCAATTACGAAACTGGAATTATTCTCTGCATACTCAAGAGCTTTCTGGAGAGTTAATTTGTATGAATCTTTCTCTTCAAAAACCTCAATTAGGGACATTATGTCCGAGTTGAGAATGGCGAACAGGAAGTCTTGCGACCTTGCCCGTGACAGCTTACTGGTTCCGCCAACCACAATTTTTGCTTCTGGGTACCCCTGGCGGATAACAGGCACGGTTCGCTTGACACGCTCTAGATAGTCGTCTACCTCCATCTGGTTGTCCGGCTCATTGAATATCTCGAAATACTGGACGCGGTCCTTGAAATAGCGAACGATGAAGCGGACGAAGTTCAAGTAACCCTGGATTTCGCCCTCTGTCTTGAACCGCGGATACATGAGTCCGCTGCCATGGGGATGGTTTGCCTTGCCCCAGAAGGTGAGTATATACGTAACAGTGATGTCATTTGAGGCGATACCAGATATGAAATACTCATGCCCGGGGTCAATGGTGAACTCAGGCTTGTCCCATTCAATTTTGGGGCCGGGATCAAGATAGTTGATGGCCAGGCGAGCCTGCTTAAAACCCACATCGAGTATTTCACTGTTGAGGTATCTATCATAGTCCGCCGGCCCCATTTGCCACAAACCACTCCATTGACCTGCAATACGATTGTCCTCAAGCTCGTCGGACCGCTTGGTCTCAAGGCGAGTCCTGGTTAGGTTGTTTCCCTGTTGGAGAATTACCAGTTTGCGTGTACCCCATGTGGGTACAGAGGACTCACTGGTGTTGCCATCGGCGTCGGTGGCTGTTGCCGTTAGATGAGGGCCGGTGAAGGGATTACCCTTGTTGAAAATAAAAGCACCTGATCTGTCAGCGGTAACCTGTCCCTCATACACCCTTCCTTGGTCATCGCTAGCCGAGAAGAGTTCCACCGTACAATTGGGGCAGGTGGTGCCTGCAGCAGTGCCAGCGACGATGTCGAAGTCAATGAGAAACGGTGTCCTCGGCTCTTTCTTGTCCTCCGTTCTCACGTCAATGCCTTTCTCACCATTGTTGTGGATACTGTTCTGGGTGATAGTATTGCACAGAGAGCCCCAAGGGAAGATACCTACCCCATGTCCGTCGTTATAGGCAATGACATTATCAGGACCGATGACATTGGATCCGCTACGCTCGATTGTCACCCCGTTTAGATAATTGCCCATGATGGCGGACTTCCCCGCCGCATCTGTGCCGATGTAGTTGCCGCGAATCGCGTTTGCGCCTTCCTGGGCACAGCATATGTACACACCATTCCCATTGCTGCCGCTGATTACATTATTCTCTACCAGGTTATGGCTTGCCTCATTTATGCGTATGCCATTAATCAGCTTTGGTCCCATAAGCAAACGACGGGGCTGAACCTGGTCAATGAAATATCGCATCATCTTCTGAGCAATATCAAAATCTGCGATAACCCCGTCCTGCATAGGTCTCACAGCAAGAATATTCTCCGGGGTTTTGCCCACCATCTCCTTGGCTTCTTTGCCTATGGCCAGGATTTTTCCATCTTTGCGACCGATAGCCATTACAGAAGGTATATTAAGGACCACCCCCTTCCCTTTGGTATAGACTAAAGTGTTGGTAGTCCCGAGATCTATGGCTAAATTGTCACCCCACAGTCTAAAGCTAAACATATTCCTACCCATGGCATCATTATAACGAGAGAAGAGAAGAAAGTCAATTGATTAATACTCTTGAGGTAGGCTTTCTAACTGGGCAAGGCTAAATACCGGGCCGTCTTTACACACATAAAACTTACCTATGTTGCATCTTCCGCACATTCCTATTCCACACTTCATTTTCATTTCTAGCGAAGTGTAAATTTTCTCCGAAGGAAATCCAAGGTTAATAAGCTTAGGAAGGGTGAATTTTATCATAATGGGGGGGCCACATATAATAGCATAAGCATCCTTTGGGCTTGGGGCCATCTTTTCCACAATCCTCGGAACAAATCCAACCAATCCCTGCCATGCTTCATTACCTTCATCAACAGTTATATAAACTTTCAAATCTTCCCGCCTCTCCCACTCCTTAAGTTCCTCTTTGTAGAGAAGCATCCCAGGGGTTCTTGCTCCATATATTATGGTAATATCCTTGAAATCTTCCCTAAAGGCGAGTAGATATTTTATTAGAGCCCTCAGTGTAGTGAAGGCAAAACCACCACTTATGATAACTACATTTTTACCTTTAAGGATATCAACCGGATAGTGGTTTCCCAGTGGTCCCCTAATTCCTACCTCATCTCCATCCTCAAGATAATGTAAGGCAGTGGTAATTACGCCGGCCCTGTTTACCGTAAATCTCAAAAAGCCCCTCTCCGTTGGAGAAGAAGCAATACCAAAAGGTGCCTCACCTTTGCCCCAAATAGAAATCTCACAGAACTGGCCTGGTATGAACTTGAAATTTTCCTCATCCTTCTTGTTTAAGAAAAGTAGATCCAAAGTTTTTAACATTCTGTCCTCGGACTCTATAAAGGTCTTTCCTACTTTAACCGGTATGGGCAGGTATGGGTTTTTCATTATAAAAATCTCCTAAACTTCGAGTATCTCTTTCAATACTTTTCTAATATCCATATTGACCGGACAATTTATGATGCACCTTCCACAACCAACACATGCCGGCTCCTTATAATTTTCAACAAAATAATTAAACTTGTGCATTACCCTCTGCCTCATCCTTTCCTTACCTGTTGGCCTTGGATTATGCCCCGATGTGTGTAAGGTAAAAAGAGGAAACATACAGGAATCCCAATTTCTAACTCTTTTGCCTTCTGAGTTTACTGCCTCATCAGCAATATCAAAACAATGACAGGTTGGACAAAGATAACTGCAAGTACCGCATCCTATACATTCTTGAGATAACTTATTCCAAAACAGATCTTCAAACATCCTGTCAAGCTTCTCTTTAATACCCTCTATCTCAACTCGGGAGCTAATCCTTTTTTCTGCTTCACTCTTAATCTTCTCTGCTAATCTTACCTCTTCCCTGGTAGCTTCTCTAAACTTATGGTTCAAAACCTCCCTTCCCTTATCTGTAATTACTTGAGCAAGGTATTTATCTCCTATATCCATAAGAAGAATATCTAAACCTTCCTTTGAAAAAGGTCCACCCCCAAATGAAGTGCAAAAACAAGTGCTAAGAGACTTGCTGCAGCCTAAGCCAATAATAATAGTATTTTCTCTTTTATTTGTATAGTAGACATCCTTATGATCCGGCCCTGCAAAAACCTTATCTAAAAGAATATTTGCTCTGGCATCACAGGGCCTGATACCTAACAAAATTTTTTTCTGCTTTACTTTCTCAGTTGACTCTACTTTTCCATTTTTGTAGTTAAACATGGTCTCGGACTGGGGAAAAAATACCTCCTTGGGTGGCTTCTTTGAATTCTGGTAACTCAGGTCTATTTGCTCAAAGTTAGAAACCGGTTTAAAGGAAAAAATACCATCAGTACTCGCCGGTGCCAAGATTATATAATCTGCCATTAAAGATTGGATAAACTCATTCATACCTTTTTTGCTGATTTTTTTCATAGTTTAGTCTTTCCTTGAGATTCCCCGGCAGGCTCTTCCCCGGAGTCAATGAAATCTTGCCTGTCATCCGGGCTAAAAGTAGCCAGTGCAGGAGCTACTTTAATATCCAATCCTGTCTCAAAGTTAAAGTAATCTTTTACTTCTTTATTAATTTTTTTGGTTAAGAATCTCAGGTTTATTTCCATGGGGCACGCTCTCTCACAGGAACCACAATCCACACATCTACCTGCCTGATGATAAGCTCTCATAATGTGCCAGATAGTGAGATCGGAGGAATCTAACCCTTTCTCTATCCACTTTGGATGGGAACTGTCAACAAAACATTCCTCACAATAACACATAGGACAAGCTTGTCTGCAAGCATAACACCTGATACATTTGCCCATTTCCCTGCCAAAATACTCCCGTCTTTCATCAATTGATTTTTTCTCATATTCTTTGACTTCAGCATATTCATCTACCTCAGTATTTTCTTTTATCTTCTCACCAATTAAAATATCCGAGATTACTGGATTCCGATACTTACAGGTCCTGCAGGAAGGATAAAGATAATCTTCTTTTTTGAAAACCCCCTCAAAATCATCCCCTTTAACCAAAACCTCACCATTTTTTTCCCCTGCCTCTAGTATCTCACCCTCTACTTCTTTCTCTATTTTTCTTCTGTCCACCATCCCCCGGCAGGGTATACCAATAACTATAATTTCTTCTCTTTTAATTTGTCCCTCAACAATAAGAGCAACTATAGAACGAGAATCACAACCCTTGGCAACAACCGCAACCTTCCTCCCTACTACTTTGGTAAGATAGGTGGCTAGATTGTTTTCACAAAACGAGTTCCAAACAAGCATATCCAGGTCATCCTCATTATGAATGAACACAGGCGAGGCTCGAAGAGGTAAGCTTGCCTCTTCAAATCCGATTATAAGATCAACCCTTCCGGCAGCAAGAAGATTTTTTGCCTCTTCCCTTATTTTTCTTTGAACATCTTGCATCTAGCCTCTCCTTATTTTTACCGGCTTCCTTATCGGTCCTAGGTGTCTTACCTTCTCGGTAACCTCTTTAATTACCTCGGCAAATCTTAGCCCTTCCGCTGCTGAAATCCAGGTAAATTGAACTCTATCTTTCTCAATTCCAATATACTCCAAAAAGCTTTTGATGATAGCAAATTTTCTTCTGGCCACATAATTTCCCGAAATATAATGACAATCACCAGGGTGACAACCGGCTACCAAAACACCATCTATGCCCTGCTGAAGTGCTTTTACAATAAAAAAGGGATTTATTCTACTGGAGCAAGGAACACGAATTACCCTAACATTTGGCGGATATTGAATTCTGGAAACACCAGCAAGATCTGCGCCAGCATAAGAACACCAATTACATAAAAAAGCAAGAATTTTAGGTTCTCTCTCTTTCATATCACCACTCCTATCTGGGCAAGGATCTCTTCATCGGAAAAGCCTTTTAAATCAATTGAACCTGACCTGCAGGATGCAGTACAGGCACCACAGCCTTTACACAAGGCTACATTTACCTCAGCTACTTCTTTTTCCTTACCGAGTATCCTCTTAAGCTTTACCTCAATTGCCCCATAAGGGCAGACCTCCTTGCAAGACCTGCATCCTACACACTTTACTTCATTTACCCTGGCTACCGTCCCTTCCACCTGAAGCTCATCCCTGGACAGGATTGTGCAAGCACGGGATACACACGCATTAGCTTGAGAAATACTTTCTTCAATAAACTTTGGAGAATGTGCCAGGCCACAGAGAAAGATACCTTCTGTAGCAAAGTCTACCGGGCGAAGCTTAACATGAGCTTCCAGGAAAAAGCCATCTTCATTTAAAGGAACTTTCAACATCTGGGATAAGCTCTTGTTATCCTCCGGAGGCACGGTGGCGGTACCCAAAACAACTAAATCTGCAGGAATTAGTAATCTTTCACCAAGTATTAAATCAGGTGCTATTACTTGAAGCCTGCCCTCATTGACTCTTACCTGAGGTTTATCATCCTCTTCATATCGAATAAATATAACTCCCTCCTCTCGGGCCTCCTGAAAGTAATCTTCCTTGAAACCGTAAGTTCTCATATCCCGATAAAGAATGTAAACATTAACCTCTTTATTCATTTTTTTAACCTTAAGAGCATTCTTTATCGCTTCTGAACAGCAGACACTGCTGCAATAAGGACGATCATCATCCCTTGAACCAACACACTGAATCATAACTATAGAGCTTTGAGAGGTAACATCTAGTTTTCCACTAGCAATAAGCTTTTCCAGTTGTCTTTGAGTAATTACTCTTCTCTCTTTACCATAAAGATATTCGCTCGGCTCGTACTCCTCTGCTCCTGTGGCTACAATGATAATCCCGTGTTCGAGTTCCTTTGAAGAAGAATTCACCTTGATGGTAGTTTTGAAATTACCTACAAATCCTTCAATCTTTTCAACCTTAGCAGCGGTAAAAACATGAATATTATCATTTGACTTTACTTTATCTATAAGCTCTGCTAAAAACTTCTGAATATTCTCGCCTTCCAGGGTATAATAAATATCCCTTGCCTGACCACCCAGTTTATCATTCTTTTCCACTAAATATACCTCGTATCCTTCCTCGGCAAGGCGGAGAGCCGCTACCATTCCCGCTATGCCCCCACCGATTACCAATCCTTTGGAGGTAACTTTTAAGGCTGTTGTTCCCAGTGGTTCTATCAATCGAGCCTTTGCCACTGCCATTCTTACTAAATCTTTGGCTTTTTCCGTGGCTTTTTGGGGTTCTTTCATATGAACCCAGGAGTTCTGATCACGAATATTAGCCATTTCAAAAAGATATCTATTTAAGCCTGCTTCCCTTATGGTCTCCTGGAAAAGAGGCTCATGAGTTCTGGGAGTGCAGGAAGCAACCACCACTCTGTTTAATTTATACTCCTTTATGACTTCCTTTATTCTTTCCTGGGTATCCTGGGAACAGGTATAAAGATTATCTTCAGCATAAACTACATCAGGCAGCGTCTTAGCATATTCAACCACCGCGGGAACATTAACCACTCCTCCAATATTTATTCCGCACTGGCAGATAAATATACCTATTCTTGGAGCCTCTCCACTCACATCTATCTCTGGAGGATACTTTTTCTCCACAACCAGGGTTCCCCTGACTTCGGATAAGATACTTGATGCCTCCGCGGCAACACCACTTGCCTGAGCTACAGTTTCCGGAATATCCTTGGGGCCAGAAAATGCACCACCCACAAATATACCCGGCCGTGAGGTCTTAAGAGGTTCAAAATTATTTGTCTTAGCAAACCTGTAGCTATTCAGCTTTATATCAAATTTTTCTGCTATATCTTTTGCACTTCTTGGAGCTTCAAGACCCACAGACAAAACAACCATCTCAAATTCCTCACTAACCAGTTTTCCATCCTCTGCCTCATACTTTATGCTTAAGTTATGAGTGCTGCGATTTTCCTCCACTTCTGAGATCCTGGAGCGCACATACCTCACCCCATATTCAGATTCTGCCCTCTGGGTATATTTGTCAAAATCCTTACCGTAAGCTCTCATATCCATATAAAATACGGTTGTTTGTGTATCTGGAGCGTGTTCCTTTGTAATTAAAGCTTCCTTGGTAGAATACACACAGCAAACCGAGGAGCAGTATCCCCTTCCAATTTTAGGATCTCTTGAGCCAACACACTGAATCCAGGCAATTTTCTTCGGATGTTTATTGTCCGATATCCTGGTTACATGGCCTTGATAGGGACCCGAAGCAGATAGAATTCTCTCAAATTCAATGCTGGATACAACATTGGGAAATCTCTTATAACCATATTCTTCCTTTAGTTCAGGGTCAAATTCATCAAATCCAGGAAAAAGAATTATGGAGCCAACATTTATCCTGACCTCCTCTTCAACCATATCATGAAGAAGTGCCTCTGCCTTGCAGGCTTCCTGGCACTGCATACATTCAGAACATCCACCGCAGGCAAGACACCTTTTTGCCTCGGCAATTGCCTCTTCCTCGTTAAAACCCAAAACTACTTCTTTGAAATTACCTTTTCTTTCATCTAAAGAAAGGGCAGCCGCTTTGGCTCTCTTTTGAAGTTCTACTCCTTCTATATCTACCTCAATTTCGCTTCTTTGTGTTCCTTCTCCTTCCCGACCTGCCCGCATATCTTCACCATTAAGATAACAGTCGATGGAGATGGCTGCTTTTCTTCCCGCAGCCATAGCCTCGATAACGGTATCCGGTCCAGTGACTGCATCACCACCGGCAAAGATACCTCTTATATTTGTCTCCAGAGTTACAGGGTCCACTTCAAACCTTTTTCTCTGGATAAGTTTCAACTTATTATGGGAGCCTAAAAATGATAAATCTGAAGACTGGCCGATAGCGGGAATTATCATATCTGCATCAATAGTAAACTCCGAGTCTTCGATAGGGATAGGTCTTCTTCTTCCTGAGGCATCAGGTTGGCCCAATTTCATCCTGACACATTCCATCTGAGTAAGTTTACCTTCTTTGCCTAAAATCTTAGTAGGTGCAGCCAGATAAAGTATTTTGATTCCCTCGTTTTCTGCTTCTTTTATCTCCTCTTCATTAGCCGGCATCTCCTCTCTTGACCTTCGATAGACAATAGTAACCTCATTTGCTCCCAGACGATGAGCTGCTCTTGCCGCATCAACAGCCACATTTCCGCCTCCCACCACAGCAACTTTTTCTCCTACCTCTACCTTCTTAGCTAAATTCACCCCTCTTAAGAATTCCACTCCATAATATACACCCCTTAAATCTTCTCCCGGAACCCCCAACTTCATACTAACATGAGCCCCAACAGCGATGAATATGGCCCCGCATCCGTCGTTCTTAAGATCCTCCAGGGTTAGATTTTCACCTATGGGGGTGTTCAATCTTATCTCAATACCCAGTTTTTCTAAGATACTAATCTCTTTTCTCAGGATATCCTTGGGAAGACGATAATCAGGAATACCTACGGCAAGCATCCCCCCGGCAACAGGAAGCGCTTCAAATATGGTAACTTTATAGCCCATTTTTCTTAAATCATAGGCTGCGGTTAAACCAGCAGGACCAGAACCAATTATGGCTATCTTACTCTTCTTTTCCTTTTCAATTTTTAAGTCAAAAACCACTTCTTTTTCCCAGTCCGCAGCAAACCTTTTCAACAGATCAATAGCCACCGGCTCATCCACCCTTTGCCTCTGGCACTCCTCCTCACAAGGATGGGTGCACACCCTGCCACATATCCCTGGCAGTGGATTTTCTTCCCGAATAAGCTGAAGAGCTTCTTTGAATTTTCCTTTAGATATCAAAGCAACATAACCTTGAGCATTAACATGTAGGGGGCAGGTAGCCCTACAAGAAGGGGTTCCTCTTTTATCAATGCCGAATGCACCGGGAGTTGCTTGAGTAAAGGGTCTGTATATTGCTTTTCTATTTGTCAGGTTCTCTTCATATTCATTGGGAATTTCAACAGGACAAACTTCAGTACAATCTCCACAGCCAGTACATTTAGATAAATCAACAAAGCGAGGATGTTTTTTTACTCTTACTTCAAAATTACCTACCTCTCCTTTAATACTTTCGACTTCAGAGTTGGTAAGCATCTGGATATTCCTATGTCTTCCGCATTCAACAAGCTTTGGAGAAAGAATGCACATAGCACAATCATTGGTGGGAAATGTTTTATCAAGTTGGGCCATTACTCCGCCAATACTTAAACTTTTTTCTACCAGATAAACTTTAAAACCGGATTCTGCTAAGTCTAAGGAAGCCTGAATGCCACCAATACCACCTCCAACTACCATAACAGCACCAATCTTTTCGTTATTCCTGCTCATCCTTCGTGCCTTATAAGATTTTCATTCCAGCAGTAACTTTTCTTTGGTAAAGTTTTAGCTGGCGGGGATAAAACAGAGAGTTCAAGAAGCCTTGGCCAGATCCACCCCTCTCTTAAGAGCCTTCAGATTCATCTCTTCTGTCCCTTTGGGCACAGAGGTTCTTATAGAACTCTTCATGGCCTCAAAAGATACGAGGTGGGCCAGACCAGTGAGTGCACCCAGCATAATGACATTGGCTACGATGGTACGGCCAAATTCATCACTGGCGATGCGAGAAAAAGGGAACTTATAAAGAGTAAACCTTTGCTCTGGGGGCAGATTCTTTACCAATTCAGAATCTATGAGGAGCAGGCCGCCAGGTTTTAGATCTTTGAGGTATTTGTCCAGCGCCTGCTGGGACATCGCCACCAGAATATCAGGACGCATCACTTTAGGATAGTCAATGGAATCCTCGGAGATGATAACCTCTGATCTAGCTCCTCCACCTCTAGCCTCTGCACCGTAGGACTGCGTCTGAACAGCCTTCTTCTTATCATAAAGAACCGCTGCTCTACCAAGAACCACTCCCGCCAGGACTACTCCCTGTCCTCCAAAGCCAGCAATTCTTATCTCAGTTTTTTTCGCCTTACTCATGAATTCTCCTCACCTTTTCTATTTCCTCGGTCAACTCCGGCGAATCTTTATCTACAAGTTCACCCACTATGATCTTGTTTTTCAACTCCTCCTCATTAAGAGATGCTGCCTTCTTAACGGACAGGGAATTCTCCTTATAGCCCTTCATCATGGCCACCGCATTCCCTACCCCTGTTCTTCGGCCGTACTGAACGGGACATTGGGAAAGCACTTCAATAAATGAGAATCCCCTCTTTGTCAGAGCCTTCTTGACTGATCGGGTGAGCCCTCGGGCGTGGTAGGTGGTCCACCGGGCCACATAAGAGGCCCCCGCTGCCTCTACCAGAGCGCAAAGATCGAAGGCTCTTTCCACATTCCCGTAAGGGGTGGTGGTTGTCTTCAGGCCCAGAGGCGTGGTAGGAGCCACCTGACCCCCTGTCATACCATAAATCCCGTTGTTAGCGCAAATCACGGTCATACCAATATTTCTTCTGGCTGCGTGAATGAGATGGTTTCCGCCGATAGCCGCCAGGTCTCCATCTCCACTAATAACAACCACCTTTCTATCGGGTCGGGCCAGCTTCACTCCGCTAGCAAAGGCGATGGGCCGACCATGGGTAGTATGAAGAGTATCAGCGTTAAAGAAAGGACTGGGAATCCATCCCGCACAACCTATGCCAGAGACAAAAACAAAATCATCTATATTAAGCTCCAGCTCGTCTATTGCCCTAAGAACCGCCTGAGCCATGATTCCATCACCACAACCAGCGCAGGTAGCGGTAGAAATGGCCCCGGGCCGTACATATTTCATCAAAGGGTGAACTAACTTCATGGGATAACCTCCTTCACCTTATCCACAATAGCATGAGGATCGTGCAAGGTTCCCAGAACCCTGGGAGGTAGAAAGATAACCTCGGCCTGACCCCCTGCTGCAGCTTCTACGTAAGGAGTAATCTGACCCAGATTGTTCTCCAGAACAATGATAGACTTCACCTTTCTTGCCAGTTCCTGGATCTGCACCCTGGGAAAGGGCCATACGGTAATCAGCCTGAAACTACCTACCTGGCGCATGCCTTCATCTTCCAGAATATTCAATGCTTCCCGGGCAGCCCGATAGCAACTTCCGTAAGAGATAAGAGCTACCTCCTTCCCATCCATATCCTGAGAAACAGAAATAATCTCATGGGCGCGTTTGCTGATCTTATTGTTCAGTCTTTTAATATAGTAATCAAGAGCCTCGGCATCTATGACATTCCTCTGTCCAAAGTCATTGTGGCAAGAACCGGTTACGTGAGTCTTGAATCCATATCCGAATATGGGCATGGGAGCTACATCTTCATCAAGAAAGCCTCTGAATTTGCCTCCGGATGTTCCAGAATCCCGCAGTTTCCTCTGCACTCGATAAATCTTTTCAGGTTCTGGAATAATAACTTCTTCCCTCATATGTCCCACAAAGGCATCAGCGAGAACAAACACGGGAGTCCGGTACTTTTCCGCCAGATTGAAGGCATCAATAGTGAAGTCGAACATCTCCTGGGCAGATGCAGGAGCCAGGGCAATGATCTTATACTCACCGTGGGACCCTCTTCTAGCCTGGATGATATCCCCCTGCAGATGAATACTGGGGATTCCCGTGGATGGGCCTCCTCTTTGAACGTTGATCAAAACACAGGGAGTTTCCGTAGCAACAGCGTATCCTATGTTCTCCTGCATTAGACTAATTCCCGGGCCGGAAGTGGCGGTCATGGATTTAGCCCCGGTCCAGGAAGATCCAACCACGGCGGCTATGGAAGCTAATTCATCCTCCATCTGGATATAGACTCCACCCACCTCGGGCAGTCTTTCCGCCATCCTCTCCGCAATCTCACTGGCTGGGGTTATGGGATATCCACCAAAGAACTTGCATCCAGCAGCCAGAGCCCCTTCAGCACAGGCAATGTCCCCCTGCATAAAATAGACACCAGTTAGAATCTCTTTACCCACTTTCTTCCTCCTCGGCTACCACGATGGCTAAATCCGGACAGTAGAGCATACAATTTCCGCAGAGGTTGCAATCCTCCTCCCTTACCACAAGGGGTGGATGCACCCCTTTTTTATTGAATTTGTCCGACATCTTCAGGACATCTTTTGCACAAAAGGCCACACAAATTTCACATCCTTTGCATAGATCTTCATCTATCTCAATCATAACCCTCTCCTCAGGATACTCTTTACCAGCTCGCTTACCTCAGTGGGTCTTTCCGCCACCTTCACTCCTGCCTCTTTGAGGACTCTTACTTTACTCTGAGCACTCCCCATACCTCTTTCCACTATGGCTCCTGCATGACCCATTCTCTTGCCAGGAGGAACAGACTGACCCGCTATATAAGCTACTACAGGTTTTTTCATTTCCCTCTTAATGTACTGGGCGGCCTTTTCTTCCTCAGTTCCCCCTACCTCCCCCACTATGACTACCACATGAGTTTCCTCGTCTTCTTCGAACATATGGAGAAGCTGAGTAAGAGAGGTGCACACCACCGGGTCAGCCCCCATCCCTACCGCTGTACTTTGGCCTATTCCCATATCACAGAGGTTTCCTGCGATTTCATAGGTCAGGGTTCCGCTACGGGAAATCAAGCCTACATTCCCTGGACAAAACATATTTCCAGGCATAATACCAATCTTCATCTTCCCCGGATATATTATCCCCGGAGTGGTTGGTCCAATAACCACTGCCTCCTCGGCATTTGCCATAGCTCTGATTTCCATAGCATCATGAACGGGGACATGTTCGGTGATTAAAACAATTAGTTTAACTCCTGCCTCCATGGCCTCGAAACAGGTATCTTTGGCAAAGGGAGCAGGAACGAAGACGAGAGAAGCATCAATGGAGTGCTCTTCGATGACTTCGCTCACCGAATCATAGACCGGCACCCCCCAAACCTCTTCGCCTCCTCTACCGGGAGTAACTCCAGCCGAAATCCTGGTTCCGTAATCGAGCATAAGCCTGGTCTGGCGGTTTCCGATTTTACCAGTTATCCCGTGCACTACTACCTTGGTATCCGCTTTGACTAAGATACTCATCCGCACCCCCTCTCCAGAGTTCGGAAAAGCTGCTCAACAGCTCTCGCGGTTTGTGTTTCCTTTACTACCTTAATTCCCACACCCTGGAGAGTCTCCCAGGTCTCCTCCTGAAGATTGCCTAAAGCTTTGGCCACGATGGGGATTTTGACATTTTCCTCCCTCACTACATCGGCAATACCCTTTGCTCCTTCATGTATAGGATTAATCCCTCCATAAATGTTTATGAAGACAGCCTTTAGATTCCCTTTCTTTAAAACCACTCTTAGGGCTCCCGCCATGAGCTGCCTGGTCATTCCTCCCCCGGTTTCCAGAAAATTGGCCGGTTTCATCTTCTCTCTAATCATATCCATAGTTGCCATTCCTAAACCGGCACCACTGCAGATGAGACCTATATCACCATCCATATTGACATAGGATACTCCGATTTTCCTGGCTTCTCTTTCCAGCTCATCCGGTATCCTGTCCTGAGCCTCAATCCCCAACTCAGGATGGCGGAACAGGGCAGAGTCATCTATCTCCAAGACCCCATCAGCGGCAACAAACTGTCCTCCTCTAGTCATAACCAGTGGATTTATCTCAGCCATAAGAGCATCATAGCTTTTGAATGCCTGGTAGAGACTACCTATAATGCTAGCAAGCTGGAGCATAGGCTTTCCCTTAAACCCTAGTTTCTTAGCCAGCTCACGCGCCTGATAGGCCCTTAGACCCTGGGATGGTTTAACTTCTCTGGAGAAGATTTTTTCAGGATAGTTCCGGGCGGTCTCCTCGATCTCCACTCCGCCTTCTGAAGAGACCATTACTATGGGACAGCCCCGGGATCCATCTATGGTTACCCCGAGATAAAGTTCTCTTTCTATTTCCAATTTTTCCTCTACCAGGATGCTTTCAACCTTATACCCCTTTATGTCCATACCCAGAAGCTCACCGCTTAGCTCCTCGATTTCCCCGAGATCCTCGGCAAACTTTATTCCTCCAGCCTTCCCCCTCCCTCCCACCAGAACCTGGGCTTTTATAGTAACGGGAAGTCCTATCTCCTCAGCCACCCTGTGAGCTTCGCCAGGTGAAGCAGCAACATCTCCTCTGGGAACAGGAATCCTGGACTCCCTGAATAGATTCTTAGCCTCATATTCATGAATTCTCATCTCTCATCTCCCTTGCAAACCTAACTCCGTCAATTTGGCAGGGAGAGGTATGCCGTCCTCGCTCCACCCTCGATACTGGTAGTAGTCACTGAGCAGCTCACCCAGGGGTGGGAGTTTTCCTCCCCTTCTTTTGACAGTAAGGATACGGGGAGGAAGACAGTCGTCTTTGCGGCTAATGCCGCAGCGGGTATTGTAGAGCCTTTTGAGATTGAAGATTCTTTCTCCCGTTTTCATAAACTCTTCCACTCCCATGTTTCGACCGGTAACCAGATTCAGCCAATCAACCATATGATGAACCTTAAGGCCCCCACCAATCTGAGCGAATTTGCAAAGAATCAGGACATCAAACATGCACATTAGGTTCTGGAGTTTCGCCGTAAATTCAGCTTTACCTTCTAATTGATGGCGCTCGTGCGGCTCGGAAATCCCTATGTCAGGCTGAGACAGGCTCATCTCATAGGGGTGAGACCAGCCGGCCAGATGGCAGGCCCCCCGGTTGGAGGTGGCGTAGGATAAAGCAACGCTGTAAAAGCATCGAGGATCATGACCAGGAAATTCCAGTCCCTTTACCTCCACGGCAAATTCGATTGCATTTCCCCCAATTTCCTCGGCCGCTCGCTTCACTCCCTCGCCCAAAAGTCTACCGATATCCTCTCCCTTACCCATCTTTTCAACAAGCCTTACCAGAGCCTCCGGACTGGCCCATTTAAGCTCCAGCCCTCCAGTATCTTTCTTGGTAATCAATCCTTTCTGGTAAGCCTCAATGGCAAAGGCCACTAATCCTCCCGTAGAAATGGTATCCAGACCATAAAGATCACAAAGCTGGGAAGCCTTGGCTACCGCCTCTAAGTTGTCCACCAGACAGAGCCCTCCCATTACTCCCAGGGTTTCATATTCAGGACCCTTCCCTTCTATGGGAGCAAAGGGGCCCTCCTCGACATTAACTTCCCGTCCACAGGCAATGGGACAGTGCGCACAGGCATATCTTCCGGTAAGAATAGTATCAGCCATGGTTTGACCGGTAATTCGAGTGGCTTCCTCCTCCCCCCAATCAGATAGAAGCCAGTTCTGATGAGGGAAATTTCCCAGTTTCTCATAGTTCACGATTCCTCCCGAGGTCCCCAGCTTACCCCAGGGTCCGGCGGCTTCCCTGATAATTCTTCTTCCCTCCTTGATACTAACCTTTAGCTTTTCCGGCTCGGCCACGGAAACCTGACCAGACCCATAGACCACTACTGCTTTCAAATTCTTGGAGCCCATTACTGCCCCTACCCCACAGCGACCAGCCATGCGAGCGTCCTTTCCCTCATGAACGATACCGGAAATCTTCACCATTCTTTCCCCGGCTGGTCCAATAACGGCAGTCACTGCCTTTGCATGTGTCTCTCCTTTAAGAACCTCATCAGTCTCTTTGGTATCCTTACCCCAAAGGTGCCGAGCATCCTTGAGAGTAACCTTTTCATCATTGATCCAAAGATAGGTGGGAGATTTGGCTTTCCCTTCAAAGATGATTCCATCAAAACCTGCTTGTTTCAAAGCTACCCCCCAATAACCTCCCACGTTGGACTCGGCAAAGATTCCGGTAAGAGGTGATTTAGTGATGACGGTATGCCGACCCGTGCAAGGGACTCTGGTGGCAGTGAGGGGACCTACCATAAAAATAAGGGGATTTTCCCCTGATAAGGGGTCGGTCTCGGCACTGGTTTCTTCATAGAGAATTTTGGCTCCTACTCCACTACCCCCGATGAAATCTCTAAGAAGACTCTCATCAAGAGACTCACTTTCGGTCCTGCCTTCATCCAGGTTAACCCGCAAAATCTTTCCCGCATAACCTCCGAACGTCATTTTTTTCCTCCTTTCAAGAAGAACCTCAGGACGTCTCCTTTTCGCTGCATAGCCGCTTTGGATCATCTCTGAGGCGGTCTACCCTCTTCATCCCAGCCTCGAAGCTGATAGTATCGGGAGAGCATCAGCTGGTATTCCCCCCTCTTTATAACCTTCTTGTTCCCGATGGGTTCAGTGTAAAATCTGGGAGGGAGATCATCATCCTCTCTGGTTAATCCTTCTCTAAGGTTGAATCTCCGGGTTGCATCCATGATTGTCGAGCATATGGCCTTGAGATCCTCTCGACTCAATTTAAGCCCGGTTGTAGCCTCATAGATGGTTGATATATCCTCCCAGGGAATAAGGTCCCGGAAAAAACGACAGAGAATAAGAGTATCAAAGAGGGTGTGACGATCTTCAAAATCGATTAATAGCTCTGCCTTACCTTCCACTGCGCCAGGATCTGCCATACCGGAAAGCTCCGCCTTGTATATAGTAGCCCTGAGGTGGCAGGCTCCTCGATCAGATGTTCCATAGGCGAGAGCCATTCCTTTGAGAACTCTGGGATCGTAGCCGGCTGGCTCTAATCCTTTCACATGGATAGCCAGATCCTCCAGTTTAAGCTCACGGCTGGCCGGCTTTATCCCTTCAGCCAGAATAGCTCCAAAACCTTCTTTCCTGGCTATAGCCTGAACCAATTTTGCTGCAGCTTGAGCATCTCCATAGCTTAGTTTGAAGTCAATAGCGTCCCTCTGGGAAGCTTCCATGGTAAAAGCTACCAGGTTTCCCGTAGTAATGGTATCCATTCCCAATCTATCACAGAGATCGTTAAGATAGGCAATTTCTTCCAGGCTGTTAATCAGGCAAAGGCCCCCGAAGGCATAGATAGTTTCGAAGTCCGGACCCTCTACAACCAGACCCTTATGTCTTCCCTTTAAGACCTTGCTGAGTCTTCCACAGGCAATAAAACAGTGAGTGCAAGCATGGGGCTTCACTTCTAGATTCTGAAGAAGTGCCTCCCCGCTTATTTTTTCCCAATCCTCATAGGTGCCCTTTGACCAGTATCTGGTGGGAAATACCCCTGCCCGGTTGGTGGCTGCTACCATTTGAGGAGTGCCCAGTTTCCGATAAGCTGCCACTCCGGGATTATCCTTCCCCCTATTCCTCAAGTCTTTAATATACTCCTTCAAAAGATCCTGGTGGGCAAACTCTCTTTTCTTATTTCCGTAGAAAGATACTGCTTTGAGCTTCTTGGATCCCATTACCGCTCCCATTCCGCATCTTCCTGCGGAGCGCCAGTAGTTATTCTCAATACAGGCAAATCGGACTAAATTTTCACCCGCCGGTCCAATAACCACTACCTGGGCCCGAGGATTCTCTACCTCCTTCAATACAGCATCCTGAGTAAAGTAATTATCTTTCCCCCAGAGATGAGAGGCAGGATGAAATATTACTTTCCCGGAAGAGACCTCCACCCATACAGGGGATTTAGAAATGCCTTCAAAGACAATAGCGTCAAAACCGGTTCTACTGAGCTCTGGAGCCACCCTTCCTCCCGAGTAAGATTCGCCGTAAAAGTGAGTCAAAGGGGATTTGCTAAAAACACCATATCTACTGGAAGCAGGAATTTTGCTGTCCGTGGCACTCCCGGTGGTGAAAATGAGTTTATTTTCTTCACTTAAGGGGTCAACTCCGGCTGGAATGAGCTCCAGCATTAAATAGGTCCCCAGGCCCTTTCCTCCAAAATAGGTATGGAGAACTTCATGGGGAATCTCCTCTACCTGGTAGCTTTGATGAGTTAAATCTACCCTCAAAAGTAGACCAAAAAATCCCTTCATTCAGAGACCTCCTTCTTCTCTCTACCAATTCTAAAGCCAACCTCAAGAGCTTTTCTGTTAAGTTCTTCGGTTCCTTTAGGAACTCTATGCAAAACGGCTTTCTCTAAAGCCTCTCGAGAAACAACTCCGGTTAGTTCGGTGATGATACCCAGGGCAACTATGTTAGCCACCAATTCCCTCCCCACCTCTTTTTTTGCAATCTGAGTGATAGGTATGGAGAAAGCTTTAAGGGAAGGCACTCTTTTAACACGAAAGGAATCAACAATAAGAATTCCCTCTTCTCGAAGATCACCAGAGTATTTATCACAGGCCTCCTGGGTTAGAGCCAGGAGAAGATCAGGATGAGTGACTCTGGGATAGTCAATCTCGCTCTCGCTGATCACCACCTCTGACTTTGAGGCACCACCTCTGGCTTCGGGGCCATAGCTCTGAGTCTGAGTAACATTCTTATTGTCATAAATGCCCCCTGCTTCAGCTAAGATCAGGCCTGCCAGGATCAAGCCCTGTCCTCCTGAACCGGATAATCTAAGTTCATACCTATCCTTCATATACCTACTCCCTTTCTCCCTCTACTATCTCCTTCAACTCTCCCTCTACTATCTCCTTCAACTCTCCCTCTATCTCCCCCTTCTCCTTTGCCTTATTTATAAGCTTCTCATATTCCCGGGTATATTCCGGAGCCTCCCTTTCAAAAAAAACCCCGGTTATAATCTTATCCTTTAGCTCCTCTTCACTCATCTTGCTGGCTCTTTTCCGCGAAACTGCATGGTTCTTCTGCCACCTCATCATAGCTACCGCTGATCTCATTTGATTGCGACGACCGAAGCCCACCGGACAGGGACTGATTACCTCAACCAGGGCAAAGCCTTGTTTCTTCATCCCCCCCTCAATTAGCCTATCAAGCTGAGTGGTATGATAAACAGTTCCCCTGGCCACATAGGAGGCTCCACTTCCCCTAGCCAGCTCAGGAACTTCAAAAGGGGGCTCGAGATTTCCGTAGGGGGCAGTACTGGCAAAGGCACCCTGGGGAGTAGTAGGGGAATACTGACCGCCGGTCATGCCGTATATCCAGTTATTGACAATTATGGCGGTGAGGTTAACATTTCTTCGAGCCGCGTGGATGAGATGATTTCCTCCAATAGCCATGGCATCTCCATCTCCCATAACCACAATAATCTCAAGAGAAGAATTGGCTAGCTTGAGTCCGCTAGCAAAAGTCAAAGCTCGTCCATGGGTGGTGTGAAGGGTATTAAAATCCAAGTATCCAGGCATGCGGCCGGAACATCCGATACCGGAAACAATAACCACTTTGTCTGGATTAACCTTTAGTTTATCCACCACTCTGATAATGGAGCCCATAATAATTCCTATTCCACATCCGGCACACCAGACCGTAGGAAACTTATCCAGTCTTAAGTATTCAAGCTGGCTACCCATTACCTCACCTCCCCTTCAATAGCAGTCAGTATCTCATCCGGGGTGATGAGTTCCCCATCAACCCTCGTTACCCCAACAGTTTTTACTCTCCCGCAGCTTACTCTCCTTACCTCGCCTATCATCTGTCCTAGATTCATTTCTGGAACGATAATAGCTCTTAGTTGATCTAGCAGATGAGAGATATGTTGGTCAGGAAAAGGCCAAAGAGATAAAGGTCTCAGGAGTCCTACCTTTATCCCCCTGGCTCTAGCCTCTCTAACCGCGTTAATGGCGGAGCGAGCCACCGAGCCATAGGCAAAAACCAGAATCTCAGCATCCTCCAGATACTCTTCCTTTACTCGAATAATCTCACCCTGGTATCTTTCAATTTTTCCATAAAGCCGGCGCACCACACGATCAATCTCTTCTGCATCAGAGGTAGGAAAGCCCGTTGGGTCATGGGTCAGTCCAGTGACATGGTACCGGTAGCCTTCTCCGAAATTAGCCATAGGAGGAACATCATCTTCGGTAATCTGGTAGGGGAAATATTCCTGGGGTGGGCAGGTAGGCCTTTTCCTTTCCACCCTCTTAACCTCTTCAAAAGAAGGTAGAGCTACCTTCTCCCTCATGTGGGCTATGACCTCATCCAGCAAAAGAACTACGGGCAGGCGGTAGCGATTTGAGAGATTAACACAATCGATGGTAAAATCATAGGTTTCCCTCACCGACCAGGGACAAAGAGCTATGGCATTACGATCACCATGGGTACCCCAACGGACCTGCATTATATCCCCCTGGGAAGGCTTGGTGGGTAGCCCGGTACTGGGACCGCCTCTTTGTACATTAACTATAACACAAGGGACTTCAGTCATAAAAGCATAGCCGATATTCTCCTGCATCAGGGAAAAACCAGGACCGCTGGTGGCGGTCATGGAATTGAGCCCAGCTAGAGATGCCCCCACTATGGCCCCCATGCTGGCCAGCTCATCCTCCATCTGAATGAATTTTCCTCCCATTCTGGGCAAAAGTTCAGAGAGCATCTCCGCAATTTCCGAGGAAGGAGTAATAGGATATCCAGCGAAAAAACGAACCCCTGCTGCTAATGCTCCATAGGCCACAGCTTCATTCCCCGACAGCACCCTCACTTTCTCCATAAGCTTCTTCCTTATCAAAAAAATGTTATTTTTTAATGATAATGGCAAAATCGGGGCACCTTACCTCACAAAGAGCGCACTTTGTGCAAGAGTCCACATCCTGTACCACCACTTTGCCATCTTCTCCTAGCCTTAGAACATCCTTGGGACAGAATTCTACACATATCTCACAGCCTTTGCACCAGGGCCTATAGATTCTTATAGGGCCAAAAGTCTCCCAGTGCATTTTCTCCATAAGAGCTTCTTTGTCCGGCATTTCACCTTTCCCTTTCCAAAGATTCTATTTCCTCCTCACCGAGGGGCCTGACGTTTGAACTCGCCGCGAAGAATTTCCACAACATCCCCGGGAGACTCAGCTACAGGGACAGAAGCCCTCTTGAACGCTTTTATTTTCTCCTGGGCCGTCCCTTCCCCTCCGGATATAATAGCCCCTGCGTGTCCCATTCGCTTGCCAGAAGGAGCAGTTTTTCCCGCAACCAAGGCCACTACTGGTTTAGTAATTTTGTCCCTGATAAACAGGGCCGCTTCCTCCTCATCCCTTCCTCCGATCTCACCAATGAGAACAATGGCTTTGGTTTCCTCGTCCTCTTCAAAAAGAGAGAGAATGTCGATAAAGGAAGACCCAATGATGGGATCACCTCCAATACCTACACAGCTCGATTGGCCAAGATTACTGGTGGTTAGATTGTGCACCACTTCATAGGTAAGGGTGCCGCTTCTTGATACCACTCCCACCGAGCCTGGCTTATGAATGGCTCCCGGCATAATGCCGACTTTGGCCTTACCTGGTGATATGACCCCTGGACAGTTGGGTCCAATGAGCCGTGAGCCCTTGAGACTAACATAGGAGCAAACCTTAATCATATCCAGAGTGGGGATTCCTTCGCTGATACAGACAATAAGTTCAATTCCCGCATCTACGGCTTCAAGGATAGCATCAGGAGCAAACTGATGAGGAACATAAA
>Ga0209979_1001253_pt1 | contig 28652 bp, 26 predicted proteins | sample AnhtaG_FD_183114 | JGI IMG/M metagenome (GOLD analysis project Ga0209979, IMG submission 183114) | Deep subsurface microbial communities from Anholt, Denmark to uncover new lineages of life (NeLLi) - Anholt_01485 metaG (SPAdes) (version 2) | ecosystem: Environmental > Aquatic > Marine > Oceanic... | reverse complement strand
CTTTTTTAAGAGACATAACGCTTACCTCTTTCCAAGGCATAATACCCTCCTTTCCAAGTTGGGTAATATACCTCAAAGTGTAACCTATGTCTCCGAACATGTGTTACCTATGTCCCCGGTCTGTACACCCATCAAGGGAGGGGGAAATTTATGAAGTCCCCCGCCTTTGGCGGGGTTAGGGTGAGGGGTATGTAAACTTATCGAAGATGCATACGCATTTCTTGCTTTTGTATTAGTTGGCTTTTTCAACAAGCCCATACGGTTCACCCCAAAGGCAGGGCAGTTTGTGTTGTGTCAGGACCTTAGTCCTGACACCTTTCAAAGCGTCAGTCACCAGGATTCCGCCAAAGGCGGAAGAGTGGAACTCCTGACGCAACTATTAAGATTTTGCTTAACAGACAGGCTTAAAAACAACACAGCCGAACCTCTGAGCAAGAGATTCGGCTGGGTCTCTGACAACTGAATATTTCTTGTGACTAACAGCTTGGTGGTGGTCCTCCTTTGTATAGATAGTTGATGAGATGAAGCACATCGCCAATGTCCAACGTCCCATCGCCATTACAATCACCGATGGACAACATTGGAATTGGCTCAAGCCCACTCTTATACAAATAGTTAATCAGATAAAGCACGTCTCCCATATCTATTATTCCATCGCTATTGCAGTCACCGCAGGTATATATGGCTACGGACAACGAACCCGACCAATCACTCTCATAACCATGTATATCCTTGGCTTTTACTTCCACATAATATATATCGGAATTACTCCAAATGTGAGACGTCTTACAGCTATCTCCGGAGTTGTATGGCCCAAGCCAGTCACTGTCGGTTCCGTCTCCCCAGTCAAACAAATAGGATATGCTATCTCCCTCCGGATCAGTTGTGTTACTTGAGAACTCATATTCTATTCCAGTTACTCCCACAGTTACCCCGGATGGTTGTTCCGGTATCTCTGGTGGACTGTTGGAACTGGCAGGCAGCATCGCCAAATCAGGGTTACCCCAGAGTGCTCCCCACTCAAACATCTCAAACTTAACCATGTACCACAGCCCGTTAGTGTACATATGTCTCAAAGCCCATTGATGAGCCTCACCCTGAGTGTAATCCCCGGAAGTAACAGAGGTGGTGAAGAAATAGTCGAATGACTGACTGGAGCCATCATATGGATCATTCCAGGCGCCCATTCCATATGCAACCTTTGTGGCACCCAGGAAACCGATGCCGCCCTGTTTCAGCATCTCTTGTCCTATGTTATCGTAGTCCGTATCCGAATTGCTGCAGGCATCGGCGAAGATGATGGCGGGATAATCATCGTTGAGGTAGGGGCAGGTGGAGGTAGAGACGAATGCACTTCCCTTGGAGAACCAGGTGTGACACGAGGTAGGGGAACCATGACCGGCCCAGTTCACGAAGGCGAACTTGCCGAACGACCAGACCGATCTGACATTGTTAAATGTCAGATCGTAGTCCGAGGGATAGGTGGAGTGGCCCTGCTCGTACATGCGCGTCATAGTCCAATCCCACATCCACGGCTGATCGACCTTGGTCTCCATAAGAACTGCATTGTCCGTGTCGTCCCAGAAGAAGGCGCCCAAAAGGAGAATGTTTTTCTTAAATGTGGGGTCATTGTTTTGTTCGTAAGCAACGGACTTTTCACAAATGTGTAAAACAGTTGAAGGTTCGCTCCATGGAATTCTTCCAACGTTGACCTCAGAATAGAAATCGATTGGGTCTGAATACTCACCCCACCGATGATCCCCATCAGCATCCCAGGACAAATTATCCGGAAGGGAGAGCTCCGCGTAGTATAAATCAGTCTCCGGTTTTCCGTATCCAACATCCTGCCAGGTAAGGCGCATAGGCACATCATCGTAATCACCAACTAAGAGCACATCTTCAATACCCCATTCACTTGACGGGTACTTATCTCTCAGAAAGTTTCTCATCTTCTCAGCCAGATCGTAACCGGAGTAGTTGGAATTAATCCAGGAGGTGGTTATTACGTTTACGCTTCTACCTTTGCTGATCTCCCAGTTCACAAGCGGAGTTACAGAAGAGGTCAAGGCATCAAGAGTGATGATGACAAAGTCGAAGTTTTCCTTACCACCCATAACGCCGGGGTACCAACTCTGAGCTTGATCATAGTTAAGGATGATTTCTTGTGCGATTCGTTCTTTCCGCGGAAGGTTGTCAAGCATTATGTCTTCTACGGAAAAATCTTTCGGAAAAGTATAGCTTATGTGGACCGTCACTTCGGGATAATAAGTTAATTGGCCAGATATAGGACGATAGATAACCGGTGTGACTCTTACATCCACCAAATTATACTTTCTGAAACCTGCGGTGCGAACAACTTCTCCAACCAAAGCCGGGTATGGCTCATCGCTTCCATAAACTGAGTTGAAGTTCTCCTCATACGTCTGCCTGTCTCGTTGATAAAGCAGCGGATCTTCCTGGCCGATTACTCTGGGTAAAGGCACAGGAGATATTTCATAGGTTCCAGGAAGTAGTATACCTTCGCCAAGATCAAAGGTAACTTCAGCTACTTCAGCTCCGGGAGGAATTGCGATAGCAAAGATCTTTGACGGTAAGTTTGGCTTTCCTGGAACCAGTAGACGACCAAAGTTCTCGACATAGATTTCCTCTCCTTGTTCAGTGTATCTAATCTCATACGTTCCAATGGGTATGGTGACGCTGATTTCTCCATCTTGTAAAGCCTGGTTGGCTTTACTAATGTCAGCGTTTACCATAACGCTGCCAATCATCAGCGCCGTAATTAAAAGAACTACTACCCTTCCACACTTTTTCATTTCTTCCTCCTTTTAGGTTAGTGGAAGACCAAATTCCGTTTGCCTTTATGCGTCAAACACAATTTAATTATAACTCAAAAATGAAAAAAGTCAAGTAAAACTCTGGTTTGCGTCCACTGATGCGGTATGATGCACTATTCTTTGAATTAGGAGCGCAGAAGAAGCGTCACCAGGACTTTCGAGGTTGTCCCAGGAGTTGCGCGTAGGCCCGCCTTAGGCGGGCGAGCCCAGCCGTGAAGGCTGGGCTACGCGTTCTACTAATGTTCTTCAAATCAATGACTTATCGACTTTCGCACAAGATTTCAAAATCCATAAAAGCCAGAATCTCTTGTAAATACAAAATCTTTGCCTTTTCTTCGCTTCTTATCCCTCGCTATTAACCATCCCTCTTATACCCTTATAAATACCCATAACTTTGGACGCATCCAAAACTCTTCTGAGGTTGGATCAATAGACTGAGGATGTCTCTCAATACAAAGTTGAGGTTTTAAACCCCGCATTCCCAGGAAGGTTGCGGTTGTTTTTCCCGCTTTGTCTAAAGTGGTGAATTTTTACCTGACAAATCTTAAAACAGAAAGCGGAGAGGGGTTAGCCTCTCCGCTTCTTTCTTTGCTCGCTTGAAAAATCTCCACCCTTTCTATCCTTTATCTTTTGGCATTAATCACAAGGCGCCGGTCCATTCTTGTAAAGATAATTAATCAGATGGAGCACATCCCCGATGTCAATCACTCCGTCACAATTAGCATCGCCAGCCGGTAAGGGATCAGGAGCAGGACCGTTCTTATAAAGGTAGTTTATTAGACAGAGCACATCTCCAATGTCTATTAAGCCATCACCGGTAACATCACCAACTTGGACTGGTGGAAGCTCAATATCAATTCCACTCACCTTTCCAGAACCGATCTCCACAGGATCAGGATAAGATCCATCGTGATAGGAAACCTTGGAGGCGGAAACAGTGTAAGTGCCGGGGAGAAGTCCATTTATCACGTAGCCTCCTTCGGAGGAGCTTCTGGCGAAACCTTTCACCTCTCCATCCGCTTGTGCATAAACCAGGGCTCCTTCGAGTGGTGAACCATCGGAGTTGGTCACGCCGGAGATCCTCCCTCCTCCTGAGCCACATGGCGCAAGATAAAAGTCGACATCATAAGCATCGGGCGTTACTAAAGTAGCTTCTTCCCAGGTATAGACACCGTCATAGAACTCACCCATGTATCCGGGGACGATTGCAAATACGTAGTAATCATCCGTCTGTAACCCTTGAATCATGTATGCTCCGACGGAATCGGTGAAGTCAAATCCCCAATTTCCATTAAAAGAGATGGCAAAAACGATGGCATAAGGTATAGGTGAAAGAGTGCTGTCTTCAAGCACCCTTCCTGCAATTATCCCTTCACCAGGACCGCCGCAAGCAACCAAGCCGAAATCGATGCCAGGAGTATCTTGACCTTCGATCACAGTCACGGCGGTGGAGTAATCCTGTGGGTGGTAACCCCATGCCCAGGCAGTGACAAAATAACTCCCTGCATAAAGACCGGAGATCGTATATCCTCCCAGAGAATCCGTGAAAGCTTGACCATGACCGAACTCTCCGTGTGCCCAAATATGAGCGCCTGGGATGGGTTGATCAGTACTTGAGTCGGTAACGGTTCCGGAAATGGATCCGGGTTCACCAATAGGCGTAAGAGCAAAGTTGATATCGGGTGTATTTTCACCAGAAATCACAATCACAGAATCCGGATAGGTCTCTGGAACATAACCTATCGCATTCGCATTGACTTGATATATGCCAGCGCATAGGTCTTTGATCATATAATAGCCGCCGGTATCGCTCCAAGCCTCTCCGTAACACCAGTTATCCAAGCCTATGGCTACAAGGTGAGCCATGATAATCGGAAGACCGGTCTCTTCATCAGTCACCCTGCCTGAAATTGAGCCATACTCACCTATGGGTGTTAAGGCGAAATCGATATCAGGCGTATTCTGTCCTGCAATCACAGAATCCGGGTAGGTCTCCGGAACGTAGCCATCTTTTCGGGCATTCACCTCATATGCATCCGGGGGAAGGCGATCACATAAGTAATAGCCGGCAGTATCAGTATACCAGATGCAATATATTCCAGTTATGGTGATCTCTGCACTTACAATCGGAAGACCGGTTTGCTCATCGGTAACTCCGCCTGAAATCGAGCCAAATTCAGGACCCCCGTGGGGAGTGAGAGCAAAGTCAATATCCGGTGTGTTCTGCCCCTCCTCAACAGCAACCAATTCCGGATAGATCTCATCCTCATATCCATCCTTATGAACTCCTACCACATACTGCCCAGTTACGAGATTATGTATGAGATAATATCCAGCAGTATCTGTCCATGCCTCCCCTCCTCCGGGACGGATGGTGTCGCGATAAGCCCAAACGTGAGCCATGGGAAGTGGGAGACCTGTCTCCTCATCTGTTACCCTGCCGGAAATTGAGCCAAACTCAGGACCACCGATAGGAGTGAGAGCGAAGTCAATGTCGGGAGTGTTCTGCCCTGCAATCACAATCACTGAATCCGGATAGGTCTCTGGAATATAGCCCTGCGCATTCGCATTTACCTGGTAAATGCCAGGGCACAGGTGTGGAATTATGTAATAACCGTCGGTATCACTCCAAGCTTCCGCATAACACCAGTTATCCAGACCTATGGCCGTCAGGTGAGCCATGCTAATCGGGTAACCAGTCTCCTCATCAGTCACCACACCTGAAATTGAACCGTACTCAGCTATAGGTGTTAGGGCGAAGTTAATATTTGGCGTATTCTGTTCTGCAACTACAATTACCGAGTCCGGATAGACCTCCGGAGCATAACCCTCCTTACTGGCAACGACCTGGTAGATCCCAGGGCACAGGTGTTGGATGCCATACCAACCGCCGGTATCACTCCAAGCCTCTCCGTAACACCAATTATCCAAGCCTATAGCTATCAGGCGAGCCATGATGATCGGGAGACCAGTCTGTTCATCAATAACCTGGCCTGAAATTGAACCGTACTCACCTATCGAAGTTAAAGCAAAATCAATATTGGGTGTATTTTGCCCCCCAACCACAGTCACAGAATCCGGATAGGTTTCTTGATAGTATCCTGTTGCGTAGGCATTAACCTCGTAAGCTCCAGGAGGAATGTTTTCACACATGTAGTTGCCGGTGGAGTCTGTGTACCACACACAATATATCCCGCTGAGGGTAATTGCCGCCTCTTCGATCGGGTAACCGGTAACCTCATCCGTGACCCTCCCAGAAACCGATCCGAATTCCCCACCCACTGGGGTTAGGGCAAAATCAATATCAGGTGTATTCTGCCCTTCCTCAACAGTCACCAATTCCGTATAGATCTCATCTTCATATCCGTCCTTATGAACTCCTACTATATACTGCCCAGCTACGAGATTATGTATGAGATAATATCCGTCAGTGTCTGCCCATGCCTCCCCTCCGCCATGAGCGCTGCTATCATAAGCCCAGACATGAGCCGAGGAAATTGGGAAACCTGTCACTTCATCTGTGACTATCCCTGAAATCGATCCGGACTGAGCTAACGCCAGCCCCGGAAAGACGACTAAGAAAGTCAAACTCAGAAGCACAATAAGAAATTTTCCTCTCATCTTAAAAACACCTCCTTGTTTTGTTTTTAAGTTTGCGTTTTTTTAATAAAGTTTATTTTTAAGGAAACTAATTTTTCCGATAAGCGTTTCAGCTTTGATAGGTTGGTTTTTTTCATACAACCTCTTCTACCATTAAACCTCTAATTACGGATAGGTGTTGATTTAGTTATCTTCAATGATCCATTGTAAAATATAGTCGTTATCGAACTTTTGTCAATGAAAAAACGAAAAATTACACAGGATAACTTATAGAACCAGAAGAATCCGTTTAGAAGAATGGAAAGTAAAAGGTATATCAAGATAATTGTGTGAAGTCTCTGAAAAAACTACTTGGTAAGGACAAGTTGAAGTGTCCGCAGGATCTTGAGATTCACCTTTAGGTGAACCTTATAAAAACTCATTGTCTTTTTCTGCAAAACGAGATATTCCCGACAAGAAGTTGTCTTTAGAACAGGTCAAGCTGACGTCGTAGATCCCGCCCAGACGGGCGGGCGTCCGCCCGCCGAGGCGAGGCTTGACACTCCAAAAATCCTTTGCCAATTTAACTTTTTCAGAAAGCTCATAAATGAGAGCTCCGAAAAAGTCATTTTTGTCCACACGATCTTGAGACGGGGCTGGGAGCCCCGCCTACGCGGGAACTAAACCATTGTTATTTAATACCCAACTGCGTAGTGTCCGCCTGAGGCGGGCCGAATTCTGGTGCTTTTTCAGAGCCCTCTAAATAATATCTTGACAACAAATTGTTAAATCTTTACCCTTCTTCAGAAAAAGCAAAAGATTTCCCGGGTTACAATGAAGAACATTCCTGTTTTAACAGAAAAAACCATAGTGGAGATTGAGAAATCGCTTAAGAAGCTCTCTCAAGCAAAATATCGTCAGACCGGGCTGCCTTTCGTCACCTTGAAGTATGCTCAAACTCTGGATGGCAAAATCGCCACCCTCACCGGGGATTCCAGATGGATCAGCGGACCCGCCTCCCTTCGTTTTACTCACCGGATGCGGAGCGTAAGTGAGGCTATCTTAGTAGGGGTGGAAACAATTATTCGGGACGACCCTCGTCTAACCGTTCGCTTGGTCAAGGGGAAAAATCCTCAAAAAATAATAGTGGACAGTCGACTTCGAACGCCGCTTGACTGCAACCTGCTCAAAGGAAGGGCGGCATCATCCACCATCATTGCAACAACCTCCCTTTCTGAGCAAAGAAAAATCAAAAGGATACAATCCACAGGTGCCCAGGTATGGTTGATAAAGAAGGATCGCTCTAATCATGTCGATTTAAGAAGTCTTTTGCACCAACTGGGGCAAAGGAATATTCGTTCTATCTTGGTCGAAGGGGGATCAAAGATAATTACCTCTTTTCTCCAAAAACAACTGGCTGACCGTCTGGTGGTGATCATTGCCCCCAAAATCTTAGGAAGGGGAATAAATAGTGTGAGCCCCTCTACCCCATACGGATTCAAAAATCTGGTCTCGTTTTCTTCGCTCAGGTTTTTTCGATCAGGCGAGGATGTGATCCTGGAAGCATTCATTAAGTCAACTACCCCCGACTAGAAGTCGGGGGCTTGGAATCCCCGCCAGAGGCGGGGCTGAAGTTAACACACAACCAGTTTTTGGAACCTCTGACTTGGTAGTTCATTTACCCTCTTTTCTAAAGAGGGGACAGGGGAGATTAAAATCCCCCTTAATCCCCCTTTACTAAAGGGGGAATTCAAGATACACCACATTTTACAGAAGTGGAAGTCTAACATGCTACTTGATCATACTAAAGTCTTCGCCTAAAGGCGAGGGTTTTTCTCCCATTCCCCGAAGGGGACAATAAATGGAAACCGATAGTTCCGAATTTTCTCACCCCAAATTGTTAACAGTCTGCATCATCAATGGAGAGAATATGAGCACAAATCTTGAGGGTCAAACTCTTGCAAAAATCACCAAGAATCGCATCGATACAAGCAGATAACGCCAAATAACGTCTTGACATTTTTCGGTTTCATGCTATACTTAACAGTAGAGGACTGAAGTAAGGGACCTTGCGCAAAACCGAATGGTGCACCTGAAGTAACAAATGAGGCGAACAGTCTAAGTCTCTGTTAATTAAAGCATTATCGGACTGTTCACGCACTTCACAACAGGGAACCCAAATGGTTCAAAATTCATATAAACTAAGACTATCCATAGAACTCGCCCTTTTCTCTGCCTTCCTTTTGACCTTCTTCGTCACCCCGGCAAAAGGAATTCGTTGGCCCTTTGATCCCGGAGATGTCTCTCTTCCTTTGGGGAACAACTATGGAGAGTATCAATATTACGGCGGTTCCCCTTATCTGCATCCTGGAATAGATATCCTGCAACCTTACGGTTCCCCTGTGTATGCAGTCAAATCCGGCATAGTCAAAGCTGTACTAACCACTTCCGGTCAGTATCACTGGAGGGTAGCTGTGGGAGACTCGGCTGGTGCTGGTTGGTGCGATGGATGGCTTTATGCTCACCTAGATCGATACACCATCCCGGTTCAAGTAGGCGACAGCGTTGAGGTTGGCGACTATTTGGGTGATCTGGTCTGGTGGCCCGTGGCTGGATTTCATCATCTGCATTTCGTCAAGATAAGAAACCAGGGGGTAACCTGGTCGTCTGACTGGATGTTCATAGCCAACCCTCTGGACGAACTGGTCCCCATTGACGAGCCTGATCCTCCTGAGATCGAAGATGCCAGAGATGGCAGCAAGTTTGCTTTCTGTTACAATATGACTCACCTATATTTAAACCCAGGGAGTCCGTTCTGGGGACCTGTGGATATCGTCTCAAAGATATATGACAAAACCAATCACCCCTCTTGGCGAATGATCCCTTATCAGATCGAATACTCCATCTTCAATGACAGTGTCTCCTTTGGTCCCGTTCTCTCCTTCATCTTCACTGATACCCTCTTCTGGGATCAGAATGTGGGCGTGATCTATCAGGACGATGAAGTGTGTCACACCCAAGGAGATTATGATTACAGGAATTTTTATTTCATCGTTACCAACACAGATGGAGACAGCGTGGTTGAAGCCTCCGATTGGTATTGTGGCTGGAACACTGAAGAGTTTCCCAATGGCACCTACTGGGTGAAGGTAACCGCTTACGACAGATACGGAAACTCAGACTCAGACAGCATGCAGGTGGAGGTGGAGAATTATTTTGAAGTGATGGGGAAGGTGGGCTTATCCGACAATCCTCCAGACTCTTCGGGAAGCATAATCGGAATCTGGGAGTTGGTAATCTCTGATACCACCGACCAGACCGGCTCCTTCCTTTTTGAAAACGTTGGTGGCGGATATTACCTTTTCCAGATAACCCATCCAGGTTACTTCTCCCTCGATACCGTAATCCAGGTTACTGGGGATTTGAATCCTGAGTTCACCCTGAATATAGGGCCATACATTCGGGGAGATGCCAATTACGATCAACAGATCGACTTGGGGGACTTACTTTATCTTATAAACTATCTTTTTAAGAACGGCCCTCCTCCCATCCCCTTCTTTTCTGGAGATGCCAATAGTGATACGATAGTAGACTTCTCCGATGTACTCTATCTTATAAGTTATCTTTACAAAGGAGGACCACCACCAGTAGGCGTTTAAAAGGCAAAGACAGCAAGTTCAATGAAACAATTCAAATTTCGAGGAGGATTATAATGAAGGTACTGTCAATCATTTTTCTGATGATTATGATAATTCATGGATTCAGTTCAGCCGAAATTCCTCTGCAAAAATCCCCTTTCTGGCAATCCACCGAGACCGGCGTTTACTCCACCGGTGCCAATTGGGGCGATCTTGACAGAAACGGATATCTGGATTTCGCCATCTCCAACGGAAACGACATGGCGCTGGCTCCCAATTACGTGTATTTCAATTATGATGGCAATCTTCAGACCACCCATGGCTGGGCTTCTTCCAATTCTCAATATTCCGGACATTCCGCACTGGGAGACGTGAATCAGGATGGCTACCTGGACTTTGCCGTATCCAACTACATCTCCTCCGGATGGAAGGCATCAACCATTCAGCTTTATCTAAACGTTGGTGGTACTCTGGAGACCACTCCTTCGTGGCAATCTGCTGATTCCATGCATTCCTTTGCCTGCGCCTTTGGGGATGCGGATGGAGATGGTGATCTGGACTTAGCTGTAGCAAGTGGAGAATCCTACAACAATATCCGTGAACACCAGAGAATCTATTACAATATCGGAGGAACTTTAGAGACCATCCCGTCCTGGACCTCGATCGATAGCACCCCCTGTTATGATGTGGAATGGGCAGATGTGGACAACGATGGAGATCTGGATCTGGCTTTTATCGCTTCTGTCGGTCCGGTGTTTATTTATTATAACTACGGGGATTCAATCGAGCGATATGCCTCATGGAACTCGGGTGGATACTATGATGGGAATACCCTCAACTGGGGAGATATGGATAATGATGGTTTTCTGGACCTGGCAGTTGCCAACAATTATCAATTGGGGCAACCGGGATATTTCGAAGTGTATCGCAATGTGGGCGGGACACTTTTGACCACTCCGGTCTGGACATCAAGCACCCAGGGTTATGGTTCTTCTGTCTCCTGGTGTGATGTGGACAATGATGGAGATAAGGACTTAGCCGCGGGCAGATGGTGGGGTTACTCTGTAATTTACGAGAACATCGGTGGCACTCTGACCACCAGCCCAACCTGGAGTTCCAATAATACAGCTGTGATTGAGGAAATGGTATGGGCGGATGTGGATGGCGATGGGGTATTAAATGTGGTCGGCGAGACTCATGCCGGCGATGGAATAAAGAAAGTATTTTATCTGAATCACTATCCCGCTCACTCTCTGGAGAATGTGATGGTGGATGGAGATACTCTCGAAACAGCTCAATACTGCTATGTTTTAGCTGGTGGCTGGGTCTCTGTTGCTTCCGCCCCACTGAGTGAGATAGCCTTCGATTATCATTATTCCTATAAGCCCGATCTGGGGGTCAGCAACTGGGGTGGGGCAAATATGATCTTCAAAAATACCGCAGAAGCCTATGTGTGGGGAGATGCTGATGGAAATGGTGAGGTGGGGCTGGGGGATATACTCTTTCTGGTTAACTATCTTTACAAAGGTGGACCCGAGCCTAACCCCCGACCTTCGGGAGACCCCAATAACGACTGCACCATGGATCTGGGTGACATTCTCTATCTGATAAACTATTTATATAAAGGTGGCCCCGCTCCTTTACAGGGATGCGCTTGAGCTTTCTTTTTTGCAGTGGAGAATGTAGGGGCGGAGCGAAACTCCGCCCTTATCTTACTCGGGTGTTTTGGATCTTTCTTTCTCTTTCTCTTTTTTTGTCTCTTTCTTCACCACCGCTCCCACCAGAAGGGCAATCCCGATCACCACCAGAACCAAAGGCCACATCCTTCCGAAATCAGGGATGATCTCCAGATTCGATAAAAGAAAAATCACTCCCAGACCTAATACTATTAGTCCCCCAATCACCATGCCGTGACGGTCATCTTTTTCATCCTGAGGGCTCATACCTCCTCCTTTTCAAACTTAATTCTCTTTACGTGAATATAGTGTTCATTGTTACAAAAACCCAACCAAAATCGAAATATCACCACTTGTTTCGCACGTGCTTAAAGACGATTGAGTCGGTATGATTCTCCTTGGTTCACTGGTTCTTTAGTCGAAAAAATTTTGTTTCTAGTGCAAAGATTTTTCTTGACAAATTGAACTAAAAATACGTATAATCGATCGCCAAAATTCGGCTGACTCTCTGATAGTTTACCCAGAGGTCTCCCGAGGAGGTTTCTTTTTGGTGTTAACAATTTAGCCTCATGGGGAGGTGAGAAATATGAAGTGCGCTTCCTGCGGAGAAAAGATAAAAGGTGATTCCGTATGGAAAGACGAGAAACCATACTGCTCGGAAGAATGCGCGGATATCGGACCCTTTGATAAGGAAGAGGAAGAATATGAGGAAGAAAAGTAGGAAGAATGGTGGCCTTCTTGATGCCGAGTTAAACTCCGCCAGTGATTGCTTAGCTGAGCGGAAATGTGCCCTTTAACAATTTGGCCTCTGTAGGAGGTGAGATTAATGGCAGGGAAAGGTTGTGGTGCCCCCACTCCCCGTAAGGAATCCAAAAAGGAAACCAAAAAGGGTAAGGGAACGAAGAAAACTGAAAAGAAGTAAAGTATTTTGAATCACTAAGGGCTCTCCAGCGCAGAGTTGGGGAGCCTTTTTGTTTGGCCGAGTCCTTGCGACGTGGTGCAGTTGTTTTTTTCTTGATTTTTAGGAGGGAATTGCATAGTATAAGATGCACAATAGCGAAGGAAACAACAGGAGATCAGGCTCCTGATCAAGCAATCGAGCAAACTGAAAATTGCGCCCATGTTAGTGAACAGGATATTGAACCAATTATAAGTCCTCTGGATAGCATTCTAAAACTAAGTGGCGACGTTACGAAGAAAAGGAGGTAAACACAATGGCAGACAAGAAGGCAGACTTAGCTGGGCCCGGCATCGGCGATTATAACGAGCTGGAGAAAATCCTGCCACAGGACTACAGCTCTCTTTTAACCCCAAAGGAAACGCAGAAAGCCATCACTGCAGTGAAAGATTACATAGAGGAGGGACTTTGCAAGGAGCTTAATCTAATGCGGGTTGAGGTTCCTCTGATCGTAGACGTTGAGAGTGGTGTAAACGACATGTTGGACCGTGATGGCTCACGTACCCCAATCGGGTTCCACATTTCAAATGACTATGACAAGCACCCCATCGATGCCCAAATAGTGCAGGCCGCAACCAAGTGGAAGCGTGTCGCGCTGAAGCAGTTCGGCATGAAGGTAGGGGAGGGCCTATACACAGACATGCGCGCCGTGCGCAAGGACTACTTCCTGGACCACGATCACAGCTCTTATGTGGATCAGTGGGACTGGGAGCTGGTGATAACGGAAGATCAGCGCAACCTGCAGTTCCTGACGGAAGTGGTAGAAAAACTCTGGAAGGTCATCAAGGGCGCTGAAACTCATGTCCAGGAGCTCTTTCCCCAACTGAAGACGGACAAGTACCCCGACCTGCCCGAGAAGCTTACATTCCTGCATGCCGAAGACATCCTTGACAAGTATCCCGATCTGCCGCGCAAGCAGCGTGAGACGGCGATTGTGAAGTTAAACTAAATTTGAGCTGGTTTAACGACAAAGCATTTATTAATATTAACTTATAACTGAAAAATAATGACAATCAAAATCTTTGTCACGGGTGGGACTTTCGATAAAGAGTACAATGAACTCGAAGGTGAACTCTTTTTCAAGGACACTCACCTACCTGAAATGCTAAAATTGGGTCGTTGTAAACTAGAAATTGACATCAGAACTCTAATGATGATTGATAGTTTAGATATGACTGACGCTGATAGAAAAATTATTCTTGAAAACTGCCGAAGAACAAAGGAAGATAAAATACTGATTACCCACGGCACTGATACGATGGTAGAAACTGCCAAAGTTCTCGCAAATTCCATAAACGATAAAACAATAATTTTAACCGGTGCAATGATACCATACAAGTTTGGTAGTTCTGATGGATTATTTAATTTAGGAAGTTCTTTGGCATTTGTCCAAACTTTACCGCATGGGGTTTATATTTCTATGAATGGCAAATATTTTCGCTGGGATAATGTTAGAAAAAACAAACAGACAGGTGAGTTTGAAGAAATAAAGTAAACGTTTCGCAAAACTTATTGTATTCCTAAACGGAAGCCGTCGCGATCTTCATCTATGGGGTCGGCTGGACCCTCAAGGACGGCTACCCGCACGAAATGAGGGCGGCAGACTATGACGACTGGGTCACGGAGACAAAATCTGCCGACGGTAAACCCATGCATGGTCTTAACGGGGACATTCTTGTCTGGAACCCGGTGACAAAGCGTCGCCACGAGCTGACATCCATGGGTGTCCGCGTCAACGCCGACACGCTCAAGAAGCAGTTGGAGATTACCGGCCAGCAAGATTTCCTCAAGTTGCCATACCACCAGGCAATCGTAAACAACGAGATCCCCTTGAGCATTGGTGGTGGCATTGGGCAGTCCCGCACCTACATGAGCCTGCTCCACAAGGCGCACCTGGGAGAGTGCAGCGTCACCGTATGGCCGAAGATACTCAAGGACATGTGCAGGAAGAAGAACATCCATGTCCTGGAGTAACGGAGATCACGTCCGTGGTACATTTCAAATCTCAATTTGATATGTAGCGAAACGAGGGGCCACCTTTTTCGAAATTGCTTCTGCTGTCAGGTGGTCCCTCTGATATTTCGGGAATAGTCTCAAGATCATGCCAAAGAGGGGGGATTCCCGGAATTGGCTTCGGACAGAGAATTTATAAGGAGATGAGAACTATGGAAGAATCTAAAATAAAAAGAGCGATGATCAAAGTGAATGGGCTGAATCTGTTTTATCGCGATACCAGATCAAATAATCAATCCATTCTATGTCTACATGGGAAATGGGGTCGGGGTGAAACGTGGACTGATTTAATGTTCAGATACAAGGACAGATATCGCATTATCACTCCAGACCAACGAGGCCACGGACTAAGTGATAAACCTATTGCACGATATGCAGGGGAAGACTTTGCTGAAGACACCTACCAGTTAATTAAACGACTCGAATGTGGTCCTGCCATAGTAGTTGGACATTCCATGGGGGGTAGGAATGCAGCGTATCTTGCCGCGCTCTATCCGCAAGAAGTGAAAGCCCTTGCCATTCTTGACCAGCAAGCTGAGGATCCAGAAAAGCTCTCAAACTTACCTCCCGAGAAAGTCTCACCCGTTGACAAATTGACGGCTGATTGGCCAACGCCATACCCCACGTATGAAGAAGCGCTGCGGGATCTTCGAAAACGATTTAGCCGAGAGACAAATGTCAGGTATTTTCTGGAAAGTTTGGTTGAGACGGTTGAAGGTTATGATTTTCTGTTTTCCCGATATGCGATGGCGGCAATTGGTGAATACCGCCAGGAATGGTATCATATTCTGCCTCAAATTCAATGTCCTGTTTTGTTAGTCCGCGCCAAAGACAGTTGGTGTCTTTCTGAGCAAGAAGCGAAGAAAATGAGAACTCTAATAAAAGACTGTACGTATTTTGAAGTTGCGAATTCAGATCACATGGTGTATGCTGATAATCCGGATGAGTTCTATCCGCAATTTGAACGATTCATCAGTACTGTCGGTTAAGCGTGCACGTAAGGAGTGCTTTGCAGAGAAAGGTTGCGGGCCAAACTTCGGGACGGGCCTTTAGGAAGATAACCCACAAAACCAAAAGGAGGTTGAAAATGCGCACTACGGTGGTGATAGTTGCATTAGGACTTGCAGTGCTCATGGCAGGATGTGTGCCATCACTGCATCCCCTGTTTACCGAGAAGGATCTGGTTTACGATCCAGCCCTTGTGGGCACCTGGGCCGAGGAAGAAGGCGAAGACATATGGATTTTTCGAAAGTCGGGAGACAACGCTTACGACTTAATCTATTCGCAAAAAGGTGTGCCCGCCCAATTTGAGGCGCATCTGGTGCAAGTCGCAGAATTCTTGTTTTTGGACACCTATCCTGGAGAACCAAATATCAAGAACGACCTCTACACAATTCACTTGATCCCAGCACATACTTTTTCAAGAATTTGGATAGAAGGAGATGTTTTGCGTCTTGCCATGCTCGATCTTGATTGGCTTAAGGACATGATCGCTAAGAAGAAAGTCAACATCGCCCACGAGCAGGTGGATGGAGGCATTGTCCTCACGGCGTCCACCAAAGAGCTTCAGGAGTTCTTTCTGAAGTACGCAGATGACGATAAGGCATTCCCTGATCCCAAGGAATTACACCGCCAGAAATGAGGCCGAGAAAGAACGCCTTTAGGGGTCGCAGAGCCTGTCCTGAGCGGAACCGGAAGGCTTGAAAGATGAGTATTAAGCTATATCATATCAGCGATAAGCCAGGTATTAAACGATTTGATCCGCAGCCTGCACTACACCCAAGTGCCAAGCAAAAAGGCTTGATGGTTTGGGCTGTCGATCATGATCACCTGCATAATTATCTACTGCCGCGAGATTGTCCCAGAGTCACCTTTTTCGCTTCAGAAAAAAGCAACCCCAAGGATGTTGAGAGACTAATGGGCTGGACCTCCGCAAAGCATGTTGTTGCAATTGAAGCTCGTTGGCTGCCAAAGATACAAAAGCAGTGTCTTTACCAATACGAGTTTGATCCCAAAGACTTTACTCTTGTTGACCAAGTTGCCGGCTACTGGATTTCACGCAAACCGGTCATTCCCATTGCCGAAACTAAAATCGATAATATTCTGGCAGCCTTGTTGGAACATGATGTTGAGCTGCGAATTATGCCATTCTTGTGGAAACTGCGGGAAGCTATGATAAATTCGACACTTGGGTATTCCATTATCCGCATGAATAAAGCCCAGCCACCACCGGAAGGCTACGAGGCTTACCATCCGCTCCCGTAGCCGCTAAGCCCACACGGCGTGTTCTGTCAGGTCTTGCACCGCAAGCGTGTGACCTGACAGCCGTATAATCAAGTGTCAGGCTACACTTATGGCAAGCCATAAGCAAGACCTGATACAACCTCAACCTGAGGAGGGTAGGTATGATGATTCATTTCACATATCAGAATGTTTTGAAAAGACTCCTGCGGATACTCATCATGGTCTCTTGCATTGGTGTTTTCTCACCTTACGGAACATCACTGCTCGCTCAAGGTGTTGATCGAGATGAGCAAAAGGTCGCAGCAACTTTTTCCATTGTTGCACGAGATTCGCTTACAGGTGAACTGGGTGTTGCAGTTGCTTCGCGGTTTTTTGCTGTTGGTGCGGTTGTGCCCTGGGCAAAAGCCGACGTCGGTGCCGTGGCTACTCAATCCTATGCAAACACAACCTTTGGCTGGCGTGGTCTTGAGTTATTAGAAAAGGGGGCAACGCCCGCAGAGGTCGTTAGAATTCTTTTGAGAAATGATGACGATCCGCAAAGACGTCAGTTCGGAATAGTAGGAGCATACGGAAAATCAGCAACCTATACCGGAGAAGGATGTCTGGCCTGGGCAGGAGGTCGAAACGGGGCTAACTATGCCATTCAAGGCAACATACTTGCCAGTGAAGAAGTGGTGACGGCAATGGAGAAGACGTTTCTCCAAACCAAAGGTACACTTGCAGAGCGAATTTATGCAGCCCTTCTGGACGGGGATGAAAAAGGTGGCGATGCCCGCGGAAAACAGTCAGCAGCATTGCTGGTTGTCAAAAAGAATGCCGGTTATGGGGGATACACAGACCGGGCAATAGATATCAGAGTGGATGATCATCCCGAACCGTTCAAGGAGTTGGGCCGTCTGTTGAAAATTGCCCAGGTGAATTATTCCTGGAATGAGGCCTGGACTCTTTTTACTCAAAAGAAATATGCAGATGGTCTGCCGCATATGGAGCGTGCAGCAAATTTAGCACCTGAGTATGCAGAAGTTCTATATGATTTGGCTGTGATACGTCTTGCGGCTGGTAATGAGAGCGAGGCTCTTGAAGCATTGGAAAAAGCAATCTCGTTGAACCCGAAATTAAAAAAGCAGGCCATCGGCGACAGCGACTTGAGCCGATTAAGAGGAAATCCTAAGTTTGAAAAGTTAATCAAAGTTGGTAAGAATTAAGTGTGGGTGGCACAGCCTGCGTTTTGGCAGGTCTTGCGCCGCAGGCGTGTGATCTGATAGCCGGACAATTGAAACGGCGGGAAGCTGTCATAAACTCCACACTTGGGTATTCCATTATTCGCATGAATAAAGCTCAGCCACCGCCGGAAGGTTATGAGGCTTACCATCCATTGCCTTAGCTGAATCCATTCCAAGACCTGCCCTTTGAGGTTAGAGCAAGAGGGACAGTCGGGGCTAATCCCTTGACCTTGGCACTAGGCAGCGCTTCGCAGACCCGACAATAAGAATTGCCAAAACATCCGAAGCAGACCATTTTTTGAAAAGAAAAGACTTGATTTTTGCATAAGCAGTCGATAAATTAAAAAAAGAGTAGACCATTTCCACAACAGGTGGAGGCAGGAATGAAAAAGGTATGAATTATTACTAACCACACAACACGGTAAGTAAAAGGTTCATAATGAGACGAGATACACAGGAGATGCGAAATGAAAATAGAATGTTTCACGATAAAAAACTATAGAAGCATTAAAGAGCTCAAAATAGACAAACTAACACCAGTCAACGTGTTTTTTGGCAAAAATAATGTGGGCAAGTCGAATATACTCCGGGGACTACATTTGGCATTTTACTGCCTTAGAAATGACGACATGTTCTTACCCGATACAATGTTCCATAATAGGAATATATACAGACCTATTCAAATCACGGTTGATCTAATTTTGGAAGAGGACTTTTTCAACGTCGAAAAAGTTGTTAGTAACTTAGCGGAACAAATACAGAATATGAGTACAGTGGTCGCCGACGAAAAAGAGATGTTCGTGGACATCGGAAGGGTAGCCCAGGAATTTATCGGACAGTCAGAGTTCTTTAGGCCTCTAAAGGAACTACGCCTGGAAACAAATTTGGATTACAACGACGAGAAGAGCGACATTGGATTTTCACTTCAAGACTCACGATCTGATTATGCCTTTGACTTTGGAAAATATAAAATCTTGTACGAAGAATTGAGCAGTCTTATTCGAAGAAAAGTAGATGATACGATTGGTTCACTGACCCAAAGTGTTCTATCCGACTTAGAACCCTATGGCGCTGAGGCGGAGGAAACTGGGGAGTATTTAAGGATGGCCAGGCAGGAGATCTCTCGTCTTCCGCATAAGAGAGCTCTGGAGTACACGAACGAGTACTTAACTCGGTATGTACGAGGTATAAAAGAGCCCAGAATTAGACAGGCAGTTTTAGACATAATCCGACGATATAAACAAAGAATCGAAGAACAAAGTGACATACCCCTGCTGAAGCCTTTTCTAGAGGCTTTCACGATAGTGAAAGAATATTTCGAGAGAATATCCGACAATTTCATATTGATTCCAAATAAAGAATATTTCCCGAAAGGTCCTCTCCTTGAGAGGAAAAAGAACGGGCACCAAATTGAAATCTTCGATCTTGGTAGATTCGAAGATAGACTGCTTTCACTCATTGAATCGCCTAGCAAGAAAGAGCGAACACTGATTCAGAGATTTAATAAGATTTTTAGTAGCTCTTACGGCGATTTGGGAGAACTGGAAATTAGAAAGTTCAGAGAAAAGGTATTTGCCATCTTTGATACAGGTTTTTCTGCGCTCCCCATTGAAGACCAAGGTCTGGGTGTACAGGACCTGTTCCTTTATCTATCATCCATCATTTTATTTGATTCTAGCATAATTGCTATCGAAGAACCTGAATCAGGATTGTCTACGGAAAACCAGCGAATTTTACACGAGACCATCCGACGCATATGCTCGAGAAGTGACAAGCAAGTTTTCATCTCTTCGCACTCAGAGGAATTCGAGACGGCAAACAGCTACATCATCGAGACGGGTAAGGATGGGACTAAGGAAATTAGTAAGATTCAGAAGGAAAAAGAGTATGAAGAAAAGATAGACCAAGTACTAATAAAAAGAAGAGTGCAAGAGGAAAGAGAGCGGTACGAAGCTCTGCTCAGAGAAGTTACTGAGCGGCAGATGACCCTCGACATACTGGAGTATGTAAGAGAGCTTGGAGACGAGGAGAAAATCGACGCGCAGAAAATCTCCGATGCCTTAGGGTACGAAAAGAAAAAGGTCCAAGAAATCTTGAAGGAAATCACCAGGAGAAAATAAGGTGGGCGAACTCGTTTCAAAAAAAGACATACAGGGACTGGACGACAAGATCGCGGAGTTGACTAATGAACATCGGAAAACTTCAGTTGCCATCATGGCAAGGATAGATGAGCGCAGCGAAAACATCATTTCAGTAGTATTCTCTGAGAGCAAAAAGATCAGGGAGGAAATTGGATACCAAGCCATACTGTTGAAAACTTTGGAGGATAACCTAAAGGAACTTCAGTTTGATGACGGCATGGGGGTTTCCTCTAAGATAGAAGTCAGCGTCGGTGGGGAGCTGTTTGGAACAGGGGCGAAGTGGGTTTTAGATATAGATATTGCTAAGGCGAGTCACACCGAGATACTTGCCAACATTCTTGAAGCAATACAACTCATGCCTGCAATCCCACAAAAAGTGAAAGAGAAGGCAGCATCAAAACTGGAGAAATTGCTCAAGCGGAACTAAGCGTATCTCTATGACTTTGTAGGTCAAGCATGCCCACAGGACTGCTTAATAAAAAAACTGTCAACCGGCCTTCGGGCTGGTTAACCTGCAAAGCTAATCCCGATGCATTAAACCACTTGTTCCAAGCGCTTTACACCGCTTCCAGAAAGAGGCGTTTGAAAGCTTCCTTTCTCTCCTTTCTTATCAGCATAATGATGGTGTCCCCTTCCCGGAATCTGGTATCGCCTCTGGGAATTATAACCTCGTTTCCCCTCAAGCCGGCGATGATTATACAATCCTTGGGCAATTTGAGCTTGGAGATCTTTTTGTTGATCAAAGACGACTCTTTGGAAAGCTCAGTCTTGAAGATTTCCACCCCACCCTCTTTGAATGCCAGAAGCGGTATTGCCATTCCGGCGTCTATCTTCTCTTCGATCAAAGAGGCGATGGTCCGTGTGCTGGAGACGGTAGCGTCCACTCCTAAGGAGGAGAAAAGCTCCTCGTTTTTGGGATCGTTCACCTTGGCGATGGTGCGCGGGATGAGATAGATCAGCTTGGCTATTTGGCAGATGACCAGATTATCCTGATCCGTGCCGGTGACAGCTACCAGAACGTCGGCGCGGTTGGCTCCCATGTCCAATAAGGTGCCCAACTCCGCCCCATCTCCCATTATCACTGATTCTCCCAATTCATCGGAAAGCTTGGCAAATCGAGTGGGGTCTTTTTCTACCACAACCACCTCATGTTCTTCTTCCTGAAGCAGCCTGGTAAGGGAGAGGCCCACATCTCCTCCGCCTACGATAATTATATACATAAGATCATCCTCGTTTTTTCGTTGCTCAAGATTATTTGATTTTTCTGCGTTTGGTCTTAAAAGAGTTTAGGTTTTTTTACCATCTAACGTAGCCGAGCCTTTATGGCTCGGGCTTATATCTCCTGTCTTTGGGCAAGCCATGAAGGCTTGCCTACGCGTTCTGTCAATAAAAGAACACTCAAACTTCTGAATTATTTTTCTAAACGCAACCTGAAGGTTGCGGCTACCGTTTATTTTGATTTCAGAAACTCTTGAAATTTCTCCACCGTATCAACTGTCGGGCAGATGATGTTCAATCCCAGCTCCCGGAAAGCTTTGGCTCTTTGGGCGTCGTAGACCCGACTTGCCACTTTGGCAACCTTGAATCTTTGCTTGACGAGTTGAGCGGCGGTTAGGTTGGTATTATCACTGTTTGTCAGGGCTAAGAAAACGTCCGCTTCTTCTATTCCAGCTTTTTTCAAAGTGTCGTGTTCGACTCCCATCCCCACTATCTTTTTTATCTCCACGTCTTTGGGAAGCCTTAAAAAAGAGCTTTCTTTAGAATCTATCACCGCAACTTCATTTCCGTTCTTAGCCAGCTCTGTGGTTAACATGGCTCCCACTCGACTGCAACCTAAAATTACTACTTTCATAATCATTCTCCTATAAGATGGTCAACGGATGCAACGGATTGGTCAACGGATGTAACGGATTAAACGGATAATCCTCCGTTACATCTGTTTAATCCGTTGACCCATCTGCTTAATCCGTTGACCGCTTGAGCTATTCTGGCAGTTTATCAATCACCACCTCGCAGGGAGCTTTTCGCAAGAGAATATCCGTGGTCTTTCCCCAGCCGGTTTGGCTTCCCCGCCAGCTTGGGCGCATTCCCAAAACTATAACATCTACGTCATTATCTTTAGCCACCTTAACGATTCCCTCCCCTGCTTCCCTGGCTCTTTCCAATCTGAGGATGGGGGTCAAATGATGCAGTTCCACTATCTCTTTTCCTCGCTTTAAAGCTTCGTTTGCCTCCTTTTCCGCCTCTGGAATGGGCGCATTTAATGGAAGGGTTCTGGGAATTTCCAACACGTAGGTCAATACTATTTCCGCCTCCTGTTCTACTCCTAGACGGCAAGCTAACTCTATACCCTTCTCCGAATAAGGCACCCCGGAAGTGGGGACCAGGATTCGCTTAAAAGCTCCCACCGCATGCCGGGCAACAGCCACTGCCGGCTGAATCTGACGAGGGGGATGGAGCATCCACCACAACAAACCACCCATAGAGATTGTGAACAGAACAGCTAATACTACTCCCAGAAGGGTTATCTGTGGCTGCATTTTCTTTTCTCTTTGAAATATTTAATAACGAAATTTAGTCGGTAAAGGCCCAGAGCCAAAAATCCTCCACCCACAAGCAGGATCATTATAGTGGTTGTCCCACTCAAAGACCGAATCAAAATTATGGCTCCCAATATAACCATAAGAACGCTGGTGACAATCTGGTAATAATCCGTTCTGGACAATTTATCGGGCATGGGTGTAGCAGATTGACCAGGTCTAAATAAACTCATTTTAACTCCACCCTCTTTTTATCCCTCTCAGCCAGAGCCAACTTATACTGTTCTAATAAATCGAATTCTTCTGCCGAGGTCAACACCTCTATCTGCTGTTTCTCCCAATGGTGGTCTATGCTTTTAAAGATGGGGAGCTTTCGTGATTTCCGATACCAGACATAGTAACCAAAACAAAGAAGAATCCATGCAGGTCCGGCAATGCGCCCAATGCTGTGGGTTAAAACCACCATGAATAGTATCGTGGCAACTCCTAATGTTCCGATGACTCCTAAAACAGGGAAGAAGATTTTCCTCCCCTTGTATCTCAGTTTGATATTCAAAGGCATCCTATAAGGTCGCGGGGTCCAGGGCTCGGAAAACCGCAGCTTAATTAAGGCTATGAATACCAGGGTATATCCCAGAGTAGCCCCAAAGGCATACATGTTTGCCAGAGTGTCCATGGCAGAGGGGGTGAGGAAGGATAAGATGGTTTCAAATACCCCGATTCCAGAAAACACTAAAATTGTGCGGATGGGGGTCTTGTATTTGGGATGAACCGCATCAAACCAGGAGCTGATAATTCCGAACTTGCCTAAATAATAAGTCAGTCTGGACGAACCCACTATCCCTGTGTTGGCGGAGATGAACAAAATCAAAGCGCCCAGTGCGGCGGCAAAAGGTCCGGCTATCAAGCCTATGAAAGGTATGGCTTGTGCTAAAATCGCAACGGGATTGTCAATGTTTGCGGCAAAATCCTGCCAGGGCAGAATGCCCAAACCTAAGGTTGAGAAAGCCACCGCAAAGATAAACACCGTAAAGATCAAGGTGATGGAGGTGCGGGGGATGACCGTGGCTGGACGTCTGGTCTCCTGCGCCACCTCAGAGATGGATTCCAGTCCTACAAAGGATATGATGGCTATGGATGAACCATACATAAAATTGTGGAGGGAGGGAAATTGAGTATTCCATTGGTGAACCAGAAGCTCAGGTCTCCAGGCAAAAAGGAATGCTAAGATGACTAAAGCTGATTCGGTAGCGATCACCACCGCACCTATGACCTCATTTACAAACGAGGATTCGCGTATTCCCCTGATGTTCAGCCAGATCAAGAATCCTATCAGGATAAGAGTTTCAATGCACCACACTGGATTGACATTATGAAAGGGTCCGATTGTGGTCACGAAACTGGTTATGTCCCGACCTATGACGTAGGGCATGAAGAAATTAATATACCCGGCAGAAGCCGTGGCAAAAAGGGCGATGTCGATGGTGTAATCCAGAATCAACGCTGACCCAGCCAGAAATCCCCAGAAATCGCCCAAGCCGCGAAGAGTGAAGTACGATCCTCCGCCTGCCACCGGATAAGCTGAGGCAAGCTCGGTATAAGCCAATCCGATCATTATATAGACGATCCCGGCTATAGCGAACACCAGACTGGTTGCTCCCTGAGCATAAGCCATGACCAGGCCTAATGCAACATAAGTGTCTGCTCCCACATCAGCAAAGCCCCACATGTAGGAGCCCCATACCGAGACATCCCTTCTAAGTTCAGATTTTCCCTGCCCGGGAACAGTTTTTACTTCATTAGCCATCGTATGCTTTCAAGAATTTCTCTATCAAAACAAAAAAGACCACGGAGACCCGTCTGGGAGAGGGGAACCCTGTGGTCTTGATGTCGGTCAACGTATGGGTCAATGGATCAAACGGATGGAGCGGATGGGTGATCCGTTTAATCCGTTACATCCGTTGACCAATCCGTTGCATCCGTTGACTGTTCCTCTCTTCACGCCTGCGAAGTTAGCTGTCGGGCTCGGATTAAGAGCTAACCCTATTCCCCGCCTTTGGCGGGGAGATTCGCCCCTAAGATTCATTCGGACAATGTCCACACCGCTTAGCGGGGTTTATGCCTGGGTCCTCCGCCCCCGCCACAAGGCGGGGTTAGGCGACTTCTTCCAATGTTGAGCGCAATTATATAAAACCCCCTTGCCTTTGTCAACAATTATTTGAGAGGTTTTTCGACACACTACTTTGAGAGGAGAATATGGAGTGTTCACCTTTAGGTGAACCATGTAAAAATTCGTTGTCTTTTCCCCGCCAAGGGCGGGTGATCCTGCGGACAAGAAATTTCAGGTCAAGCTAAAGTCGTAGATCCCGCCCAGACGGGCGGGCGTCCGCCCGCCTCGGCGGGGCTTGACACTCCAGCATAACCTCTTCTCTTTTGACTTTTTCAGAACTCTCTTTGAAAGTTTTTTAAAAAAAACGTTTGCACACTGGGAGCCGCACTTACAAGAATTAAAGCGGAAAAGAACCTTGTTTTTAAACCTCCGTCTTAAGCTGATCGTTTTCATAACCCTCCTCTTCGATCTTCATCTGCCGGACTTTTCTGAGCTTCCTTGCCACAAGGATGGAATCTTTCAGCATTTTCTCCTCAGCTTCGGTGAGCCCTTCCATCACTGGAATGCCCACTTTTATGAGGGTTCTCACCATATCCGCCATGGTGCGGTCGTATTTTTCCGCCAGCTTCATAATTCTTTCTTTCAACTGATAAGAGACAAAGATGTTCAAGCAGTGTTCGCCCCGAAGTTTTGTGATAGGTTCACTCATTTTTACCTCCGTGAAATTAAAAGTTCAAGAGTTCAAAGGTTCAAAAGTTCAATTGTTTAAGGTTTTGTCTACCAACTGCCTACTGCCAACTGCCAACTGAATACTGCTATCTGCCTTTCAAACCATATGTTTCTTCATGTGCCCAATTATCACCTGGGGAGTTTTTATATCAATTCTGTATTTTTGTTTGAAGATTCTAATCAGATGTGCATAGGTCTCCTCCTCTTTTTTGTTTCTGATCAATTTATCCAATTCTTTTCTGAAAGGACTTTTGCAAATTATACAATCGGTCTTTTCCGGAATCTCCAATTTGAAATGCTGTTTTGCAAAATCAGTTAAAATAATTCTCAATTTACCCAGTGCCCTTTGATGAGTTCTCTCCAACTTATAAGCCTTCTTTCTTAATATCCGGGCTATCTCCTGATAGCTTTTGAACTCAAAATAAAAAAGCTGGATGAATTGTTTTTCCACAGAGGAGAGCTTCTCCACTGCTTTTCTTACCTCCTGGTTGATTGACTCGTCCTCTTCTAAATTTTCACTGTTCTCAGGAAAGTTATGTAGAATCTTTTCTTCCATTTTCTGATCCAGACATCCATAAAGCTCAGTCGCCCAGTTAAGATAGCGGATTCGACCTCTCTTCTTTCTTCCATAAGAGAGTGAACAGTTATAATGATCAACAAAGCGATCTCCAAAACGCCTGTCTTTCTTTTTATCCTTCATCAGTCCACCTTTGTTTTTGGAAGAAAATGTAGAGGAAAAAGAAAGAGAGGCAATCACTTCATGATCACTTCTGGATCATCGCCATATCACTTCAAAATCACACGTGTTTTTAAATCTATGTTTAGCTATAGAAATGTGGGGGCCGAACTTTAGCTCTGGCCGCAACAGTGGCTTTGTGGAAACAAAAAAACCAGCACTTTAAGTTAGGTGCTGGTCATAATTAGCGAAAAAGGTAGTAACTCGTTTTTCTACATATCAAATTATTGAAATTCGTAAATTATATGACAGATTCAATGTCATTGCCAGGATGCCGCCGCAGGCGGACAATGAAGCAATCCCTATATTGAGCAAGAGATTGCTTCGTCCCGATTTCATCGGGACTCGCAATGACAAATCATTGTAACATTATTTAGGAAGCGATGCACTAATTTTGTAAGTTAACCATTCTGAAAGCTTGGTAACAACTCTTTTTGTCAAGCACGCTGGCCTAACGAATCTTGCGGATGGCGGATGCTTGAGCTACAAATCTTGACAAGGATGAAATTCACGACCAAGCTTATCTGGAGTTGGGTCAAGACCACAGGCAGGAAATGGGATAGGTGGTGGTGGACCAACTTTATACAGATAGTTTATGAGATATATAACATCGCTTAGGTCAATCACTCCATCATCATTACAGTCACCGGCATCCAAGCAAGAAACTTCTCCCCCTTTAAAGAGATAGTTTATGATGCTGAGCAGATCACCTAAATCGACCGCCATATCCTCATTGGCATCCCCTCGGAGAAATAATCCTCCAGTAATAACAAAATCATTATCAGAAGAATCCGACCCCATGTTATTTGCATAATCAAAGACGTTTAATTCTATTCTGCAAGTTTGAGAAGAGGGTTCTGAGACAATCCAAGCAAAGCTTGTATCGAAACCGGGGATGTTGGTTTCAATGGTATCCGAATAAGTTAGACCACCATCTCGAGAAAGACAAATGTTAAAATGATAAATGCTGAAGTTGTCCGAACAATTCCAGACAATCTCATAAGTGGATCCAACCACCAGTTCCTCACCTCCATTTGGTGAAAGAAGGGTAACCTGAGGAGGGGTGATATCCCCATAAACATAAGCCATCCCTGGCGCAGGTCCACCCCCGGTATTCTCCCGTGCCCCTAAGATTATCTCTGTTAAACCATCAAGGTTCAGATTCCCATCAGAGATCGAAAATCCAAATTCAGAATATAGAGTATCTGGTGGAGTTATCTCAACATCGAAGACATTGTCCACCGGGTCTCCTGCAAAATAGATTAGACCTCGACCTCCTCCTCCGCTGGGTGTTCCTACTATGAAGTCTGAATATCCATCCTGGTTTAGATCGCCACAACCGGCTATTGACCATCCAAATTCCTCACCATCCAGAGCATCACTAAGTATTAAGTCCGGAACTGTATCCATCGTATTACCACCAAAGAAGACCCAGACGCTATCATAAAAGTAATATCCAACTGCAACATCACCATATCCATCTCCATTAACATCGCCACAAGAAGAAAGAGCATAACCTTTCTGAGATAAGATTAGATCTGGAAGGCTGTCCATATCAGTTCCACCAAAGTAAATATAACTATGGTTCATAGAGACAATAATGTCTGAGAGACTATCTCAATTAAGATCGCCGCAGAAAGAGACATAGGGTCCGCCCTCAGGAAAGATAAGATCGGGCAAGCTATCCATAGGTGAGCCCCCGAAATAAAGATAAGCCTTGCCTGTGCCTATTGCTGTTCCCACTATTACATCTGCATAACCATCGCCATTCACATCCTCTGAACCAGAAACCGAACCACCAAACGACTCTTCTGTAGACTGACCGGTCAATATCACATCCGGCAGGGTGTCTATCAACTCAGAGCCAAAGTAAATGTATACCCGTCCTTTGTCTCCTGGGAAATAAGCGCCAACTATTATATCCATGCACTCATCACCATTGACGTTACCAGACAATACAGACCATCCAAATATTTCCTGTGGGGGTTTTTGTAATACAAGGTCCGGAATGCTGTCCATTGTTTGTCCTCCAAAGAAGACGTAGACCACCCCCTTTGGGCAGCATAATTGTGAGGCGCCCCTATAATGATGTCTGAGTATCCATGGTATGAACCGGTCACATGGGTAACATTATAGACCGAGGACATGGGTAACAGTTAACTTACGGCACTAACCGAGGAGGTGAATAGTGCCGTGGAAAGAGACTGGACCCATGGAAGAGCGGATGAAGT
>Ga0209979_1001252_pt1 | contig 28654 bp, 26 predicted proteins | sample AnhtaG_FD_183114 | JGI IMG/M metagenome (GOLD analysis project Ga0209979, IMG submission 183114) | Deep subsurface microbial communities from Anholt, Denmark to uncover new lineages of life (NeLLi) - Anholt_01485 metaG (SPAdes) (version 2) | ecosystem: Environmental > Aquatic > Marine > Oceanic... | reverse complement strand
AAACCATAAACTTATTCTCACTGTTACTACAATGCCAATACCTGTTGAGGGGTCAAAAATGAAGAGCAGTTTATAGGTGGGTCACTTTTTATGAGTATGGGTGGGTCAATTCAGATGAGTGTTAAGGACTTTAGGACGAAAACTACAAAAATAACATCTGATCTGCTTAAACATACATTTTTGCCACTAGGTATCCATTATTGCGATGAGCCTGCCACCAAAACCATTGTTTTAAGGGCGATTTTGAGGTTGTTTTTCAGTTTAGCTCGTGAAAATTAAAACACTTCGTGCGGCCCGTCCCCAAAGGAACAATCTACGCCAATTAAGTAAGGTTATGTCATTTTTAGTGACGTTTTACTGACCGAATTACTGACCGAATTACTGACCGAAGATACTGGGGTGGTATGGTCTAAAATTTACTAGGCAAAAATATTACCTATTTGTTTCAGGAAAAAAAAGTTTTTATTTAATAAGACGCAAAGGACTTAAAATCCCTCGTGGGTTTCCCACGTGCCGGTTCGAGTCCGGCCCTCGGCACTCTTTATGTCTCTAACGCCTTTGAACTGAGTAAGTTAACGTAACTAGGACAAACTAAACGAAAACAAGCGTAAACAGACAGTCTTGGTCTGTTTTGTCATGCTTATGTCCCCAATTAGTCCCCAGGCGCACTTGGATTTTATTCAGGCCAGTATATTTTGGTCAAGGGGACAAGGGCTCTGGTTTCTGCGTCAAAGGAGTCATAGTATTGAATGATCAGCTTAACGAGACTGTCCAGGTCAATGAGAGTGATGGGAATGTTTGACCTTTCGGCCTCATATCTTGCTTCTTTTGAGTATCCTCCCTTGCTCACGTATATGCCTTTGTGACCCTGTCTTAGTCCTCCGGTGAAGCTTCGAACTTCTGATGCACCCACCTGGTCTCCTCGCTGTTTCACCTCGACGACTATCCTTGGATCAATCAGTCCCAGACCGTCGGGAGAAGCCTCAATGTCTCTTCCTCTATCAGGACCTACAGGTGAGATCCTGGTTTTGTAACCCATCGCCCTTAATATTCCTGCCACGAGCCTTTGCATGTCCTCCCAACCCAACTTGGAAATCTTGTCCTTGATGAACTCGTGCGCCTTTAGCTTCATGTCTTCTTTTATTATGTCTTCTGCCTCTTCTGGCGATTCTTCTAGGGATTCCTTTCCTTTGAGGAGATTCATGATTTCGTTTTTAGCGTCCTGCCCTACGTCAAAAATAGTCTGTATTGCTCCAAGCGTATTCTTGGCTGCAACGGACAACTTGTCCCTCTCAAGCTCCGATATCCATTTAACCTTTCTTATGTTTGGGTATTCAGATGATTTCGTTTTCTCTTGGAAAACAATGAGTTTGATGTTGTATTCATAATCGCCTTTTATCTCTCCAATGAGGTATTTCCTTTCCTGCGGATCGTACGTGATGACGTTGTCGCTTTGTTTAAAATCAAACCGGAACCTGAATATCTGACTGGCTGCGAGCGCTATCCAACCAGGGCTTTGCTCCGCATACACTTTCTTTAACTTTTCTTTGATTTCTTCCTGGCTTTTCGCGTCTGTGAGAGTTCCAATGTCCTTCCACCCAATGGCAACGACGCTTTTATCTTTAAAGTCCTGGAAAAGGAATCCACCTTCTCCCGCTCTTACCATCCACATGTTACTTTTCATTGAATCCTTCAAGATTCGATTATAGAAAAGAGTATAACATTTGTATTTAAAAATTGCATTTAAGCTTGAATGAGAATGGTAACTGGGAAAGTGGATAACGGTTCAAAAGGGATTGCGGCGACCTGTAGAAAATAGCCGATTCACGCCCAAATCCCGAAGGTGTGTCGTCAAATCCATTGACTCCCTTGAGATCGCCGCTCTAAAGAGCTCTCAGGACGCTGTATTTCAGGGAGATGGGAAAAATTTTATTTCTGGCCATAAATGGTCATTATGACCATTTTATCAGCTTCAAGATCCAGGCTCAGAAGCCGAATGAGAGCGTTTTTTGGCTCTACATTAAAAAAACAATCCGCGAACGTACAGTCATGACGGATTATCCGATTTATGTTGAGGATTTGGATTTCAAATGATTAATACCTATAAAATCTTTAATTGGTGCAACAATAAATTTGTATGATGAATGAATTATACTTTTGTTAATTCGTTCGACTATTGTATTAGGAACATCAAGGAAAGATCTTAATTTAAAATTCCATGATATGACCATGCATATATTTTTTGAAAGTGGGAAATAAATTTCTGAGTTATAAATGCCAGCTCCATCAAATTTTGATAAAGGGGAAGAACTGTAGAAAACCACGGGGCTGTCGGAAGTAATAAAGAGGTTGTTGTAAGAATAAAGAAAAGTCCAATTCATGATAGATATATCTTTCTTGATTTCTGTCACTGGTGCTATCATCATTCCAAGAAGAAAATCATGCGTGGTTTCGATTTCAATATTTGAAAGGGTGTTAGTGTCTATTATGGGGAAATCTTTTCCGGTTTCTTTTTTATATTTATCTCTTAAATAATCGAAATCCTGAGGTCTTGCCTGATACATTTGAAGGAATTTATTTGCAATATTTGAGACAAAATTGTTTATGGTATTCTTAAACTTTATTGTTCTTGTCATCATAACAGCAACAAATTCAGATACAACAGCACGCTCATAATCATAAAGGCATTGTCTGTTCTTTACTTTATTTCTAAATACTGTTGCCATCTCTCCTTCTAGTTTAGAAAAGGCTTCTTCAATTTCGAAAGACTTAATTCCGATGTTATTCATGAAAGCATAGATATCCAACTCATAGGCAATATTTCTCGGTGCTTTCTTCCTCCAATTTCCTTTATTAAAGTCCAAAACCCATAAATAAGGTTCATGATCATCGGGCGGAGTTTCCTCTATGAATTCTTTCAAATAAAATTGAGGGATTATATGACATTTTTTACTTGGAGTTGAAGCCATTTTATTACGAGGCATTACTCATAAAATTCCATATTCAAGAATAATTAATGCCGATTTTGTCCAGTTTTTCTATATCAAAAATGAATGATATATCTTCAATAGAATCGATTTCAAACTCCAGAGGACCAGGCTCGTTTCTTTTTACAAAAAATCTGAACTCTTTCTGATATTCAAAATTATCAGACTTGCAGAATACGTCCAGTGGGCCGGAATGTTTTTTCAAGTTATAATATCTGACGGGACCATATTCATATTCAAATTTCAGCTCTTTGAGTTTATCTTCGATTCTGTTTATGAAATCCTTTACTGAAGTTATAACAACGAAGCAATCTCCGAATATTTTGTTTTTCTCGTCAATCTGGAATTTAGCAGGGTCCTCAAGAGAGGTAATAGTCATTAATGAATATATATTTCCATTGTTATCATAGTCACGGAATTTTAATTGCCCTGACCCCTTATGGGCAAGTACTTTACCATTATGTAAAAGTTTAATGTCAGCAATTTGTTCAATCCCTTTTATCCCTTCCTCCTTGTCACCTCTCGGTTCAGTGTCTTCATATTGCCTGAAATAATCAATATCGTTCATGAAGATAACACCGTGTTCATACAATTCATGAATATATTTTTGTTCCCCAATTTTGATTAAGTAGAATAAGTCAATTTTTGTCACTCTTTAACCACTCCTTAATCCATTTAAATCCTTTTAAGCTTCCATTGTCAATCTATTGTACTCGTTCAGTACGTTATTGACACATTGTCTCTGTGATTTTTTATAACTCAGAGTCATAAAATCAGTAAATTCCTTATGCTTCTATAACTTAAAGTCATAAAATCAACAGATTTTTGACGTTCCGATAACTCACAGTCATAAAATAGGCAATTCTTGACTTTTAAATGACTTAGGGTTATAAAAAATATCTCACATTCACATTCAATGTATAACATGCAGCAAATAAAGCATATAAATTCACCCTCCTCTTCATCTCTAAAGGCGATTGACTTATTTATAATGTAGAGATATTATTTTATCTAATATTTATATTTAATGGGATCATAGATGATTGGGAAAAACATAAGATAATAAAATATTATAAGATTAATTCAAAAATCTCAGAATGAAGATCTACGTCGGTGTAACAGACAACGATTGGTATGATTATTTTTCAAGCCTGCAGCCTCTCGACGAAGTTAATTTCTGGCAGCCATCTGCATACTCTCCGTTAAAAATCCTACCACAAGGAGGACTATTCATTTTCAAGCTTCACAGCCCAAGGAATTATATCCCAGGCGGAGGCATTTTTGCCTCTGCAACAACTCTTCCTATCAGTTTGGCCTGGGAAGCATTCCAGCAGAAAAACGGAGCTCCAACTTATGGAGAAATGAGAAGACTGATTGTCGAAAAGAGAGGAGCCCCAGATAATCACTTAGAAGATTTTCACATTGGTTGCATTCTGTTAACTCAGCCTTTTTTCTTTAAGGAATCTCAATGGTTTCCGCCGCCAGAATGGTCCTCTAATATTGTTCGCGGAAAAAGCTACTATGTATCAAAAGAAGCGGGAAAATTCATTTTGAGAAAGGTCGAACAAAGACTTTCCGCAAAACAGGATATGTATATTGATAAAGAGGGGAGAGGCATTATTGAACCTCACGCAAGATACGGAGAAGGAATTCTAGTTAAGCCAAGGTTAGGCCAGGGTTCTTTCAGGGTACTTGTTACAGATGCCTATAATCGCTCCTGTGCTGTGACTCATGAGCGGGCATTGCCAGTCCTAGAAGCTGCACACATTCGCTCTTATTCTGATGGAGGACCGCATGCTGTAAAGAACGGCCTGCTTCTTCGCAGCGATATGCACAAACTCTTTGACAGCGGATATCTGACCATAACGCCAAAGCTGCACATAGAGATCAGCCGCCGCATCAGAGAGGAATTTGATAATGGGGAGTATTATTTTACATTTCATGGAGATAAGATTCATTCTCCATTGAAATCAGCTGACCATCCATCACCCCAGTTCCTTACATGGCACAATGAGAATAAGTTTAAAGGATAAAAAGTGGGAAATAATTTAATCATTTTTAGTGCAGGAGCAAGCTTTGGATCCGAGTCAAGTGGAACTCCTCCGCTTGGAATGGATCTATTTGATGCATTATGTCATTTTAATTCTGATGGGTGGGGAAATATTGACATTGAATTTTTAGAAATTTTCCGTAAAGACTTTGAAGCAGGCATAAGATCTCTTTCAGAGACACACTCTCATTCTTTACCTCCTCTCCAAAGATCAATGGCAGCATTTTTCTTTAATTTTATCCCAGGTTCAACAAGCCTCTACATAAAACTTGCTGAGAGAATAAAACATAATAAATGGAAAGGATCTCTGGCTACATTAAACTATGAGAGATTATTGGAATTATCCTTAATTTCTTCTAGCATTCAACCTATAGTTGGCAGGATGCCTGAATTAGAAAATGAGATTGAAATCTGTCTCCCACATGGATGTTGTCATCTTTTTTGCGAATCTGTCAGAGGAACAGCAAGAGGGATATCATTTTCAGGGCCAAATGTTTCTACAAGTGGCCCTATTAAAGTAATTTCAAATCCAAATGAATTTTCCGCAAGAATTTCTAATGATGCATTTCCACCCGTAATGAGTTATTTTGATCATGCAAAAATAACAACAAGTGGAGCAAGTTTTATTGAAAACCAAAGAAGAAGATTCTCTGAGCTTGTGACCGATGCTTCTGTTGTAGGAATAGTCGGTCTCAAAGTACGCCCTCAGGATACGCATATTTGGAATCCAATAGCTAAAAGCAATGCAATAATAGTATATTGTTCGGGTATTACAGCAGGAAATGAATTCAAAAAATGGGCAAAAGAAACTCGTCCAAAAAAAGAAAATATTGTATTGCCTAGCTATTTTTCAGATGGTTTTAATGATCTGTGTAATTTATTAGGTATAGAATAATTGTCCAATGACAGATTTCATTAGAAAAAAATATGTAAAATTTCAATTAGGTAACGAGGAAATCTATTCCCACATAGACGCGGTACATACATATCCTCCTCAATCTGACAAATATACCGGAGAGATAGTTGAGGACATTGTCAATGAGATAAATTGCTCCGCAATTATAGCTACTGTCTCGAGAAAGTACAAAGATATAAATAGGCCAAGAAATGAGAAGAATTGTGAAGCTATTGATGAATATCGGGATACAATTAGACAAATTCTCGAACACCTAAATATACTCGAAGAAAATGACAAGATTTCAAGACCATATTTACACATTGCCATTCATGGGATGAAGGATAAATACAATGAAGATATCGAAATAGGAACGCGAAATGGAGTTACTTGCTCTGAAAATGTAAAAGAATGGGTTATAGAAGAACTAAAGAAAAGCGGCACCACTGTTGGAATTGACAAAACCTTTACTGGTGATATATCAAAATCAGTGCACCGATTAGGAGATTTAAGCAGCAATCAAAATTATTTAGGTTATGGCGAGAATTTTAACACTATCCATTTAGAATTCAGCCTGAATTTAAGACAAAATCATCGAAAAGAAATAATAAAAAGCCTAAGTGACTTAATCCTTAAATTTTGTGATAAATTTAAATAAATTGTTTCCTTTAATTTATGTGTAAAGATAATAAGACTGAAAACTTAAAAAACGATGCATAAAAAATGAAAAAACAAACATCTGATCGTCCTGAGGTAATTGAGGGTGCTCCTATTCGATATGCGCCTCAAAATGAGCTTGGTGTCGTCTTCTTATTTTCATACATAGCAAAAAAGTGGAGACTTCGGATTGAGAAAATAAAATCAGGTTATCCAGATTGTATTGCATATCAGAAAATTCGGGGAAAAGAAAAACGAATCCGTATAGAATTCGAGTATAAGTCTAAAAATTTCAAAGGGCATGGCCATGATCCAAAAAAATGTGATTGGATTGTTTGCTGGGAACATAATTGGCCAGATGCTCCCCAGAATTTAAATATTGTTGAGCTGCGTAGGGAATTTGGCCTCGGTTTCAATGTCTGGATTGTACCAATAAGAGAACATTATCAAAAAAAAATTAATGATCCTTCCTTTAAAATTTGGAGTGTTCCAAGTCAAGCTCATGAAGGAGATCTTATTCTTTTTTATTTTCCCCATCCATATAAATACATTGCGAACATCTTTGTTTTAAAAGAACGGGCAAAAAAAATTGAAGCTGTCTGGAAAGAAGGTAAAGATTATATGACTCGAATAGAGAGGGTTTGTTATCTGAAATCGCCTATTTTTTTTGAGGATCTGAAGAAACATAGAATACTTTCTACAGCACATTTTGTGCGCGGTAAAATGCAGGGACGACCGAATGCTACTGAATATTGGCCCTATCTGTATGACATGATTATTCGGCGTAATCCCTCAAAGAAACAGAAATTATTCAAGTTTGCACCAGAAAATTTATAACTCATCATAATTGCTAGAGTATAGGTAAAAAAAAAGTCAAAATGTTTACAACTTATTTTTAAAAAAGAATAAGTTGTTACAACAATTGTGAAATCCCCTTAGTGCTACCTACCGTGTGTAAAAAGCACAAAAAGAAGAAACGAGCGAAAGAATAGGGGATTTCCCCCGTAAACTGTCGAAAATCAGGCGTTTAGGATTTCGAAGCTTTTTGATATTTTTACGGATTTTTATATATTCTTGACGAATTTTGGTCACATTTTGGTCACAGTTGCAGGATTAAGAATTTGGGATTACGCAGTTACAGAAAAGGCTATTAAAGTAGAAAACGCGCTGGACTCAAAATCCAGTTCACTTCACGGTGAGTGTGGGTTCGACTCCCTCCTCCAGCACCAGATTTTCTCTGTAACTGCCTGGTTTTACACAGGTTCTCGATTTCACTTCTGATACCGTTTTACCAACGCTTTCAACAATTTTTTGGCACGGATTTGGCACGAGGGGAGAGATCTATATTAGACTTAATTGTGATTATTCAATATTTATTTTCGCAATTGCCACTTCAAATCCAAGCCTTTGAATGAATTGGGTCTGGCGTACTAAGTGGATCGCACTGAATAAAAATATTGATTCCCATAGAGGCCCTTCTTTCTCAGTGATAAAGCTGAGAACAAAAGTGGGCTTAGGATTCTCAATATCAACGCTTCTTCCTGCATTTTGGAGGATTTTGATTATTTGTGACTTGTAAGATTCGTCGCCACGCAATAATTCAGCAGAGACTGAGGCCTGGGCAAAAAGATGGCTGAGAGTAGATGATCTTGTCATTTTTTTTATGCATAGTAAGCGATTATCATTGGCCATAACGTCACAAACTTCAACCCTCTGATATGGTTCATTTATACTAATAAAATCACGATCCATTTTCACCCAGTTACGCTCAGATGAAAGGCGTTCATTATAGTCCTTTTCGCTTTCGCCCGGACTCAAAGGGATAAGTGCTAGGTCGGTTGTTAGATCTTGTATTTGGCGTGCTTTTTCTCTTACTGATTGAGCATAGTCAGAATTGACACGAAACCAAACTCCTGCTGATAAAACGAAGACATTATCTTCATACGCAACTTCACAGACCATATAATCCCGTAATGATGCTGATTTAGCGCATGGATTGTCATCATGGTCGAGCGGGATAATATGAGCTTTTTCCAAAGGATTTTCAATGTCTGGATAGGATGTCAGAAATCTGTAAACTTCTTCCAGCTTAAGTTCTGTGAAATAGTTCTTTTTATATCCACTGTAAATTTTGTATCGATCTATATTTTGCTCATCTGGCATCTCTGGACTAGCAATAGAAATCTTGGCGGTACTCTGAGAAAGAATCCGATTTTCTAGTTCAACCTCTAGATATTGTATAATCGGATCTTTCTTTCCGATAGCCCTATAATGGTCAAGAAATGAAAAATTTTCTTTATATCGATCAGAATTGTAGAGATTTAGAATTGTCGAGCATTTCTGAGCTAGATCTTCCAGCTTTACCTCAGATTTAATCTTCAAAGCATCTGCTCCGGCTATACTATCAGCTATAGATGGGTCAAGAGGAACTCCGGAAAGAAAACGTATCCACTCTTCTTCTAACTCGATTCCAAAATCAAGAACATCAGCTGCTGCACTTAGATGAGTTCGTTGCTGTTTTGTCACAACATCTATATTTCGTACATCGAGGGTAGTTAAACGGGCAGGATCTATGACATTTGCACAAACCTTAAGGCCAAAGTTTGGTTCCATTCTAGATGTATCAAGCATAGTATGACCATATCCAAAAGTAAGAGCAAAAATCCGATCTGATGCCTTTAATAAATGTACAAAGCTGTAATTGGTAATCTTTAGATCAGTAACAGGAAAATGGCTCTCAACATATTTTGCCCAACGCGGAGTGTTTCTGGTTGACTCTAAAAGAAACGTTCTGGATTCGTAAGGCAAAGCTTCTGAAGGTTCGAGTTCATCTATTGGAACTTCATTATTCCTATATTTTTCTTTAAGAAAATTGTCTAACTCAGAATAATTATCCCTTAGGAGATAAATAGATAATTTCATAACCACCCTCCAAAAATAAACGCATTTAATTGGCTAGCTGGCGTCATCTGTGATTCATCTTGCTGTGCTGTGTAACTATATCATATTATTGGACTTAATTAAAGACAATTTGATCTAAATCAGCTTTAAAATCACTTAAGCCTCCTCTGTCGGCATAATGTGCTTTTCTCCCTTCGGGAGCATTAGCCGTTTGACTTCCAGCGAAAGAATGAAATCCCGAGAGCTCGCGCTTCTTCGTTTCACCCCCTTCAGTCCAAGGTATCTCAATCGAAGGCTGGAGGGCTTTCGTAAGGAGCGTGAGAGGATGATAAGGCTGCCTGAGAGAGGAGAGATAGAGGCCGTTATGAGGAAATTAGACAATGGATTTGAGCTTGAAGACAGGGAAATATGGATTTGCAAGGAGTTTCTGGGGAGGTGAAATGCATGGACGCGATAGAAAAAGATATCGAAGAGTGGAGGGAGTTTGTACTGGAAGAAATGTTAAAGGCCGTCAAAAAGGAACTGAACGTGGATATCGACATTTTGATTGACGGGATGAAAGACAGGGTCCTTCTTACTGTCTGAAAGCAATTGAAGCAGGAGGAGGCCAGGCTTCCCTAAGATTCAGCTTAGAAGATATTATTGAAAAAGAGAGATGCAACGAATATTATTAAAAGACGAAGTAAATATAGATAGGATGAAAAACAAGGCGGAAGAGTTCGTTTTCAAAATCTGTAGAGAGACATTTCTCTCTCTTTGGAGCTATGCGAATCCGCTTGGAAAGGATAATAAAGAGCTCTGTGACATTCTTGTCGTATGCGAGCCGGATATCATCATTTTCAACGTCAAAGAAATAAAAGTCTCTGATAGTGGAGATGTCACTACAGATTGGAAACGCTGGAATCGGCGAGCTGTAGAGGAATCGGCCAAACAGACTTACGGGGCGGAAAGATGGCTGAAATCTGCGCCACATGTTATTAGAAGCGATGGAAATCCAGGACTAAACCTTCCGGCTTGGAAAGAACAGGTAATCCATCGAGTCGTGGTAGCTTTAGGAGGGAAAAACAAAGTCCCAATATTCTTTGGAGATTTTGGAAAAGGATTTGTACATGTTCTCGATGATACATCATTTGGCATAATTCTTCAGGAGCTTGATACCATATCAGATTTCATTGACTACTTATCGGAAAAAGAGCAATATTATATGGCTGGGAAGGAAACTCCTCTCCTAGCTGGCGAGGAAAACCTATTGGCGCTTTATCTTCATTCAGGGAAAAAACTTCCAAGTAATTACAATATCGTCCATGTCGAGGGTGAGTTATGGGATTCCTTCACGAAAAAATCGGAATATCTGAGGAAAAAGAATGAAGACAAGATTAGTTATTTATGGGATGATATTATTGAAGAAATCGCAAAAGATGTGTTGGAGGGCAATCTCGAATTCAGCAGGTCGCCTGACAATGGAGAGATGATTCTCCGTACCATGGCCCGAGAATACAGGTTTAGCCGCAGAATTCTAGGGAAGTCATTTGCCGAGTTCATTCTTCTGTCTTCGGAAAACAAACTAAGATCGAGGATGCTACGTTCTCCCTCAGGAGTAATGTATGTATTGCTCGCACTTCCTCATAATATTGATAGGGAATATAGGCGCGCCGAGCTTGGGTCGCGCTGTTTCATAACCAGAGGTCTGAATTTGGACTGTAAAACGGTAATTGGTATTGCCACGGAAAAAAGCGAACCAGGGGTCGGACATTCATTCGACCTCTACTATCTCTACTTACCAAATTGGACAGAAGAACATCAGAAACAAATGGAATCGCTTCAAAAAGAAACCGGTTTCTTTGTTAATCCAGTTAGAGCAGAAGCTCACGAAGATGAATATCCGCAAGAATGAATGTTTATTGCTATCCTATTTCTGTTATTTAAAGCCGGTGGATCTCCAGACTGGTTGATTCCAGCCAAAATCACCAGGCGGGATCACCTTGACTCCTTCGAGGTCTCCACTCTACGGAGTTCTCAGAACCTGGTTTTTCAGGGCAAAGAGGAAAAATTGTGATTTGGACCTTGCGAGTGGTCATATGAACAGTTTCATTGCCGGAGAACGTGGCTTGGAATCGAAGTGAGAGAGATTTTTTCCGATATTGAGGCAACCAGAAGGGGAAGGCACTTCGGCCTCCCTCACCTCCCGACAATTAAAAGGACGGCTATGCCAGAATCGAGTCTCAACTAGACAGATGCACCTTATAGCGTATTTTTCTCACAAACTAAATAAGTTGATGTGAATATTTCTGTTTGATAAAGTTGATATATGTCAATGAAGGGAGGAGCAATTATAGTTGGGTCATTACTGTGGGACACAACACCGGAACGAAAAAGATGGCGCGAAGATGATTTGTGTTTTGAGGAAAGCTTCCAAGTGTATCTTCCTATTCGATATGGACGGCGTTATGCAACAAGAAAAAATACATATACGATGGTATTTTCCAATATGTGTTCTTCCGGAAGGTATGGATTAGGATCTGGTTGGATCTTGCCAATAAGGACAGAGATAAACTCATTCGAAGATCTGAAGGAAGAGGCTCAAAACATGGGGAAAGTAGAAGGTATTGGCAGCGGTCTTTCTAAGAATTGGGGATCGGTTGCTCTTCTCTTGAATCCAAACAAAGAAATTGATGATGTAATCAGGATTGAGTGGAAAAAGCTGATGACAAGAGGATTAATCGACCACCCCCTATTTACTGAAAAGCTGAAGTCGGAAAAGGCCCCCATCGACTCCAACGAGTTTCTGACTATAAAATGGCCTAAGGAATTAAGCCGGAAAAATAAAATCGATAAGTTGGACTTCCTTATCGCCACTGCTATTGTGCCTACATTAGTTAAAGGCAGATACCCTACTCCTCATCAAATAGTTGATGCGATGCAAAATGCAAGATGCTATAAATACTATAAAAGAAACAGGGAACATGAAATAACTAATTTTCAAGACGAAAGAATATCTAAACTAATTAATAGAACAGATTTTATGAGGAAAGATTGAACAGAAGAAAGTTTCATCAGATTTCAAGTATCTATGAAATGGATTTTGTAAACCAAGAAATAAAACTTGCTGAAGGGCAAATAGAATTCGAACCCAAAACATTAAAAATTAAAGGTGACGCTAAAATTTTTATGAGATTCATCCCAAAACTGGATCTTATCATAGAAGCAAACGCATATGAATTTTTTGGAACCCTTCTCGCAGAAAAGGAGATAGAAGTTAATTTTCCATCTATTCAACTATCAACTAAATTTCTTATCAAAAGAACATCTATTAGAAAGAGTTATGAAATTATCGCAATCCCTCAAAAGGAACCCTTATTTATTGGTTCACATAGCGAAACTAAAAAGGTTATTTTTCATGTTTTGAACTTTCCAGAATTTCATGGAACTAGTGATGTAACTGTAGTTGAAAAAAACAGAATTGGAAGAAGAGGGCAGGTAATTTTAGAAGCTGACGGATGGAAAATAACAATAACAGCAGTTCGAAATCTGAAGTCTCTTTATAAATCGCTGAAAAGCGATGGTGGCTATATTATTACCCATGTGGGACATATCGAACGAGTGGATAATAGTAAGTTCATTAGTGACAAAAGTTCTAAAATAATTGATGCATTGCACTATTTTCTTTCTTTTAGTGCAGGATTCTTTACAGGTCCAATCTTAACGCTCAGTCTCAATGAGAAAGATGAGCGACTTTATGAAGAGTGGTATTGTGGTTTAAAAAGTCCTTATACGTCAGTTTTATCTTGGTTTGATATTTCACATGGACAGCTACTGGAAGCAGTATTTCCTGGATTTCTAAAAAAGTGGAAAAACAAAATTTGGAATGAGCCAATTGAAGTGGCGATTTATTGGTATCTCAGAAGTAATACCATGGAAGGAGGAACTGATGGAGCTATTATTTTAGCTCAATCTGCTCTTGAGCTTTTGGCATATACTTATATTGTTGAGGATAAAAAAATTTATAGCTATAAAGATTTTAAAATTAAAAGTGCAGCTGAAAAAATCAAGTTATTATTATCTTCTTTAAATATTCCTTTAAATATACCTTTAGATCTTAATAGCTTGCTAAACCTTGGGAAAAAATTTAATTGGGATGGCCCCCAGGCTTTTTCAGAGGCCAGAAATTTCCTTGTGCATCCAGGACAAAAGCGTAAGCGACTTGCCAAGATCAAATCGCCCTTACCTCTGGCTGAGGTATGGAAACTAGGTCTTTGGTATATTGAATTAATATTGCTGAATTTCTTCGGACATACTGGAGTTTATGCAGAAAGGATTAAGAATAGTCAAATAGTTGGCGATGTTAGTCCAGTTCCTTGGGCAAGTGAATAATTCGATGAGAGGGGTAGAAGCCGATTTATCTTTTTTAATTCATTTGAGTTGTAAAAACATTTATGATATATGTCTTTGTCTGGGGGTAAAAATTATAATAGTTGCGTACTCTCGACAAACCTCGTATCTAGTTTGCTATAAGTCAATTTTTATAAATGATAAAGTTGATTCAGATGATATACTATTAAAAATCACCAATTTAGGAGAAATGAGAGATTAGTTTAAAAGATATTAAATTAAAAAAATCTTATGATTCAGACTTTGATGATATCGTAAACGATTTTTATATTCCTGCACTTGAAAATTCTTGCGAGTATCAAAGACTTGCAGGATTTTTTTCTTCTTCTAGTATTGCCATAGCAGCCAGAGGTATATACGGGCTTCTCAAGAATAATGGCAGTATGAAACTGATTATATGTCCGAAACTAAGCAAAAAAGATCTTGATATAATTAAAAAAGCTGAAACAATACCAGAACATTTTATTGCAGACATCTTATGTCATGAATTGGAAGAATTCGAGAATAAATGTATAGAAAATCATGTTCAAGTACTAGGTTGGATGGTAGCAAACAATAAAATAAAGATAAAAATTGCACTCGTTTATGATAGTGACGGCAACATTATGGATTTTAAACAGTGTGAAAAAGATGGGATTTTTCACCAAAAAGTTGGGATTTTGAAGGATGAACAAGGGAATACAATTTCATTTAGCGGTTCCATTAACGAATCAGCTAGAGGATGGCTGGGAAATATTGAAGAATTCAAGGTTTTTAGAGAATGGGTAGAAATTGAAAAAGAATATTATGAAAGCGACAAAAATAAGTTTATTAGATTTTGGCATAATCATTCTAGACGTGTAAAGACATTTGATGTTCCAAAATCTTTAAAAGAAAAGTTTATTGAAATTGCCCCATCGGAGCCTTTTCAGTATGACTTGAATCAGTGGTATAAAAAAAAGAAAGAAAAGATCACGTTATTTGAACACCAAAACAAGGCTTTGTTGAATTGGGTAGAAAATAATTATAACGGCATTTTTGAAATGGCTACAGGCACAGGAAAGACATTTGCTGCTCTCGGATGCTTAAATGATGCGTTTAAAAATAAAAATGCTGTTGTATCTGTAATTTCCTGCCCATATCAGCATTTAGTTAAACAATGGAAGAAAGAGATAATTAAATTTGGGATTGATTCAGATCAAATAATAATTGCAGATAGTTCAAATCCGAAATGGAAGAAGGAATTAGCGGACGCGTTTGTAGATTTATATTTAGAGTACAAATCAAAAATTACTGTTTTAACTACTCATGCAACCTTTTCCTCGAACGATTTTATAAAAATTATTAATAAGGAAAAGAACAACAAGAAAATTCTTCTAATTGCTGATGAAGTTCATGGAATAGGAGCAGAAAAAACTCGACTTGGACTGATTGATGGTTATGATTATAGATTAGGTTTGAGTGCGACTCCAAAAAGGTGGTTCGATGATACCGGGACTAGTAGGTTGTATGAATATTTTAAAGGCATTGTTTATGAATTTGGACTTGAAGATGCAATTTATAAAATAAATCCAGCCACAGGAAAGACATATCTAACGCCTTACCGCTATATACCCAAATTTGTGACCTTAACTGCCACCGAACTGAGTGAATATATTGATATTAGCAAAGTTATTGCGTTTAAATTCAACAGTATGAAGAGCAAGGAGGAAAAAGATGCGATTTTGGAGAATCTTATCTTCAAGCGTGCAAATCTGATCAAAAATGCTTATAACAAATATACGGAATTAGAAGAAATTCTTTCTGAAATAGGGGATGATCCAAAATGGCTGATAATATACTGTACTCCACAACAAATAGATAGCATTACTTCTTCGCTCAATAGTAAAGGCCTTACTATTCACAGATTTACCATGGAGCAAGGAACAAATCCAAATCCAAAGTATGGTGGTTTATCTGAGCGAGAGCATATACTTGAGGAATTTGCAGCAGGGAAGTATCAAATATTGGTCGCGATGAAGTGTTTGGATGAAGGTGTGGATATTCCCCCGGCAAGAACTGCCATATTAATGGGGAGTAGTGGTAATCCAAGAGAATACATCCAAAGGATAGGAAGGATATTGAGAAGGTTTGAGGGAAAGACAGAAGCTGTTCTTTATGATCTAATGGTTATTCCATCGTTTCAAGATCTTCCCCCTCAAATAAGAGAAATTGAGTACAAAATATTCGAAAAAGAAATAAAAAGATATAAAGAAATTTCTAAGATTGCGATAAATAGTGCTGAAGCACTAAGCTTTCTGTCGAAAATTATAGATACATAATGGAGTAAGATTGAATGAGTAAAACTAAAATCAATCCAGAAATTATTAAATGGGTAAAGGAAAAAGCGAAAAGTGATGAGAAAATTTCAGATTTTCTTTTAGATTTGATTTACGAAGAAGCTGAGCATGCGGGTCATTGGTGGTGGAAAGAGACTTATAAGAAAAAATTGGAAGAATATTCTAAAGAATGGAAAGAGGAAAATGAGAATTGATAAGCTTTTATTAAAAAATTATCGTCAATTTAAAGACTTAGATATTTCTTTTTTAAAAAAAGGGGAAAATGACCTTCATGTCATTATTGGAAAGAATGGAACTGGAAAAACAAATATCCTGAATTCAATAAATTGGTGTCTTTACGGAGATGAACCTCATCTATCTAAAGAGTCGCAACAACTACCAATTCTTAATCTAAATCAAATCTCCAAAATTGAAGAAGATGAAGATAAAGAAGTATACGCAAAACTTCACTTAAAAACTGAGAATGGCAGTTGTATCACTGTAGCAAGAAAAGCAGTTTACAGGATCTATGAAGGCGAGAAGATACCGGTACTTCAAAAAACTGAGTTTGAAGTTTGTGTGCCTGATGCTAAAGGAAATGTAGATATAAAAAAAGGAGAAGATGCAGAGTCATTCATAGAAAGATTAGTTCCGAAATCAATTAGAGAATTCTTTTTCTTTGACGGTGAAAGATTAGACACTTACTTTAAAGAGGCGACTGTCCAGAATATAAAGCATGCTATTTTCTTAATCTCACAAATAGATCTTCTCGAGAATAAAATCGAGAAAAGACTTAAAGACTTCTTAAGTGATCTTCGAAAAGAAGCTGGTAAAACCAATCCTAATCTTGAAAGTATAAGAAACAAACTGGAGGAAGAAGAGGAAAATTTAAGAACTCACAACAAAAACGAAGATGAATATCAAGAACAGAAAACCATAGCAAAAAAAGAGATTAGAGAAATCGACGAGAAACTAAGAGGTGTACCGGATGTAGATGCATTAGAAGTAGAAAAGTTAGGCTATAAATCAGATAAAAAAAGTGCAAAGAACATAAAGCAGGAGTACATGGCGAAAAGAACGGAGGCATTATTTAAGTATGGAAATTATATAATGCTTTGGCCTGCGTTAAAGAATACCATAGATACGATAAATGAAAAGCGAGAGAAAAAAGAATTGCCTCCTCCCATTGATATTCGATTGTTGTCTGGTTCTTTGAAGGAAAAGGTATGTGAATTGTGTGGACATGATGTTGATTCAAAATCTGAAGCTCAAATAAAAAAGCTAATTGAAGAAATAAAACTCTCACCCGAGGATAGCAAATTTTTATTGGATGTAGAACCACTGTTACACAGAATAAAATTGGCCCTATCTGAATATGAAAGCGACATGAAAGATTTATCCCATCATATTATTAAATATGAAAAAGAGCTTGAGGAGATCGAGAAAAAAATTGGGAAAATTGATAAAAAGTTAAGCGGTTATAAGCTAGAAAAAGTAAGATCGTGGCATGAAAACCGAAAGATTCAAGAAGGGCAAAGAGATAAATACTTGCAGCTCATCGCAGAAGAAAAAGTTAGAAAAATGGGCTGTGAAGAAGAAATAAAAAAACTAAAGCAAGAATGGGAAATTGGCCTTAAAAAGGAAGAAAAAGCGAGTAAACTGAGAAACGATACTGGGTTCTGCTCGAAAGCACACGAAATTATTAAAGAAGCAAAAGAAATAATAATAAATGAAGCTAGGGAAAAAATCGAGGAAGAAACGCAAAAGTTGTTTTTTGACCTGGTCTGGAAAAGCAAAACCTTCAAGGAAATTAATATTCTTGAAACCTATGATTTGGAACTTATTCATGCAATGGGCTATGAATGTCTTGGTTCAATAAGTGCAGCTGAACGAGCGCTCTTAGCATTGTCCTTTACACTTGCTTTACATGATGTCTCAGGTTTTGATTCTCCCCTTATGATTGATACTCCAGTTGCTAGGGTTACTGATGAAAATAGAGAAAATCTTGGTAAGATTTTTGCTAAAGTAGGCGAAACAAAGCAAATAATATTGCTTTTTACACCCAATGAATATTCAAAAGAAATAAGCAAAATATTAGATATGAAAAGTAGCAGTAGACGGTCGTGCGAGTTATCAGCAGGTGAAATAGAATCTTCAATAAAGGAGTTATAAAATGGCTCAAATTCAAGATAGGATTTATATGGATAAAAAGGATAAAGAACTTTATGATAAATTAGATGACGAAAGTATGTTGAAGCATAAAGGGGGAAATCGGACAAGAAAGGAACAATTCTTGTTTGCAATGGCGGTTGGTTTTGAAAAGGGTGTAAGACGTGAATTGGAAAAGAGAAAAGAATTGTTCAATTTGAAAGACTTGAAATTAGAGGACGAGGCCCTAATTAATGCCATAGCGATAAACGAAACGAAATCAATATCAATAATTTCACAAAAAAATGAGGTTTATAAAATCGCCGAAGAATATGCCCACGGTGGAATAAAATTATTGGTTGATGAAATTCAATCTTGTGAATTTGGTTCGTTCGAAAAGCTATATGAAAAAAAATTGAAAGAAATTATTATCAAACTACACATTTAAGACTTCAAAAAACTATTACAATTGGCGATTTCCTGGAAGAATGTTTTACTTATTTGACAAACCCCACATTGTGGGGTATTAAAGAGATATGCATACGATAAAAAGAAAGTTCTATAGTATATATTTCCCAAATGGAAATCTCGAGACACGGAAAAAAAGAGACATCACTATATCCTTCAGATCTGAAGATCCACTTTATGAGAAGTGCAAAGAACTCGGATCGTCTAATATAAAAGAGACAATTGAAATAAGATCGTTGAAAGAACTAAAGATTAAAGCTAAAGAAGAGCAAAGGTCCCTAGGAAACTTAATAAAAACGAGATTAAGAAAATATTTTGAGAATAAAGATGGATAAAAACATACTTCTTGTCGAACCTGCATATAAGAGTAAGTATCCCCCTCTTGGTCTTATGAAAATTTCCACATATCATAGAAATATTAAAAATGATAATGTGAAATTTGTTAGAGGCTGTAATCCTGGCGTCCGAGATGAATATTGGGATAGAGTCTATATCACAACCCTTTTTACCTACACCTGGAATGAAACTGTAAAGACAATTAACTATTATAGAGAAACTCTCTTTTCGTTTGCTAGGAGAATTTTTATTGGAGGCATTCTAGCAAGCCTAATGCCTCAGGAGTTATACAATGCAACTGGCATTCAACCAGTCGAAGGATTACTTAATGATTCAAGAAAAATTGATCAAGATGTCGATGTAATTATTGATGACTTGCCTCCAGATTATGAAATTTTAAAACAAACAAATTTCGAATATTCCCATACTGATGCCTATCTTGGCTATGCAACAAGAGGATGCAAAAGAAAATGTGAATTTTGTGCCGTTAATTGCTTCGAACCTGACTATATTTCCTATATCGATATAAAAAAAATGATTAACGAAGTAAATGAGCACCATGGGAATAAACAAAATTTATTATTAATGGATAACAATGTTCTTTTTTCAGAAAAATTCGATGAGATTATTGATGATATAAAAGCGTCTGGATTTTATAGAGGATCTACCTATGGAAAAACTAACAGGAAGCGTTTTGTGGACTTTAATCAAGGATTAGATGCAAGATTACTTGATGAACATAAAATGAAAAGATTAGCCGAAATTCCTTTAGAGCCAATGAGGCTTGCTTTTGATGATATAAAATACAAGAATTCATATATAAAAGCTGTACGGCTTGCCCATAAATATGGACAAAAAAATATGTCAAACTATATTTTGTACAACTATAAAGATACTCCAGAAGACTTTTATGAAAGATTAAAAATAAATATTGAATTGAATGAAGAATTCAAAGATGACACAAAGCCGGGGAGCAGGACTCAAACGGTTATCTATTCTTTCCCAATGAGATATATCCCTTTAAAAGCAAAAACACGAAATGTCGATACAGGAAATCCATATTGGAATAAACGTTATTTAAGGGGAGTTCAAGTAATTCTAAGCGTAATAAAAGGACCTGTGATGACAGGGAGGCAATTTTTTGAACAAGCATTTGGTAGAAATCCTGAAGAATATAAAGCAATTTTATCAATGCCAGATGAATTCATTAGAAACAGGGTTAAACCGAACTGGCAAAAAATAAAAAAGCATGAAAAGAGATTAATGCCTTATGTGAAAGAATGGATGGGTACATATTTTAAATTATCAAAACAAGAAAATGTAGAGTTAGAGAAAATATTATCTGAAAATGATTACGAAGCAATTAAAAGAGGTTATAAAACAAGCAACAGTAAGAAAATAATGTCCCTACTAAAGCTTCACCTCGAAGCAAAAGAAATCGTTGCGAGTTACAAAAGTGGAAAATAAAAAACCAAGAATTGGAAAGTACATTTTAGATTCTCTCTCAATCGGTATGTACAATCACCCATTAATGTTGATAAGAGAATATATTCAGAACAGCACAGATGCTATAGATGAATTGAACAGGAAAGAAGCGGCAAAGAAAAACAGGGCCAAAATCAATATTTATTTAGACGGAAAAGAAAAAAAATTATTGGTCCAGGATAATGGAATAGGAATTCCAGCAGAAAAAGCAAGAGAGATACTACAGGATATTGGAAAAAGTAACAAAAAATTCTCTGAAAATAGGGGATTTCGTGGAATAGGCCGCCTAGGAGGATTAGGTTATTGTAAATTTCTGACATTTACAACTAAGGCAAAAGGCGAAAAATGCGTCTCTACAAGTACATGGAATTGCGATCAACTCCGAGATATTATAAAGACTGATAATAATATTGAAACGGCAGAGATCATAACAAAAATAACAAAATTCACACAAAGTAGATATGAACGAGATCCTGATGATCACTTCTTTATTGTAGAAATGACAAATCTTCAGAGTTCGAGAGACATTCTTTTAAATGTGCCAATTGTAAAATCTTATGTAGCAGAAGTTGCACCTGTTCCTTTTAACTCAAGAATTTTTTCGTATTCAAATCAAATTGAGGCTTCTCTTGCAGAAAACATTCTAAAGTATAATACCTATGACATATTCATAAATAATGAGAAAATTTATAAGCCTTACCAAGATACAATAAACATGAGGGGAGATAAAAAAGAAAGAATAAAAGGAATTGACTTTTTTAAATTAGAAAATCTATTTTCAAAACTTGGTTTTGGCTGGATAGCAAGGACAGATCTTTCTGGAAGCATCAACAGTAATTGTCTAATGGATGGAATCAGAGTCAGATGTGGCAATATGCTTATAGGGAATAATTATTCATTGGATGAATTTTTTAGAGAAAAAAGATTTAATAGGTATCTTCTTGGCGAGCTTCATGTAATTCATAATAATCTAATTCCAAATTCAAGGAGAGACGATTTTGAAGACAATGAGGTAAGAGAAGATTTTTATGATAGTTTTATTAAAACCATTGGTCTGCCTTTCTCAAAAAAAATAAGAGAAGTATCCATAGAAAGATCAAAAAATAGACAGTTAACAATAGAAGAGAATTTATATGAAAACTCATTATATATGATAAAAAATGGCTATTTTTCTGAAAGCTATAAAGTGCAGCTTATCGATGAAATAGGAAAATTGAAGAAAAACAATAATAACAACGATAAAGAAAAGGATTTTGATGTTCTACTTCACAAATTAAGAAAGACAAAAAATTTCTTTGAGGTTCAAAATAATAACCTGTCAAATAAAATAAAAATACTGTTAAAGTCTTTATATACAACATTATCCAAAGAAGGTCTGGATGTTGAAAAAAAAGAAAGAATTATGAGAACGATTGTAGAGATTTCACAGAAGAGTTTGCTTTGAGTGCTGAAAGAAATTTCCATTTAAGAATGTATCAGTTATAGCTGCATAGCTCGTTTTTTTTAAATAATTTTATTCTATTAAATTAGCTTCCTCCTTTACATCTCCAAATTCACCCCACAATTCATCTATAAGGGCTATTGACCTATACTTTCCTAAGATGAAATAATAAAATTTCATAAGTGACTTTGGTCACAGAAAAAAAGGAATTTAAGATGATTTGGGGGATAAAAGCTCCACCAGAGAGGTCAGAAGCCCAGTAGGGGATTTATAATGGGGATAGAAAAATCCACCAAAGCTTTCGATCTAAAAAAATGCTTAGGCTGTATGGAGCAGACGTATGCCAAGAAATTCGACCGAAACTTCCTGTTCAACGACATGGAAGCCATCTTCAATGGATTAAAAGGAACAGCTAAGCCAATAACCTACAGGATGATTAAGCGACTCACAAGCCGAAAATTCTGGATATTTGAGGATTATTGGCTTGTTCCAAGCTCTTGGAAGTTATGGAACGACATGAAAAAAACAAAAGGATTGTTCCAGGAACTTCCTGAAAATGAACAACACGCAATAGAAGTTCTGTACAGCATTTTCAAAAACATCGAGGTTGCTTCCATTATCCTTCGCTTTGTCGATCCTCAGAATTTTGGGATCATCAGCCCACCGGTCAGGTATGCTCTAAGACAAGCGGCTAAAGAAACATATGTAAAAGAATATTTGGATTATCTTACGACTCTTAGAAGCTATTCTAGGGAATATGGCTTCGAGAGGGTTGCTGATGCGGACATGGCTTTGTGGGCCCTGATGGAAAATTGTGTTATTCCCGGGAATTCTTCCTGTGACAATTTTAAAAAATTTCAAGAAAAGATAGTAGGAGTTGAAGAAGAACGCATCAAAAAAAGCTTGCTATTTAAGGAACTCGAAGATGAAATTCTCTCAGTCGCTGAGGAGGATATCGAAAAGAAAGTCAAGCCTCTCAATGAAGAAAGGGACAGAATCAGGAAAGAGCTAGATGGTTTACAGTATAAACTGAAAATATATCCGGTGGGTTTGATAAAGTTAAAAAAATCACCGTTGCCAGCAGAGGAAAAATTTATACACGATAGGAGAGAACAGTTTATAGATTCTGGGCAGGAATTATTTGTGAGGAATCTTGTAAACAATCCGTATGTCCATAAGGTTATATGGAGCGAGAATACTACGGCGAAACCGCCGACGAGGATCTCGCATGTAAAGGAGTCGGGGGAAGTGACAATTTTGTATGTTACGAAAGATAATTATGCAGCAAAGATAAAAGTTTTACCGATTGAGTGCCCGGATGGAACGCATGCCAAATATTTTGCCGGTTTTGTATCAGATTATATGAGCATCCCGATCCTGGGAGGAAAATAATGGAAAAGAAAAGGAATGAACCTCCAGCATAGAATTGGGAAGAAGGAGTTGTAGATACAAAAGAAGAGCGTATCAAGGTTGGATATGGTGGTTTTGAGCATGAAAAATCCAGGTAGAGTTGAAAAAATATGGTGAAAAAACTAATCAAGATATTCGACGAAAACTAAGGATCAGACTAATGTATATCGCTGAATTAAGAGGAAAATTCACAGAGAAAGACAAAAACAAAGAGGATATACTCACATCCAATGTCTTTTCTTTCTTCAAGTACTCAGATCGACAGGTTTATTTAAAGCCGTTTCTAGAAGAATTGGACTTTGATATTCAGATATCTGAGAAGAATGCAGATGACGCTGAGTTTGAATTCTGGCCCGTTTACGACGATAGAACCGAGCCGGATGTCGTGATTGATGTAGGCAATTATTACATTCTTTTTGAATCCAAATACAAATCAGATTTTGGCAAAGAAACCGACCTCCACAAAGATCAATTATCCAGGGAGTTAGAAGGTGGAAAAAGAGAGGCCTATAACAGAAATAAGAAGTTCAAGTTTGTTGCAATCACAGCTGACTATAGTGAGCCAAAAGAGAAATTCAATGAATTAAAAAATAAATGCGAATTCAGATGGATAAACTGGCATTTTGTGACAATGTTCCTTGAGAGAAAAATGGAGGAGCAGAATCGAAGTAAGCTCATCGCTGAAGATTTATATTGTCTTCTAAAGAAAAAGGGATTGCGGAAATTTAATGGTTTTTCAAGTCTGAGAGTGATATTTGAGATTGAAAAAATCAGTAATGTATTTTTTGATTATAGGTCAGCAAAATACCGCGGAAAATTTATTGGATTTCACAAGGCCTTCGAAATTTGGAAGGATAACGTTAAATTAAATGTCGAAAAAATATTTTGGAGGAATGAGGATGGACAAAAAACAATTGACTGAGCAAACAGAGGCTGCATTCGATTATGTTGAAAAACTATATTTCGAATGTGCTTATCTTATTAAAGAAATTGAAGGTCTGCTTAAAGCAAAAGATGAAAAGTTCATCATGGGACAACAACGTGGATATCAGATATCGGCTTCTAGCTCTCTCGGTTTAAACAATCCAGATCAATGGATTTATAAGAAATTGGGTGCTTATTTTGTCCCTGAAAATATGATTAAGGTAATCGGAGGAAGAACAGAGACATCATTCAGCAAAGATCTTAAAGTGATTTACATACTAATGGTATTGTCAGGAGATGAGTTAAGAACACCGAAGGCGACATTTGCAGTTTTGAGCGATTTTAAAAAATTCACACCAAGATTTCCGAAACTTGAGTATGTCGTTATCCCATACATAGATAGAATATGGAATTTCATTAAAGAACAAGAAGGGACAAAGAAAAAATTATATAAAGATTCATTTTTTGAATTTAAAGTGAATTTTGTTACAAAAGATCTCTTCGATATAAACAGTGTACAGGATATCGAAAAAAAACTTATTAATCCTGGTTTGAAAAAATTCAGGCATGAATAAAGAATTCGCAGAAAAAATCATCGATTATGTTGTAACAGCTACAAAGCCGAGGTGGATAACCTGGACCAGCGTCGATTATTCGAATTTAGATGAAGTCTTTATCCCCCGAGGATATGAACAAGGAGGATTTGCAGCAACTGTATTCTATGATTTATTAGAAGAGAAAAAGATTTCTCCAATAAAGGAATTGGGATCGATATTAGAAAATTTCTCTGGGGAAAATAAATATATCAGGCAAGTGGCTGGTTCTTTAGGAGGAACTTTTTATCGGGATCTTAACCGGGGGGTATTCTCCGAGCGCGGAAAGGCATTTTATGAATGTGTCGAAGCATTCCTGAATAATCCGCGGGGAAAGGCAGGATTCATGTTCTGGATGAAACTATGGCAGATGCTTATCTGCACGAGGAATTTAAAACTGAACCATCAGTCCAGTTTCAAACGTTATTTAAAGAATAAATATTGCCGATATAAAAACTTGATCGATATCGAAGATACGGATTTCTTCAATATATTATCGGATGATTGGCAGCAATTTATGGAGAAGGCTTATCCCTGGGATGAACTTTATGGAATCGGTGACAATGTTTTCGATTTCTTGATTCGGGATGTGAAAGAATTCAAGTTTGCCAAAGATTCCTTTAAGCTAGATTCGGCAAATATTCGTTTTTTTGAAGTAACAGGAATATCTAAGTTAGTCGACATCAGTAATAAATACAAGATAGTGCAATTTCTTAAAAGGCTTAAACTTGAGCACAACTACCAGGTTCGTGAAATAAACACAGGTATATACACATACTGCTCAGACACAGAGAGAGCGTTTTCTGGATTTTGCAGAAATAGAGAGAAATGTAAAGAATGCCAAGTCAATCGATGGTGTGAGAGAAATCTATAGAAATAAATAAATAACTGATGACAATTAACGGAAACAAAAAGAGTGCTTCAAATTATTGGGGATAATATTGATGGATCAGGACGATAAAGGAAAACATAAATTTCGGTGTAATAATTGTTTCAAGATTATCCCAAGTGAAGTCATAGCGGATGATCGGAAAGGCATAGTGGAATGCTCCTCCTGTGGATGGTGGAACGGACATGACTTTACAGAAGGAGATGAGAACAAATGCGGGGGGCTGGGGCAACCATTATTCAAGCAGGTCTATAGTATTGTCGATTTATCCACTCGTGACTCACATGGCAGGAAAAAGCTCGTCTGCAGATTTGGTTGGAATGGAGAAGAGGTTTCTGTTGTTATGGAAGACAAAGATAGGCTGGGAACGAAAATCACGAAGGAGGGGATTGAGCCGAGAAAACATCTTCATATAGAGAGACTGTTTCCAAAGGATGGATTGAAGTTCCTTCACGAACTCAAATTCAGATTTAATGATAAAAAGCTGAAAGCGACCGATATCTACAGCAATCCCAATGTTATTGACTACCGACCGGCGAGGAGGTGGAAGTGTGTCGATTGCGGAATGATGGTTTATTCATGTGACAGACCCCTTTGGAAACATTTCAAAAAGGAAAAAGGCAAATGCATTCATTCCTTTTGGTTACAAGTGACGATGGAAGGAGGACGGCTGGAAACCATGGAGGATGTTACACTTGATACGGTTCATTCGGGAAAGGATTGATCAAACTCGGAGGATGTATGGTCTGGGAAAACAGCCCCCAATGGTTCTGCAAAAGCTGCAGCAATGAGTTTTGATAAGAAAGAAGTAAAGGCAATCCTATGGTGGGTTAAGTGGATAATATTTTGGGCTTTTGTGCTCTTGATTTTTGGGATTTCGTTTATGTGATTAAAAAGAATCGCTTTTTAAGGAGGGTAAATATGAAGAAAGTCACTTTATTACTTCCTGATAAAATTATTCGTGTCCTGGGAACCTCAAGTATGAGTCGAACCTCAGAAGTTGATCTCACGCCAGAAAACATGATAAATGTCTTGGTTGTAGACGACTATCATGACAGTTTCAAATTTAAGAGAGAACAGGTTAAAGTTTTTTCTATTGAATCAGTTGATGATGAGGATTAGAGATGGGGAATTGAATTTCCGGGGACACAGTACTAAATAAAAGAAATACTAGATACGTTGTTCAGCTTATCGATGCGGTTTCATCACATTGGAGTGATAAACAAGCCTTAGCAGTGACCGGTGCCCTAAGGGGATGGAAACAGGAAAAAATTGCTGAGACATGGTGGAAGAAAAAAGTTTCACAGCAGGCAGTAGCTCAACATTTGGCTCGTGCTGGATGGTAGATATTTCTATTTACATCTATGAACGTAAGTTCTCAATAACTGGGGGTAGATTATAATTGAGACTAATCACTGGATTCCTGCTACCTGCCTCTGTAAAAAAAACGGGACATGATACATATTTCCGAAAAAAATGGGGGATAACATCATGGCTGAGATTCCTGATCAAAACCAGCGTCTTAGATTAATGGGAAAGATTGTGAAGAGCAAAATAGTACTGGCAATTAAATTACAAACGATATATCCTGTCAGAAGTGCGGCGCCGCACTTCTGACATAAAAGACTGGTGGTATATTATGCAATCTGTTCATAATAAAATACTTGCACGAATAAGAGGGAAAGGAAGGGGCTGTGCATTTTCAAGCAAGGATTTTCTTGATCTCGGTAACCGGAATTCTGTAGACAAGACTCTTTCTAGGTTGTGCGCTCAGAGAATAATCCGTCGGGTGGCGAGTGGCATATACGATTTTCCGCGTAAAGATGAGGAATTGGGCGGCAAACTGAGCCCTGACATACATGAAGTAGCCCAGGCAATAGCTAGGAAGAACGGTGTGCGCATTCAGCCATCGGGTGCCCAGGCAGCAAACCTGCTTGGACTTTCGACACAAGTACCAGCGCAAGTTGTATACCTCACGAACGGAAAATCTCGAACAGTCGATATCGCCAACCGCACACTTATATTCAAGCGAGTAGAACCTCGGGAAATGCAACCTGGAAGCGATATAGGTGTTCTCGTCACCCAGACTATTCGCTATATAGGACGAGATCAGGTTGATAAGAAGGTGATCGATTATCTGCATCGACAGCTCTCTGAATCAGACCATAAAAAACTCTTGAAGGATGCTCGATATATGGAAGACTGGATTTGGGAAGCCGTCCAGCGCATTGCGTCCAGGCAAGAACAACAGGGGGAATAATCTTGGACGGTGTAGCGGTGCGAAATGCAGGTTTTCGTAGGCGGTTATTCGAAGAGACCGGTAGCCAAATGAACCTGGATCCTCTAATTGTTGAAAAGGATTTCTGGGTATGTTGGACTCTTATAAAAAAATAGGGACACATCCCATTTTCTTAGACAATTAGAAAATTGACAATTAATATTTATGCTTTTTGCTTTAAATAAAATAAATAAGGAAGGTGATCCATGTCAATAATTCGGTAACTTTTAGTGGAAAATCTGTGGGGTTTGAGGAGTTTCTTATCCAGATGATGGAAGCTTTAGATATTGATATAGATTAATATAGATAGACGTCCTAAAGTAAGACTTTGTGAAATGGAAAAATAAACAATAGAAAAAATAGGATGTGTCCCTATTTATGCGTATTCCGATGAATCTCGCCACTGATTCCGGAGCAAACTCGCCACTAATCGGAGCGAAGCGACGCTGGAGTTTCATTATATCTCCTTGTGGCTATCATGAGTCAAGTTTGATACTTGTTTCCTC
>Ga0209979_1001251_pt1 | contig 28654 bp, 20 predicted proteins | sample AnhtaG_FD_183114 | JGI IMG/M metagenome (GOLD analysis project Ga0209979, IMG submission 183114) | Deep subsurface microbial communities from Anholt, Denmark to uncover new lineages of life (NeLLi) - Anholt_01485 metaG (SPAdes) (version 2) | ecosystem: Environmental > Aquatic > Marine > Oceanic... | reverse complement strand
AGTCACTGTTGGGGCAGGCAAAGAAGGATAAAGGCAAATTGGCCGGTTCACGGTCATCCTGTTTTGCATGGCGTTTTTGTTCGGGCATATCGAGCCTCCTTGTAAAAATTGAGAAGTTGTCCGATAATACATCGGCCAAATGCTCTCAATATGCCCAATTTTGTTGTTATTCTTTACCAATATCATGAGTGAGAACCAAAATTGTGGAATCGCCGCTTTGCGGCGATGACTTCCTTAATTTTGCATTTTGATGTTTAATTTTTAATATGCTATCTTATTGCTCACAGTCGATTGTTATCTCAAACTCATACGGGGGGTATCATATCTATAAAATCATCGCTGAATTGTTCGAAAGGACCGGACCTTACTCCTTTCTGGGCGGGCCTTAGCTTTTTCCTCCGGCCCTTTCTCTCTTTATAGCTTTTTCCCTCCCTTAACGATGGAATCGTGGCCTATGACGTCAGCGACCCGTATAATCCGAGATTCCTCGACTACGTCAACAACCGTAACTTTAAGGAGGACCCCGAGGTTGAAGATGATGTAACCAATCGGAAGGTACGTGACCTCGGCACAGAAGGCGTGATATTTATTCCGGCAGATGAAAGTCCGATGGACCAGGCCCTGGTCGTTGCATGCAATGAGATCAGTGGAACAACCACCATCTATATTGTTGTTACCAGAGGGATTGGACAGTAATAGGTCCTGAGAGGACTTTGGTTCGTCCGTAAAAGGTCGATTGGATTTGCCGCCCGGCGCACGGCATCACAGCGCCGGGCGGCTTGTTTTGTGCGCTTTTGAAGATACCGCTAATAAAGGCGGGGTAGAACCCAGGGCCAAATACGGCTGTATTTGGGGAAATAAAAGGTTGCAAATTCCATCTGCTAACTTTATACTTACGGCTTCTGCTTTTTTTTGAAAGGGTCGATAAATGAAGTACGATATAGCTGATTTGTCATTGGCGTCGGAGGGCAAGAGGCGCATTCTGTGGGCTGATAATGATATGCCGGCTCTGGCGGCGATTCGCAGGCGATTTGCAAAGAGCAAGCCATTACAGGGTCTAAACGTTTCGGCTTGTTTGCACATAACCGCTGAGACAGCTAATCTGGCCAGGACGCTGAAAGCAGGGGGGGCAAATGCTGTTCTCTGCGCATCTAATCCGCTCAGCACGCAGGACGATGTGGCCGCATCGCTGGTGAAAGATTTTAAGATACCGGTCTTCGCCGTCTGTGGTGAAAATCGCAGCACTTATTACAAACACATCAACGCCGCCATTGACCATAAGCCGGTTATTACGCTTGACGACGGTGCTGATTTGGTGAACGAGTTACATACCCGCCGAAAGAAAGAGGCCCACCGGATTATTGCGAGTATGGAAGAGACCACTACCGGCGTGATTCGTCTGCGGGCGATGGCTCTGAAACGCAAATTAAAGTTTCCCGTTATTGCGGTAAATGACGCCGCAACCAAGCACCTTTTCGACAACCGCTACGGCACGGGCCAGTCAACGGTTGACGGTGTTATTCGAGCGACCGATTTTCTGATGGCCGGCAAAAAGATTGTAGCGGCGGGGTACGGCTGGTGCGGTCGAGGTTTTGCTATGCGAGCAAGAGGGATGGGGGCTATCGTTATCGTTACGGAAGTCGATGCAATCAAGGCGCTTGAGGCGGCTATGGACGGCTTCGAGGTTATGCCGATGGCAGAAGCGGCAAAGGTCGGTGAGCTGTTCGTAACGCTCACGGGCAATAAAAACGTTATACGTGCCGAGCATTTCCGTGTGATGAAAGATAGAGCGGTCGTTGCTAACAGCGGGCACTTCAACGTTGAGATAGACATACCGGCCCTGAAAAAGCTCAGTAAAAAGGTAATCCGTAACGTGCGGAACCACGTGGACGAATATATCTTGAGAAATAACAAGCGAATTTATCTTCTGGCTGAAGGGCGGTTGATTAACCTTGCAGCCGCTGAGGGTCATCCTGCAAGCGTGATGGATATGAGCTTTGCGACGCAGGCGTTAGAGGCCGAATATGTGTTAAAAAAACAGGGCAAGCTTGCTGTTGCGGTCCACGATGTCCCTATCGAGATAGAGCAGCAAGTGAGCAGACTGAAACTGAAATCGATGTCGATTGGAATAGACAAACTTACGGCCGAACAGGTTGATTATCTTGCCAGCAGCGGTGAAGGGACATAGCTCGATTCTCGATGCTCAATGTGCGATACTCGTAAGCCAAATCGAGAATCGAGTTTCAAAGGTAGGGTTATGGATAATAAACAGATAGATAAGAGGCCCAAAGTGGCCTCGAAGTCTTTTATGGCTGTTGGCCCCACGCTGCACTACAGCCATAAGAATGTTCAGGGGTGCTGGCTGCTTGCTGTTGTGGCCTTTGGTGTAAGCTGTCTTTTCTGGTCGAAGATACTGACCGGCTCATTCTGGTCGTTCAGCTTTGGCGCCGTAACTACTCCGGAATTTTGGCATTTGGGCCAGTCTGATAGAACCGTCGTGAGCATATTTGAATATCCCTGGCAGATTCTTGTTTTAGGTCTGCTTATGGGTATTTTAAGCATTGTGCCGGTGTTGATATCGCAGCTTATGAGCTTCCGGTACAGTTTGCTTTTTATACTGGCAGTATTTTTCCTGGCGAATTTGCCGGCCTTTGCGATTTGCCTTTTGATAAGTTGCGTTGCGGCGGCGTGCCGTCCGCTTCGTTTTCGTTCGCGCTTTACTGCGATAGCATTATGCACAGCACCGCAACTCCTTTATTGGGGATACTTCGGCGGTGCAAAGGGGGTAGAACCTATTACATGGGGGTTTTCTTTTACGCCGTGGATTTGCGCCTGGCTTATCGGTCTGGGCATAGCGGGATTGGTTCTCGGCATAGGTCATTTTACGCGTTATCGGCCGGGCCTTGTCTGGGCGTTTACCTCTGTTTTCCTTTTATTGGCCCTCGTGACTTTTGAAATGAGAATAGGCTTTGATGAATTAGACTATCAGCTCTATGTGGCAAAGAATAATCCGGAAGAGACAATCGAATTTCGGGAGCACGACGTAACAGAAGCGCTGGACAAAATGATTACAAATCCTTCTGTGGCGGTCAGAAGACATATTGAAAGTTTCTTTTACCCTAAGGAGGAAATACCACTTCGTGCAGCGTTGAAAGAGAAAATCCAGACTGAGTTAAGTTACGACCGTTGGCCATGGTGGTTTACGGTGCCGGGGGAGTTGAAGTATCAGGCGAAAAAACAAGGGTTCTTCGAGCAGTACGACTTATTTATAAGCCGGCGGTTCAAAAGTAGTCGGATGCCGATAGCGCTGTACTACAAAGCGCTTCTGAGCGAATACAGCCCGGATATTAATATGTTCAGACAAAAAGAAATATTGCGTTTTTACAGTGATTACCCATACGAAAGGTCGCAGGATATCTGGGACCGGCTGTACACTGAATTCGGTGACAGTCCGGAATCATTAGAAGCACGATGGCGTATTGCAAAGCATCAGGCCGGTCAGGGTGAGTTTGAACAGGCAGAGAAGCTTCTTGTGGAGGCACAGGATAAGCTGCGTGAGCGGTTGAAACTACTCGAAAAAGAACAAATGCAAGGCGACACATTTTTTAGCCCGTTTCGTCCGCCGGCCGATTCGGCAATGACAAAGCCTAAGTTGGAAGAATTGCAAAGGAGATTAAATCAGTTGCGCAATCTTATCGGAAAAGAAAATCGGACCGATAAGCCGACATCGGCCAAACGTTTAGCAAGATTTGTTATGCTAAACCCGCACGCCTCCGATTATGCCTGGCACCTCGATGAATTGCTGGCACAAATAGGCGAGAACGACCCGCTCCGTGACAACATCTTGTTGGCGCAAACGAAACTCGTTGCCGATGAGCAAATGAGAGCGGAAAAATTAGCCCAGCTACACAAAGAATTCCAGGACACCGACGGGGGAATGCAGGCGTTATACGAGCTGGCACGCTTGAAGATTGGTCTATATCAGAATGAATCAAATTTAGAGCAGAAGAAAAAGTATCTGGGTGAGACAAGAGCAACTCTGATGAGCTTTATCAGCTTGTATCCCAATAGCGTTTTTACTGAGCAAGTCAAAAAGATTCTTGCTGACCTGCCGACAGTGGAATAGCCCCCTTTGTGGGAATAAACCGGCGTGTTTTTGCTGGTGTTACGGCTGGTGGGGATTGCGGTTGACTTTTCTGGAGATTATGCTATCATAAGAAGCGATAATAAGCCGTTTTACTTGAGGTTTAGCTAAATGAGCGCCCCTGATACAGATACCCGGGAAATTCTGCTGGTAGGCGATATTAGCAGGGCCTTTTTAGATACCGGTGCTATCACAAAGCTGCCCTGTGAAGTTCACGCCAATATGCTTGATGCAATCGACGTTGCGGCAAAAAACAGCTTCCGGGCAATCTGCGTTGTGATGTCCGGAAAGTCGGCTAAATTAAGTTCGGCCCTGAAGGCCTTGAGAGAAGTCAATTCCGAAGCAAAAATTATTCTTCTGGCTCAGATGTATGAAGAGCCGGTAGCGATACAGCTCGTTGGCTCGGCGTCTAATGGAACAAATGTGGCGGATGATTATTTGATTTGCCCAATCGATTTTTCCTATCTCGTATCTCGTATCTCGTATCTCATTCAAGGCACGCTTGGCGTTTCACGAGATGTCCCTACCCAGGCCGAGACTACTATACCCGCCGCTGTCGATGCAACGATAGAAATGAAAATAAAGCAGCTTGAAAAACTGGCTACAGAGGATGATTTGACGGGCCTGAAGAATAGAAGATATATTTGGGAATTTTCCAGGCAAATTATAGAGCATGCCAGGAAAGAAAACGGGCGCGTGACACTGCTTGTTTTTGATATGGATAACTTGAAACATTACAATGATGTTTATGGTCATTTGGCCGGCGATAAGATTTTAAAACAAGCTGCTGTTTTGATGCGGCGCTGCTGCCGTGGCCACGACGTTGTCGGCAGGATTGGCGGCGATGAGTTTGCGGTTGTTTTCTGGGATGAGCCGCAGCGAAAACCGGTTGGTCTGGAAACCGAAAGGCGCTCGGCGACGGCGGAGCATCCTAAAGAGGCAATCTTTATAGCGGAGCGATTTAGAAGAGAATTAAGGAGGACGGAATTGCATTTGTTAGGCCCGGAAGGAAAAGGCGTTCTGACAATAAGTGGCGGCCTGGCGAGCTTTCCGCGCGACGGTTCTACAATACAGCAACTTTTTCAGCAGGCAGACAGGGCACTGTTGGAGGCCAAACGCAGCGGTAAAAACAGGATCTACCTGGTCGGCAAGCCCCAGAATGACATCGCTGATGCCGAGTAATCCCATATCGCGTAAATTGCCGCCTGCGTCTAATAGTCAGGTCCCGGCGGGCGAGGGTTAACGGGACACATCGGCGGCACTTTTCATTCTACGACGTGCTTTTGTGAGAATAGCGTGCAAAGAAGCGGATTAAGGCAAACTGGGAAAAAAATCATTGACAAAATCGATAGAGGAGGTACAATGCCAATCGATTCAACAGTTATCTGTGAAATCCAAGTAACAAGAAAGGGTGGTAAATATGTCTAATAACAAGCTCAAAAAGGTGTCCCTTGCAGCTGCGGCCGCGGGAGTTATGGCCGAAATAGCCAATGCCGCGGAGAGCGAAGCGGTGAATAAACTGATTGCCAAAATTAAAGACAAGAGTGACAAGGTGCGAGCAGAGGCCTGGCTCAGTGCCGGCGAAGTCGGGGCTCCTGCGGTCAAGCCTTTGGCCGCAGTGATGATAGACAAAGAGCTCGAAGTTGCCCGTGCGGCCAAGCGCGGCTTGTGGAAGATTGTCCGCCACGCCGGCCGGCCCGGGGCCGGCGACGAAAAGAGCGCGGTCACTGCTGAGCTGATTGCGCTGTTGAGCGACAGCCAGCCGACACCGGTCCGACGCGAAGTGCTGTGGATGCTTTCCGAGATTGCCCGCACAAAGTCCATCAAGCCGATTGCTGCATTGTTATCGAACAAGGAGCTGCGTGAGGACGCCCGGATGGTGCTGCAGCGTATTCCCGGCAGGAGGTCTCTTGCGGCGCTCAAAGCCGGACTGAAAGCCGCGCCCGAGGACTTCAAGCTTAATATCGCGCAGTCGCTGCGAAAGCGCGGCGTAAAGGTTCGCGGGTATCCTTGTGTGAAACTGGTGCCAACGAAGAAAACGAGCGTCAAGCCGATAAAAGAGTAGCGCAGAGAACTTCTCTTAAATGCTGCTTTGGCACTTTATTCGGTGTTTAGGAGATTAGAGAACAGAAAGGTGATAGAACGATGAAAGAATCGAACAAACTTAATAGGCGAGAATTTTTGGCGACTGCTGCGGCGGGTGCGGCGGCAGTGGGCGTTCCGTACTTGATTCCATCCAGCGTGCTGGCGGCGCGGGGCAGAACCGGGGCGAACGAACGCATAACTATGGCCCATATTGGTGTCGGTGGAATGGGTGGGTCCCACCTTCGAGATATGGTGAAAAGGCGCGACAGAGGCGAGGTGAATATTGCGGCGGTCTGCGATGCGGATGAGAACCGGCTGGCCGGGGCGGTGAAAACAGCCGGTGCGGGCGTGCAGCCCTATCGTGACTACCGTTATATCCTCGAACGCAAAGACATCGATGCAGTGGTTATCGCGACGCCGGACCACTGGCATGGGGTTCAGATGGTCCATGCGGCTGAATGCGGCAAGCATGTGTACGTGGAGAAGCCGGCCTGCTGCACAATCGAAGAGGGCAAGGCAATGGTCGCTGCGGCCAGGAAGAACAAGGTAGCTGTGCAGGTCGGCTCGCAGGGGCGTTCGCAGCCGGAGGCGTATCTGGCGCATCGGTATCTGGTCAACGGCAATATTGGTCATATCAGCCGAGTGGATTGCTTCCACTATCCGAGCCCTGAGGACAACAATCCCGTGCCGGACAGTGAACCGCCGGCCGAATTGGACTGGGACATGTGGCTGGGTCCGCTGCGCTGGCGGCCATATAACAAGAGATATTGTCACGGCGTGTTCCGCTGGCTGTTAGAGTCCGGCGGCGGTCAGATTCGCGACCGCGGTGCCCACGTGATGAGTTGTGCGATGTGGTGGATGGGCGCGGACAGCACCGGCCCGGTCACCGTCGAGGCAACAGGTACTCCGCCGACCAAGGGCCTGTGGGACAGCGCCGTGTTGATGGACGTGACGTATACGTTCAAGGACCCGGATTGGGTGCTGACCTGGAGGCAAATGCCTCGTGAGAAGCTGCCGCCGGCGGAAAAGAGGACCGGCAAGGAGCCGGGAGGCAGGATTAGCCGGCCGGGTTATGGTGCGATTTACCGCGGTGATAAGGGTGAGTTTATTCACTGGGGCGGCGACGGCGGTACGTGGGCGGAGAAAAAAGCCCGCGAATGGAAGCTGCCAGCCGGTGCCAAGGATGTCTATAAAAGCCCCGGCCACAAGGAAGACTGGTTCAAGGGTATCAAGACCGGTGCCAAGACCATTATGAATATTGAGGCCGCGGTTGGCGTAGCCAATTTGTGTATCTTAGGCAACCTGTCATATACGCTCGACCGCAAGCTGAAGTGGAACCAGGACAAGCAGGAGATAGTCGGCGACGAACAGGCCCGGCGGATGATGTCTCGCCCGCAGCGCCATCCATATCACTTGTAGAAGCGAAAGCGGGTGCGCTGTCAGTAGCAGGGTGTACGAAGCCAGAGGTACGGCTTACTTGGTGTTGAGGCGGTAATCGTACATTGTGTATCCAACCTCACGGCAGGCCTGGACAGTTTCAGGGTAAGGCTTGTCGCAGATGTCGATGAAGCCAATCTGGTAGTTTTCGCCATCGCCGCGGCCGGTCGTGGCCTGGTCCTTGTACTGGAACCAGTGTGTGCCGACGATATACGGGTTGCGCAGGGCCCCGCGAACGTAGCTTTTGTACTTGTCGGCACGGTCTTGCTGGTTGGCGGTTTTCTTTAGCCCTGTGTGGAACATGCCGCGGTCAAGCGCTCCGAAATGAAACTCGCCTATGATTGTCGGCTTGTCGATACCATCGGGGAGGCGGTGCTCTTCTACGCTGTAGCTGTAACGGTTGTAGCTGACGATGTCGCAAAACTTTATCGCCGCCCGGGCCGCCCGGTCGTTCACCCAGGCGAAGCGGCAGCCCATATAAAGTTGGTTCGGCGCGACTTTTTTGACTTCCTCTCGGATGATCTTGAAGTAGGTCTCGGCGGTCTTAGTGTAGAAGGCCGTCAGGTCGGCCCGGGCCTTGTTCTTGTCCGGGGCCTGCTTACTTTGCAGCAGAGCTTCCCACGTTGCGTGTTCCGTTCCCCAGGCGGCGTTGAGCTTGTCGATAGTCCTGTACTTGGCTTTTAGGTCTTCGACAAAGACCTTTTTGGCTGGCTGGTCGGCGGGAGAAATCAGGGTGGCCAGGGCGAGAGAGACCTCGTCGCCCCAGCTTAGCTCGTTGTGTACGAAGAAGCCGACACACCACGGGTCGCCGATGGACGCATCTTCTTCGCGTGCGAGGCGCCGGCGCAGGGCGCTGCGGAAGGTGGGGTCGAAGACATCGTAGAACTTGCCCCAATAGCCCTTTGAGCCTTCCAGCTTCCTGGCAGTATAGCTGATAGTACACACGTACGGCGTCTTACGCATCAGGTAGATATTGCTGTCCGACCAGTTGGCGATGGTGTTGATGCCCCAGCTTTTCAGCCGGCGGTGGGTGATGTCGGCGAAAGCTCGCTCCCAATCCTGGCCGTATTTACGAAGGAAGTTGGCCCGGCTGAAATCATAGGTCCTGTAAGGCGAGTGGTCCTTGTAATAACCGTGAGGGGCCCAACCACCCCTGCCGTAGAACTTTGAAAATGGTGAGTTGAATGTGGGCAGATTGAGATAATAGTGTTCGCGGTCGGTGATTGGCGTGTCGTTTGTGCTGCGGACGCAATCGATTCCGTGCGACCAGAATAACCGGCCCTGCGGGTCAACAAGCCACCACTTGTCTTTGTATTTTTGCACACGGAAGAAGCCGGTGGCTTTGAGTTTCGGTCCTGCAGTCCAGCCGCCGTATTTATTGCGGTCAGTCGGGGCGGGATTGGCGGCGAGGTCATTTTCCTCAGCATTGCCGTGGGCGAGCAGCTCCTTTAGAGAGTGTGTTTTGCCGGGCCAGTCCTTGTGGACGTACTGGCCGAACTCGTCGATGAAGGGGAAGAAGGTCTTTGCGTCAAGTATCTTGACGCGGCCGCCGGCGCGGATGTTGTCGATCTCGAAAGTGTAATCGATACGGGGCTTGTTAATGTACACAAGCAACTGGTTGATATTCGAAGCATCGACCTTGCTGGAAAGAACCGGCGCTCGCCGCATACCAATCAACTCCACCGGTTCAGAGAGCTGATGTGGTGTAGGGTAGAGACGTACTGTGAGTGTTTCTGCTGCTTTCGGGCTGAGGACAACACTATCGGTCACGCAGTTCTTGCTGCCGTCGGCGCCGGGGTTGTCCACGCGGCAGTAAACCGTAACCGGCTGGTTTCCGAGGTTCTTGACATCGATGGCGACATACTCATATTTCGACAGGTCCCACTTCCTCGCCTGTCTCGGCGGGGCCGAGCCAAGACGGGCCGGTGCTTTCAGAGTGATGCCGGGCCACTGTTTCTTATGACCGGTTTTAATCCGCAGCGTCCCGTCTTTGGATAAGGTGACCCTTGCGTCGTTGGTTGCAGCCGCGTTGACATCGAAGCTCTTATCAAAATCGAAAAGGACCAGCGACGGTGTTTTCTCTTTGGCGTGCAGTGGAACCATCCCGATGAGAAGCCAAAATAAAATTAACGCTATAACAACCGCCGTAGAGTTCTTTTTCATCATTTCTCCTTTTACTGTCATAAACGGTTCTCCGTAAGGAGTCCCAAGGACAGCAGAATATGATATGCAAACTCGTTTTTGCGTGTCTGAAAGCTTACCAGATTTCTTTTCGCATCAAATTCAACGGTTCGAATATTATTGCCATCAGCATCGACTGCGATAACAGATTTTACTGTTGCGCCTTTGGTACCGGTCAGCTTGTCGATGCGCAGTGTAACCGTGAACGGGTCAATGTCGGGCAGTGGAGTAACAACAATCATATTTTTCTTCAACTGGCAGCGCAGCGCCCCTTCAGTTACAACGGGGCCAAAGTCGATCGGCACCTTGTTAACGTTCCTGGAGCCGCGTGCATTGACGTAGCAGCGGGATGGCCCGCGCGATTGTTCGACGATGACGCCGTTGATTCTTTCGATGCTCGATTCAACCAGGCCATTCTTTGCAAAGTATCCATACTGGGGCAGCGTTTTGCCCGCCACTTTCCAGTCCTTATCGCCGCGATTGACGTAAACGTGTGCTCCGGATTTCCACGTGATGAGCTGTCTGTGGATGTCCCCATCTACAAACTCTACGTTCTCGATCTTATCAAGCGCAATGCTTCGGATGAAATCCTGCGCGAGCCAGTACTTCCGAACGGCACCGCGCCCGAATGCCCTCCGGTCAGTCATAAGGGCGTGGCCTTCGAGAATCTCGGCACTGATGTAATCGTCGCTTTCGGTGATTCTTTGGTCACTCTGTGCTTGCTTGAGTTTGTAGCGTGAGGGATAGCCGACCCCGTGCAAGCTGAACTTATCGTGCAGCACTGCATCAAACCACGGCACACGCTCCCAATCCTTGCAGGATATTCGGATGTGGGGCCATCCCTTTTCGGGTGAAAGCGTCATGTGCTGACAATCGGAGCCGTCGAGGTATCCGATGAGCTGGTCGTGTCCCGCCTCGGACGTGGTAGGGGCGTTGCCACCCAGATAGTTTCGTATCCAGGCGAACGCCTCACCCCAGGATTTGCGGGTTTCGAGCATCGAGTGAAAATTTCCCTGCCTGTCATAGAAGTCGAAGCACGGCAGTGCCGTGAAAACGTCAATGAAGTAATGTGTCGGTTTGAGGTTTGGCTTGATGAGTTTCAGATTGCGTTTGACGAAAGGCATGATGTGGTCCGGCCGCCAGCGATAGCTCTGGGCATTGCGGCCTTTATTGATCCAGGCCTTGATAGGTGCGCCCTGTTCGGTGAAACAGATGTGGTCGTAGCTGTAATCGGCCGCGTCGGGATAAAAATCGATGTAATTATCGTGCAGGCCCCACGGAATGTCGTGCTCGGCGCAGACCTTTGCAATCCGCTGCATATCCTCAACTGTGCCGAGCTGTGGCTGCGGCGGGTAAATGTCCGGCAAACGGTAGTCGTAGCCCCATCGCTGCCAGACGTGCACGGTCAGCAGCGAATCGGTCAGGCCGTAAGCTATCATTCGCTTCATCGTCTCAGCGATTTCAGCATAGCGGCCACCCCAGATGTCAAAAACAAATCGACCTGCCTTGCGTTTTACTCCATCCGCTGCCTTTTTGTCGAACAAGGGACGATACTTTCGGGCGCAATCGAAAGCCCCCTTGGTGCTGGGCACGAAGACAATCGTTGCATCGAGGTGAGTGTGAAGCGCATATATCCTCTGGTCGGGATTTACTTCCAGATAGTCAGGAGGATTGTCGCAGGCAGTCAGTAATGAGATGCCTTTGTCAAAGTCAAATCCGACGTGGCTTGTTGACAGGTTGTGTCCCCCGAAGTCCGCCCTGAAAGTTTCCGGCTCGACAATACAGTACCCGTGGCCATAGTAAACGCGGGGGGCTTTCTGGTCGGCCTGTCCCAGCGCTATATCGGTAATCCGTTTGGGGCATTCCAGCTTTATGCGCAAACCGCTCTTGTCCTTCCAAACCTCTGCAGTCAGAACAAAATCTTCGTCTGCGAGTGAAAGGTGATGATTGATACTTAGTTTCCCGAACAATCTATCCTTTTTTGTATCGACCTTTCGCACGATGAGCTGTGACGGTTGCGGTCCGACCTTGTGCCGCAGAACCGAGACCTGCAAACCGTCAAATACCACGCAGCGTGTGCCCTTGCCGAAAGCAATGGCGGAATCAGCCAGGCCGTTTTTGCCCAGGACAATTGCCGCTGCGTAATCATCCTCAAGTTTGAAGAGAAATTCGTTTTTAGCTGATTTCTTTTGTGATTTGACGATGCTCCTGGCACGGCTGCGGAGTTCTTCTCGCCCGGAATCCGTGAGCTGTGCGGGCAGGGTTCCTGCGACAATCATCGGCTCGCCCCAATAGGATGAATCACAGGTCGTATCACGCTTCGGCCCCGGATGGCTTTCCAATCGCAGTAATATCTTCTTGCCGGCGAATTTGCTCAAATCGGCCTGGCCGTCAACCCATATCTTGCTGTCGGTGTGACGCTCGAAGAGCTTCTCGTCACCGGCCCACACGCGAAACGTAACGCCGTCGCTGGGAGGCTCCGTCGCTGTGTGGTTGCGTATGGCGTTGGCAAAAACCAGTTTGAGCGGCGTAACATCCGGGAGTTTGAGCAAGAATTCGGCGAAGATGGTTCCGCCGCCCGGTTTCCACGGCGGGTGCATCTGGATGGTGTGCTTTGTCGTGCCGCGAGTGACGCTGAGATTTGAAAAGTTAGCAGACGATTCCGGAGACGACCCCTGCCAGCCAATTGGCATATACACCAAGGGTTTGTCGTAGTAGCACCACGCCACCCGATGTGTCCGCAATGACCAGAGCGGCAGGGTTACCTGGGTCGGAACGATATTCATCGGCATTTCGACTGGTTCTCCGTAAGGAGTCCCAAGGACTGTGGGCGAACGGACTGCCTTCTTAAAATTTGACTTGAATATTTGAACGGCGTGCGCTGTCACCGCTCGTCCCCGATGTTGAAAAGTTGCATAAACGTGAACAGGATACAGTGCAGAATATGCGCCTTTGCCAGCAGCTATTCTGAATGTAAGTTTCGCTTCCTCACCAGAAGCAACTACGAGACGTTTTTGTGTTTCACCGACCGCATACCATTCATCCACAAGCCCGGACATCCGCAACTTGACCGGCAGCTCAGAGTCGGCATTATTCTTAACAGTTACATTCACCAGGCAAGGTTTGTCGTACTCTGTTACATCCTCGATGCCATCTATGGTCAACTTCAATGGACCTTCCGTGACAATATGCCCGTTGAACGCTACTACGGTTTCAGCAGCCAAAAGAAGAAAAATAACCAACCAGGTTCTCAAAGCTCTCACCATAATCACCTCTCTCGTGTCAGAAGGTACCACATGGTTTCGTACTGTGGCGAAAGTCTTAGCAGACTCTGCCCTCCTTCAGAAAAAACAACTACCCTGCGCTTCGGCATGCCGTCCGGGCCGAGGGCGTGACATATCCATCGGCCTTTCGGCAGGGTCAATGTCCCTTCAACCGGCTGGATCCGGACGGGCGGCCCGCCCCAGTTTCGGCCAACGGTGCGGCGGTCCTCGGAAAATTTCATACCGGTATTCTCACACCGTCCGCAGGCGGTAACCAGAATTTTTCGGCTTTTGTCTAAAGACCTCGCAGGGTCCCTATCAAGTGCCGTTATCGTTAGAGCTGCGAAGTTCGGCGTGGCAATTGATATTTTTCCATCGGTGGCTTTTTCAAATCTGGCGGCGTGGCCCGTGTAAGCTGATGCGCATCGACCGTATGCGGCATAAAACCCTTTGCCGTCCTCAACCGACCAGTCCAGTTTCGCAGAAGGCCCAATTATGTCTCGATGCCCAGCTCTGCCGGTGAGCGCTGCAACCAATTGACACTTCAGCATCCCCTCTCGTGTCACTCCGCCTCGCTGGGAAACAACGCCAAACATGTCCCGGTCGTGCTTGAGGTGCAATTTTGCCAGAGAGCCGAGCACGTCGGAAGAATCGGCCAACCCGAAGAATATAAACCCGTTCAGCGGTGCAATGCCGCGATCAAGGAAGATAGCCGAACCCGCCCGTATGAGACCCCACTTTGCCGGGTTAGTGTCAATATCGAAGTAGCTGTTTAAGGTCTCTCTGTCCCAACTGTCCGAGCTGTGAGAGTAGGTATATAGCCAGACACCGTCCCAGTCCTGGGCTGCGGCGAAGGAAGCAATCATAGGGACACACTCAGCCTGGGAATCGAGAGGGGCGGGGTGATTGTATTCGCTGACGGTAAATGGCTTGTCGAGGAGGCGTTTTGAGGCAAGTTGAAACAGCGTCGCCTCGGCGAGGTAGTCGGTCATAGCCTTCTGGTCGATGAGCCAGTTACCGCTGTCCCACGGCCTGCCCGGAAACCGCGGATGCTGCCAGTAGGCGTGGGCGTCGATGAAATCCATATCGCTCTGGGCGTACAGTCCCAGCGGTCCGAAGACAATCGTGCCGGTTACAAGCGCCTTACAGCCCAGCTCTTTCTTGATAAAGTTCCGCATTCCATCGAAATAGGCCTTTTCGGTTTCCGCAAGAAATCGCATCCTGTCAAGAGTGCGGGCTGGTGTTTCGCTGTCAGCGAAGAGGGCAATATTTCCGTTTTCGAGCGATTCCTCTTTCTGTAGTCCCTGCCTTCCACCAGGCCGAAGCTCCACATTTGCAATATAAAATGGAATCTTGCTACCACCAAAAGCAAAGCTAATACGAGCGTTGTCATCGTCGGTCCTGGCAACAAAGCCATAACGGAAGCTTTGCCACTTTCCCGTGAGGTCAACTTGCTGCGACAGGCCGAGATTGCTCCAGGGACTATGGGCCTGTCCGACACTGCAGCTAATCTTGCGCGGCTCATCAGCGGCCACCTCAAAAATAACTGTGTAGTACTGACCTGCTTTGACAGAAAAACCTCGCTGGTTGAGCTGAAGGTGCCATTCGGTATCATCGGCCTTGCCAATATCAATTCGCAATGCGTCTTTGCCTTTGTAGCGCATACGTGACACTGAAGCTTTACACCCTGAATGTTGTTCCAGTTGCCAATTTTGTGGGGTACTTTCTCCCTGCACAATCTTCTGAAAGTTGCTGTTGGACAAGAGGTTTTTTCCAAGAGCTTGGGCCCCTTCTGACCAAGCAGCCCTGAGTTTATTGGTCGAGCCGTAGCGCTTCCGCAGCCAGGTATTGAACTTGCCTTGCAATATGTCTGCGTAATATGGGGGCAGTGTGCGCAGCGTCTGCTCGCTGCCCCACATAAAGAGGCTGTTTTCGTTGGTGATTTCGACTATCGCCACGGCCGGGTCATCGGCATAGCGGACCTTGCGGTACCGGTTGACGTGGGTCAGCAGCTCGCGGGCATATTTCTTCTGAGCGTCAATCAATGCGGGCGTGAAGATGTTGGAGATTTTATCGTATTGGCGATTGGTTTTGGGTAAGCCCAGAAACTGGCTGTGCACGCGCCCTACGTGCAGGTTGATATTGACACATATCCCGCGGCGGGCAAGTTGGTCAATAAAATAGTCCAGTCTATCGAGGGCCTCTGGAGTAATGGTCTTGCCGTCCCTGGCATTCCACAGTCCGCGGGGCCACCGGGCGCTATCCATGTGGTGACAGCGGACGGTGTTGACACCGGCCGCAGCCAGGCGTGCCGCAACATACGGCGCATCCTCGCGCCTCGGCAGGTTCGCTCCAAATGACAGGTTGACGCCCCAGAGGCGGACGCGCCGGCCATCGCGGTAGAAGTGGCCTCCGCTTGCAACCAGGCGGTCGGAGTTGGTCTTAATTGGCTGCGAGGAAGGATATGCTATCGGCGAGTCAGGATTCGGCCGAGCCGGGATAACGAAAGGAACGAAGTCCTCCTCCGCCGCGCCACTACAAACAAGTAAGACCATAGTGACGAATATCGAATATGGATACGTATGTTTCTGACAGGCGTATTGAATTTGGAATTTTGAGGTTCTTAGTTTCTTGTTCATCATTCTCACTCCATTCTCTATATAGTGAAACTACTGCTTTTTTTGCGTTCGACTCGTTGATACCTTACCAATGCAACGGTCCATACGCTTCTGCCAATCGCGAAGGTAATCCTCTCGCCATTTATTCACCGTTTTTGCTCCAGGGTATTTTCCCTCCTTAAGAGCCGGGTCGGGGTCATCCACCCACCAATTGGGACGATTTTTTTTCCTGGCGAACCGTCCGCCCCAACTGTCTTTTGTTGGGTTGTCCGGCATTCCGCGTAGCAGGAAGGCATAACTGGGTGTATCGCCCATTTTTATCCTGCCGCCTTTCAACGGAACAAAATATTTTCCCAGTGCGCCGTGGTTCTTAACGTGCTTGTCAACAAACGATTTGTTTCCCAAATCCTCTTTTTGATTGCCTTCTATGTACCAGCCGCGGAAGGTGCTGTTATTGTGAATAAGCCACAAGTCCGGATGGTTTCTGTCGATGTAATTGAAAGCATTTTCATCTTGTCTCTGGTTCCACGATGCAATGAAATAAACGCGGATTTTTTCTTTGATGCCCGGCTCATCATGGAGTGCCTGCGCAACATCAGTAATTGTACCCCATACAAGCACATACAATGGGCGGGGGTCTTTGTTCTTCGCACAATAGATAATCCATTTTGAACCTTCTGTCGAGCTGCTATAGCCCTTGGCTGGTGCGGCCTTTATTGCACCCTGTTTTGATATTGAGCGAAGATAATTTGGTGTGGCGTATTTGTCCGAATGGGTTTTGAGATTGGGATAATCCTTCTCATATTGTTCGATTACTCTCAGGATATCCTTCTTGCGGCCTTTACCTGTCGGTGAAGAAATAATGCCTTCGGTATCGAATAAATCAGAATAGAGAAGGTAATGGACCATTGACTGAATATCATCTTCATCGCTTCCTCCGATGTCCGTTGAAATAATAACTCGATATCGGTTACCGGCAAGGGCGCCGCCATCAAGTCTGCCTACAGCGGTATTCTCTAAAACCGTAATCATAGCCAGCGTCACGACTATGGTAGGAATGAAATGAAACCCATCATCCTTTTTCATAATGCTGCCCTAACTATGCAACACTCAGTCTGCAGGAAGTACCCAGTATATGTCTTTGGTCAGATGGCGTCAAGCAAATTCGGAGAGACCTTTGGATAATGAATCGTGCAGAGATAATTTTAAGGCCACCGTTATCTGTGGCGGCTAATCACCTACCACAATTGTCTCGGTTGGGCCCAGGAGCTTGTAGCGGATTCCTCGCCAGCAGATAGTTCTGCCAAAGGCCGAAGAGATAATAAAAGATAGCAGCAGTAACGTCCATATCCAAAAGAAAAGGATGTCAGCGATGCGAGCGGCCCTCATTTGCGGCAAATCATATTTGAGCAGTTTACTAATCATTTTCTGACGCATTATTGCCCGGCCCAGTTGACTTGCGAAAAACAAAACAGGTACAGCGGCAAAAAGGGGCAGGTATTTTTCTCCAATCATCGCGGCATAGATTGCCAGGGCGGCTCCGGCCCATAAACCCAATACGGAGTATAGACTGCTGCACAATCCGAACCACCAGGTCCGCGGAGCGCTTACGCGGGTGATTAAAAATTGTCGCCGGCCAAATTCAAAAAGCCTTCGCCAGCTCGTGGATTCGTACGAAGCCACCAGACAGGCAGGGACGAAAACCACTTTTTTGCCGGCTCTCTTGACGGCTAAGCTGAGCGACAAATCATCGCTCAGGGCTTTTGGCCAGATTTTGTCAAGACCCACCTCGCGAAAAACGTCAACGCGAATGGCCATAGACCCGCCCCAGACTTGGTTGAAACGTGTGTTGCCAAGCAGTTGGGCGATCTTGGCGTTCACAGCCGATAGGGCCAAACTGGCCAGATTGTTCTTTTTCGGTATAAACCAACGATAGCCGCTGGCAGCGCCATTTTTAGACTTTCGAAGAGGCCAAACTATGTGACTTAGCCAGTCGCTGCGGACAGAAATATCGGAATCGGCAAAGGCCAGGACTTCCACATCATCGCCAATTCTCTCATAGCAGTAGAGCAAATTATGGTTTTTTTGACTGCAGGATTGTCCCTGACCAGCAACGAATACCTGCACGTCTTGAGCCTTCGAGCTTTGACTTAGCTGGCTTTTCAATTTGCATAATTCGTCATAGGCCGGGTCCGACTTAGCGGCAACCACGAACCACAGCAGATAGTTTTCGTAGTCCTGATTAAAAAATGAGGTGATATTTTTTTCAAAAGCTGAATCCAGGTCCTTGCACGGCACAATCAGGGCGGTCCGCGGGCGATATAATGAACGCTTCTTTTTGTATTTCGCCAGCGCATAGCGATAGTTGCGACGCATCTGGGTGAAGAAGACTAATTGCGACAGAATTGCTGCCAGGGCTATATAATAATACCAATCCATTTTCTCGTATCTCGTATCTCGTTTGCCGCTTCACAAGATGCGCTTATTAAGATATAAAAGTCAACGGGATTATCAGATCGATTAGCTGCTCAATAGTGTAGGATTTTGCCAGGCTGACCGAGAGCAAACAGCCGTGATTATGGTCGGAGGCAATAATTATCAGATTTTCGCCGGCCCGGCTCCATCCTTGCTGTTGCGGTTGATGGCCGAGAATAAAAATATCAACGTCAAAGAGCTTGGCCATTTTATCGAGCAGTGCCTGACTGTGTTTTCTGCCCCAGGTTAAAAGGTAAGCTGAGCCGGGTTTGACCACATCGTTGATTTTCAGCTGCCTTTCCAGAACCTCTGTGTCGAATTTATCGATGTAACGGTCGCTGGGCAGCGAATGCGACAGCCAGATTTTGTTATCACATCTGACCGCTAACGGTTGTGAAAATAGAAATTGTCTTATCGCCAGTTGTATATCAGTGCTGGCCTGCTTGAATTCTCGGTCCAAAGCCGACTTTATCGAGCGGTTCATTTCTTTGCCGTCTTTCATCACTTTGCTGTTGTTGATGAAAGTGGTATCGTGATTTCCCATAATAATATGGACGCGGTCGGGGAAGCTTAATTTATAGCGGACAACGTCGAACAACAATTTATAAGATAGACACCCGCCTTTGGAATCCTGGGGGCCTCCGTGTATGATTTCTTGCAGGACGATATGCCTGTCGGGCTTGTTTGCCAGATCGGCAAAAGCAACTATTCTTTCGAAATTTCGCCGATGTCCGTGAATATCGCCTGTTATAATCAGGCTGCCGTCAGCAGGCAAATGAATCAAGTTACCACGTCGAAACTTGTCTGCATTGTTGGCTTCTACACCTTTGTTCAGCAAATCAATTATTGTTTGAGGCATTTTTATTCGTTTGTATCTTGCCCCCAAATATGCTGTGTATCATCAGGTCCAGCCTCGATATAACCGTCATCATATTACGCGGGCGCTCTGCTGGATTGTCTTCTACGCAGTCCATTACGAGTTTTGAGATTCCTAACGGTATTCGTTTTTTCAGTTCGTGAGGCGCTCGACGGGGTTGGGGTACAGCCAGGCCGAAGCTGTCCTTTTTAGGTATCAAGGTAGGGACGCTCTTTCCGGTAAGAGCCCAGTACATTGTCGCTCCCAGATTAAAGATATCGGTTTTTGGGCCGAGCGGCTTGCGCCTAACCTGTTCAGGCGCGATGTAATCCGGGGTGCCTTGAATGCGCTGCTTTGTCGTTCCGATTTTGCAGCTCTGACCGAGGTCTATAATTTTAATCGCGCCGGCTTTGCTCATAATAATGTTATTGGGCTTTATATCGCAGTGAACAAATCCGTGCTGGTGCATAGCATTAAGGCCGGTTGCGACCATCCTGAATACAAGCAGCACATCGACCAGGCTCAAAGTAGGGCCCTCTTCGAGAGTTTTACCTTCAAATAGTTCCATAGAGAGCAGCATCTCTTTTACTTTAAACATATTGCGTATTTTCTTTAGTTTGTAGCACTTGCGGACGTAGAGGTGGTCTATGCGCCGGGCCACTTTATATTCGGTCTCTGTCTGCTCGAAGATTCTTGAATCTTCCGGCCTTTCAAATATAACTCGTTTTAGAGCAACATTAGTTTTGTCCTGCTCGTCGGTTGCCATATAGATTGTGCTGCGAGCACCGGTTCCAATACGTTTGATTATGGTAAACCCACCAACGTTGAGTATATCTTTAGCCATATTACCAACAACCTGGAATTTAACAATCTACCGATATTTCACTACCTGCTTACAAGATGCGCTGAACGGGCTTTCTGTTCCGTTAATTTTGCTGTTTAGCAGTAGAGTTACTATTCGTATAAGACGCAAAACAGCCCGGAATCTTACAAGCTTTTTTCTCAAAATTGCCCAAAAATATATAAAAGACATCTTTATATCGAACCGTAGGCCGCTTCACTTAAGTTTTTGTAAAGTCAGCAATCTACAATATAATTCGTTAGTTGTCCAGTATTACAGGGTTTTTTCGCGGTATCGCCAAAAAAAGATGAACCTTGACAAAGTTGTTGAAATTTGGATAATGCTTTAAAGTAATTTAGACGAAAACGATTTTTGGAATATAACGTATTGATTTGTGCCGATTTATCGGAATTCCCCGATAGCTCAACTGGTAGAGCGAGTCCGGCAGCCGAAGGCTGACGGATTAACCGCCAGGTTGTAGGTTCGAGCCCTACTCGGGGAGTTTGTGTGGGTAAGGTGAATAAAGACAAGTGCTGCGTTGAAAATCTCGGAATTAGAGCTAATTGTTCCCCGATAGCTCAACTGGTAGAGCGAGCGGCTGTTAACCGCTAGGTTGTAGGTTCGAGTCCTACTCGGGGAGGTGTGGCATTCTTTGTGTACGTAATCGAAAGTTTGACTACTGGTCGGCGTTATATCGGCCAGACCGGTGACTTGAATCGCCGTTTGGCAGAACATAACAACCCAGAGCACAAGCCCGCAAAGTATACTTCCAAGCAGGCTGGTCCCTGGAAACTAATCTATCAGGAAATCCATCCGACGCGCTCCCAAGCCATGCGGCGTGAACGCTGGCTCAAATCAATAACAGGGCGACGATGGCTAAATGCCAAACTTAGTAGAGCGAGTCCGGCAGCCGAAAGCTGACGGATTAACCGTTATGTTGTAGGTTCGAGCCCTGCTCGGAACGGTTTTTTATTGAACACAAACCGTTTTTTCGCTACATTATCCTCAGAAACGGCTGTTTAGGCAGGATTGCGAAAAATTAAATTATTTTTTTGAACACAATATACCCCAGGGGGGTATAATAGGGGTATAGATACAAAAGGGATAAGAGATGAAGAAAAATCCAAGTCACGAGGATAATCTGGTTGCATTAAGACGAATTGAGGGGCAGGTTCGCGGCGTTCAAAGGATGGTCGAAAATCGTAAATACTGTATTGATATTTTAAACCAGATATATGCTGTCAGAGGTGCCCTTGCCAGGGTAGAAGAAAGGATTTTAGAAAAGCACTTTCAACACTGCGTAACTGAAGCCGTAAAAGGGAGTTCTGAAAAAGAAAAACAGCAAAAGCTGAATGAAATTCTAAAACTGATACATCAAACACGCACGGTATAAAATATGGTCGTATGAAGCGGCTTATCTGTATAATGAAATGGTTACACCGTACAATTTAAGGAGTTGAAAATATGAAGGGACAAGTCTTTCTGATTATGGGGGTGGTTGCGTTTGTCTTCATACCGTCTGTCTGGGCTTCGCAGCAGCAAGGCGATGCGAACAGTCTGGTCAATCTTCAAGATTACTTACGTTATGCTGCGCTTCATAACGCCGGTCTTAAGGCTGCGTTTGAGCAGTGGAGAGCGGCGGTAAAAGCAGTGCCACAGGCCCAGGCATTGCCGGACCCGCGATTTACATATGGGTATTTTATTAATGGGGTCGAGACGCGGGTTGGGCCGCAGAAGCAAAAGTTCGGCATAATGCAGGTTTTTCCGTGGTTCGGCAAGATTAAGGCAAGGACGGACACTGCCGCGGCGGCTGCAAAAGCTGCATGGAAGCAATTAGAGGCGGCAGAGTTAAAGCTGTTTTTCGAAGTGAAAGAGGCGTTTTATGAATATGCGTATTTGGCAAGTGCAGTTGAGATAGCCAGGGAAAATCTTGAGCTCATCAAGTATTTTGAAGAAGTGGCGCGGATCAAATATATTGCAGCGGCGGCAGGCCACCCTGACGTGATACGTGCACAGGTGGAACTGGCCAAGCTGGAAAACCACTTGGAGGCTCTTGAGGATTTGAGAAGACCGGTCGTGGCCAGGCTTAATGCGGTTCTTAACCGGCCAACTGCCGCCAGGCTGGATTGGCCTAAAAAGCAAGAGTTTCAGCAAGTTCATTTGGATAGGTCACAAATGATAGAGATGTTGAAAGACAGGAATCCGGAACTTGCCGGCCTGGACTGGGAAGTTGAGGCAGCAAAAAAGAGGGTTGAGCTGGCGAAAAAGAAATTTTACCCGGATATTGGGGTGGGAGTGGACTGGATTCAAACCGATGGAGCGATTTCTTCGGGTGTAAGTGGTAGTGGCGAGGACCCGGTAATTTTGATGTTCTCGATGAATTTGCCATTATGGCGAAACAGCTACAAAGCTGCGGAGCGACAGGCCAAAGCCAATGTAAGAAAAATCACACAGCAAAAAATAGATACTGAAAACAATATCTTGGCAAAAGCCGTGCAGGTATTATACAATTTTGAGGACAGCACAAGAAAGACACACTTGTATGGGGATATTCTGGTCTCGAAGGCCAAGGAGCTCGTCCAGGCTTCGGAAACAGCATATAAGGCGGGGACGGTAGATTTTCTAAGCCTCATAGATGCTCAGCAAATGCTGCTTAGCTATCAGTTGGCGTATGAAAGAGCCGTAACCGACAACCAGCAGAAGCTGGCTGAACTGGAGATGTTAGTGGGAATGAATTTGGGAACGAAATAACAAAAGTACACGTTTTAAATAAAAGAGGCTTTTATGCAGAGTTCCAAATTGAAATCCTGGTTTAGCAAACCCAAGGTTAGGCTTGTAATAGCTGTAATTCTGGCTTTTGTGGCAGGATATATCGTTCGGGGTCCTGGAAGCCAAAGGGGTTTATCTGATTCGGGCCAGCAGTCTGTTTCGCAAAAGTGGTACTGCTCAATGGACCCCCAGGTTATTGAAGACAAGCCCGGCAAGTGTCGGATTTGTGGGATGGACTTGATCCCCATGCCACTTGACTTGGCCGCCAGCATAGGGCCTCGGGCATTGGTGGTTTCTGAAGAGGCTGCCAAGCTTATGGAGATAGAGACTTCCACTGTGGAGCGTAAATTCGTCACTGCTGAGATTCGGATGGTCGGCAAAATAGAATACGATGAGACGCGGGTTAAAAATATCACGGCGTGGTTGCCCGGCAGAAGCAGAATCGACCGCCTCTTTGTAGATTTTACTGGCATCACGGTCAAGAAAGGCGACCATATGGTCGAAGTCTACAGCCCGGAACTGATTAGCGCACAGGCTGAATTGCTTCTGTCCTCAACAAAATTGCTCGCCAGAGAGAAGTTGAGACTACTTGGTTTGACGGCCGAGCAGATTGAGCAGATTGAAAAGACAGGAAAACCGGTTGACCATCTTACTATTTACGCCCCAATCGGCGGAGTCGTTGTTCACAAGAATGCCACCGAAGGTATGTACGTTACGGAGGGCAGCAAGCTTTATACGATTGCCGACCTTTCGCAACTGTGGGTCAAGCTGGACGCCTACGAATCTGACCTGCCGTGGCTGCAATACGGACAGGAAGTTGAATTTACGACTGAGGCCTATCCGGGTGAATTTTTCAAAGGCAGGATTACTTTTATCGATCCCATGCTCAATGATAAAACACGAACCGTCAAGGTCAGAGTAAATGTCAGCAATACGGACGGCAGACTCAAGCCTGATATGTTTGTCAGGGCGGTGGTGCGAGCTAAAGTCGCTCAGAGTGGTATGGTAATGGCCCCTGAGATGGCGGGAAAATGGATTTGTCCGATGCATCCGTCGGTGGTTAGGAACGATGCAGGACAGTGCGATATATGCGAAATGGATTTGGTTACAACCGAATCACTTGGCTATGTTAAAGCAGATTTGCCGGATGAGGCACCCCTTGTCATTCCTGCTTCTGCGCCTTTAATAACCGGAAAGCGCGCGGTAGTTTACGTTCAGCTGCCGGACATGCCCAGGCCTACATTCGAGGGGCGAGAGGTGGTTCTTGGCCCCAGAGCCGGGGATTATTACTTGGTTAAGGAAGGTCTGGCCGAAGGTGATGTTGTTGTAACTAACGGCAACTTCAAGATTGATTCTGCTATGCAAATACAGGCCAAACCCAGTATGATGAATCCAGAAGGCGAAAAAGCTCCAACTGGGCATCCTGGTCATAGTCATTGAATTGAAAAAAGGTTTATGAACCAAAATCCATTTTGAAAGGAAAACAAAATGAAGGCAAAAAGGAAACATTTGGTAACAGTATGGTTGTTTGTAGGTGTTTTACTGGTTGGAGTGATTGTCCTGCAGGGATGCAAAAAGTCAGAGCCGAGTGGTTCCGAGGTGTCTGCTGAAAAGAAGCAGGAAACGGGGGAGCAGAAATGGACCTGTCCAATGCATCCTCAAGTCATTACAGACGGGCCAGGCAAATGCTCCACTTGTGGTATGGATTTAGTTCCACAGAAGGCTGAGTAGAAGCGTGGGGCAATGGTGATGCCGGCAAAGGAAATTGCCGTGGCGGCAGTACAAATGACCTGTCCGATAATGGTGGGAAATGCCATCGACAAGAATGTCTTCGTAGAATACAAAGGCAAGAAGGTTTATTTTTGCTGCCCCGGGTGCAAAGAGAAGTTTGAGGCCAACCCCGAAGACTATATTGCCAAGCTGCCCCAGTTCAAGGATTAGCGAACAAGTGACAAGTTAAGGCAGCATAATTGTGAGTGGTTGAATGGATGAGCAGTTAAACAAGCTCGATAGCCAATCTGCCGGGTTGCTCAGCAAAATAATAGGCTTTTGCTTGAACAATCGACTTCTGGTGGTGATGCTGGTCTTGGCTGTAATTGGCTGGGGGGTTGTAGTTGCTCCGTTTGACTGGCAGCTTGACCCAATACCGCGCGACCCTGTGCCCGTAGATGCAATCCCGGACATTGGCGAAAACCAGCAGATTGTTTTTACAAAGTGGCCTGGCAGAAGCCCGCAGGATGTGCAAGACCAGATCACATATCCTCTGACCGTAGTTTTGCGTGGTATCCCCAGGGTTAAAACAATCCGCAGCAGCTCGATGTTCGGATTTTCGAGCATATACATAATCTTTGATGAGGACGCCGGCTTCGACTGGTCGCGCGGGAAGATAATTGAGCGGCTGAACTCTCTGCCAACAGGCACTTTACCGCAAGGAGTAAGTCCTGCTTTGGGGCCTGATGCAACGGCACTCGGACAGGTATTCTGGTATACGCTGGAAGGATACGACAAACGGGGCAGACCCACCGGCGGCTGGGACTTGCAGGAGCTTCGTTCTATTCAGGATTGGATCGTTCGAGATGCTCTGCAATTCGCTAAAGGTGTAGCAGAAGTTGCTTCAATCGGCGGCTTTGTCAAGGAATATCAAATCGACGCCGACCCCGATGCAATGCGGGCAGCCGGTGTCAGTCTCACTGAAGTTTTTGCAGCGATACGGGCATCAAACATAGATGTCGGCGCCAGGACAATCGAAATAAACCGTGTTGAATATGTTGTTCGGGGAATCGGCTATATTAAGAGCGTTGCCGATATTGAAAACACGGTGATAAAAGTTAATGACAACGTCCCGATACTGGTGAAGAATATCGCCAATGTAAGTTTAGGTCCCGCCTTGCGGCGCGGGGCGCTGGATAAGGAAGGGGCCGAGGCGGTCGGTGGCGTGGTTGTGGTCAGGTTTGGCGCAAATCCCTTGGAAGTTATAAAAAATGTAAAAAAGAAAATTGCCGAGATTGCACCGGGCTTACCTAAGAAAACTTTGTCGGACGGAACGATAAGCCAGGTCAAAATAGTCCCATTTTATGACCGAACAGGCCTAATCTATGAAACCCTTGGGACCTTAAATAGTGCCCTTGCTGAGGAAATCCTTGTTACAGTTATTGTCATAATAATTTTGCTCAGGCAAATCCGCAGTTCAATTCTGGTATCAGGATTATTGCCGTTGGCAGTATTGATGTGTTTCATCGCGATGAAAGTCTTCGGCGTAGATGCCAACATTGTCGCATTGTCAGGCATTGCAATAGCGATTGGAACGATGGTGGATATGGGCATTGTGGTTTGTGAAAATATTGTCAACCATTTAACTGATGCAGGCGAACAACAATCACGCTTGAAGGTGATCTACAATGCTGTTACCGAGGTTGGTTCAGCCGTACTTACAGCCATAGCTACAACAGTTGTCGGGTTCCTGCCGGTTTTTACAATGACCGGTGCGGAGGGCAAACTCTTCAAGCCTTTAGCTTATACAAAGACTTTTGCACTTTTTGCCTCTGTCATTGTTGCTCTGACTGTTATTCCGCCTTTGGCCTACCTGCTATACAAGAAGGGCAAAGCCAATACGAAAAAAAGATCGATCAAAATTGGCAGATTCAGTCTGCCGTCCGAGGTTGTAATTGCCTTTGTGGTCGCGATTGTTTTGGCGAAATACTGGCTGCCTTTAGGCCCGGACAGAGGGCTTTTACTCAACTTGATATTCGTGATAATACTTTTAGGCCTGATCCTGTTTTTAATTTTCATGTTGCAAAGAAATTATGAACGTATGCTCAGATGGACTCTCGAGCACAAAGTAAAGTTTTTATGTGCACCTGTTATTTTGGTTATTTGCGGTGGTTTTATCTGGCGGGGTATGGGCAGGGAATTTATGCCGTCTTTGGATGAAGGCTCATTTCTGTATATGCCGACAACTATGCCGCACGCATCCATAGGTGAGGCCCTCGATGTGTTGGCGAAACTCGACACGGCTATAAAGTCAATACCGGAAGTCGATACTGTGGTCGGCAAAATCGGCAGGGTCGAAAGCCCGCTTGACCCTGCACCGATTTCTATGGTCGAAACGGTCATCAACTACAAGTCTAAATATAAAACTGACAAAAATGGGCGAATAATAACCGACGAAAAAGGCAAGGCTATCCGCCAATGGCGGGAAAACATCAAAAGCCCCGATGATATATGGAAGGAAATAGTCAAAGCAGCCCAACTGCCCGGCACAACCAGTGCGCCAAAGCTCCAGCCCATTGCCGCACGAATAGTAATGCTGCAAAGTGGGATGCGGGCACCGATGGGGGTCAAGATAAAGGGACCGGATCTTAAAACAATCGAAAAGGTTGGTTTGGAAATTGAAAGATTGCTCAAGGAAGTGCCTTCTGTTGATGCTTCAGCGGTCTTCGCCGACAGAATCATCGGAAAGCCCTATATTGAAATCCATATCAACAGAGTTGCTATTGCCCGATACGGCATAAAATTAGCTGATGTCCAGAACGTAATTGAGATAGCGATAGGCGGCAAGCCGATCACAACTACCGTTGAGGGCAGGGAGAGATATCCTGTCCGGGTAAGGTATATGCGGGAGTTGCGGGACCAGTTGGAAACCCTCACCAGGATACTTGTGTCGGCTCCCGGTGGTGCACAAATACCCCTCGAGCAGATTGTTGACATTGAGTATATACAAGGCCCGCAGGTCATAAAAAGCGAGGATACTTTTCTCGTTGGTTACGTTTTGTTTGACGCAAAAAAGGGCTACGCAGAAGTTGATGTGGTCCAGGACTGTCAAAAGCATCTTGAATCGAAAATAGAAACAGATGAATTTGTTTTGCCGGAAGGTGTAAGTTTCACTTTTACAGGTACTTACGAAAGTCAGGTTCGTTCGCAAAAAACTTTGATGCTCGTCGTCCCTGTCGCTCTGTTTATTATTTTTATGATTCTGTATTTCCAGTTCAAGTCGGTTTTAACAACACTGCTTGTCTTCAGCGGTATCTTTGTCGCCTGGGCAGGCGGCTTTATACTGCTTTGGCTTTATGGCCAGGATTGGTTCCTTGACCTTTCATTGTTTGGCGTCAATCTCAGAGAGCTTTTTAACATCCATCAATATAATTTAAGTGTGGCAGTATGGGTGGGCTTCCTTGCCTTGTTTGGCATTGCCTCGGATAACGGCGTAATCTTCGCAACATATCTAAATCAGCGTTTCGACCGGGACAAACCCAGCTCAATCCAAGCGGTGCGTCAGGCAACTGTCACCGCTGCAATGCGAAGGGTAAGACCTGCACTGATGACAAGCGCAACTACTATCCTGGCGCTAATACCGGTCCTGACTTCTACCGGCCGAGGCTCAGACATTATGGTCCCGATGGCTATTCCTTCGTTCGGCGGAATGTTGGTGGCCGTGGTCAGCATTTTCCTCGTGCCGGTTCTGTATTGCTGGATAAAAGAAGCGAAAATCAACAGAGCTTTTAGAAAAAGTCGGCCTGAGCATTCTTGAGATTGGGTTTGATTGGGTTTGTTTTCCCCGCGTCTGCGAAGACGTTCATTTTCATAATCCTTTGTTAAAACAGAAGTTACGTTCATTTTGGCTTTTCGGAAATTGGGTTTGATTGGGTTTGTTTTCCCCGCGTCTGCGAAGACGTTCATTTTCATAATCCTTTGTTAAAACAGAAGTTACGTTCATTTTGGCTTTTCGGAAATTGGGTTTGAATTGGGTTTGTTTTTTCGGACTGCGAAAGCGTCGTTTTTTCTGTAATCCTTTGTTATAAGTGAGTTTACATTCATTTGTGCTTTTCGGAAATTGGGTTTGTTTGGGTTTGAATTGGCTTTGTTTTTTTGGACTCTCCGCTGCCATTTATTTTCATAATACTTTGTTATAAAAGAAGTTACGTTCATTTGAGCATCCAGCAAATTGGCTTTGTTTTGCATAAAAAGAGCTGATTTGTAGAGCGTTCT
>Ga0209979_1001250_pt1 | contig 28665 bp, 18 predicted proteins | sample AnhtaG_FD_183114 | JGI IMG/M metagenome (GOLD analysis project Ga0209979, IMG submission 183114) | Deep subsurface microbial communities from Anholt, Denmark to uncover new lineages of life (NeLLi) - Anholt_01485 metaG (SPAdes) (version 2) | ecosystem: Environmental > Aquatic > Marine > Oceanic... | reverse complement strand
CCCGTGGATGCCTAAACTGCGCGCCACTTGATCCAGCGGCTCAGCCGAGGCCTCCAGTAACCGCACCGCCGACAACTTGAAATCCCGATCAAAACGACGTCGCTTCTCTGACATACGGACACCTCCTCAATGAAAAATACACCGACCTTCATTTAGTGTCCACAAAATCAGGGGAAGATCAAACCCGACCTACTATGCTTAGCATACAACCGTTACGCAAGCGTGGTCGGGTCGGGCGGTTACTTCTGATTCAGCCGGTCAAAAAGACGGGCGAAGTTTTCAGCCAGATTCTCCGAGGAGAATTCCTTCGCATAATCGGGAATGGTCGTGATGTCAAGGGAACTCGTTTCAAAGAGCGTGATCTGTCGGCACAAAAAGTCGGCTGCGCCGGAGACGTCCTCATAGGAGAAGCAGAAGCCGTTGCCGGATTGGTCGACCAGTTTTTCAACTTCACTCCCCGGCGACACCGCGGCTAAAATCGGCCGACCCGAGGCCAGAAGGGTATATATCCGCCCGGGAGTAACGCCCGTTTGCTTCGGTGACGGCAGCCCGAGGTAAAACAGCGAAGCCTGTGATAAGATTGATATGGTATCAGCTCTTTTTTGAAACAGGCGAAGGTCGCATCGACCTGTAAGACCATACTCTTCAAGCTGAGCCCACAGCCATTCGATATCGACCCTGCCCACCTGGAGCAACTTGACCTTGTTGAATAGATCCGGCTCTGTCTCACGGACAACCGCCAGCACCTTCAGCAGCGGCTGAATTGGGCAGATCTCGTTCAGCGTCCCGAGCAGACCGATAACGTAGTGTTCGCTGCTTTTCGGCGTTTGCCACAACCGGGCCAGGTCGATGTCATAGCTGTTGTATATGACCTCATCGGCTTTGACATACTCGGCAATAGGCGGGTTCACGGCCGTTACGAGTGACGCCTGCCGCCTTATTGTTTCCAGGAGATCCAAGGCCTTCACCGTCTGTCTCTGGTCCTGATACGTTTCCTCAGCTTTGTAGAGAGTCCAGAAGTCCCTGAAGTCGGCAACCCAGGGCGTGTCGAACTCAGTGGATAATTGTTTAGCCACCAGGTGGTTCGAGACCGGGGGTGAGGTCGAAATAATGACGTCATAGCGATTGTTGGAAGACAGCGTCCGACCCAATCGAACAGCCGGTTTTACCCAGCCTACTTTATGGTCGGGAAAGAACCTGTCGGATACTTTTTTACCGCGGCGAACAATGACGTCCCGCACCTTTCTGATGCCCAGCAGATACATCAACCGTTGGGGGTCGTACGATCCGGCACGGTAAATGCGGCTGGTATCCAGGCCCTCCAGCAATTCCGGTTCCAGGACCCGGTACGTTACCGGCTTGACGGTGAGCACATCACACTCGTAACCGTACTGAGGGAGATGCTTATACAGCGCCAGGGGGCGCCCGACAGCCGGTCCTCCTACCGGTGGGAAGTCGTAACAGATGAGAAGGACCCTGCGCTTTTTCAACGGCGGGCGCCTTCCGCTAAGTGTTCCATAATGGCCAGCTCCTCAGCGACGTTCTCTTCAAACACTGCTTTCTGTTTTACCCGCGCCAGATTCTTTTTGCGCATCTGCTGGTGTGGATCCTGCTCTTTAAGCAACCTGATCATCAAGGCCTTCAGGCCTTCGTGATCATGCTGCTTGAAAAGATACCCGCTCTCGGTGCTCAGCCATTCTCTCACGCCCGGTATGTCCGCGGCAATGGGCAAAAGGCCAAGCGCCATGGCCTCAATCAACGACGCCGGCGATGAGTCCGTAGTCGAGGCGGAAAGGTATATGTCGTGGTTGGCCATAAAGGGCAGGAAGGCCTCTCGAGGCATTTTATCATAGAACCGCAGCCCTCTTGTGGTCAGGACCTGCGCCTGCCGGCGAAAATCCTCGGCCAGGCTGCCGAAATTGGTGAAGGTTATCTCTATCCTGCCTTCGCTTAGAAGAGGCGCCAGCGACTGAACGATGAACCGATTGTTGTACAGTTTTTCCTGGGTGCGGGGGACTATAATTCTCAGCGGATTTTGGAAGGCATAGCTTTGCCTGTGATGGGAAAGGAATCTTTTTTCAATCCCCCAGGGGATAACTCTCCTGGATTGAAGAGGTGCCAGTTCCTCGGCGGCGGAAACGAGATACTGAGAATCGCCTATGACACAATCGGCAGCTTTCAGTGCCAGAGTGGGTTTCATCTTGTGAAGAAATGACTTCTTTGGTGCCAGCAGAATATCGCCACCCCACAGGTTTAGTACGATCGGCGTTTTCTTCCCGATGGTCGCCAGAGCCGCCGAAAAACCATAACCGGCGGCATAATGGGGGTTGATAACATCCGGTCGAAAGCGATCTATGAGTCGACGGATTTGTGCCGTCGCCAACACATAATGAAAGACACGATGAGGTCCTTTAGGTTTGAGGTGGAAGTGGTGCAAGTGTCCCCGCTCCAGAGAGGCGACCAGTACGTGGCATCCCTGACGGCGCAGTTCGGCGGTGAAACGCTCGGTATGAAACGAACTGCTTTTGGCCAGAAGGAGAATTTTCAGCGCTTGCTTCAAAGAAACCTTCCCAACCCTCTTTTCATCACGTAGCAACAGTAGTGAACCGGCTTCCCTCCCCATCGCTTCTTGTAGTAGGCCAGCCCTTCAGCCCCCGCGGGGGTCGTGCCCTGGTTGAACTTGGTGATCCCCCGCTGGGCCATCTTGCGGCACATCATGAACCGGATATACTGATTTGGCTTAAGGAACGAAAACGCCTTGTCGAAATAAACCTGCCACCCCTGCAGGGTGGTATTTTCGATGAGGTAAATGTGTGAACTGGCCGGGCAACCGTTATGCTCACACCAAACCCACTGGATGCGGTCGTCCTCACGCGCCAGGTCTGCTACGGCTTTGAAAAAACCCGGACTGTATGCCGGGGTCTGGCCGTGCCGTTTTTCCGTCGACCTCATCAGCTTAAGGAAGCGCCTGTGGTGCAGATCCCAGTCGAACGTTACTGCCTGAATACCCTCACGGACCGCCCTTCGAATTTCGTATTGCAGTTTCTTATCCGGCGGCTGCCAGTCCGGGCCTGAGATGTCCATCAGTGTGGTGGTACGCGCTTGAATGTTGAACCTCGAATCAGCCGGCAAAGATTCATAGAAATCATAGATGAACAGCTTGAGGTAGCGCCGGTCGGCCAGCGCATCAAGCACCATCCGGGCGATCCGTTCTCTATCGACAGTGATATCCGGATTATAGAAGAGCCGGGCGTAGCATCCAGCAGGCATGGCATAAAACCGTTTAAGCGGTCTAATGCCAAACTCGACACCAGGAAGGACGGCCACTATCCGGTTGCCCTGTTCCACCAGCCAATAGACCGGTTTCCCGCCAAGAGTGCACCATAGATTGGCGAACCCGGGCGAGCCGAAGAATGAGTCCCCGATCAAGGGAGCGACGTCATCCCATGAAATGCGTGAGAGGGGTTGGCATGACACTTTCATTCTTCACGTACCAAAAGGACTTTCCCTCTGCCCACATTGCCGTCCTTGTCGGTGAGGATATACACGTAGACACCAGAAGCAACTTGTTGCCCCCTCTGGTTGCGGCCGTCCCAGGGGGTGTTGACGGGAAACTCTGCCACCAACTCGCCGGCGACGGTAAAAAGACGCACCGTGCCCTTTTTGGAAAAATTGAAATTCAGCCGGTCGCTTTCGGAGCGGATGACAAACGGGTTAGGGTAAGCGACTACATCCTCGATTTGGGAAGTGAAACGACTTACCCCCGATCGCAAGATGGATATGCCAGCCGGGGTGGCCACGTACAAATCGCTGGTAATCGGGTCCAGGGTCAGGTTGGCAATGTCGTCAGACACAAGGTCGCTATTGTGAGTCGTGTACACTGTAAACGCGCCGGTGGCGCCATCGACTCGAGCCAGGCCGTTTTTCGAGCCGATCCACAGATTCTCGCGGCCGTCAAACGCAAGGGCGGTAATGTCCGGACCAATCCCCGGTGGGGGGGTAACATCCGCAAATCGGTCAAGGTCCCACCGGGAGAGACCAAAATTAGTGCCGACCCACAGGTTTCCCTCGGGGGAGAATTTGACCACCCGAATGTTATTTGAAATCAAACCCGAATCCACAGTATAATGCCGACAGTCACGCCCAGCGGCGTCAAAGGGATCATCGCCGAGATAACACACGTATACGCCCCCCCCTATGGTGCCAACGGCGAGCCAACCGCGGTGGCAATCTATCGAGTTGACAAGCTCACTGGTAATACCGTCATCCGCGCCAAGCGAGTCCCAGCCGGAGGGGCTGTGCAGGTTATCCAAGTCCCCAATCGCTATCGGATATCCGTTTACAGCTCGGTAGCAAGCGGCATAAATGTATCTCCCGTCGGTGGCCAGTCCACGAACCACTACATACCCCGGGTCAGAGTCAATACCCCGCAAACTGGAATTGGTCTCGTCGTAGTTGACAGCGGTATCCTCCTCGATGACCCACACCCCGCTTCCCCAGGTGGCAACCCAGGCGTTGCCCGAACAATCCAGGACCACTTCCATTGTTGAAGAGCGGACATCATGTACTATCCAGGCCTCAGCGACGTATTGAGCGGCCTTCCGCTTGGTAAACCCAGCCGTGATCACTCCCTCGGCATTCACCGTTAGGCCTGACACGTCGTTTCCAGGTGGGCCGGTGTACGGATATTCCACAACAACACCGGCCGAATCTCGGTCGTGATAGATTCCCTCGCCGCTGAAACCTACCCAGCGGAAGGCGCCGTTGTTCAGGCCGGTGTACGGTGACGACGGCAGCCCCTCGTGCAGCGGATAACTGAACCGTGAATCTGCAAACGTTCCCATCGCGTAGCGATAGTAGAAAAACAAGGTGTCGTTTTCGACCTTCAGGTCGGTTAACCAGGTACCCAGCCAGCTTGGCGTCCTGGTAAAGGTGGTGTCGCTGGGCGACCGGTCGAGGCGAAACATCCCTTTCGCGGTGGCAAGGTACAAGGCCTGTTCAAACCAGACGACCCTTCGTATATCCTCGGTACCCAGTTCGGGGTAGTTGTCGATACCGAATACCGTCCAGGCAGCCGGCGACTTCAACCGTGCGGGATTTGTTTTCTCCGACACCGCCAGCCCGGAGGAAGTGGCTATCCAGATGGTATCACCAACCAGCAGGATGTCGTTCACGATCGGATTGGGGTTGAGGCTGCCGAACTGTTGGTAACTATCCTGGATCTGGCCGTTATCGATTGTCTTGGAGAACAGCACCAAACCGATTTCGGCGCCGACCCAGAGGTTGTCCCCATCGTCAACCACACAATGCAGCGGCAGCAGGCTGTTGTCCTTCTCAAATAGAAACTGCTTCGAATTTCCCTCGGTGAATTTTATCAGCCGCCCAAAACCGGTCACCCATTTCTGCCCGTCAGCATCTTCGATGATGTCGGTGATATCGGTCGTTCCCAGACCGTCGAGGTTATCAAATTTTCTGCCCGGACTGTCGACGTCGGTGATGGCCAGAATCCCCCCGGCTGTGGCTACCCAGAGCGTGTCATTTATGAAACGCATCCGCCGCACATCTTTGAACGAGGTGATCGTCTTCCACTCTGCCTCAGCAGCGCCGGGGAGACCCGACAGGGCAATCAGAGATGCCGTGAGACAAAAAAGAAAGTAGCGTTTGAGGTCAGAACTCTTTTGCCGATCCATGACAAAAGCAATATACCGATTATCAATAGCGTTATCAAGAACGACCAGCGCCCGGCTACGTCTCCCATTCTGGTGTAAACGGAATACCCGTCGAGCCTGCCGACTTTGCCTCGCATAGCGGCTACTTCGTACACCTTCAGTTGCCCTCTGATGCGGCCGTAACCGTCGACAATGTAGGTCAGACCACTGTTGGCAACGCGGGCAAACCAGCAGCGGTTTTCAACGGCCCGGGTGATAAAGATCCGCGAATGCATGTGGATACCGACGGAACGTCCGAACCAGGTGTCGTTGGTAATGCCCACAATGAAATCGGCGCCATCGCGGATCATCCCTCGCACATACTCGGGAAAAGTCGTCTCAAAGCAAATCAGGACACCATAGCTGACCTCGGGAAGGTGCAACAGAAAGGCGGAGTCACCCGGATAGAAATCAGACCACCACTGAACAGAGTAGCGGTCGATAAAGGTCAGGTACTTTCTCAGAAACTTCTTCTGCAGAAAGGGCAGGTAATCCTGGTAGGGAACATGCTCGGAAAACGGCACCAGTTTGACCTTGTCGTAGCGCCGCTCAATCGTCCCGGACGGATTGACCTGATAGCAGGAATTGTGGTAGCGTGGTTCTCCGTTAACATGCTCTGCTCCCAGAGCGCCGACCAGGTGATACCCCTCCGACTTCCTCACGATGTCACTCACCCGCGCCCGGCAGGGCTGGCTGTGGGAGAGGTAGCACGGCGCCGAGGTTTCCGGCCAGATATACAGCTTGATGGAACTGTCGGCCACCGACTGCGTCAGTGAGTCGTACAATCGAAAGCTGTGCTCTTCATTCCCCTTGGCCCATTTCACTTCGAGCGGAACCGATCCCTGGAGAAGGGCGACATCCAGCGTCCCCTCTATGGGGAAGCGCGGCATTTCAATCCACCCATAGGCAACCAAACCAACGACTATGGCAACTGACGCCAGACCAGAGGTAAACCGCCTTTCCAGTGACAGCGACCTGCGAAAGATTTGCCAGACCAGCACATTCACGGTCACAATCAAAAAGGAGAGACCGTGCACAGAAATTACCGAGACGATCTGTAGGATGTATAGGTAATACGCTTGTGTGTAGCCCAGATCAGACCAGGGGAAGGCAAACTCGGAAAGCGTCCGGAAGTATTCCATCCCGACCCACAAAAACGGAAGCGAGACAAAAGCGAGAAGGGGTTTTATACGGAATAGACGGTGAAATGTCATCAGTATGGCGGTATAGTAAAAGGTTACAATAACCACCGCTGTGACCATTCCCGGCGGCGTTACCAGTGCCACCCAGTAAAGGGAAAAGAGGTTGAAAAAGAAGGCAAAGAAGTAGGCGGCTTTGAACGTCTGCCACCCCCTCAGCGAGGTGATAATCATCAACGGTCTGACCAGCGCAAACCAGGCCAGAAAGCCGAAGTATTCGGGGTAAAAGGCAAGCGACAACAGAAACGACCAGATTGTCAGCTCCAGCCGCCGCTTGCGCAGATCGACGTCGGCTGGAAGAAAAAAACGACCGATTCTGGTGAGAATACCTTTCAGAGGATTAACCTCGTCTCTTTCCTTAACGGTTCTGACTATTTTGCCTTAAAAGTTAAGAAATACTTCCCGTTTTACAAGCTTTTCCGAGTTGATTGATAGGCCTTACTGCGGGAAATTTAACCTACCTGAAAAAGCTAGGGAGCAGGCAGGCATCAAATCGACACTATCCGGACAGCCGGTATCCCGCACGGCGGCGGTACATTCCGTTGACACGGTCCATCATTTTTTCTGCCACGAATTCCCGTCGCACGGTGCAGAAATCATCATGGTGTCGTAAAATGATCTTGTTGACCTCATCTTCGCTGTAAAGGCGGTTCGGCTCAAATTGAGCCAGGATGTACTCAAGCAGAAACTTGCGCTTGCTTCGCTGCGCGGGTAGTTTTTCGATATGGTCATCCTTGACAAAGTTGGCCATCACTTTCTGCCTGGTAGATGCCTTCGACCTTTTGTTTGAGTGTCGCTCCAGCCATTCGTAAACGGACTTCTCTGGTATTCGCCAGTCCTTGCCGATTTTGTAAGCATTGATTTCACCGGCCTGCACTTTCCGGGTAATAACCTGAACATTCATTTTGAGCTTTTCGGCCAGCTCAGAGGTAGTGAAGAACTCGGTGTTTTTGATGATTCCTTCGCAGTATTCCACGCAGTATCTCCTTTCCAGTTGCGGGGGATAATACGGTGCTGCAGGATACTGTCAAATATTTTTTTGTACTTTGCTGTAATATGAATGTGTTAGATACCTGTTACTGGCTCTTGTCACATGGAAAGGTAGTCGTTGTTTTACTGCCCGCCTTCATTGCACCGATGGTGGTAATCTTTCCCGGCAAGCCTTTTTTGGTGAACTGCGGCCATCTGGGATAGTAATGGGGATGATAATAATTCTAACAGGGGTTCGATTAGCCCGGATATTCTATAAAGATACTGACTTCGTCATTGCGAGGAGCGAAGCGACGTGGCAATCTCTTTGCAGTAGAAGCAGTTGCACCGTTGAGATCGCAACGCTCCCTTTGGTCGCTCGCGATGACGAAGGGGACAAAGTGTAACTGCAAAACCCCAGCTACTGGCAGACACAACCGCTTGCAGGTCAGAACGTTACGACAGATCATGCGTAATACTCATGAAATAACCGGGTTAGTATTGAAAAAACAGGCTCTGCTTTTCTTCTAGAAAGCATTAAGTTGTTTCTACTTAGAGAGTTAAGCGTAAAATAAAACTAAACGACTTTTAATAGTTTTTATGCTTTTTAGGAACAGATACTCAAATCAGAGCTTGACAGGCATGAAGGATGCAGTATATTTTTGTGGTAGCCTTCCAAGAATGGATCAGGAACCAGTCCGCCTCCGCTATCTGTGTACGTCTGTGACGGAGACTGGAACAGGCTGGTGAAATCAGTTGCATAGTTAGGTGACCACGAACGACTTGAAGGAGAAAAGCTGTCGGGCGGAGTCTGGTTCCGACAATTGAAGCCACCAACCTTACAAGGAGGTGACTATAATGAGTTCACTAAATGAACATGGATTCGGCCGGGAAAGGTCGAGAGCCAGGTATATCCACAGTATCGACAAAATAGCTCAGTTGACCGACGCCGAAAAGACCAGCCTTAAGGAAGTAACCAAACGTTACGCTTTCCGGGCAACTGACTACTATCTGAGCTTAATTGACTGGAATGACCCGAATGACCCGATCCGGCGACTGGTCATTCCCCACCAGGACGAGTTGATTGACTGGGGTGATCTGGATGCTTCTAAGGAAAGCAAGGTCACTGTCCGTAAGGGCGTTCAGCATAAATACAGATCGACTATTTTGTTGCTGGTTAACGAGGTCTGTCCTGCCTTTTGCCGCTACTGTTTTCGCAAACGGCTGTTTATGAACCACAGCGATGAGGTAACATATGATGTCAACCCCGGGCTGGAGTATATCCGGCAGCACCCCGAAGCCGACAACGTTCTCTTGACCGGGGGGGACCCGATGATGTTGCGAACCTCCGAGCTGGAGAGAATCATCGGCGCCCTGCGTCAGATCGAGCACGTGAAGATTATCCGTATTGGATCCAAGACACCCGCCTACAACCCGTACCGCTTTATCAATGATGATGCTCTCATAGAGATGTTTGGCAGGTATTCCAAGCCCGAACGACGCATTTACTTGATGTGCCATTTCGATCACCCGAGGGAGCTAACACCTCAATCGCGCGAGGCCATGCGAAGACTCATTGATGCCGGCGTTATTTGTGTCAATCAAAATCCTATCGTTCGCGGTGTCTCCGACAACCCGGAAACCATGGCTGAGCTCTGGAAAGAGCTGACCTACATGGGAGTACAACAGTATTACATCTTCCAGGGACGCCCCGCGACAGGTAACTACGCTTATGAAGTTCCGATTTCCGAGGGCTACCGCAAGGTGGAACAGGCCAAGCGGAAATGCTCCGGCCTGGCCAAGCGGGTCAAGTACGTTATGTCGCATGAGTCGGGCAAGATCGAGATTGTCGGTTTAGATCATCGATTCATCTACCTGAAATACCACCGCGCGAAGTTTCCCGAGGATGAACAGCGCTTCTTCGTCTGCCACCGTGACGATGACGCCTACTGGCTGGACCAGCTCAGGCCGGTAAGCGGTTACCGGAACAACTACTACCGAGGAAGCTATCGTCCCGCAGCCCCGTACCTAGACCAGCGCATCGGCTGAGCACTCCTTTTTATAGCAGTGCGTGGCGGGTTTCTCGGAACCTAATCTACAACTGAACAACCTGCGTTTTGTGCGCGGAGGACGTCCCCGTCCGCCGCGTCTCAGATGGAGCCGGCGCACGAGGACGTACGCCGGCCACGGAATAAGAATCTATATAAGCGCCTTATCCACAACAAGTTGTGCCTGCTGCAACTCGCCACACTCAATAGATCAACCTGCAAAATAATGTGAAAAAATAGTGATTTTTCACTTGACAGGGACACAAATGTGCAGTATCTTAACTGTGAGCCGATATAAGGAAGCATGATAGAAGGAAGGAGCCTGGTATGCGGGAACTGAAGTTTGAAGAGAACGGCATCACAGCAGAGATAATGGATGACGCCGTTCAATTTATGTCATTTGAAGCTGAGCCGCCTTCCCGGTTGCTGTCCCCGGACGAAGACGAAACAGGCCACGCCTGCTGTTGTTACCTGAATGTCGGCACCTGCCCCGACTGCGGCGGCGGCATGGTTCGGTTAGGAAGCTGTTTTAGTTGTCCGTCATGCGGCTACCAGAGTTGCGGCGGGTAGGTGGCAAGGCCACTTTTATTTATGGGTGGAAAAGCTTATAGGGATTTTGGAAACCCACCGCATGGGCCAATGGCTTTCTGTGGGCGGCAGATGTCCACATCTGCCCCGTCCGAATGAGAGGAGGGAAGAGCGAATATGAGATTATCTGACTTAGGCAAATGGGGCATACCCGACAGAATTATAGAGACATGGCGCGAGCGGCAGGGCGAGTCGCTTCTGCCGGTGCAAAGCAGAGCCGTCCGAAAAGGTTTGCTGGGAGAGCCACAGGACAGCCTCGAACGACGCCCGGTTCGAATGCTTATTTCCGCTCCGACCTCGTCGGGCAAATCTTTTTGTGCCGAGATGGCGATGGTGAAAGCTCTCACTCGTCGCCAGAAGACGGTCATGCTGGTGCCGCTAAAATCCCTGGCCGAGCAGAAGCATAGCTTGTTTCAGGAAACCTATGGTCCGCTTGGTGTAAAGTGTCTGGTTGTAACGGGTGACCACCCGGAAAACGACAAGAGATTTGCCGACGGTGACTACCAGATAGCAGTCGCCATTTATGAGAAGTTTGACCTCCTTTTGACCGCCGCGCTGGACAGTTTGAAGAACATTGGGCTTGTGGTCATCGATGAAATTCAGACTGTTTCCGAGCCGACCAGAGGGGCGCTGCTGGAAAGACTCTTGACGAAAATCCTTTCATCGGTTTATGAGCCGTCGTTGGTCAGTCTCTCGGCCGTGATTGGCGACAGCGCCTGTTCGGCCGGGCGGCTCGCTGAGTGGCTGGGGGCTGTCTTGGTTGAAGAGACAGCCAGGCCGGTTGACCTTGTCCGGGGCGTGGCGGCGGAAGGCACCTTCTGCTATCGCTCGTACAATAGCGGCCTCGACGGCAGCGAACCGTTTGTGAAAATCGAGGCCGCCGAGGAGCCGTTTGATGCCTTCATTCAACAGATCAAATCCGATGTCGGCTCGACACTGGTTTTTCTCAAGTCACGACGGGAGACGGTTGACTACGCCTTCAGGCTGGCCGCCGCCGTCGGCTGGCCTGAAGCCAAAAGGGCGCTGGAGAGCTTAGGTGAGGAGGAGCCGTCGTTTCTGGTTCGTTCTCTTCGCCAAGCGTTGACTCGCGCAGTGGCCTTCCACAATGCCGATCTTTCTCCCCGGCAAAGGGCGATCATTGAACAGGCGTTCATTGATAGAGAAGTCAAAGTTATATTCTCAACCACGACCCTGGCCCTAGGCGTCGATTTGCCCGCCGATACCGTCTATCTTGAAACGGTCAAGTATTCTTCGGGCGAATACAACACCCGACCGGCGCTTGTCCCTGTCACTCGGGCTGAGTTTGACAATATGACCGGTCGCGCGGGAAGGCTCAGAGACGGCAATAACAAGCCAGGGCGCGCCATTGTGCTGGCCGACTCGGACTTTGACCGCGAAATCCTCTGGGAGAACTACATTGCCCCCGACCGGCCGGAGCCGATAGAGTCCGCTTTCAACAGTATGCCGCTTGAGGATTGGCTTCTCAATATGATTGTCAGCGGCCTGGCTTCTGATACGGCCTCTGTAAAAGGTCTATTCAGCAAAACCTTCTTTGCCTGTCTGAACGGGGAGCAAAAGGCGCCGGATTTTGAGGCGTCGCTGGCGGCTCTTTTGAACCATCATCTAGTCACCACCAATAACTCAAACAGCGAATTTTCGGCCACTGCCCTGGGACAGGCAGCAGCCAGGGCCAGTCTGTCGGTTGCACAGACTGGATACTTGCTTAATGAGCTTCAATCAATTCACCCTCAAACCCTCTCCGGCTGGACGGCTCTGGCTCTCAGCGCTTCCGGGTGGACGCTTCCCCCCGGCACACTGACCGGTTTTGAACTCTCCGACAACGTCCCGATGAAAATGCTCCATCAGCACTTTGACCATCTGCTTGAGGAAGCCGGTATTCTTCTGGGGGAGGACTACCGTCGAGAGCCCCTCTCGTATATCAAAGCGGCCAAGTTGAAAGCGTTTCTGTTGCTTCACGATTGGAGTTGCCTGGTGCCGGTGCAACAATTGGAGGAGCGTTTTCAAATGCACCTCGGGCAGATCATGGCCCTGGGTGAAACAGCCGCTCACCTCGTTTCCGGGCTTGGTCTCCTGGTTGAGGCGAGCGACAACCGGACGCCGATGCGCGATGAGCTCGGACGGCACGCCTTCAGTCTGCGTTTCGGAATGCCCGCCAACCTTATGCAACTGCATTCTCACTTCGGAGAGATTCTCAACCGCAGTGACTTTTCCGCTCTGTGCAAAGCGGGAGTAGAAAGCGTGGCTGATCTGAGCGAGCTTTCAGGTGAGCAATTGGATGAGATCATCCGGCCTGGCGGCCCGCCCTGGGGCGGACAAGGACGCCGACCCGGAGGCAAGCTAAAGTCATTAAAAGAGAAACTCAAGTTACTACACGAGGAGGTTGCTATGCAATCACACACTGTCACCAATCCGCCATTGGCGGACCCTGGCGGCCGACCCGGAGACTCGCGCGTGGCCACGAGGCCGGCGTTTGCCGTTCAGCCTGAGTCCGTGGAGATTGACGGTACGTTTGAGCGGGAGCGATACCTGGTGAAAATCAATGGCTTCCCGGTCCGGCTTACCGGCAAATCATTCAAGTATTTTGCCAAGCTGGCCTGGTCGCGGCTCCATCGGGATGCCGGATGGATGTACAAGGAGGATATTGAGGTCGGCTTCAATCAGGCGCGCTACCTGTACCGCATGAAAAATGAGATCGTCTCTGCCCTGAATCTGCCCTGGCCGGTTTTTGAGAACAACCGACTCGGCTACTATCGGCTGAACGCCGATCCATCGGCGATTCATATTAACATTGAGAACCTCAAGACTCATCCCGACTATGAGGTGCGCAGTCTGGCAGGCGAGAGAAATACAGAGCCGGTGAACTGAAGAGTTGGGTAAATCAGGGCGCAACACGGTATCGAATTCAATGCGGGTGCCCCACCGCCCCGTCAGGGCCGGGCCTTTGACCGGCGGTGGCAGGCTTAGCCTGTCTTACTACCCGGAGAAACTGTTTTGACCTGCGGACGACATACTCCACCCCAAAGGAGCGGGGTACCTGCGCTTCCAGGCCGACATTACCGACAAGCCGGCCCGGGTGGTTGTAGCTAAAAGATTCAGGGTTTGCCTTAACAGCCGATAGATATGCTAAACGGCCATGGTGACTATTGTAAGGACCAAGAAACAGCTGCCTCTGAAGGTATCCGGCGGGCGGGCTAAACTCCCTGTCCTTCCGCTTCGAACCGGCGTATTGTTCCCAGGATTGACGACGACTGTTTCCGTCAGTCGGTCGGAAGATGTCAAGCTGGTTAAGCACGGTCGGACGGAGGGCGAGCATGTAATCGCCTGCTATTCCCCTCTGCTGTCTGCGGAACAGTCCGGAACACCCGTCTGTCAGATTGGGACTGTTGCCCGTATACGTGATGTCAATAAGGCGCCGGATGGGCTGCTGACAGTTACGCTTGAGGGAGTCCACCGAGCAGCCATACGCCAGATTGTCCGGGAAGACCCGTTTCCGGCGGCCACAGTGGATGAACTCGATCCCACCGGAACCGAAGGAGCCGACTGCTCGGCTGAAATCGTAGTGATTCTCGAGACGGCCACCAAGATCATAATAAGCCGCCCCGCCTATTCCCTGGAGTACCTGGACATGCTGAGGATGAGCCGGGACGATCCTTCGTTGTTGGCCGATCGGGTGGCCTCGCTTTTTCATTTCCCGCTGGCCTGGAAACAGGAGCTGCTTGAGACAGTGAACCTTCAGACCCGGCTGGAACTGTTGCTTTCCTGCCTCAGCACAACCCTGAGTCCCCCAGCCACCACCCGCAGGGACAACGCCCAGACGCGGAAACGGCCTGCAAAAGGCCGCGACGGCCATCAGTTGGCGCAACAGCCCGACGATAACTTCTCTTATGAAAGCGACGCCTCGCGGACAAAAAGGCTGATAGAGAGTTCTCCTCATCTGCCTCCCGAGGTGGTGGCCAGAGCAACAATTGAGGCCGACCGTCTCACCCAACTCCCAAGAGCATCGGCTGAATACGGAGCAACCAAAAGTTACCTTGACTGGCTGCTGACTCTGCCCTGGGGAAAATGTTCTCCGGAAAATTATCATATCTCAGATGTCGAAAAGGTTCTGTCGTCGGAATACTATGGTCCGACGAACGTTAAGGAGCAGATACTTCAGCGGCTTTCGGTCCGCAGACTTCAGGGCGGTACCGATGACGGCCCTACTCTATGCCTGATTGGAGCTCCGGGGACAGGCAAGGCCTCGCTGGCCAAAGCCATAGCCCGTGCCCTAAGCAAAGAGCTTATCAGGATTTCGGTCGGCGGGATTTCGGATGTCGCGGACATAAAAGGAACCCCGCGAACATTTCTAACCGCACTTCCGGGCAAAATCATGCGTTCGCTCAGGGATGGCGGTTCCTGTGACCCGGTTGTTCTGATTGAAGATATCGACTACTTTAATCTCAACAACGACGCCTCAGTCAACATGGCCCTGCTGGAAGTGATAGACACGCGCCGCAACTCTCGCTTTCTGGACAACTACCTTGGGGTTCCATTCGATCTGAGCAAGGTCTTTTTTATCTGTTCCGTGCGCTCCTTTGAGGAGATTCCCGAACAGTTCATACCACGTTTTGAGATCATTGAGCTTCCCGGTTATATTGAAAAAGAAAAGATAGTGATATCCAAGCGGTACTTAATGCCCAACCTCCTGAAAAAGCATGGACTGACCAAAACTGAGCTGAGATTCACCGACAAGGCCCTGACGAAGATCATCGCCAGCTACACCCAGGAGGCCGGCCTGCTGGCATTTTCTCAGAACATAGAAAAGATATGCCGCAAAATCGCCCTGGAGAAGCTCAAAAGATCGAAAAGTTCGTGGACCATCAATGAGAAAAGCCTTGAGTCATACCTCGGCCCGGCGCTTTTTATCCCGGAACGGGCGGAAACGGCCCCCGAGATCGGCACGGCCGCCGGGTTGGCTTGGACCGGCGCCGGGGGTGAGCTGATGTTCATTGAAGGCCTGAAAATGAAGGGCAGCGGCGAAATCATCACCACCGGCTCACTAGGAGAGGTAATGAAAGAGTCCATTCAGGCGGCTCATTCCTATGTGCGCTCGAAAGCCGATGTGCTGGGTATCGATTTTAGCGACTTTAACGAGTTTGACATTCACATTCACTTTCCCTGCGGGGCCATTCCCAAAGACGGCCCGTCGGCCGGTATAACGGTCTGTCTTGTCATCGCTTCGGTAATGTCGGAACGTCCTATCCGCAACGATATTGCTATGACCGGCGAGGTGACGCTGCGCGGCAGAGTATTGCGGGTGGCAGGTATCAAGGAAAAGATTTCCGCTGCCTATCGTGCCGGTATCTACAATGTTGCTCTCCCCAAGGGAAACCAGAAAGACATCAAAGAGCTCCCCAAAGATATTCTACGCAAGACGAAGTTTACGTTTATAGAGCGCGTCGACGAATTGTTTGAAATCTGCCTTCTTGACTTTACTCCTTCCTCGTACACATTGGAAAAGATTTTTGCGGAGGAAATTAAAAAGGCCAAAGAAAAGAAAACGCCGCCGGCCGGAAAAGACAGAGCGGCACTAACCACCAAAAAGAAATAGACCATATTAAGTTATCCGTTCGCTACAATTTCACTTGACATTGTCCACACCGAGGTATTATATTATCGCTGTCTAAGGTGCCAAGCACCCATATAGTCAAACTGATAACTTCGCTTTACGTAAAAGTAGGTTTGATGTACTTTTCACATGCTGGAAGAGGCAGACCACCTTTCCAGGTAGGGTATAACCTGGTAGCCGCCGTTTTTCCTGTACTGTTTTGTTGGCTTAGGCCAGGGTTACTGTCCGCGCACCAGGTTGCTGGGGGGTAACCGAAGGATGGCGCAATTTGGAGATTTCTTAGAGCGTAGAAAACGGTAAGCGGCAGGGTGGCTATAAAGGTGTTTCCTTCTGTCCTGAAGACTACCGAGCTTGACCGGCCACTCTGGTTGCGAGAACGCAAACGTAATTGATAATAAGTAATAAGAAACATATTGACAGTCACGTTAATCTTGCATGGAGGCTCAATAATTGAAACAAACACTTCTCCTTCTGCTGGAGTCGACGGGGGGGCTGGGTGCTAGTGCTTGCCAGATGCAAGTCCAGACCGACCGGTGCGTGGACCGTGACGAGGCCATTATCGGCAGCTCGACCACATTTGAAGAGGAAGAAAGAGAAAGGGTATGTGAAGTATTCACTCACATATCTAAATAATCAACGAAGTAAAATAGGAGTACAAGAATGAAACGCCTTTCTTTTTTGGTTGCCTTTGCATCGTTGATGCTGTTTTCGTTTAGGCTGGCCCATGCCGCTACTGAGATCACCCTGGACAACATGACCGGTCTTTACGCTGGCGACTCTGTAATAATGGGTGAGGCGGTGCGATGGGAATTCCGTTTGACCTACACGCCAGGTGACGGTTCGGCGATCTTCGGTTCGACTAACGGCTTCGAGGTGTACACGCATTTAGGTGGTGCCTATACCGACAACTTTACAGCCATCACTTATGACAGCTTCCCTTGGGACTGGCCGAGCCTTTACGACCTCACGGGCGGTCTCGTCGTCAACGACTTCAGTGTTGACGGCGTAGGTGCGGACACCGTTGGTTTTGGTGGCGCCGCGTTCTTTGGCCCCGGTATCGTGGATGGTACAGATGCTCTGTGCTGGTGGATTGAAACGACACCCAGCACTGATAGTGATACTCTCTGCATCGACTCCGCGTTTTTTCCTCCGGCCGGTCCGTGGTTCTGGATAACGTCAGTCGGCAATATCTACCCCGACTGGGGCGGGCCGTACTGCTTCCATGTCCATGACACGGTACCGCCCACAAATCTGTTGCTCATTCCGGATTCACTATACTTTGCTGCCGTAGAAGGTGGCTCCAGCCCACCAGCCCAGTCATTTTTGGTCAGCTCTGATGGCGACCCGCTCGATTTCAACATTATTGAAAACATTAGCTGGGCTATTCCCAGTCCGATTCAGGGCACAACCGACCAGACTATAACCGTTCTCATAAATATCATTAGCTTGTCTGCCGGAACCTATGTCGACTCTCTCGAAGTCCAGTCTGCCGGGGCTGACAATTCACCGCAGTATGTAAAGTTGGTATTGCTTATCGAATCTCTCTCGCCGACTATAGGCGTCACTCCGGATGCTTTTATTTTCAACGCCATCGCCGGAGGTTCCGATCCCGCCTCGAAAACGTTGACCATAACCAATGAAGGAGGCTCAACACTCAACTGGAGTGTGTCCAACAATGAAAGCTGGCTTAGCCTCAATCCCATGTCCGGCGTCGACTCGGGCGATGTCACCGTTTCGGTCAGTATTGCGGGGTTGCCCTTTGGGGAGTATCATGATACGATTGTCGTGAGTGATACCAATGCCACCAATGACCCGGTTTTGGTGCCGGTTACCCTCAACGTTGCCTCTGACCTGCCGGTCATTGCCGTGGACTCTGCTTTCAACTTCATCGTCTGGCCGGTTGACTCAGTCTTCCTCCCTCCGTGTGAGATTACTATCAAGAATGACGGTGGCGGAACGATGAATTTCTGGCTTGAGGAAAACTCCAGTAGGATATTCTCGCTGAACCCGAGTTTCGGGACGGCACCGCAGGTGGTTGAAGTCGGCTTTAAGGGTAGCGGCCAGGATGGCCAAGACTATCACGACACGCTGTGGGTCTTCTCGAATGAAGCAGTGAATTCACCCTTCCCAGTTGTCTTTCTCTTCCACTATGTTGACGACCCGGCCGAGTTATTCCTCAGCGCGGATTCTATTCAACTCAATGTCTTTGAGTGCGATATGGGCGCTGGGGTACGTATGCCCTCGGCGACTTTCTTTGTCCACAACATCGGCGGGGATAACCCCTTGCCCTTTTATGTGGTCTATGAGTCTGACTACTTTACCACCAACTATGACTCCGGTGTCGCCCCGGTTCTGGTTACCGTAACGGCCAACGATCTTCAGCTTCCATTGGGTGCCTATTATGACACGATTCTAATCGCCGCCCAAAAGGCCATCAACTCTCCGGAGACGCTCATCGTTCAGTTCAACATGATTGCCGGTTTGAATCAGCCGGAGATTTATCTGTGGAAGGACAGCTACACTATTCCGACACAGGAGAACGCCGGGCCGAACCCGCCCAGTGCTTTCGAGATTCTCAACCGATTCGGCGGCTGCATGCCCTGGGAGATTGACGAGGACGTTCCCTGGATGTTCCCCAACCCGGATAGCGGCGATGTGCGTGGCATAGTCGGTTTGTACGTTGACGCGGCAGGGTATGTCTTTGGTGAATACACCGACTCATTCTTTGTGGTCGCTCCCTCGGCCAGCAACAGCCCGCGCAAAGTGGACTTGCTGTTGAGGGTCTGGCGTTTCCACGGCGATCTGGACTACGATGCCATAATCTGCGTCGTGGACCTGGTTTACATGGTCGATTTTCTTTTCAACTATGGTCCGGCGCCCGAACCGGAGTTGGTTGTCGGCGACCTGAACTGCAACCACGCTGTGAATGTGGTTGACTTAACGTATTTTGTGGAATACTTGTTTTTCAACGGGCCGATCCCTTGCGGGAATCCCTACAAATAGAATGGCACTTTTTGATTAGCGCTTTCGATTCGGCAAGTAATACCAAGTTGCATTCAAAAGAATACTGGCGATTTTGGTGGTGTCGGGTGACCCGAGGCTGTCCCACAAGTGTGGGATGAGGGAGAGGGAGAGATTTCGTCATTCCCGTGAAAACGGGAATCCATTTCTCTTGTCATTTCTGTCTAACCATCCGTATTATGTTTGTACGTTTATAGTTACTTCTCCTGGATTCCTGCTTTCGCAGGAATGACAGAGCCGATTGCAACCCGCGTCACGACTGGTCTTAACGTCTCTATAACCTTGAAAACCGACTTTTGGGACAACCTCACCCCGCCCGACACCAAGTAACGCACCTTAGTATAACAGTGCAACATAGCTGACCGACCCAGGGCCTGATGCCGGCTGGAGCCAAAGCCATTTTTTTTCGTGAGTTCTGCCTGTCGTTAAACTTTGCGGCGGCGCCGACCGTTATAGTATAGAGGTGGTGGTCATCCAGTTGTGAGTTGCTTAAGGTATGAATTGCCTTGACAGAGGACAAAATTACTGTACCTTATAGAGTAGATAGGTAAAACGTTGCTTCTATTTAACACGTCTAAGAAGCTAAAAAAACGGCTCAGGCCAGCTAATAAGACTTAATATGTTGGAGGCTCCAGTGAAAACAGCAGTTGCTCCGTCAAAAACTATACTCACCGTATTATCTTTGCTTTTCCTTCTCGCTTCACCCCTAACCGGCGCCGACGTAAACGACGACCAGATCGACTGGGATAATGCCCCCCCGTCACAGATCCACCAGAAGTTGTGGGAAGCGAAAGCCTCGGCCTACATGGACAAGCAGTTTGCCCGGAGTCTGGCAGTGACGGAAGGTGTTGAGAATACCCAGACCAACTATGACGTTCAATTCTATGACATTTTCATACGGGTAAACGATACCACCGAGATAATATATGGAATTGTCAAGTTTGTGGCTCTTACGGCCGAGGACGGTGTCACCGAGATTCAGATCGATTTCTACGACAATATGACGGTGGACTCAATTGTCTCTCCCTCAGGGGCACTGTCTTACTCGTGCGCCAACGATGTGGTTACGGTCACGCTGGACGGGACCTACAACACCAGCCAACAGTTTGAATTCGATTTCTACTATCACGGCCACCCCAGCGAAGGTGGGTTTCAGGCCTTTGCCTTCGACACTCGACTGGGGAAAAAGGTCATCTCCACGCTGTCCGAGCCGTACTTTGCCCGTACCTGGTGGCCGTGCAAGGACCGCATGGATGACAAAGCCGACTCCTTTGACATTGCTGTCGAAATTGACACTGTGTTTTACCTTGGTTCCAACGGCACCCTTGATTCGATCGTTTACAATGGCGGCAATACGAACACGTTCTTCTACTCGGTGCGCTATCCCATGGTGACCTATCTGTTCTCCCTTGCCATTTCGGAGTATACCGTCTGGTACGATGAATGGATCTACAACGACGGACAGGACACCATGCCCATAGTCCATGCCGTCTACCCCGACCGGTATACCTATTCGCTCGACAAGTTTAACGTTACACCGGGGGCTATTACGATCTATTCTGAAAATTATGGGCAATATCCGTTTGTCAACGAAAAATACGGCCATGCCAATTTTCAGTGGGGCGGGGCCATGGAGCACCAGACAATGAGCTCGATGAGCGGTTCCGACTTCGGTTTCTCCACACCGGTGGTCGTTCATGAGCTTGCCCACATGTGGTGGGGCGACATGATCACCTGCAAGCAGTGGGGACATATATGGCTCAACGAAGGGTGGGCGTCCTATTCCGAAGCGCTCTATTACCTGGAGTTGGGCGGCTGGAACAACTACCACAACTACATGAACGGAATGGCCTACTCCGGCGGGGGCACCATTTACGTTTATGATACCACTTCCGTCTGGAATATTTTCAGCTCAATCGTATATGACAAGGGCGCCTGGGTGGTGCACATGCTCCGCGGTATATTGGGCGACTCCCTCTTTTTTGTCGGCGTTGACGCCTATTACAACTCGGAATACCAGCATGCCGCCGCAACTACTGAGGACTTCAGGGATGTTTTCGAAGAGGCCACCGGGGTAGAGCTTGACTGGTTTTTCGACGAATGGATTTATGGAACGTATCGCCCCAACTACCGCTGGTCATACTGGCAGGAGCCTTCCGACACCGACGGGTATGACGTTTTCCTCCGTGTAGAGCAAATACAAACGACCGATCCCCAGGTATTCACCATGCCGGTTGATTTCTTCTTTGACTTTAACTCCGGCCCGGACGACACCATAACGCTATGGATCGACAAAGACGTTACTCTCCATAAGTTAAACTTTCCAGGTAATCTGAATACAGTAAAGCTTGACCCTTCGGATTGGGTGTTAAAGTATGAGACTAACCTACCATGGCAACTGTACATTATAACTCTTGATGAAGAGGTGAGCGACGGCCGGCAGTATCTGGCCTACCATGACACTGTTCAGGCCAGAGGTGGGAGCGGATCCAACACCTGGTCAATCATGGGCGGTGCCCTTCCCACCGGCTACAGCATTGACGGCAATGGTATCATCAGCGGAAGCACGACCGATACCGGCCTGTTTACGTTCACCGTGCTGGTTGACGACAACTTCACCAGCTACGCCGACCAGGCTGAGTTTACGATCTATGTTTCGTCGACTTTGGTACTGGCCGGCGATGTGGACCTGGCCGGGTCCGTGAACATAGCCGACGTTACATATCTCGTCGCATATCTATTCTTCGACGGCGCTCCCCCACCGGTACTTAATACCGCCGACGTCAACGGCTCATGCGAGATCAACGTCGAGGACCTTACTTACCTGGTTGCCTACCTGTTTCGAGGGGGACCGCCTCCGGTCATGGGCTGCGTTGAGTAAGTGACGTCGTCACTCTTAGACATAACGTCTCATTTAAGCAGCACAGTCTGTGCCACGTTGAATGAGGCTTTTGTCAAATTTCCCTGACAATTTCTCTCTGTCGCCACAGGTACTAACTGGCTCTAAAGGGGTCTGTTGAAAAAGTCCCGTTCTCGTCATTGCGAGTCTGCCTCTGGCGGACAAAGCAATCTCAGCTGTTGAATGCCAACGAGATAGCCACGTCGTCCGCCAAAGGCGTCCGCCTTAGGCGGACTCGCTATGACGCCTTCTATGTTTTTCAACACGCCCAAAAGAAGAAAACCGGAATTCCTGTGACGACGCCCCGCAAAAATCGATTGACAAAAGAATCTATTTTCAGTATATTGGCTTCAAATGAAAAGAAAGATGCATGCCCCGAAAGTTGGGTGTGCTTGCGGGTAGAATCGGAAATGGGAAAACTATTCAGAAATAGGAGAGCTATTATGAGACGAGCAATTGCAACAGGTGTCTTACTGGCTGTTTGTGCCGTGAGTGTTGCTGCACAAGATGCCATATCTCTTTACGAGGTTGTCCCCTCGGTCGGGAACCATATACCTATTGGCAGCACGGTCGAGTTTCGTTTGAGAGTACAGATTGACACCAGCCACGTCGGCGGTCTTTGGGTCTACAGTAACGGCTTCCGGGTGTATTCGCCTGATGGTGCCGTCTGGGACACGACCTACGGGCAGTATCTTCCCGCGTGGCTGCCATTCGGGGACAGATGGATTTCTTCCAAGGGCACTAACGGTGATGGAGCCGACACGGTTGTCTTCGGTGGTGAGGATTCCGCTGGGGGGTTTTGGGTAGTGTACGACGACGTGGCGTGGAGCATAACGATTGAAGTACCAGACGACCTTGCTCTCTATGGCAAGACGATCTGTCTGGATTCGGTGGCTGACACTATGGCGTACTGGCCCTGGTCAACATGGGTGTGGTCCACTCTGACTGAAAGCTACACTCCGACCTGGGATGGGCCTTATTGTTTCACGATATCGTGCTGCAACACTGACGGGATTCGTGGCGATGTTAACGGCGATGGCAACATCAACATAGCTGACCTGATACACGGAGTTGAGTTCATGTTCTTTGGTGGTCCACCGCCCCCGTGCTACGAAGAGGGCGATATTGACGGCAGTGGCACGTTCTGCAGCATTGGTGACTTGGTCTACCTGGTTCAGTACCTGTTCTTCGGCGGTGAAGCCCCTGCGCCGTGTTGGTAGGCAACGGGGCATTGCGATAACACAGGCCGCTTATTGACCTTTCAAAAACCCTACGGGGCCTCTCAAAGTGAGGGGCCCCGTTTTGCTAAAGCTTGGGACTCCGACTTGGGGGCGTACCCCCTACCGCCGTCACCAAAATCGATTGATGAAAATGCCCATTTTCGGTATATTGCCAATCAGCAGGAATGAAGGTGGGACTGCCAAAGGGGCCTACGCTATGGACCCTGTAAATGGAAATGAAAGGTGCTCGGTGCGTAGATTCTTGACAATTATATCAGGTCTTTCGCTAATCATTCTGCTGACACAGTCTCAGTCTGCTGGCGGTCGTCACACGAGTCAGCCAATAGGCAGGAATGGTACTGATAACAAGACAACTGCAGACTCTGCCTGGTCTCAAGACCCCCTGCGTGACGGGCCACACGTATTCTGGCAGACTGATTCCTCAGCCATTGTGTTCTATCTCTGCAACGGAACAGTTGAGCGCCGGATCATTCAGGTTGTCGACACTCTCCGGTTCAACGGCTTCTGTGGGGATTCCGGTATCGAGTATGTTATACCTACGACACCGGCTGCCGTCGAACCACATATTTTTGACAATGTGTCCAGAATCATGGCTGTCAGTGATATTCATGGAGAGTATGGACATCTGGTCGATATTCTTGCTGAGTGTGGTATAATTGATGATGACGGTCACTGGACGTGGGGGCAGGGGCATCTTGTCATTGTCGGCGATGTCTTTGACAGGGGCGACAGAGTCACGGAGTGCCTGTGGTTTATCCACCGGTTAGAACGAGACGCCAAACAGAGGGGCGGCCGCGTTCACTTCACTCTCGGGAATCACGAAACAATGGTGCTGACAGGCGATAACAGATATGTAAACGAGAAGTACCTGAAGGGAATCGCCGGGAAGTCGAGGATAAAGCACGAAGACTTATACGGCCTGGACATGGAGTTGGGCAGATGGCTTCGTTCCAAGCACACAGCCATCAAGATAAACGACATCATTTTCACTCACGCAGGGATTCCTCCATATCTGATGGATTGGTATCCGAGTCTGGCAGACCTCAACAAGGCTGTTCGCAACAGCATTGATCTGCCGTCCTCTCAGGTGGCGTTCGATGAGACATTAAGGCTTCTGTACGGTGGCAAGGGTCCGTTCTGGTATCGCGGCTACCATTACGAAATGGAGGGCCGCTATCCGATGGTCCGTCCGGACGAAGTCGACAGCATCCTGAGCCACTACGGTGCCTCTGCCATCGTCGTGGGCCACTCCGAGGTTGACAGCGTACTCGGGCTGTTTGACAACCGAGTCATAGCCATTGATGTTCCGGTCGAGGAGCTGGGAAACCTACAGGCTCTATTGTGGGAAGACGGCAGGTTCTATCGGGTGACAGGAACCGGCGAGTTGCAACCGATTGAGTGAGACTGGGTAAGGACAAACGCGGTTTCGCCGTTTTCAAAAAACTGGTAGGCTTACTTCAGCCGAGGGGTCCCCACTTCTCTATATCATGGGACTCCTAATCCGGGGGTGTACCCCCTACCTCCGTCACCAAAATCGATTGACGAAAGTGCCTGTTTTCGGTATATTACTGCCAGCAGAAATGAAATGAATGGGGATGAAATGAAACTCACAGCCTTTCTCTCTGTCTTGGCGCTTTTCGCAGCCCCGGTCAACGCCGCCACGATCCATGTCCCAGCCGACCAGCCGACCATCCAGGCGGGGATTGATGCGGCAGTGAATGGTGACACGGTATTAGTGGCTGACGGTACCTATACCGGCGATGGGAATCGGGACATTGACTTCGGCGGCAAGGGCGTTGTCCTGAAATCAGAGAACGGCCCTGACTTCACCATAATAGACTGTCAGGGCGACTCGCTCGACCCTCATCGGGGGTTTTACTTCCATAGCGGCGAAGATTCCACAGCCGTTGTTGACGGGTTTACGATTAGGAACGGAAATGCTCCCCACGGCGGCGGGATTTATTGCGAAAATTCGAGTCCCGCCATCAGCAACAACACCATTAGCGGTAACCATGCTAGTGGGTCTTATACCGGAGGCCATGGCGGCAGGATTTCTTGCCGTTATTCCAATCCCACCATCAGCAACAACACCATCAGCGGAAATTCAGCCAGTATCGGAATTGGCGGCGGGATTCATTGCGAAAATTCGAGTCCCGCCATCAGCAACAACACCATTAGCGGTAACCATGCTAGTGGGCCTAATACCGCAGGCCATGGCGGCGGGATTTCTTGCTGGCACAATTCCAATCCCACCATCAGCAACAACACCATCAGCGGAAATTCAGCCAGCTCCGGCGGCGGGGGGATTAATTACATATTTTCCAATCCCACCATCAGCAACAACACTATCAGTGAAAATTCAGCCGACGTAGGCGGCGGGATTTATTGCCTCTACGATGCCAGTCCCACCATCAGCAACAACACCATCAGCGGAAATTCAGCCAGATACGGCGGCGGTATGTCTTGCGAGTTATCCAGTCCCACGATCAGCAACACCATCATTGCTTTCAGTAGCCAAGGTGAGGCTATTCATTGCGTGTCTATTTATTGCAACCCCGTGCTCACCTGCTGCGATGTCTACGGCAACGAAGGCGGCGATTGGGTAGGCTGTATTGCTGACCAAGCGGACACAAACGGCAACTTTTCCGCTGACCCGCTGTTTTGTGACACTTCTCTTGGTTGGTGGAACATTGATTCGTTGTCCCCCTGCGCTCCATATAACAACGGTTGTGACACGTTGATTGGGTCAATGGATGTGGGATGTATCTGCGTCGATAACGACGGAGACGGTTTCGGTGACCCCGGTTACCCGGAAAGCACCTGCCCGGAGGATAACTGCCCTGATGTACCCAATCCTTTCCAGGAGGATACCGACAGTGACGGAATCGGTGATTCCTGTGACGTGTGTACCGACAGTGATGGCGACGGTTTTGGCGATCCCGGTTTCCCAGAGGACACCTGCACACTGGACAACTGTCCAGACACGGCTAATCCGGGACAGGAAGATACCGATGGCGACGGAGTTGGCGATGCCTGCTGCTGTGCTGATCGTGGCAATACCGACGGAGATGGCGGGGTTAACGTAGCTGATCTGATATACCTGGTTGACTATATTTTCTTTGGCGGTGACACGCCGCCCTGCCCCGAAGAGGGTAATGTCGATGCAGATGGCGGTATTAACGTCGCCGACATGACCCACCTCGCTGAGTATCTGTTCTTTGGCGGCCCGGCACCGCCGCCGTGTCCATAAGCAACGCGGTATTGTGACGACACAAGCCGCTTTCCTGCCTTTCAAAAACACTGCGGGGCCTCTCAAGCCGAGGGGCCCCGTTTTGTATATGTTTGGGACTCCGAAACGGGGTGGTGGGGTCGTCCCGCCCGAATTTTCATGTTAGTAGAGCTGTCGGTGGGACCCATGTTTTTCAAACAGGTGCCAGTGGTCGATACCCCCATCGGTATGAATGGCAGCCAGTAAGACTTTAGCGACGTGGTGGACTTTCCTTCAATCCGCACAAACCCTGCCACAGGCTTCTGAGGTCGGTACAAACCTGAATCCCCCCCAGTGACCCGCTTGTAACCTGCTCGTAACGTTGCCCTTCGTACTGGACATAGCTGCTATTTTTGTGCCCAAAATATGCCCGCGAGATGGCTGCCGACATATCCCCCGCGGTTGTGTCTGGACTCCAGTCATCGAGCGGGCACATCAAAATAGGAGCGTTTGTTATGACACCCAACAAGCGATCCAATAGGAGCGACGGCCTCGTTGTTGGCTACGTCCGCGTCTCGACCGAGCGGCAGGCGACCGAAGGCCAGAGCATTGACGCCCAGGAAGATCGCATACGTGCGTATGCCAGGGCTAACGGCCTGACAGTAGACAAAATCTACAAAGATAAAGGAGCCAGTGGGAAGGACGTCAACCGTCCTTCCCTTGCCCGCCTTCTGGACGATCTTGACCGGATCGCCGTTGTCATTGTCTACAAGTTTGACCGCATCAGCCGGTCAGTGGTTGACCTCTACAGCCTTCTGGAACGCTTTCAGGCCGCCGGTGTGGCCTTCAAATCAGTCAGTGAAGGTTTTGTGGACACAGGTTCGGCAATCGGTCGGTTCATTATGAGCGTTCTGGCAAGCCTGGCGCAGATGGAACGGGAGCTTATTGGCGAACGTACCAAAGACACCCTGGCGCACAAGAGAGAGAAGGGCGAACATTGCGGGCGCATTCCGTTCGGCTTTCGCATGGCTGACGACGGCAGGTTTGAGAAGGACCCGGAGCAACAAAAGGCCATTGCCAGAATCAAGCGGCTGCGGCGAAACGGGCGCTCAGAACGTGACATTGCGAGGCGGTTAAACCTGCCGAAATCGACTATTCACGTGATCGCAAGCACCCGCCAGAATGGCCGTAACGGTAGGTGTGTGAGTCGGTTACACGGATAGGGTGCCCACAAAACGCTCCCTTTCTGGGCAAAACTTTGTTGACTCCGGGATGACAAAGCCCATATTGCCCGTAAGTGAAGGGAATAAAGTATGACTGAAATAAAGCTGAAACATGAGCACCAAAAAGCCCGCCAGAAAAGGCCCCGGTAGACCCAAAGGGAAAATCGACAAGGTTCGCGTCACCTACCACCTGCCCAAGCAGCTTGTCAAGTTGGTCTCAGACCAGGCCTACACCGACCGCATTCCACAGAGCGAGTTACTGTCCCGGATTCTCATCGACCACTTTGCCGGTAAGAGAGTCAAGCCCAAACCGAAATCACGTAGCCTGGCTGAGATAGCGAAAGAGAAGGGGGTGGCGCTGTAGAGCCAGTGAAATGAAACAAAAGACAAGTACATGTAACAGCGCCGCAAATGAATTGTCAAAGCGCCTGCGGCATTACTTGCTCACCTACGGCCTTGGCAAGATGCAGAAGTCTATCTCTCTCCTGGAGAAGTGGCTCGTAGAGAGACCCGATGATGCGATCACGATAATCTGCCCAGAGCGAAAGCCTCGTGAGCTAATAGGCAAGCTGTTGGACGCTGTCGCCATTCCGAATCAGGCTCTTGATTCAACGGATGATCTGCCATCAACATCAGAATTTTGGCTGAAGATTCCCTCACTACACGACCGGATAGAGGACCTGCCCCTCATAACTGAATCAACGCTGAAAACACATTTTGAGAACCACGATATTGAAGTTGATAAAATACCTTTTCTCTGTCTTGCGGCCTTTTTCTTCTTGTGCTGGAAGTACAAATCACCGCTTCAACTGAAAACACCTATCCTCACCTACGATAGATTCATTTCGTACCTACAGAATTTCTTAGATTCTGGGCAGTACCGTCTGCCGCCGTACAAACTGATTTATCTTGAATATTATGACGGGGGACAT
>Ga0209979_1001249_pt1 | contig 28672 bp, 26 predicted proteins | sample AnhtaG_FD_183114 | JGI IMG/M metagenome (GOLD analysis project Ga0209979, IMG submission 183114) | Deep subsurface microbial communities from Anholt, Denmark to uncover new lineages of life (NeLLi) - Anholt_01485 metaG (SPAdes) (version 2) | ecosystem: Environmental > Aquatic > Marine > Oceanic... | reverse complement strand
TTATTTTTTTGTACACTTTTAATCTATCTCCTTAAAATAAATTTTTTTAAAAAAATACAGCTTAAGAACTATCATAAGCTCTTATTTCCTCTATTACCTTGGGAATAACCTCATATAAATCACCAACAATCCCATAATGAGCTAGACTAAATATGGGAGCACTGCTATCTTTATTAATTGCTGCTATGGTATCGGAGGTCTTCATCCCGGCCAGATGCTGAACTGCACCAGAGATACCACAAGCTATATAAAGTTTAGGCCTGACTGTCCTCCCACTTAATCCAATCTGATGAAGATGACTAATCCATCCCTCATTCACCACAGCTCTGCTGGCGCCAACAGCCCCACCAAGTACATCTGCAAGTTCCTTAATGAGTTTAAAGCCTTCGGACCTACCCAATCCTTTACCACCAGAGACAATTACATCGGCATCAATTATATTTACCCCTTCTTCCATTTTTAGAGATTTAAGAATTTTTACTCTGTCTAGGCTGAATTTACACACTCTGTCAATTATCAAACCCGGGATTGAACTTTTCTCAGCTTTCCTCATTATTTTATATCTTACAGTAGCCATTTGTGGTCTGCTATTGGGGCAAATAATTCTTGCCATAACATTGCCTCCAAAGGCAGGTCGGGTCTGAACCAGATTCCCCTCGGCATCTATATCTAAGCTGGTGCAATCAGCCGTTAGACCCGTTTTCAGCCTTGCAGCCACTCTGGGAGCTAAAGACCTTCCTATGGGAGTTGCTCCTAACAATATAATGCTGGGTTTTATCTTTTTTGCCAAATTTGAAATGATAGTGGCATAGGGGTCTATCCGAAAACTTGCCAATTCTGGATTATCGTATAAGTAGACTTTATCGCAGTAAAAACCCATCTCAGTTGCTTGTTCCTTTAAATTATTTCCTAAAATTACACAAAAAAGACTCTCATTTAACTTTTTAGCTAATTCTTTGCCCTTTCCTAAAAGCTCATAAACAACAGAAGCTGTCCTGCCATCTCTTTGCTCTCCAAAAACTGATACCCCGCTATACTTAGAAATATCTGCTTTCTTTATCTCTTTCTTGCTTATCATAATTGCTCCCTCTGGACAGGGAGAGATACACACACTCCACATAACCGACAATCATTACCAATAGCTGCTATATTATTTACAATTCGAATGCATGCAAATGAACACGCATCTACACAGAGGCCACAACCGGTGCATTTCTCTTTTATAAGGTGGATATTTTTCTTTTCCACTTTATTTTTCCCCTCAGATACTCATAACTTTTAACTCTATTAACTTACCAACTAACTTTTTAGCTTGCGTTGAAGAATCTCCAGTTATTTTTTCAGTATTCTCTTGTTTTGGTGGTGGGAAGGTTTTAATTACTTGTGTTGGAGAGCCATCTAACCCAAACAACAAGCAATTCCCTTGTAAGTCCTCACTTTCCCATAACTTAATCTCCACCTTTTTAGCATACATCTTTCTTCTAAAAGAAGGCAGTCTTGGCTCATTTATATCTTTGGTTACAGTAATTAGCAATGGAAGGGGTGCCTCGAGTTCTTCACATATATTATCCAGCTCTCTTTTTACTTTTATCTTACCCGATTTAATCTCTTCTACCTTGGTTACATAACACACATGAGGTATTCCTAACTGTTCTGCCAGTTCCGGGCCAACCTGGCCAGTGTCTCCATCGGTAGTTTTTATACCACAAATAACTATATCGCAGTTAAGTTTTTTCATAGCACAAGATAGAGTATAGGAGGTAGCTAAGGTATCTGATCCCGCAAAAGCTTTATCCGATAAAAGAATAGCATCATCAACTCCCATAGCAATTGCTTCCCTTAAAGTGGATTCTGCTTGGCCTGGTCCCATAATTAAAGCTGTTACTTTTCCTTCGTACCTTTCTTTTATTCTGATCCCCTCTTCTATAGCGTATAAATCAAAGGGGTTGATCTCCACTTCTATTCCCTCTCTTATTAAAGTTCCTGTTTCTTCATCTATTTCAATTTCCGTAGTAGCCGGTACTTGTTTGATGCAAACAACCACATTCATAAATATACTCCCTTTTTAACTTAACTTCAGAGGTTAAAATCCAGTTTTCCGTACCTCTGAAGTTAAACTTTTCCCTATAGATTAGGAAAAGTAATAGAGCCATGAGGCATTATACAGGCCTGAGGATTGTTACCGAGCTTGTGGTAGGCAATGTTTAAGGCCTTATCCATGTTTTCTGCAGGAATCATATTCATATTCTTAATAATCTCTTCAGGAAGTTCTGAGATAACGATGATACTATGATCAGCAGCCATAAGAGCTGTGTGGAATCCCATATGCCTGCCAATTTCATAATTTTCCCTTAAAAACTTTTCTCTTTCAACATTATCCTCAAAATCGGTAAAAATACGATAAAAATTATCATCGCCTATTCCCTCACGACATTCAGCTACCAGAATAACTACTCCCCCCTTTCTTACCGCCCCATCAGCATTGTATAAAGTTTTATAGGACTGATAGAAGTTGATGTCCCTAGGATATCCACCGCAGGAGATAATTACCAGATCGGCTTTTTCTTTTATTTCTACTCCAAAATATTCTTCTACAATTCTACAGCCAGTTTCATGGGCCTTTATCATATCCCCTGCCACTATTTTACCAAATCTCTGTTCAGTATTTAGAACTACATTTAAAATAAAATCAGGCTTTAAAAAATTAGCTGCTTGAATCGCATCAACACTTACAGGATTGCTCTTCATCTTTCCAGCACAAACATCAGGATTCAATCCTTTTCCTTCTTCGGGATATAAGCCTAACCTGTGATTGGCCATGATACAATCAAAAGAGGCTATCCCAGGAAGAACTGCCTTCTTGCCCCCACTCCACCCACTGAGAAAATGATAAACAATTCCTCCTGTCAAAACTATCCTATCAGCTTCTACTACAAGCCTGTTAAGCCAAACTGGTGTACCATAGGTGGTCTTTCCTAAATAAGTAAATTCATTTTTATTTTTACAATGATGATTATATACCCTTATTCTGCTATAAACCTCTTTTCCTACGATTAATTTTATCTCTTCCGGGGTTTGATCTCGATGGACTCCATTCCCTAAAACAATAAACATATCCTTATCAGGTATCCCTCCTTTATTTAACTCCTTAAGAATAAAAGGTAAAAAAACATTACTTCTCACCCACAACCTGGTTATATCACTAACCACTATGGCAACTTTCTCACCTCTATTCACTATTTTACTGAGCCTTGCAGTACCAATGGGTTTTTCTAAGGCTTGCTTAATAGCTTTTTTCCCATCAAGACTAGATAATTCTTTGGGTTCCAAAACTTTTATTAAATTTTTCTCGGGGAGTAGGAAGGAGAGTTTTTTGTTGCCGATTAATAAATCAAATTTCTTGTTCATCTCTCTTTCAAAATTTTATAAAGAAGCTTGTAAGATTCTATCAAATCCTTATGTGTTTTTTGATAGACCTCAAAGATTTTTGTATATTTTTCATAATTTTCTGGGTTTGGCGTTAAGACATCTACAACTTTAACACATCTTTTAACCGCCTCCTCCATATTTTTAAAGATACCCACACCGACCCCTGCCAGAAGAGCTGCCCCGAAGGAAGAATCATCTGCTGCAGTTCTAAAGGCTCTTATTCCCATTACATCACGCACAATTTGTCCCCAGAGAGAACTTTTTGCTCCTCCACCAATTAGCCGAAAGTCCTTTATAGGAATATTCAACCTTTGTAGTACCTCAAGGCGGTCCCTCAAGGAAAAGGCAACTCCTTCTAATACCGCTCTGGTAAAATGTTCCTTTCGATGACGCATAGTAATACCTATAAAACTTGCCCTTAGATATGGATTCTGAAGTCCTCCCTGTAAGTCAGGATGAAAAATGAGTCCCTCCGAACCTACAGGAGCAAGGGTAGCTTTAGTATTCATTAATTCATAAGAAGATAAACCCTGTTCTTTAGCAGAAGTTACCTCTTCTTCACATAAAACATCACGGAACCACCGGTACGATATAGCACAAGAGGTAGTTGCGCTAAGCATATACCATTTCTTAGGATGTAAATGGTAGTAAGTGATGATCCCTGGAGCTGGATACGGTTTCTCCGTTACTACGGCGACATTGCCAGCTGTAGCAAGTTTAATTATGCCCTGTCCTTCCTTTATGGCTCCATTCCCAAAGGCTTCTACTGCTTGATCGGTACTCCCTACTATCACCGGAGTTCCCTCGATAAGACCTGTTTCCTTAGCCGCCCTCTTAGTTATTTTTCCTATCACTTTCGTAGGAGGATAAACTGGCGGAAGCTTGCTAAAGGAAATGCCTAAAATCTCACTGCAAATCTCCTCAGACCACTTCTGGTTTGCAGCATCATACATAAGAGTTCCCAATGCATCCGCCCTATCCGTTGCCCAGACCCCTGTCACCCTATAACGAACGTAGTCCTTGGTTATGAAAAGCCTGTTAAATTTTCTCCATACCTCAGGCTTATTTTCTTTTACCCAAAGAAGGTAGGGAAGTGTCCAGTTAATATTAGGCTCTTGATAAGTGATTTTAAAAATGTCTTTACCAAAGTTTTTTCTTAACCATTCTACTTGTGGTATAGTCCTTCGATCTGTCCATAAGATTGCAGGAGACAGGATATTATCCTCTTTATCTAACAGAATCATAGTATGGGTTGGACCATCGATACATATACAGGCAATATCCTTTGCCTGAACACTCTGTTGCGACATCGCTTGTTTTAGAGTTTGCTGAAAAGCATCATACCAGTCATCTGGGTCCTGCTCCGCCCATCCCGGCTGAGGATAAAAGGTGACATATTCTCGGTAGGCACTACCCAGAATCCTTCCATTTCCATCGACAAGGGTAGCCTTACATCCCCCTGTCCCAATATCCACACCAAGCATATAAGTTTTCTGCAGGCTCATCCTTCACCTTTCCTAATAATCTGATTAACGAATCTCTCTTTCTGAATTATCGCTACCTTAAATATATTTATAAGAATTGCACTTTTCTTCATAAACTCAGAGGTTTGGAGAAACTGGTTTAACCTCTGAATTTAAAACTTGAACTCTCTCACTGCTTGAAACATAGCCATAAGATTATCTATTGGAACTTTTGATTGAATGTTGTGAATGGTATTAAATACGTAACCTCCTCCTTCTCCAAATATACGGCAACGTTCAGCAACCTCATCTTTCACTTCTCTGGGACTTCCAAAGGGAAGTGTTTTTTGAGTATCCACTCCACCACCCCAGAAAACTAACCTATCCCCATATTTTTCCTTAAGCATGTATGGATCCATACCTCGAGCAGAACACTGTATGGGATTTAAAATATCTACTCCTATCTCCACAAAATCATCCAGAAGAGGAACAAGAGATCCATCACTATGATAAAAAGTCTTCCAAGATGTATTTTTATGAATCCAATCGTTTACCTTTTTATAAAAAGGTTTATAAAACTCGCGAAACATATCTGGAGATATAAGAAGACCATTTTGAGTGCCAAAATCTGTCCCACTGACCACAATTACATCTATTTTATCTCCCACTGCTTGATAGGAAAGCTCAAGGTTCTTTAGGGCTATCTCGCACTGGATATCAAAAATTTTCTTAATATACTCAGGATGAAGAATGTGAGCCAGATACCATTCTTTTTGGTCTCTAATTCCTTTGGGATGTTTAACAGATAGCCCTGCGACTGAAGAAACGATACCTCCAAAGCTTGTGCCTATAAACTTACCCACAATGGAAAGATTTGTATTTTTATATAGCTCATCCGTTCTTCTTTCCAGATATCTAAGTATCTCATCGGGAAAAACTGAGAACTGCTGTCTTGCCCAATCCTCAGGATTTAAGTTCTTCTCATCAATTGGTTCCTGACGCACCAGAACATCAAAATAGTAACCTCCTCTGGGCATCTTTGCACAAGGAGGAACTGAGGTATCTCCATGAGGATAAAGGTAGACATTACCCTCCTTATCTGGTATAGCAGTGAATTTCTCTGGTACCATTACTCGGGTACCATCAAACAATCTCCAGGGTTTCCAATCCTCATTTTTAAATCCAAATATGTTAGTAGGAAGCCAAAGACCTATAGTATCTATTCCTAACTTTTCTCTCACCTCCAGCTCAACCTCGGTAAGGATCTGGAAAGGGTCAATTATCTTTACTGGTTTGTCCTTTAGATCAAGTGCTTTTCTTAACTTAGCATAAGGACTTGGTTGAATACCTGTCACCTGAGTTGAGCCTAAGTCAAGAGGAATACGGTCGGTTTCCTGGTGATTTATAGCTTTTTTTACTCTTTTTCGTGATGTCATTGAACATCTTCTCATATAATATGTTAACCTAACTTCCACAACTAAGTAGAGAAATTAGAGCATTTTTTGGATAGCCTAACAAGTTAAACCGCCTATTTATTCGTTCTAAGAGTTTTATCCAATACTTCTGGATTAACAATATACTTAGGGACCTTGCCTTCAAGAATATCCAGCACAGCTTCTTGAATAGCTAAGGTGGTTCTTTCTAAACCTTCCCGGGTTGCACCTAATCGATGCGGAGTAGCGGCGACGTTTTCCATATGTAAAAGAGGATTGTCTGGCTTTGTAGGTTCCTCTTCAAAGACATCAAGACCTGCTCCAGCTATCTGTTTTTTCTTTAGGGCTTCAACAAGGGCATGCTCATCCACAACAGCCCCGCGAGATGTATTTATAAGAATTGCGTTTTTCTTCATAAGTTTTAACTCCTTCTCCCCTATAAGATGATATGTCTCAGAAGCCAAGGGACAATGAAGTGAAACTGCATCTGCTTCTCTAAGTAATGTTTCTAAATCAATCAAACTTACACCCATTTGTTTTGCAGAGTCTTGACTTATGTAAGGGTCATAACCCAAGACCCTCATTCCTAAACAACGAGCTTTCTTCGCCACCTTCGAACCGATATCTCCCATTCCCACGATCCCTATTGTCTTTCCCTCCAGTTCTATGCCTCGACAAGTATGAAATACTCTCTGTCCCCTTTTAGCAAATTTGTTAAGTTTTATGTAGTTCTTGGCCACTATGAGAAGTAAAAGTATTGCTGCCTCTGCAACTGAGATAGAGCCTCCTGGACTTCGTGAGACTATCACTCTTTTTTCTGTAGCAGCTTTAATATCGATATTTTCCAGTCCCGCGCCCCATTTCACTATCCCTTTCAGGTTTTCTGCAGCATATACGACTTCTTTAGAAATATCAGCCCATACAACTATTATTATTTGTGCCTTTTTTACCTCCTTTATCAATTGACTCGGTTCCTTAGCCTCATAACACTGAGTCCGTTCCAATAATTTCTTCCAGTATTTCTTTACGTAAAAATCTAGCTTTAATCCTGTAAGTAGAACTTTCGGTTTTTCTTTTATATCCATTTCTTTCTCTCCTGGCTATATCTTTTCCAGTATTATCAAAATTTCACCACAGAGAACACAAAGAATCGATTTTCCCTCTGTGTACTCTGTGGTTAGTTCTATATTTTTTCACGTTATTTCAAATTTTAATTGATATACCTTTCCATTGTCTTTTCGGCCAATAAGCGTGCTTTCGCTGTAAAACACGTTTTGCAGCTTCTGCAACATATGGGGCTGTAAGGTTGTGTTTTTCAGCCAAATCATCGTTTGGAGCTGATTCGCTATACTCATCCTGTATGCCAATACGCTCTATGGGGACGGGAAAATCTTCTACCACAACTTCTGCTACAGCGCTCCCAAAGCCACCCAAAACATTATGATTCTCAATGGTTACAATTGCTCCAACATTTCGAGCCACATCATGAATGAGATCTTTATCGATAGGCTTAATTGTTGGCATATTAATTACCCCTGCATCAATTCCTTCTTGAGCAAGCAGTTCTGCCGCTTCAATAGCATATGAGAGAAGAAGACCCGAGTTAAGAAGAACAATATCTCCCCCTTCACGCAACCAAGAACCTTTTCCAAAATGAAACTGGTAAGTATCATCAAATACCACAGGCCACTCGTCTCGTCCAATTCTAACATACACTGGACCATCATATTCAGCAGCAAAATGCAGAACAGCTCGTATCTCTATCACATCCGCCGTATCAATCACAGTCATATTAGGCATAGCGCGCATAGCTGCTGTATCTTCGATTGTTTGCTGGCTTACACCTTGCCTCCCTGTAAATATCCCTGCATAGGCACCAATGATTTTTACATTCGTCCTTGAATAATCAACACACATAGAGATTTGATCCGCAGCACGCTTGCTGGCAAAACGGGCAAAGGTGAGGGCAACTGGAATAAAACCCATCTTTGCCATCCCTGCAGCAATACCAATCATATTTTGCTCAGCAATTCCTACTTCTATAGTTCGTTCCGGATATGCTTTCTGGAAATATATAGATTTAACAGAGTTTACTAAATCGGCATTTATGATTACTAAATTTGGAATTTTTCCTCCTAATTCTAACAAAGTCTTCCCCAACGCTTCCCTTAACGAAGATTTTTGCCAATTCATCTCCTAACTCCTCGTATACATTCAGTATTTTAGGATAATATCCTATATTTCACTCTATCTCCACTTCACGTTTAGCCTGCTTCAAGAGATCTCCTTCCAGCTTCTTTGAATGCCACTCAGCTCTATTTTCCATAAAGGAGACACCTTTTCCTTTCACTGTCCGAGCAATGATTAAAGTTGGTTTGCCCTTAATCTTACATGCTTCTCGATATGCCTGTAAGAGAGCTCTGATACTATGTCCAGGAATGTCCAAAACCTGCCAGCCAAAGGCTTCCCATTTTGCCGCGTATGGTTCAAGACTTGGCATTACCTCCAGAGTTACGCCACCCTGCAGACCATTCCAATCAACAATAGCCAAGAGATTATCTAATTTAAACTTGGCAGCCGACATAGCTGCCTCCCACACATTTCCCTCTTCTGTTTCACCATCTCCCAGAAGACAATACGATCTTATGCCTTTTCCCTTCATTTTAACTCCTATAGCTATTCCAACCGAAACAGAGAGACCCTGTCCTAGGGAACCAGTCGATATTTCTACTCCTGGGGTAAGAAGGGTATCTGGATGGCCCTGCAAGCGGGAACCTAAACATTCGAAGGTAAATAATTCTTCCCGTGGAAAGAATCCTCTTCGGGAAAGAACAGTATAGTAACCAAGAGCACCATGACCCTTTGACAAAATAAAATAATCTCTGTCAGCCCAGTTTGGGTTTGTTGGATCAATTCTCATCTCTTTAAAATAAAGGGTTACCAATATTTCAACTATTGAAAGAGAAGGCCCACCATGTCCTGAGCCTACGGTTCCTAGGGTTTCTATAATGTCTTTTCTTACCTTTTGAGCAATGAATTTAAGTTTTTTTACTTCATTATCGTCAATTTCTGTGTCTTCTCGTGACATTTATATCTCCTTTCCCTTCATGTTTCAAGCATTCAGACAACCAGTTTACAGAAACAAAGATATTATCTTTTCAAATTTTGCAAGTATAACTTTTTGTTTTTTTACATTTTCCCTGCTCACTTATTTAGCTTAAATACCTCTGTTGCAGTTCGGTAAAAACATTGCTCGAGTTTTTCTCCTTTAAGACCTATCAAGTGGTATTTAGTAAGCTCCAATGGTAGATTATCAGGAAGATCGGAGCCCATCATAATTTTTTGGGTTCCCAACCTTTTTAAGATAAACTTGAGGTCATATATTTGACACCAAGAAGTTTCAAGATAAACATTTTCGCATTCCCAAGCAACTACATAAGCTTCACGGGTATAAAAGGGACTTCCAGCATGTGCAAGTACTATTTTAACTTCTTTGTATCTTTTCGCTGCAGGTATACAAAGTGAAGGAAGAGCATTGGGAACGCCTATTCCGGTGTGAATTATAACAGGAACCTCCAATTTTCTTGCTGTTTGAAAAACCTTTTCAGCCTTCTCATCTAAGGGAGATAAAGGATAAAGTAATGGATGAAATTTTAGGGCGATGAAATCAGCTTTCTGGACCCACTTTTGGGCCTCTTTAAAATATCTCTCTTCAGAAAGAAGAGGATTTATATCGGCAATTCCTTTAAAACGCTGGGGGTATTTAGTACAAAGAGAAACTATCTGGGTATGCCCTTTCTCCACTTCTTTCATCATTGATAGGGGTATAACTAAAGACATATCTACTTTATTATTGTCCATACTTAACAATAATTGTTCTTCTGTAACTTCTAATCCAGAAACTTCTGAAATTCCTAAGTGAGTATGAGCATCTATTATCAATATTCAAATCTCCTCTTCTCCCTTAATTTTTCAACTTATTCTCAAATAGTCTCAAATACATTCCTTCTTATAAAAGAGAAAGCCTCTATGGGCTTTCTTCGTTCAATAAACCCTTGTAATTTTTCCACCCCTATTTTTTCTAAAATTCTTTCCATATCATGCAAAAATAAAACACTTTCTTCAAAGGCTCTTAAAGGATCCTCTCTATAGGGAAAAATATCAAGTTCAAGCCAGTCTTTATACTGGATTTTTTCTAACCAATACATAAATTCCAAATATTGTAAAAAATGAACAGAACCCACCACTAAATCATCGTCTTCTAATCCATAGTTATCATTAAAATGAATATGGAAAAGCTTTTTGTATCTGTTAATTAATGTTAAAGACTGAGCAGGGTTTTCTCTTCCAAAAAGAGCATGCCCCATATCCAATAAAATGCCTACATTCTGCATGTTAATTTCTTTAAGGAGAAGAATTAGCTCAGCAGCGGATCCTATTAGAATGTTTTTCCTGGGTTCACTTCTTTTATATTCGATACATATTTTAATTTCGGGTCTATACTTGGCGCATTCTCTTAAACCTATTACTAAATAATCCCAAGCCTGAGAATAGTCAATTCCAAAAGGATAATCATTACCCTCTTGCCCCAGAAAAAACATTATGCGATCCGTTTTTACCTCCTTTGCCATATCCATTCCGCCCTTTATTATATCTATTGCTTGTCTTCTTGTAGAAGGGTCAAGAGAAGTAAGGGCACCCCTACTCCATCTTCTCTGGCTGGAAATTGAAGTAGCTATTGAAGATATAACTAAACCACAGTAGGAAACTAATTTCACAATTTCTCGATAATTTTTCTCGTTAATTTCAGAAGGGTAACCTATAGATATTCCATCGAAAATTTTAATTTTAGCAATTTCCTTAACTCTGTCCTTAAGAGGTTTAGACTCTCTATATCCTTCTGTTACAAAACGATCGCATAATTTTCCTAATTGAGTTACCCCCATGGAATACCGGTATTTAGACTCCATTTTGCAGTTTTTTCTCCTTAAAAATGTCCTAAATTAAACCCTCAATAGCAATTGCTCTAATGGGTGAAGAGTCAAGGCCTTCTATCTTTAGCGGTGCACCAATGAAGAAAAATCTTTCCTCTCTTAATTGATTTAAATTAGTTAGTTCCTCAATCATGGGAATTTTTGCTTCTTCCATGAGAATAGTATGTATTTGTTCCTCATGTTTTCTTCCCCTGATATCCGCCAGAAGGTGGGTATCGTATCCCACGCATTTTACTCCTTTATTTACCAGCCACTTGCCAGCATCTGTCATAAGAACAGGCCTGTCAGCCATATCAATATGATCAAAACTATCTGTACCCAATAAAACAATATCGCCCTTTTGAACTTTTTTACCACCTCCAGCTTTTTCTAAATGAGCTACATGTATTTCTTCTTTTATCTTAAGGTTTGAAATTTTAAGATATACTGCTGGACCTACCACTTCATCTAGCAGAATCTGAGAAGCATCATCCCCTCCTTTACCTAAATGAAGATATGCCTCCACATGGGTTCCTACATGGGTCATGGTGTCAAGTTCCATCATTATCTTCTCGGTATGTTTAAAAGTTATCAGCCTTGTCTCTAACCTTCTCTCTTCTTTACCTGGGTGTAATTTTACTGAAAGATCAACAATTCGGTATTTTCTCATTTTACTAATCTCCTTTTTAATATTAGCCCATATAAACTCCCCCATTTACATTTATTACCTCTCCTGTAATATAACTAGCAGCTTCTGAGGCAAGGAAAGCAACCATTTCTGCTACCTCTTCGGGTTCTCCTAACCTATTCATAGGAATGGTCTTTATTAACATCTCGAGTTTCTCTTTAAAAACATCCTTAGCAGCATCCGTACGTATATAACCCGGCGCTACAGCGTTTACAGTTATCCCATAGGGAGCCGTTATCCTGGCCAAAGCCATAGTAAATCCCCTTATACCCGCCTTAGCTGCTGAATAATCTACATCTCCTGAAAAACCCCCTCGCATTCCAGAGATAGAAGTAATATTGATGATTCTTCCATAAAGTTGTTTCCTCATAATCTTAAAGACAGATTTTGAACAGTTAAAAACTCCCTTAAGATTGATATCCAAAACTCTGTCCCATTGTTCTTCTGAAATATCCAAAATAGATTTCATAAAATTCTTGCCGGCGTTGTTTACCAGAATATCGATTCTTCCAAACTCTTTAATAGTTTCTTCAATCATCCTATTCACAGTCTCTCTATTACCTACATCAGCCTGGATAGATATTACCCTACCGGAAAAATTATCCTTTATGTAACTTACCACTTCCTCCGCTTTTTGCCTATTCTGCAAATAATTAATGACCACGTTAACTCCTCTTCTCGCAAGCGAGAACGCTATAGCTCTACCTATACCTCGCGAGCTTCCGGTCACTATGGCGACTTTCCCTTCCATTTAATTCCTCACTCTTTTCCCTTAATTGATTTTATCCCAAGAGGGGCATACAGAGTATGCCCCTCTTGTTCTTCTCCATTCCCTTATTCCATAGCTTTAGCTTCTTCGATTAGTCGGTTCAGTTCTTCTGCACCCCATTTAATAGCCTCTTCAGGAGTGGCTCCTTCTATCAATACTTTTTGAATTATTCTGGTACCAACCTCATTACCCCGGTAAAGAGGACCATACGGGTTAATCTTACCAGTCCATCTGGTTCTCAAATTTACAGGATCGATTCCTCCAGCATTGAGACTGAACGACGTCCCGTAACTGGTAGCTTCCGCGAGAACTTTCATGCTTTCAGGATGGTCTCTAATTATCTCATTGTCTGCGGCAAGCCACAGCTTTTGAACCGATTTTAAGGCAGGGAGTATGTGTCCTGGTACAGTCAAAAGGAACCTTGCGCATGGCTCACCTGTTATGAGGAACTTTAGAAACTTTTTAGTTGCTTCGGGATATTTAGTCGTATTCATAGCACAGACCACACTGGGATCGTAATAGGAAGCCCTCATTCTGCCCTTGGGTAGCGGTATGCATTCAACAACATCCTTGATATCGGGAGCATGCATATAAACATGCGAAAAGACTCTGCCCAAATACCAGCACATAGCAGCACGTTTAGAGACAAAGCCGTCTATAACCTCGTACCATGAATAGGAGAGAATTCCCGGAGGAGCGTATCTTGAGAGAGCAACCGTAAATTCCAAAGCCTCTACAGATCTGGGATTATCAAGTATCACATTTAAATCTTCATCCATTATATCCCATCCAGCTTGCCAGATCTTTTCTGCAAAGTAGAAACCAGTCACGTCAGGCCCCGCAGGTACGGACACTCCATATCTATCTATCATTCCATCCCCATCAAGGTCCTCGGTCAACGCCTCTGCACACTGAAGCAGTTCCTTCCATGTATCTGGAGCAGTTAGTCCCTTTTCAGCAAATAAATCTGTCCGAATGAACCACACACTAGCTCCGAGATTCCAGGGTAACAGATAAGTGTGTCCCTTGGTTATATATCGAGTTTGAGGCAAGAAATCATCTTCTCCTATTTCTGTGACAACATCATCTAAAGATAAAAGACGCCCTTCCATCGCCATTTTAGCACCCATTTCGGGAGATGGATGCAAAACATCAATAGCCACCCCAGTGGCTATTGATGCTGCGACTTTTACTTCCTTAGCTACCGTAGAAACCACCTCTAACTGCACCCTGATACTAGGATTTATTCTCTCGAATTCTGAGATTATCTGCTTAAACACCTCTACAGATGGAGGATCCGCCTCGTCGGTCATAAAGCGGATGGTCTTTACCTGAGCGAAACTCAAACTGCTAACAAACACCCCCATCAGTACCAATACTCCAAGCCCAGCCAATATTTTTTTGGCTCTTTTCATCTTGAAACCTCCTTAAAAGATTTTTTCCTCCTTAGAGGATTTTCTTCCGTTACTACTTCCTCACCTCCTTGTTGTATAATTTGGTAAAGATTACCTGGGGTCTCTACTTTCCCTTTAAGTAGAGAGAATTACCCCGTTTAACACTGGTAATCTCTCTCTTGATTTCCTGATTTCTTGACCAAAACCTGTAAATTTGAAATTAGATATATAATCACCTTAATTTTCAAATTCTAGATTATCACTGATTTTGAACATTGAGGTATTTTTGACTTCTTATCCTTTAATTGCTCCAACATTAAACCCTGCTATGAGTTGCTTTTCGATAAATACAAAGCCAATTAGCACAGGTATCACCATCAAAACCGCGGCAGCCATCAACATTCCCCAAGAATAGATAGCTGACTGACCCATAAGATCAGCTATACTCAAAGTAAGCGTCTTTTTAGCTTCCGAACTTATCAGTACCAGTGTATACAAATATTCTTGCCAGACCACTATAAATGTAAACAACCCTGTTGAGATAACCCCAGGTAAAGCCTGGGGAAAGATAACTTTACAAAAAGCCTGAAATCTAGTCGCTCCATCGATAAAAGCCGCTTCTTCTAACTCAACAGGAATTCCCTGAAAATAAGATCTCATTAACAAAAGACCAAATGGAAGAGTAAATGAAATAGATGAAACTGTTAAACTAAATAGAGTATCAATGAGCCTGAGTCTAATCCAAATTTCATAAATGGGAATAACAAGCAATATCGTCGGTGTCATATAAGTCACCAAGGAAAGCCTTGTAAATAAAGCCTTTCCACGAAACCTAAATCTAGAGAGACTATAACCCCCTAGACAGGATATTATGATGGCGAGAAATGTAGCGGTCAAGGCTACTATGAGAGTATTCTTATAGTGGGTTATGAATCCTGTTAAATTGAATAACTCCTGATAATTTAATAAAGTGAAGGCTTTCGGTAAAAATGTGGGGGGATAGCTATATATCTCTTGATACGGTTTAAACGAGTTACTAACCATCCAGAAAAGGGGGAAAGATACCATAAGTGTAAGGAGCGTTACGGCAAAAATCAGGATAAATCTTTTTATTTTTTTTCTGAATTTTTCACTTCTGTATCTCATTTAACCATCCCCTTAGCCTAATTCCTGTTCGGCTCTTTCGTATAAAAATAAATACAGGCTGGCGGTTACGTAAAGAATTAGAAACATAAAAACACCCATGGCTGCTCCCCCACTCATCGAAAATTCGGCAAAAATTTTCCTGTAAACAAGGATAGGTAATGTTGTAGTAGTAAATCCGGGTCCACCTCCAGTAAGAAGAGCTAAAAAATCATAATTGTTGAACATCCAGATAGTCCTTAGAAGTAGTACAATCATAACAACGGGTTTCATTATAGGAAAAGTTATATGGACAAACTCTTGCCACCAATTTGCACCGTCTACTCTTGCAGCATCATATAGCTCCAAGGAGACTGTTTGTAATCGTGCCAAAAAACAAATTACCATAAAAGGAAAATATTTCCATGTTCCAGTCATGATAGCTGAAAACATTGCAGTATTAGGATTAGAAAGCCAACCAATAGTTTTACGATAACCCAGCAAATAAACTATATGATTAACAATGCCTATTAGATCATTAAACATATATTTCCACACCAACACAGCTACTACCACAGGTATAAGATAAGGAAATATAATTATGCTCCGCATAATATTTCGTCCCCTAAACTCCTTATATAACATCAAAGAAAATATTAAACCAAATATAAATTGCAAGGCTACAGTACCCCCAGTCCAGATTATACTATTTAGGAGAGCCCTTCCAAATTGATGACTTTTTAAGATATTAACCAAATTCGAAACTCCCACAAATGGCCCCATTTTGGGAGATAATGTACCTTTTACAAACAAACTTAAAAGAATAGTTCTAATAACTGGATACACTCCAAGAAATCCTATAACTAGTGCAGAAGGAACAAGGAATAAAATAGCCATTTGCCTATCGCTCATTTATACCTCCTCTATAAAAAGATTTTCCTAAAAAAATAGCTCTCAAGAACAAACTATTGTATTTTTTAATTATCGCATTTCTCCTCATTTTACTCCTGCCTTTCCTCATTCAACCGAAACTAAAACACGAAGAGCATTTTCAGCTTTATGCATAATTTCCATACCCTTTTCAATCTGGTCGATATTGACTCTATGAGTTATCAGAGAGCTCACATCAACCTTTTTCTCAGCGATCATTTTGAGTGATACCTTAAAATCCTCAGGAGTGAAAAGCCTGGAAGTGGTAATGGTTGCCTCTCGCAAAAGTATCTGATATAAGTCAATTGTGGCAGGCTGCCGGAAAATACTTACTACGACAATTTTAACTCCAGCAGCACTTATTTCATAAAGATGGCTGAAAATTTGCAGAGCACCAGCAGCATCAAAAATTACGTTAACTCCCTCTCCTTTAGTTTCCTTTTCTATAACGGAAATATAATTTTCTTCATTATTATTAATAGCTTTCATTCCGTATTTGCTGGCTACAGACAGTCGATGGGGATTTTTATCAATGACAAAAATGGGAAAAGCTCCCGCTATCTTTGCAAGTTGACCAATTAAGATACCAATAGTTCCGGCTCCTATAATAGCAACAGAATTACCAAATTCGATCTCTGCTCTTTTTACTGCATGAAGAGCTACTGATAAGGGTTCGTTCATTGCAGCTTCATCCAACTTTACATTCGGAGGTATTTTGTATATCTGCCTTATAGGGATCTTTACAAATTCTGCAAGAGCTCCGTCAATAGTCCGTCCAAACCTTTTTCGTTTTTTACATAGGTTCTGCTTTCCCTTTTTACATAACAAACAATCCCCACAGGAGAAAGTAGTCTCAACTACCACACGGTCCCCAACTTGAAGATTTTTATAATTACTCTCATCGATTTCTTTTATCTCTCCCGAGAACTCATGCCCCATTATTATCGGGGTAGGAACAGGATGACCGTATTCACCATAAAAAACACTCACATCGGATCCGCAAATCCCCACATACTTAACTTTTACTATAGCTTCCTCTTTTAAAGAAGGAGAAATATCTCGATTTTCTATCTTAATTCTTCCTGGTTTATAAAACACAGCTGCTTTTGTCTTCATTTATTTCCCTTACTGGACTGATCAAGATTTAAGATTTATTCTCTATCAAACTCTTTTTCTCAAGACATCTCTTAACACTTTTTGCAATATCTTCTACTGAAAGTCCGTAATATTCCATTAAATCCTCAGTATAAGCTGATTCTAGAAAAATATCCCTAATACCTACTCTCTGCATGGGGACATTACCATTTTCCACTAATACCTCAGCCACTGCACTGCCAACTCCACCTATAATACTGTGTTCTTCTACCGTTACAACACAACCAGTTTTCTTAGCAGATTTTATGATTGCTCCTTCGTCAAGGGGTTTGATAGTATGAAGATTCACAACCTCAGTATTGATTCCCTCCAAAGATAACTGCTCCCTAGCTTCTAACGCCTTGGCTACCATAGTTCCTGTACCAATAATGGTAACATCTTTTCCCTCCTGTAAAGTTACGGCTTTCCCAATTCTAAATTCGTAATTTTCATCGTAAATATCGGGCTTTATACCTCGTGAGAGACGAAAAAAAACAGGTCCCTTGTATCGCGCTATTGCCTTAACAGCTTTTTCAGTTTCCACTCTATCTGCAGGAATCACAATTGTCATGCCTGGTAATGAGCGCATAAGTGCAATATCCTCTAATGAATGATGCGATGGGCCAGCATCACCTAAGGAAATACCTGCAGCGGCCCCACATATTTTCACATTAAGATGAGGGTATGCAATTGATTGTCTAATCTGGTCAAAAACACGAGCTACAGCAAATACCGAAAAAGTATTTACAAAAGGAATCTTTCCTGTTAACGCTAATCCAGCAGCCACTCCCATCATATTCTGTTCAGCAACCCCTACATCATAAAACCTTTCAGGAAATTCTTCCTTGAACATATATGTTCTCGTAGAGTGAGAAACATCTGCATCTAAAACTACTACATTTTTGTCTTCTCTCCCTATTTCTACTAGAGCCTTACCGAATGCTAAAGAGACATCACCCGCTTTATTCATTTGTCTGCTTACTCCTGCACACTCCCTAATTCAGATAAAGCCGATTTATATTGTTCTTCCGAAAGTTTATTGTTATGCCATTCTGCTCTATTTTCCATAAAAGAGATTCCTTTGCCTTTAACTGTCTGGGCAATTATGATGCTTGGTTGCTTTTTGCCCTTCTTTGTTTTCTTAATGGCCAAAATAAGCTCTCTTACACTATGTCCATTCACCCGTAAGACATCCCAGTTAAAAGCACGCCATTTATCCGCAACAGGGTCAATGTCTACCCGCCCCTTCATAGGTCCTGTTGCGGAAAAATGATTACGATCCATGATAACAATAAGATTGTTTAATTTGTAACTACTACAGAAAAGCGAAGCCTCCCATATCGCTCCTTCATTTGCTTCCCCATCTCCAATGAGAACGTATACATAATAGTCCTTTCCATCTAATCTAGCTCCCAATATCATTCCACTTCCAACAGAAAGGCCCTGTCCTAAAGAACCTGTAGATGCTTCTACGCCGAGTGTTTTTGAATACGGATGACCTTGAAGAACGCTATGTAATTCTCTAAAACTTGATAACTGGCTAACCGGAAAATAGCCTGCTTCTGCCAAAACTGCATATAAAGCAGGAACCGCATGCCCTTTACTCAAAATAAAACGATCTCTTTCCACCCAGTTAGGATTTTTAGGATCGTGACGCATTATGTGAAAATACAAAACAACCAATATCTCCACTATAGATAAAGACCCACCAAAATGAAGGTGCTTGCCCTTTGACATCCTTACCAAATCTCTTCTTATAAGGGTAGCTTTGTGATTCAACATTTTATAGATATTATCGTCAGAAGATACTCGTACTTTCATATTTTATTCCATTTTTGGTAATGATTCCATACTTTTCTATAAGCTTATTCCAGCTTTGCCTAAAATACTCACAGCTTCACACCTTACAAAGGACTCCTATCAAGGGATCTTTGCCCGTATTTTCATACCCATGCTCTATGTTTGAACCTTTGTAAAAAAGAGTTCCGGGATAAATTTTCTCTTTCTTCATTACTCCATTTTCCCACCATCTGGCTATTCCTGTGCCAAACATTACATAAAAAGCCTCCTCCTCAGGGTGAGAATGCTTAGCCTTTTCTCCTGGCTCAAGGATTCCTATGCCTACAATTAACCCTTTCTCTGTATCTGTATTAGAAATTAATCGCTTCCAACGTCCTCCCAGTCCCTCAATTCTATTAAACTTTATATTCTCTGATTTAATAATCCTCACTTTGGTCATTATGAAACCTCTCAAATTTTTAGTCTTTGTTCGAGCCACTCATCCCCAATCCAATGTTTAAAATGTTTGGAAACTTGCTTCTTTGTCTCGTATTTCTGATTGGGTTCAATTTCTCTTATAACCTCCATGGCTTTATACGCATCCCAAATATCAGGGGTAGGGTGCTTGTCTTCTAATATACTCCTTGCAAAATGCTGAATTTCGCCTGCAAAGCCCATAAAAAAATAACTTTGGTTTTCTATCGAGGGAATAGAAAAGCCCGGTTCCCAAACAAGAATATCATCATTTTTTTTGTAGTGCTGAAGTCTAACAATATTATCTACTATAAGAAATTCTCCTTCACCAGTAATTTCTACTCTTTCATTATGACGAACCCAGCTCTGCTGATTGGATAAATTCATTGTGCCTACAGCACCATTTTTAAACCTTAAAGAAATGGCATAAGAGATTTTTGTTTCATCCATTTCATCCATCTCTTTCTTTTCTGAATGTACTTCCTCTATCTCACCCATAAAATATCTCATTAAGTCAAAATGATGAATGCCAGCCTGCAAAAGAAAAGCGTAAGCACTGGCGCCCCTTCGTCCTATACAAAATTTGGATTCGATCATACTGAGTTTCCCAAAAGCTGAGGAAGAAATTATAACTCGGGCTTTTTGATAAGCTAAAGCAAATCTCTTCATAAAGCCAACCATTATATATTTATGCTTCTTTTTGCTAAGAGAGCATAAACGAGAGATTTCTTCGTAAGAAGTGGCAGGTGGTTTTTCTACAAACACATGTAAGTTATGATGAAGCGCGCTTTCAACCAATTGAGGATGCGATTTGACCTCTGTTGCAATAAACACCGCATCTAAATTTTCTTTTTGCATCATTTGGAGATGATCTGAGTAGTAACGTTCAGCCCCAAACCAACTTGCGTTACGAGCAGCTTTACCTTCATCAAGATCACATGTAGCAATAAGTTGCATAGGAGCATATTTTAAGCAAGGATAAAGATTTTTTGTGGCATGTCTTCCGCAACCAATAAAACCAACACGAACATATTTCATATTTTTGCTTCTAAATATAATCTGACTACATAGTTTTCTCAATAAGCTCTGTTATATCGTAAACTTCAACACTATTTCTTTGTAGTTTTTCTTCATGCTTAATAAGACTTTGTTTGCAAAGTGGGGATGCAGTAGTTATGATTTCTGCACCAATTTCGATAGCTTCATCAATTACATTTTCCGCCGCTTTGGCAGCTATTTCTGGATTAGTAAAGAGAAGTCCACCACTTGCTCCACAGCAACGGGCTTTATCTTTATTCCACCTCATTTCTTTGAATCTAATCCCTGGAATTGCCTTGATAACCTCTCTTGGAGCTTCATAGAATCCCAAGTGTCTTCCCAGGCTAGAAGGGTCGTGATAAGTTACAGATTTATTAATTTCCTTAGAAAAAGAGAGTTTATTTTCTCTCAAAAGCAAATTAATATACTCTGTAGTGTGCATTATCTTAATGTTAGAATTTAAGTTTGCTCCTAATCTTGGATAGTCTCTTTTGAAAGCTAAATATTCGTCTGCATCTGAGGTTATAATTACCTCACATCTTGCTTTCTTAATTACCTCAGCATTTTCCTTAGCTAACCCTTCAGCTTCCCTGCGAAAACCTAACTGATATAAAAGCTCAATCCCTTTGTTCTCGTTTGGAAGGATAGTGAAGTCTATTCCAGCATAATTTAAGATTTTAATCGTTGCTTCAGCAACTTCTGGGTGGGAGAAAACAGTATCCCCGATAAAGTAAAGAATTTTTGCTCTTTTTCCCGTTTTCCTCATCTCTTTATCAAGAACTGCGCTAATCGCCTCATCGTCATTTATCATAATATGAGAATTTCCTGCTTTTTTAATATTCTCATAAATTTCCAAAACTCCAGGGGGTGTTTTTCCTGAATTCACAATGTCTGCTCTGGCTGCCATTATTAATTCAGGAATATCATAGTCGCTGATACACCAGTCTTTACAAAGACCGCAAATAGCACACTGATATATCCGCTCCACAACATCTTCATCAAATTTCATCATTCCCTTTAAAATCGTAAATAAAGTTAAAACCCTGCCCCTAGGATAATTAGCCTCATTCTTAGTTATATTCCCTACTGTACAGACGACTTTACACATAGGGCAGAATCTACACGCTTCGATTGTCTTGCGGTATTTTTCTATAAGCATCTCAGCTCCCAAATCCTAATTTTTTCGGATTCATTATGTCATTTGGATCCAACGCTCGTTTAATCTTCTCCATCACTGTAAAAGCTGGTCCATATTGTTTCTTCATAAACCTTGCCAGTTTTATGCCGATTCCATGATGCTCATTTACCATCCCCCCGTTAGCAAGTATAGTATTAATCCCGGTATCCCATATCGCATCATGTAATTTTCGAGCTTCTTGAGGATCCTGAGGGGGGTCATCTATAATGAAGCGTATATACCCCATACAGCCCCACTCATACCAGTGGGAAAAATGAGCAATAATATAGGCCTGGGGATAGGTTTTCTCTATGACTTTTTTCAACTCTTTAAATATCTTCTCCATTTTATCATAGGTAGCCACTGTATCCATAGTCCCATACATTTGTGGTATCCAAAACATATAAGGGGGAAAGAAAAAATCATACTTATGCTCCCACCAATGTTCTCCACCTTTTTTCCCTAGATCTTCGCCACCTTCATCTTGACAAATTTTTATGGCTGCCTTTTCCTCCAGATCTACCATCTCCTTGTCTCCATCAAAGCCAAACACCATATACGCTCCTTCTTTCTCAACACCTATAACTCTCTTAACATATCTTCTGGTTTCAACTTCATCGTAAAGTCTTATTGTACATGGTCTGAGGCGTCTGGTCATAATCTTCCTTCCTGCTTCATACGCGCTATGTAAATTTTCAAAAACAAAGGCACGGAAACGACGCTCTTCAGGGATAGGATGAATCTTGAAGGTAGCTTCAGTAATAATACCCAGAGTTCCTTCCGAGCCTATAAAGAGCTGACTAAGATCCGGGCCTGCTGCGTGACGCGGAACTGGGGCTGTTCGAATAATCTCTCCCGTAGGAAGAACAACTTCCATCTTTATAATCATATCCTCTATTTTCCCATATTTAGTGGAAAGGACACCGGAGCCTCGATGAGCAAGAAACCCCGCCATAGTTGCGCAATACATCGAAGCAGGAAGATGCCCCATAGTGTAGCCTCTTTCATTAAGCTTCCATTCCAAATCCTGGGCAATAATGCCGCTTTGCGCAGTCACAATTAGCGATTTTTCATCTATTTCTAAGACCCTATCTAACTTTTTAATATCAACGATAATCCCTCCGTCTACAGGAAGTGCTCCCCCCTGGGAGCCTGATCCGCCACCCCACACCGTGAGGGGAATTTTATAGGTATTGGCTAGCTGAATGATTCTTGAGACCTCCTCACTTGTCTCTGGGTGAACTATATAATCAGCCATAGGAGGATTACATCCACGATCGATTAGCATCTCTGGAATCCAGAAATAATCAACTGAATAGACAATCTTATCAACCTTCTTATCGGTAATGTCCCGAGGACCAACAATATTTTCTAGTTCTCTGTAAATCATCTCGTGAAATCGTCTCGTGCTGGTAACTTTTTTGCCCATCTTCACTCCCAAAATATTCCTCCTTTTTCTTTTTGAGTGAACTCATACCATAATCTCAATTCCCAACCGCTGACATTTAGCAATAATTTCTTTCGGTAATTTGCTATCGCTGATTATCCGAGTTACACGTGTTACAGGTGCTATAGTTAATATTGCCACTTTAGAAAACTTTGAGCTATCAATTAATAGATTAATCTCTTTAGCTACTTCAAAGGTTTTTTGAAGAACTTCGATAATAAATGGTTGCGAGGTCATTAACCCCTTCTCAAGCGAAATTCCTGCTACAGATACAAACGCTTTGTCTAAATGCAAACCAGCGATGAAATTAAGAGTTAATGAACCGGCAAGACCATTTAATTGATACTGAAGCTCTCCGCCGGTAGAGATAACATGAATATTAGGGGACTTGGAGAGCTCACAGGTAACAAAAGGGGAATTAGTAACCACAGTGAGATCACTGTGGTCACCTCTGGATATTTCTTTTGCAAAAACAAAACAAGTAGTGGAAGCATCAAGAAATATCGAATCACCCTCTTTAATGAAAGTTACTGCTTTTCTTGCAATTTCCCTTTTTTGTGCAAGATTTGTTCTCATTCGAACATTAAATCTTATTTCCGGGAGTGAAGGGCTAGCTAATTTTACTCCACCATGAACTTTATTCACCCAACCTTCCTCCTCTAATTCATTTAGAATACGGTGTACGGTTACATTGGAAATATTAAATCTCTTGGTTAACCCCTCAACTGTACAAATATTATTTTTTTTTATTAACTTAAGCATTTCTTCTTTTCTCTGAATTGGAATCATTTTTACTCCTTTTAGCGACAATAAGAGATTTATTTTCTGACATATTTTGAAATAATTAGTTTTATTATAACATATTTTTTCATTTTGTCAATAGATTTTTAACCATATGATACGTAACCACCAAAGTGAGACTGATGTAACCACCAAAATGAGAATTTGGGAACAACCAAAGTGAGACTCTGGAAACATTCAAAATGAGACAATTTATAGATGGTACTCCCGGAGCTTCTGTTTGTCTTTGAAGATCATAATCTTCTTTTTGGGGATAAAACAGACAGTGACCGTATCTTTAGAAAACTTTCCCACCTTCCATCTTTCCCCGCCAAAGCTTATGGTTCCGTCCTTTTTAACCTTTCTCTGGTAATGAAGGGAAAAGACATAATCTAGATCAATCTCTTCGGATAATGGCCTTAGCCTACTCTTTCCTTCTCTTATTCTCTTCTTCCAGCGCTCGTTGGGAGTCTGGCCGGTTTCCTCATGGCAATGCTTTTCGTTGTAGAAGTAAATAAGTTCATCAAGAACTTTCTCTGCCTCACTTATCTTTTTAACCTTGTATTTCTCACAGAGGAAGGGGAGTCTCCTTTGAAAATAGTCAAATTGCTTTTCTATCTTTCCCTTGGCTTCTGGTGAGTGAGCATAAATTACTCCTATTCCTAAAGATTCTAAGGCTCTTTTGAACTGAATCTTTCCTTCATCCTCACCCACAGTATAGGTAACATGAATTCCCTTATGCTTTACAAAGCGAAAGATGCTATGCTCATCTACATAATAGGCTAAAGGAAGGCCGTACTCTTCAATGGTGGTCTCTACGGTTAAGAGATGAAGAAAACTGGTCTCTTTCTCCACCAGCTTTCTTCCCACCACCTTTCGGCTATAATCATCCTTAGTTAAGATTAGGTCACTGAAGGAGTTAGTTAGGGGAAGCCAGATATGATGAGAAGTATCATGTTGGAATAAGAATCCTGGCCCTGGGGTTTCAAAGCGAATGTAGACCTTTTTCTTTTCAGAAGGCTTTGCATGATAATAGGCATGTCTTAGAGTAAATCTTCGAATACTGTTTCTTGAAAAAGGTCTGTCAAACTTCTTCTCTGCTTGTTCGGCTAAGAAGGAGAAGTTAAACTTATTCTTGAATCTACCCTCACAGCGAGTAATGTAATAAAGCTCTTCGTGAAAGAACTTTTCTACATCTGGAGCAAAGGAGCGAGTAGGCTTACTTTCTCTATTATAGAGTTTGAATTCTTCCCCTCTCTTTTTAAAGGCAAAGTATTTTTCTCTCCACCGATAAAGTTGAGCTTTGGATAGCCCTAAAAGCTCACAAGCTTGTTCTCTACTAATCTTTTCCTCACAGAATGTCCTTATAACATCTTCTACAAAATCTTTAGGCAGCCTTTTATGTATCTGTTTTTTCACCGGTAAACCTCCTTATCTTTACAAGGAAGTTTATCAGCTAATTTCAAAGAACGCTTTTTTTAGTTTTCCTCCAGATCCCTAAGATTCTTTCTCCAGAAACCTATTTCTTCTTCCTCCAGCAGGAGTCTCATTTTAATGTTCCCACAGTCTCACTTTGGTGGTTACATATCATAGATTTTTAACCATACTGAAAAATTGAAAGTTGATGCCGATTTGGGGTTCTTGGGGAAAAAACGGACTAAGATGAGACATTTTTGATAGAAAACAGGAAGAGGAAGGAAGATAATTTGGAAGGAGTTCCTCTTTATTGACGATCTAGGGGATAAAGGTAAGAAAAAAGCAATACCTAGCCTATCGTGGGCAAAATAGATATATTTTTTCTCTACCATTTCTTGCCCATTATGAATGTTGAATTAAGTTAGAAGCAAAATGAAGTGAAAGAGAAGAGATTGAGTTTTAAGACAAACGGAATAGTTCGCAGATAAGAAGCTATTGGAGGAAGGGCAAAAAAAGAAAGGCTAAAAAAGATACCTTAATGGCTTAATTTCCGAAGAAGTCCCCTACCCTCTTAGTTCCCCCACCTCATAAATATTCCTCTCCCTCGATGCCCCCAAGAAAATCTCTAGCTCCAGAATTGGCTCATAAGCACTATTGCCAAAGCTACGAGGACAACAAAAACAACCGGGGAAAGAAGCATTTTATATATTTTCTTAACATCCGCTTTGAAATATTGGATGGTTACTATAAGACAGAGATGAACTGGAGATAAAAGAACTCCCGCAAATCCTCCCGCATAAGCAAACATAACATAAGTTAGGTTGGGTTCACTTTGGCAGATAAGTGGTAGAAGAAGAGGAAATGTTATTCCCACAAAGGCAGCCGTGAGTCCGGTAAGAAGCCCAACAAGAAAAGGAATAAGAAAAATGAAAAGCAGAGGCGAAAGTCCCAGATGCTTAAAAAATATGGGGATCGCTGAGAAAACAGGTGATATCTCAAGAATCCTTTTAAAAATCATTACTGAAGCTATTAAAAAAAGCATTTCTCCAGAGAAGCTATTTTTAAGAGCTAAGACTATTTTGTTCCCCTGTATTTTTGCTGTAGCAAGAAAAATTCCTGTAATTACAAGCAAAGCCAGGATTAACTCGATTTTGAAAATGAGGACTAAAAAGATTATAGCCAGGATAGGCCACATATTAATAATGAAGTTGAGAATGCCCTGAAAAACCTTTCTTTGTTTCTTACTATCAGCTAAATTTTGGGAAAAAGAAATTTTTCTTGCTACAAAAAGAAATCCTGCGAAAACAGCGGCCAGGGTCAACGGAGATTGAGCAAAAATGATTTTTCTGATAGGGACATTAAAAATAGCTGTTGTGAGAATAAGTCCAGGATAAAGTGGCCATGTATACTCCCAGAGATGACGAGACCAGTAATTTAAAAAGGTTTTGTTTTCGGCGCCTATTTTTAAGTTTCTGCTGGATTCTTCCACCATAGGAGCAGAAAATAATGCGCCGGCAGGCATAGGCAGAAGTCCCATAAAGGCAGGTGGAATGATTAAACTCAGACGAGGATTTTTGATGAAAGTTTCCAAGGAAGTGACTATATTCTTTAAATTGCCTTTTTCTTGAAGAAGATTACTCAAAAAAATAACGAGATTATTTTTTCACAAGTCCTATAAGCTCAAAAAGTCTCAACAATCCCATCATAAATCAAATATCTTACCAGGATTTAAAATATTATTTGGGTCAAACGCCTTTTTTATTCTTCTTAATAATTCAAGATGCACATCACTGAATGCCATTGGAGCATATTCTTTTTTGATAATCCCTATACAGTGTTCTCCAGATATTACTCCGCCACGTTTTATACAGTCTTCATGCAAAAGTTTTCTAATTATGGGGTATTTTTTTCTCCACTCTTCTTCTTTTAGTTCTTTAAACTCTTTACCTTCTTTTCTGAGTTTCATAATATGAGTGTGCACATTTCCATCCCCCGCATGGCCATAGCTCGGAAGCCACATATCATATTCCGCAGAAACCTCATCTACCCTATCTACATGATTTGCTATCTGAGAACGGGGAACTGTAAGATCCAGTATCTCAATAGTGTCTGGTTTTAAGCCCTCGTAAAGATTACTTCTAATTGCTAAAAGATCCGCCTGTTTTCCTTTATCGTCCGCTACTAAAACATCCTTAGCATTATTATTTGTAGAAATATCTGCTATTACCTCCGATACTCTATCTACTTCATCTTCGGTAGAGCCATCTACAATTATCATTAAAGATGCTTTGCCTTTTTCAGAAGGCCATTTTTTCCCCAATAGTTTTTCAGAAAAAGAAAGAATATCATTTTGTATAAATTCTATAGTTATGGGTCGTATGCCATCTAAAATTATCTGTGGAACCGTTTTTATGGCCTCATGCAATGAGTCATAAGGAATAATTAGAGTCCTTACATTCTTCAACGGAGGCATTAAAAGTATTACTGCCTTACTGATAATACCTAGAGTACCTTCTGAGCCAATCATTAAATGTAAAAGGCTATAGCCGGTACAATTCTTCATAAGCTTACCTCGAAGATCTAAAATCTCACCATTAGGAAGAACAACTTCTAATCCCTTTACAAAATCTCTTATCACTCCATATTTTACTGCCCTTGCTCCCCCAGCATTGGTGGCAATAGCACCTCCTATATAAGCTGATTCATCCCCTGGATGAGGTGGGAAAAAGAGCCCTGATGATTCAATCTTTTCATAAAAGTCCATCAGGGTAACTCCAGGTTCAACTACCGCCATTAAGTTTTTCTTATCTATTTCCAAAACTTTATTCATCCTCTCAAGAGATAAAACTATACCACTATAGATGGGAACACAGCCAGCAACTAAACCTGTGCCTCCTCCGCGAGGAGTAACGGGAAACTTCTCTTTATTGGCTAGTTTCATAATTTGAGAAATTTCTTTTGCGCTCTTCGGTTTTACTACTGCTTCCGGGAAGTGATGCACCCAATCAAGAGAAAACTCATCATGGGAATAATCTGCCATTTTCTCCTTGTCTAAGATAATATTATCCTCACCCACAATCTCCTTTAATTTTTCTATCATCTCATCGCTTATTTTTTTGTACACTTTTAATCTATCTCCTTAAAATAAATTTTTTTAAAAAAATACAGCTTAAGAACTATCATAAGCTCTTATCTCCTCTATTACCTTGGGAATAACCTCATCAGT
>Ga0209979_1001247_pt1 | contig 28689 bp, 29 predicted proteins | sample AnhtaG_FD_183114 | JGI IMG/M metagenome (GOLD analysis project Ga0209979, IMG submission 183114) | Deep subsurface microbial communities from Anholt, Denmark to uncover new lineages of life (NeLLi) - Anholt_01485 metaG (SPAdes) (version 2) | ecosystem: Environmental > Aquatic > Marine > Oceanic... | reverse complement strand
CTTGCGATAGACAGGCAGAATCTTGGGCGATGAGAAGCCGTGGATCGTCATTACGACCGGCGTGCGCACCAGCCCTGAATAGGTCAAGGGAAGAAAATCGAAATGGTTGTGGATCAGATCGAACTGATCGGCACGGTCAAAAACCTCTGAGATGTGTAGGCATTCCCAAACCTTCACATCCAGTTCAGGGTCCTCCCCATAGGGCCGTGGGCACACCCAATGCAACTGTGCCTTGGTTTCAGAGTCTCCTGTGGCGAAAAGGGTCACCTCGACCCCAAGGTCCACCAGTCCTTCGGTGAGAATACTGGCCACTCGTTCCCACGGACCGTAATGGCGCGGCGGGGTCCGCCAGGCGATAGGTGCCAACATTGCAACGTGCATCTCTTCCCTACCGCTCTGCCGGCGCCTCGGGGCAGTGTTTGAGATACTCCAGCAACTCACCCATGTGCGCCACTACCAGGGCGACGCTCGTATCCGCCGAGCCGTAGTAAACGCGCACTTCATTGGTGTCTTGCGACCAGATTGCGCCAGTAGGGAAGGTGACCCCTGGCACATCCCCTGTGCGCTCATAGCTCTCTTTCGGCCCGAAGACCCATTCGGAGCAGCGGCGAACTGTCTTCCAGGGCTCATCCAAATCTAGTAGCGCCAGGCCGACCCGGTACAGGCTACCTGAGGCGGTGATGCGCACACCGTGGTAGATGAGTAGCCAGCCCTCGGGCGTTTCAATCGGTGGAGCACCAAGTCCAATGCGATGGCCATCCCACCAACCCGGTCGCGTCGCGAGCAGGATTCGGTGTCCTCCCCAGTGTTCTAGGTCCGGCGAGAATGAGATCCAGATGTGGCCTTCTCCGCGAATGATGGGGCGGTGAATCAATGCGTACCGCCCCCGTATGAGACGCGGGAAGAGCGAGGCATCCTTGTCCTCCGGCGGCACCAAGGGGCCCAGGCGCGAGTATTCTCGAAAATCGTGCGTCAGGGCCAGCGAGACGACCGGCCCCCCCAGCGAGAAACAGACATAGGTAATGATGTACTCCTCCCGCTCCGCAAACCAGACAATCCTCGGGTCTTCAATCCCCCATATCCATTCCTCTCGATCGGGATCGGGTTCCAGGGTTGGCTGTGCATCAATCTGCCAATCGGTCTTGCCATCGCGACTGCGAGCGGCAGTTAAATGCGAGAAGCCGCGCATATCTTCCACCCGCGCCAAGAGCAGCGTTTCATCTCCCACTTGGATAGCGCCAGGGTTGAAAACGGCATTCGCCGGATAGGGCCAGTACTCTGCAGTGAGGATGGGATTGTTCTCGTAACGTCGGAAGAGGTGCAATGCTCCCTTCTGGTCGCCGGAATCGCTCATTTGTCCGTCATACCTCCCAATTGATCACTAAAGCCACACTACACCCACCCTGGGGATGAAAGTAGCATGAGCCAATAGTTGGAGAGTTCAGTGATCTGTCTATGACATGATAATCGAAGAATCCTAATCTCTGCTCCCACTTGCTGGCGCCTGCGTGCCGACTAGGAGCGCTTCCCCAGACTGTACGCCGCAGGGATCGTAGGCGTAGCTGGTCGCGATGTCGCCTGTGTTGTCCACCACTTGCCGCACGCTCCCCGGCCCGTCGTGCATGTAGTACAGCCGCGCCTGGGCCCGCTGCTGAGCGATGATGTCCAGGCCATAGAGGTAGATCGCGTTGGTGTCCCTGATGACCACAGGCAGGGTGGCGGCCAGGTCGAGGCGTGTGTCTCGGACGATCACCGAAGTACAGGCGAAGTTAGTGGATGATAGCACAAGTGGAGAGACAAGGCAAGCTAGGTTGCTGATAGGACGAAGCCCCGCCGCCGGGAGGCGGCGGATGTACCAGACGCCGTCGCCTACTCAGCGCAATCGCGCAGGCGCTAGGCGGACATTGGTCACCTGACCGAGGAAAAGACTAGCCACCTGGCCTATGCCCAAATCCCCCAGATGGCCGATGCATTTGGGGGATTCTTCTTATATACTGGGTCTAGATAGAGATACTAGGGAGGAACAAGATGGAACTGACGTGGCAAGGGTATGGCATCAGGGTCAAGGCACTGAGAGAGCAGGTTGAGGAGAACACTGGCCGCATAGTGAAGCAGGTGTACCGGCGTCGCTCCTCGGAGCCACATCTGGATCACCAGCAGGAATACCTGCAGGCGTCGGGCTCTCGCTACGTGGCACCCATCAGATAATCCAGCCAAGACGAGACTCTTGACGAGAATGCAAGGGGGTTCATGATGGCACAGAATGTCGGCTTGAAAGAGCGCGAGCAGCGGGCTTACATGCGCTACCACGAGGATGGTCTATTGGATCTTCTAGTTGGCTTGGGGATTCTGCTCGCCGGCCTGACCATGCTGGTGGATTCGGATTTCCCGCTGGCGGCGCTGTGGGTCGTTGTATGGGTGCCCATGTGGATGTCCGCCAAGAAGTGGATCACAGCTCGGCGGCTGCCCGACGTCGAGGTCCCCAGGGAGCATCTCGCTGGCATGATGAGGGCAGGTGTCTTCATCGTCCTCATGCTGGTCCTGGCTCTGTTGGCTGGCATGGTAGTGCTGTGGGGTCGGTCTACAGGGAGTGTTCCGGCAGGGTTCCTGGAAGGGCTACGGGAATACCTCATGGTTGTCCTTGGAGTGACTGGGGCATTCGTGATGGGTGTAGCTGCCTGGCTGTCCGGGCTTGGTCGCCTGTATGCATACGCCATGCTGACCGCAGTCGCCTTCGTTGGTGGCTATCTACTCAACGTACCCATTGCTCTGGCAGTCACGGTGGTGGCAAGCATCATCATGCTGTGGGGTGCTGGCATGTTGGTCCGCTTTGTGCGGAAGTACCCCAAACAGCCAGCGTAGCGGCCTGTCTCGGGAGAATGAATGACTGAGGTCTGGCTCCAATGGAGCGAGATCCCGGATTGTGCTAGTACTGGGCCCAAAAGCGAGACGGAGGGCAATCCAAGGTGAACGGGAGAGCAATCGATCGGGGGCCGGACAAGGAAGCGGACAACAAGGTGGCTTTGGGCATGCTGCTGGGAGTGACGATGGGAGTCGTCTTGGCCCCGGCACTGGGCACGGCAGTGGACAATATGGTGGCGGGATTGGCCATCGGCACGAGCCTCGGCGGCGGCATCAGCGCGGCGATTGGGACCGCCCTGTTGAAGCCGGTGAGGAGGCCATCCGGAGGGGAGATTGCACTTCTCGCCGTACCCACTGCGGTGGTCTCGGTCTTTGTGCTGCTAGCTGTGGCGTATCTGCAACTCTGAGGTCGGACGATCTGACGCGCCTCGGCGGCATGGCGCGATCAACTCGCTACAGAGTGACCATAGAAGGTACGGAGATGAGTCACAGAGCGAACTCTCAACAACCTACTCGAAACTCGGGTGCTCGCATGGGCCTTGGTCTGGCCATCGGGATGGCCACGGGTTTTGCCATCGGCCTCGCCCTAGACAGCATCCCCATAGGAGTGGCGATAGGAGCAGGACTGGGCGTATCCTTTGGAGTTGCTTTTTCCACACAAGGGCAGGAGCCATCCAAGCCAGCGACCATCGCGGGTGTTCTCCTTTTGGCGGTTGGCATCGTCGTCCTGGCGATGATGCTGCATCTGATTGAACCACGGTGGTGGTGCGAGTATACTATATTGAATCTGATACCGGGTTGCTAGCCGCTAGCGGCCCAACGTGCTACGGGCGTGGGAATTCAACATTGAAGAGGAGTGAAGAAAGATGAAAAACGTACTACTTGCCCTGCTAATCGTCGTGTTGCTTGCTTCCGCCTGCGACGGAGCGACCACGAGTACCCCCGAACCGACCGCGACGCCAGCGGTGGAGCCGACTCCCACCGTCCAGCCGACCGCGGAACCGGCAGCCACGTTTGAGGAGGGCCCGTGCCCCTTCGACGTGCCGGAAGGCGCTCCGGTCGAGTGCGGCTTCGTCATCGTCCCCGAGGATCATAATGACCCTAACGGGCCCACCATCAAGCTGGCCGTGGCCGTGGTCAAGGACGAGAGCGATGAGCACCAGCCCGACCCGGTGATTCTGCTGAGTGGCGGCCCCGGCGAGAAGACCGTGCACAACGCGCTTGCCCTTGGGGCAGTTCTTGCCCCCATCCACCCCAATCGTGATCTCATGATCTTCGACCAGCGCGGCGTCGGCCTCTCGGAACCAGCGCTGGAGTGCCCAGAGTTCTTGGAGGCGATGTATGACATCCTGGATGAGCCAGACCCTGACGTTGGTGTTGAAACGGTGTTCGACGCCGTGATGGCCTGCCGTGATCGCCTGGTGAGCGAGGGATACAACCTGTCAGCCTTCAATACTATCCAGAACGCCGCCGATGTGAATGCCATCTCTAGCGCACTGGGCTACGACGAGGTCAACCTGTACGGAGGGTCTTACGGCTCGTTGCTGGCGCAGGCCACGATGCGCGACCACCCGGAGGGCATCCGCAGCGTAGCTATCAACTCGGTGCTGCCGTTGGAGACGAGCTTCTTTGTGGAGGCGTCCGCGACCACGGCCAACGCAGTCCTGAGTCTGCTTGACGCCTGCGCGGCCGACGAAGCCTGCAACAGCGCCTACCCCGATCTCCAGGACGTGCTCTTTGATACCATCGACCAACTGAACGAGGAGCCTGTTCCCATCACCGTCACGAATCGCCTAGACGGCCAGAGCTACGATGCCATACTTTCCGGGGATGCGGTGCTGGGCAACCTGGTGACCTTCCTCTACATCACTCAGATCGCGCCTGTTCTGCCGCAGGCGATCTACGATGTGTACAATGGGGACTATGATCTCATGACCCAACTGAGCAGCACCAGACTGCTGCTCCTTGACCTTACGACCCGGGGGATGACGTATTCCGTGTTCTGCACCGATGACCTCATCGGCCGGACCCCAGAGGATCTGCTGAATGTCAGAGCAGCATTGCCCAGACAACTGGCAGGCAGCGCCGACCCCGAGTTGGTAGTCGAGTACGGCATCTTCGGCATCTGCGAGAACTGGCCGGTCGAGGAGGCCGACCCGTGGGTCAAGGAGCCATTGGTCAGCGACATCCCCACCTTGATATTGGAGGGCGAATTCGACCCGGTCACGCCGCCGGAGTACGGCGAACTGGTTGCCGGGTACCTGAGCAACAGCTACTTCTTCGAATTTCCCGGCCTTGGCCATGATGTCCTCGCCAACGAATGCGCCCGGAGCATCGCTGGCGACTTCTTCGACGACCCCACCCAGGCGCCCGACGCGGCGTGCGTCGCGGAGATGCCGCGTGTGGTTTTCGACCTGCCCCGTGAGGCCTCAGAGGTGGTGCTGGAGCCGTTCACCAACGAGGAGAGTGGCTTTAGTGGCCTAGTCCCCGCAGGCTGGACTGAAGCATCGCCGCTGAATTACAGACGCGGTGTCACGGCGCTTGATCCGACCGTACTTGTCCAGGACGCCGTTCCAGTGAGTGCCGATGAGCTATTCGGCCTGCTGTCCGGACAACTGGGATTTGATCCAGGACTGGAACCCCTCGCGAGTGTCGAGTCAGGCAGCTTCGTGTGGGATTTCTACGCGTTTGAAGTCCAGACCTATCGGGCTGACCTGGCGCTGGCGGAGGAAGGCGGCAAGGCGTACTTCGTGTTGCTGATCTCGGCACCAGATGAACATGAAGCGCTCTATGAAGAGGTGTTCCTGCCTGCTGTCGATGCCCTGGCTCCAATGGAGTAGCGCTGGACGGTGGCGAGCGCCTGAGCGAACAATCTACGGACCGCCTCGTGGCGGTATAGGAGAACAAGATGACAGAGACTCTAGCGAACGTTCTAAGTCTTCTAGGGTTAGCAGCGACGTTCTTGGTGGGGGCAACTGCTATTCTCGTGCTCGCCCTTGCATCCAGGATCGTCAAAGAGACCAGACGACAAGGGCGAAAGGCGGCCTAGCCACTCGCTGTAGTCGAGTGCGGTGAGCGACGTGTCTCTGAGGCTATCCATGGTGCGCTCGCACCACTCATGGTGTAGGAAGCTGAACCTGTCATTGCGAGGAGCCCGCCAGGGCGACGAAGCAATCCCCACACGGCAATAGGAGATTGCTTCGCAGCTCCTTCACTTCGTTCAGGACATGGCTCGCAATGACACTGGCGGCGTTTGTTTCCTAGTAGGGAGCTGGGAGGGTGTAGGTGGCCCAATCACATCGCATAACCCGCAAAATGGCAGTCATCGTGGGCGTGAATCTCGCGATTGCGCTGTTGCACTTCGTCACGGGGAGCAATTACACAGGTCCATACCCCGCATTTGTGAACGGCTACTTGCTCAACATCCTCATTCCTTTTGGCTTCTACTTACTGTTATGTCTCAACGAGGTCTCTGTGTTGAGGTCTTGGATTGTGAAGGGTGCCCTGGTGTTCGGAGCTGCTTCTTTCGTGGAGATTGCACAGTTCTTTGGTGTTCCGCTATTGGGTCGAACTTTCGATCCACTGGATTTTGTGATGTATGGATTAGGGGTCATACTAGCAGCTATTCTTGACACCACAGTGTTTCCAACGATCTTTGACTTCTGGACACCGGAGGCCAAAGGATCCGCTCAAGGGTGATTCAGGTGTTCCCTGCTGCCATATTCCCTCGCACGGAGAATCAGGAGCGAACTGGGCTCCTCGCGACTGCCTTCGTACCTCCCGTCGTGGAGCGACTGGCTCCGCTAGGGTGGCCCTGCTGACTGGCAGAGGTGAGGCCGTGCCTGGCAATGGGCACCCTCACCCCTCAACCAGAAGGAGGAGAAAAGGCAGGTGGAGAGTAGAAACATGAGAAGGGTACTGTTTGGCCTGCCAGTCGTTGTGCTGCTGATGGACGCCTGCAACGGCGGAAGTCCCGCAAGCAGACCCGAACCGACCCAGGTCCCAGTGGCCACAATGACGGCGATCGTTGTGGAGCCTGCTCAAGTGATCTGAACCTCAGCAAGCTTGTCACCGAGGAGAGCGCGATGGGCAATTTCATCGTTAACGTCATATTGCTGGTGCTAATTCTTTCGGCGACATACGTATTGGTTATCCTGGGGTTGGTGTTGCTTCTCCGCAGGATAGGAGTTCCTGGGGAGAGGGCCATCATCCTCGGTCTCCCAATCTTCGGAGCGGTGACGGGGGTCCTTGCAGCCTGGGCGTGGCCGCTGGATTCCAGCATATACTTCAACGTCTTCGCCACATATCTTGGCGATCAGACTTACAGCTTGTCAATTCGATACATTGGAGACATGAATTCTCCTCAAGCTCACTACACCATCCCTTGGCTCTTGAGGGTTCCGCAGGTTTATGTGCTCGCTTCCATAGTCCTGTGTGGATTGGTGAGCCTGCCGCTGCAATGGATCTACAACGGCGTGACGGGGATGAGAAGGAGGTCTCGTGGTGAAACGTAATACAGCTCACTTGTTCTTGCCCATCGCCATCTTTGTCGCGTTTCAAGCCTTCTTGTACGCGCGATACCTGATCACGAATTTCTTTCCTGATGTCACTCTGATCGATCTAGGCGTATTCTATGTCCTAGGATTCATATCCGCCCTCTTTGTTGGCCCATTCTTGGTACTCTCAAGAAGGCGGATGGCTGGAGAGTAGCCGCTGGAAGGCTCAAGGTTACGGAGCTGGAGTGCTTGCTGTTCATTCTTGATCGCTCAGAACAACCATCCGAGAGAGCGAAAACGAAGATGAAGAAGCTACTACTTGCCCTGCTAATCGTCCTGTTGGTGACTTCCGCCTGCGGCGGAGCGACCACGAGTACGCCTGAAGCTACGAGACCGCTACAGGCCACAGCCACATGCGCAATAGTAGAACCAACCACAACGGCTGAACCGACGGTCGCGGCACCGCCAGCCACCAGCACGGAATCTGCCGCGGTCGATCAATCCCGGACTCTGGCGTCCTTGAGGAGGATCAGCGATTTCCCGCTTTACGAGATGCACTATTATGGTGACTATGGTTTCGGCAGCTTCCTGCACGAAGGTATAGAGATCGACGACCCCACGCAGTCAGATTTCGGAGGAATCGGTGACGAATGGGCCTGCACTTGTTTTGCGGCTTTCAGCGAGAAGGGCGACTTGGTCTTTGGTCGCAACTTCGACTGGTACGTGCACCCCGCCCTGATTCTGTTCACCGATCCGCCTGGCGGATATGCATCGGTGTCCATGGTGGACATATCGTATCTAGGATATGGCGTTGAGGAACCATCTGGGGCTGAACGCGAAGGACTGCTAGATGCGCCCTACTTTCCCTTCGATGGCCTAAACGAGCACGGGCTTGCCATCGGGACCATGGCTGTCTCGGATGCAGACGGCGGTGAGGATCCCGACAAAGTGACAATCGGGAGCCTGCACGCGGTCCGTCTGATCCTCGACTATGCACGGGATGTAGACGAGGCGATCTCTTTGCTACGGAACTACAATGTTGAGTTTGGCGGTGGCCCACCTCTACACTATCTCATTGCCGATTCATCCGGCAACTCCGCGGTTGTCGAGTTCATCGGTGGCGAGGCAAATGCGTTACGGAATAGCGAGCCGTGGCAGGTGGCAACCAATTTCGTGATCTCCGGTACCGCGCCTGAGAGCCGAGGGTCTCTTTGCTCCAGATATGGGAGGGCATACGAAGCCCTCGAAAGGACAAATGGTGACATCTCCCCAGAGGAGGCCATGGCGCTCTTGGGAGATATCTCCCAGTCCGGCGACTTTCCCACAATATGGTCTGTTGTCTACGACATGAGCAGCGGAGAGAGTCAGGTGGCTGTCGGCAGACAATACGATCAGGTGCACCAATTCAACCTTGAGATGAAATATGAATAGCATAATGCCGACTGGTGTGTGTACTGACTATAGCTGTGATTGTCCTTGCATGTATGGCCTGTTTCTACGCACCATATCTCAATGCGAGGAGTGAACGGAAATCACCGAGTAGAATCTCGACTATGAAGGGAGACTGAGAGGATGGAGCAGCATGTCACATTCGTAGGGGCTCTGCACATTGGTTACAATGCCTTTGGAATTCTGGCTGCCATGGCCGTATTCGTGCTCATCGTCGGCGGCGGACTGATCGGGGGCCTGATCTCAGAACAGGAGATCGTGATCCCCATCACCTTCTTCTTGGGCACAGCGATAGCTTTCTGGTTGGTCGTGGTATCGGTGCCGGGGATCATTGGTGGTATCGGACTGCTGAAATACAAGTCCTGGGCCAGGTACTTGGTCCTCGTACTTGCCATATTGGACCTACTCAACATCCCCATTGGGACCGCGATCGGCGTCTACTCCATCTGGGTTCTGGCGCAGGACGAGACGGCAAAGATGTTTGCCTCTGGGTCGGCAGAATAGGCTGGTCTCGATAGCCACGTCGCCGCCCTGGGGATCCTCTGTACCCGGCACGGTCGCTGGCTTGGTAGGGGCAAGGCATGCCTTGCCCCTACGAGCGTTGTGCGCGCTTCTTGGTTGAGGGTGGGGAAAGGGTGAGGTAGGATCAGATTGTCTGAAGCCGGTGGTTCAATGGTGAAGTTGACCCGGATGTGCGGCGAAGGAGGGCTAGATGCCCACGCCACTCCTGACGACCAAACTCTACGTTCCGCGCACCCGCCCAGAGTTGGTGTCGCGCCCGAGCCTGATCGAACGATTGGATGCGGGGCTTGGTGGCAAGCTGACCCTCATCTCCGCCCCAGCGGGCTTTGGCAAGACCACCCTGCTAGGGCGGCTCAACGATCGTGTCCCCTGCTGCCGAGGCGAGAAAGTCCTCCGCTAGCCGCTCCATGTCCGCGTCGTGCACCCAGGGTTCCTTCAAGACGATGCCGAAGTGAACCCAGCCTGGTGCATCAGCAATGCAGCCCATCGCCAATTTCCAGGAACTGACCGTCTACCTGGAGTCAGAGACACAGGTAGGGGACACGGTGCAGGTGACTGTGGTCCGCGATGGCGGGGAAGTAACTGTGCCTTTAACGTTGGCTGAGCGACCACAGCAGCAGTAGCCAGGCTTGTTCGGCAAGACCCGCGTGGCTATGAAGGCTAGCTGTGGGCTGGTAAGGGCTGTCCCTCTCTACGGAGGAATTCGTTCCTACGCCGGTCCTGCAAGGGGGCCAGAGTCTCCCGGTGGGAGGATAGGTGTGACACTTTCGTGTGGTCCATCCAAGGCGATTCTGCATCGAGGAGGTTAGGGATAGCTGAATAGAAAGGCGAAGGGGTCCTCTGGTCGATTCGTGCCGAGATTAGCACCGCACATTCGACCAACTCTTGATATAAGAAGAGGGGGCTGCTATAATCGAACTTCCCTACCTGGACAAGGCCACCGGAGCCATACGCTGATAACACTAGAAAGGGGTGTTCCGTATGAGTCTGGCAGAGATTATCGGCTCTCTAGGCGAAAGGATTCTATCCGAACTCGATAAGGTCATATTCTCAATTGTCGTTATCGTCGTAGGGCTTGTTCTATACAAGGTTGTTGCGAGGGAAATCAGAAGCCTCAGGGACCAGAAAAGGCTGGAGGATCACGTTGCCTACACTTTGACCAGAATCGTTCAATGGGTCAGCATCATCGCAGTTCTTTCGGTCATTCTGGCGCACTTTGGCATAACATCCGCCATGATTTCTGGGCTCCTGACGCTTCTCGGCGGCACCATCATAGGCTTCGCGGCCATAAACACTCTTGGAAATGCCCTTGCTGGCTTGATAGTGATGACCAGCAGACCCTTCCGGGTCGGGGACAGGATACTCTTCGACGGTCAATTTGCGGACGTTGAAGCCGTAGAGCTAATCTACACCAAGATGCGAACTCTTGACAATGTCCTGGTCTCTGTTCCAAATCAACTCTTGCTTCAGGGCAAGGTCGAGAATTACGGGAAAGAAGATGCGGTCAGAAGACGGGTGGCGGTTACGCCTGGATTTGAGTACGACAGCCGGGATGTGGAAGCAGCGCTGCTTGAAGCTGCTGAGAAAGTTTCAAGAGTCTTGAAGGACCCCAAACCTTACGTCCGGATAACAGATTTTCAAAGCTATGCCGTGGAGTACACTCTGTATGCTTTCATAGATGAGATTAGGGCACTGGCAGAGATAGATGGGGAACTGCACAGACAGGTTCTCCAAACCTGCAAAGAACACAAGATAGACATCAGTACGCCCCTGTTGCTCAGACAGGTTGAAGACTGAACCGGCATCATCCCTAAACGTGGGCTCGGCGGAGGTGAATTGAAATGCCACGACTCACTAGGAAAAGGTCAGAGAAGGCTGGTCTTCCACCAGGCAGTCTTGTTCACATTGGCGAGAAAAGGACCGAGAAAACGAAGATCACAATCCTGGACTATGACGAAGAGCATTTGCAGGAGAAGGAAATCGAGACCGTTGATGGATGCCTTGCTTTCGAGGACACGCCCACGGTGACCTGGATAAACGTAGAGGGTATCCATGAGGTTGAGATTCTGGAGAAGCTTGGTGCCGGTTTTGGGCTGCATCCCCTTACGGTGGAGGACATTCTGAACACGGACCAACGCCCCAAGATGGAGGACTTTGGTGACTACATCTACGTGGTTCTGAGAATGCTCCAGTACGAGAAGGGAGGTGAGGAGATCGTCACGGAACAGACAAGTTTGATCCTTGGCGAACGTTATGTCCTCTGCTTCCAGGAGAGGCCGGGAGACGTATTTGATCCTATCAGAGAACGGATCAGAAGCTACAAGGGGCGCATTCGTAAGATGGGGGCCGACTATCTTGCGTACACGCTCATAGACTCGATTGTCGACAACTACTTCGTGGTGCTGGAGAGGCTTGGAGAAGAGATCGAGTCTCTGGAGGAAGAGCTGGTCACCAACCCTATACCAGAGACTCTGCAGACAATCCACGAGCTAAAGAGGGAACTGATATTCTTGCGAAAGTCAGTTTGGCCTTTGAGAGAGGTCGTCAATGCCTTGGAGAGGGGAGAATCATCTCTCATACAGGAGTCCACCGGTATCTACCTCAGAGATGTCTACGATCACACAATTCAGGTCATTGACGCAGTGGAGACCTTGCGGGACATGATCTCCGGGATGCTCGACATCTACCTATCAAGCATCAGCAACAGAATGAACGAGGTTATGAAGGTGCTGACGATTATCGCTACGATATTCATTCCTTTGACCTTCATGGCAGGCATCTACGGGATGAATTTCCAATACATGCCAGAGCTTGGGTGGCCCCGGGCTTATCCCGTGCTTTGGTTGATCATGATTGCTATTGCGGTTTTGATGCTGGTCTATTTCAGAAGGAGGAGGTGGCTGTGACCCACCCCTTCAATGAGTTCTGGGCATGATAGGCAAGGCCCATGCCACTTTCCTGGCAGCTGAAAAACGAGAGGCATGCCCACCAGAGCGAGGGCGCCGGTCGTCATCACCAACAGCAGGGCTCTCAACACTGCTCGAGTCTTGAGGCCTAGGCTTCTATGGTCCATTTCGTCACCTGCCCGCCTGAAGCCCGCACTCTTCCTCACGGTGTGTAGTTCTTGAGCGTCAGGGGCACGTAGCCCCACCAATCGCTCCCCAAGTTGCGCCAGGCTATGATCTCGTAATCTTCGCCCGATGCGCTGCCGGACAGTGTGTCCAGGTCGCCGTCGTGGCCCAGGTCACCCAGAGCGACCGAGGTCACGTGGGACGTGCTGCCCCCACGTAGTTGGCTTCTAGGCAACCGCTCACTCTCTTGCACTCAGGCGAAGGGTCGCGTATCCTGCTGACCCCGCAAGATCACTACCAAACAGCAGCATGCTGCCTGGCTCGGGGACGAACTCTCCTCGGAGGGCCGCCTAGTAGCCCTTCACAGCCAGGGGCAGGAAGACCGAGTAACAAGCCTCAGCCGCTACCTGTGCTGAGAACTCTGAGGTGTTGCCGCTGGCATCAGTAGCCGTGGCGGTGACATAGGTGTCGAGGGTGAAGTCACCGACGACGCCCCACTGACCAGCGCCATCGGCCAAGGCAGTTGCCAGGTATGTCTTGCCCTCCTCATCAGGACCGGTGAGTACCGCCACCGTATCGCCGGCAACCGCCGTCCCCGATCAGCCGCGGAGCGACTGCCTAGTACCTCTTCAAGACCAGCGGCACGTAGGTGTGGCTACATGCTGCAATTGCGGAGAACTCCGAGGTGTTCCCAGCAGCATCGGTAGCGGTGGCGGTCAGATACGCGTGGTCAGCCAGGAATCCCGAAGCGCTCCAGTTCCCTGATCCATCGGGGGAGACAGTGGTCAAGTAGGTCTTGCCCTCGTCGTCGGGGCTTGTGAATAGCTCCACGGTGGTGGTGATGAGAGTACTGCCCGTGATTGTTATGCACGAGGCACCAGAGATGGCTGGCGGTGGCAATTCAGTGTTGCCCCCATCGTTGAGGTCAATGCCCAACAGGCCATTGCTGTGGATGCTGTTTTGAGTAATGGTGTTGCCCGTGGTGCCAGAGTCATCCACATAGACGCCGCGTAAGTCGTTGTGGGCGATGAGGTTGTCAGGCCCAATAGTGTTGTTCTCTGCTCCAGTGGCGATTCTGACGCCATCGTAGCTATTGCCCTTGTCCTGGGTGCCCGTCACATCGGTGCCGATGTAGTTTTGGGAGACCGTGTTCCCGTCTGTGCCAGCGTCTTTGATGTACACCCCACTCCAGCTGTTCCCCGAGATGACATTCCTGTCGGCGGCGGTTTGGCCCCCGATAGTGTTGTTCTGAGCGCCGCCTTCAATGCGGACGCCGCCGTACCTGTTGCACAGTTCTTGAGTGCCTGTCGCGTCGGTCCCGATGTAGTTCCCGGAGATGGTGTTGCTCATCGTGCCGCTACCGACAATACTCACGCCCGCCCTGTTTGCAGAGATCACATTTCTCTCGCCTTCAGTACGGCCCCCGACAGTGTTGTTGTGGGCGCCTGACATGATCTGGACACCTGAGAAGAGATTGCGCAGGTCTGAAGAGCCGGAAGCATCGGTGCCGATGTAGTTCCCGGAGACGGTGTTGCTCATCGCGTCGCTACCGAGAATACTCACGCCTAAGTCGTTTCCAGAGATCACGTTTCTCTCGCCTGCAGTGTCGCCGCCTATCGTGTTGTTCGGAGAGCTTACGATCCTCACACCACGACTGGCATTGCCCAGAGCTTGAGTGCCGGTCACGACGGTGCCGATGAAGTTGCCGGAGATGGTGTTGTTCCTGGTGCCGACGCCCTGGATCGACACCCCGTCCATGCCGTTGCCGGAGATGATGTTCCTCTCGCCTTCGGTGTCGCCGCCTACCGTGTTGTTCTGAGCGCCATCATAGATAGCTACGCCATGCTCCGCGTTGCCCAGGTCCTGGGCGCCCGTCGCATCGGTGCCGATGTAGTTCCCGGAGAGTGTGTTGCTCATGGTGGTGGAGTCGTTGATAGTCACCCCATATTGGCCGTTTCCGGAGATCACATTTCTCTCCTCAGGGGTGTCCCCACCGACGACGTTGCCTTGCGCCCCGCCCCGGATCTGGACGCCAATCGAGGTATTGGGGAGATCTGTGGAACCGGAAGCATCTGTACCGATGTAGTTGCCGGAGACGGTGTTGCTCATCGCGGCGCTACCCACAATAGTCACGCCCGTGCTGTTTCCAGAGATCACGTTTCTCTCGCCTGCAGTGTCGCCGCCTATCGTGTTGTTCGGAGAGCTTACGATCCTCACACCACGACCGTCATTGCCCAGAGCCTGAGTGCCGCTCACGACGGTGCCGATGAAGTTGCCGGAGATGGTGTTGCTGCCGGTGCCGCCCTGGATGTTCACCCCGTCTATGCCGTTGTCGGAGATGATGTTCCTCTCCCCCTCGGTGTCGCCCCCAACGGTGTTGTTCTGAGCGCCTCCATAGATAGCTACGCCATGATTCCCGTTGCCCAGGCCCTGGGCCCCCGTCGCATCTGTGCCGATGTAGTTTCCGGAGACGCTGTTGCTCATGCTGCCGGAGAAGAAGATAGTCACCCCATCTTGGTCGTTTCCGGAGATCACATTTCTCTCCTCAGGGGTGTCCCCACCGACGACGTTGCCTTGGGCCCCGTCAAGGATCCCGACGCCAACCCAGCCATTGGGGAGATCTGTGGAACCGGAAGCATCTGTACCGATGTAGTTGCCGGACACTGTGTTCGTCGTGGCGCCGCTACCCATGAGAGCCACCCCACTCCATGGACAGCGGTTGATGACCAGCCCGTGAATGACGTTGCCAGCCGACGCGACTTGCAGGCAGTTCCCGGAACCCACGCCCGCCCCGCTAATCTCTATCTCCGGGCCGTCCGGATTCAGGTCGCCCTGGGTGGTCCCGCTGATGACCGTACCACCGCCGGTCAGGATGGGCAGGGAACTGGTAAGAGGGATGGTCCACGTGCCGCTGATCCCGCTGACCTCATAGCCTGTGTCGGTGGCGGGGATGCTGAAGGCGATCGTGTCAGAGCCGGCGTTGTTGTTGGCTGCGCAGATGGCCTCGCGAAGGGAAGTGACCCCGTCGGAGCCTGGTAGGTCGCCGATGCCAACGTGGTCGCAATCAACATCAGCATCCAGGACATCAGTCGTGGAATCAACGGTGATCGTGTCCGGCGAACCGCTGGCGGTTCCCAGTGCCGCCAGGAGGCACAACAGAACCAGGCCAACGATAGCCAGTAGGTACTTCCTCATCTCTCCCTCCTTCATCTCCCGCTATGCTGTCTCCTCCTACGGTGGAGCCGACCCCATAGCCCTGCGCTTGGCAAGTAGGGCCGCTTGGTTACTGTAGGATCCGAGGTTGCTGGTCGTCACTGGAAGACGAAAGAACCCGATAGGTCCGCAAGCTATTGTGGACGAATATGGTTATTAAACCACAACTGTCGGGAGAAGTCAAGCATTTTCCACATGAGGGTGTGGAAAAACGGTCCTCAACGCTCGACCCCAATCGCGAATCGCTCTGCACATTGGTTACAATGCCCTGGGGATCCTGCTTGCCATGGCCCTATTCATGTTCATCGTCGGCGGCGGGCTACTCGCGGGGCTGATAGCAGAAGAGGGGATCGTGATCCCCATCACCTTCTTCGTGGGCACGGCGATAGCTTTGTGGTTGATTCTGGTGTCTGTGCCGGGGATCGTAGGGGGGATTGGGTTGCTGAAGTACAAGTCCTGGGCCAGGTACCTGGTGCTGGTGCTCTCCGTCTTGGCTCTAGCCAGCATCCCGATCGGGACCGCCATCGGAATCTACAGCATCTGGGTTCTGGTGCAAGACGAGACGGCAAAGATGTTTGGCTCTGGGGCTGGTCAGTAGTGGGCGTTTGCACCTGCTCTGCTGGGTCTTGGGGTTTGATGCGGAGCGAGCGCCTCATGCGGCCGCCATGGCTGCAGACTGTGTAGGGGCACGGCATGCCGTGCCCCTACGAGCGTTGTGCGCGCTTCTTGGTTGAGGGTGGGGAAAGGGTGTGACAAGATCACACTGCCTGAAGACCGTGGTCATCTGCCCGCTTTCGAGGCGATATCTCGGCGTCCTATAGGTGCTCTCGCTCCGTCGGGCGATCCGGGCCACGATGATCACTCTCTCATCATCCAGAACCACGTAAATCACCCGGTAGTCACCCACCCGTACGCGGTATGTCCCTTCAGCTGCTGCTCGTATGGGCACATACCCCGCCGGTCGCGGATCGTCAGCCAGGTCATCGATCGCCGCCACTACGCGAATCCGGTCCCCCTTGGGGACACGGCTGAGAGCCTTGTGTGCACGGCGTTCTATCTCAACCCGATACGGCATCGCTGCCCTCGGTCAGCTCCGCTTTGGCCTCCCCCCAAGGCGTTGTCTCTGCCGACTCGTAGGCTTCCAGCGCCTCGCGAGCGGCGAAGGCGTCTTCCAGCTCCTCCAACCGGCGCAGATCGTCGATGCTGATAACCGCGGCTTTGGGTTTCCCTCGGCTGGCAACGATGATGCGCTCCTGGCCATATGCCGCGCGGTTCAGAAACTCGGACAGGGCACTCTTCAGTTCGCTTATGCTGGTTGTAGTCATCCTACTGGGTTCCTGGCCTTATAGTCTTCTAAGACCATTATACTGTTTATGGCCTGATAAGTCAAATGGGCTGAGTACTCGCGGCAGTGAAACGTAGGGTCGGGCTCCCAGCCGCGCCGGCTGCCGACGACTCGCTACCGCCTACCGCGCCTTCTGCAAGTACATCTGCCCCATCACCCTGTTCCTCAAGATCACCTTCCGCTTCTCGCTCCTGAAGATCAAAGGCGACAGCGACAGGTGCGACGAGTGTGGCGCGTGTGTGGTAACGTGCCCCATGGACATCCGCATCCCCGACTACATCAAGAATGGGCAGCGCATTCTATCCACGGAGTGTACTCTATGCCAGACCTGCGTCAGTGTGTGCCCCAAAGATGCGCTGAAGCTGTCGTTTGGGGTCGATCTGGGGGGTAAGGAGCTGCTGAGAGAAAGGGCGTAACCGCTAGGTTCGCGGAGCACTTGTGCTCGAGCGGGCCATTGCTCCCCCAATGCCTTGTCTCATGGGCCTGCGGGAGGTTTGGCGTAGGTGTCTCGCGGTGTGGGGCGGCACTGCCCAATACAGATGCTCCTGTGCGAGGCGTTGGCTCCGCAGGACGCGGCCCGCTTTGCGCCTGCTCTTGCGGACGTGTGGTGCCCGCACTTCTCTGCTGCACTCAGAATCTGCTATCAGGTCTGACTGTTTGCGCTGAGAGTTGAACCGGGGTATGTGCTAGGTCAACAGGTTGTTCGGTCAGAGCACATCGCCTGGAGAAGTGAACGACAGAGTGAAGGTGTGGCTGTGGCTGGCGAGAAGCCAAGTTCTCTTGCCCATAGTAGCGCATAACTCAGGACTGCTGTCAAGATCCTTCTTGACTGCCTCGGTCTACGGTGGCGGCCGGCAGCTCAAGAGGTGGGGCAGAGCGACTCATAACCGGCGGCACAGTACTCTACATGCCCGCCCACCATCGTCATCAACGCTTGGAGGTCCTTGATCGAGTTGGGATTCACCGCCAGCGGATTGCCGGACAGGATGACTAGATCGGCGAACTTCCCTGGCCGTAGACTCCCGATGACCTCCTCCTGGGAGACGGCGAAGGCTGGTTCGATGGTGAGCAGTCGCAGACCCTCTTCGACGCTGATCTCGTGCTTAGCTATCCACGTGTCGGGCTGGCAGGCAGTCCCATCCCCCCGCAGCTGTTGGTGAGTGACCAGGCCGTAGAGATAGAGCATGGGATCGATGGTGCGCGGCGACGTGCGATCGGAGGGGGCCGTGGTCCAGCCGAAGTCGCCTTCGGCATAGACATGGATGCCCAGTCCGGGAAGCGCGTATCTATTGGCTAGCCATTCATAACGGTCTTCTCCGAAGTAGTAAGAGTATTCGTCTTGGTCGCAGGTGTTGAAGTAGCCCCGAAGTGAAGCCAAAGGGTTGAGACTGGCGTACCGCGTTAGCTGATCTGGCCGAAGCACACTGTTGTGCTGGATCTGATGCCGATACTGCTCGTTCGATGCACCGTTGAGGGCGTTTTCGATGGCGTTCAGCACATGGTCAATCGCCCGGTCTCCGCTGGCATGGAAGGACACGCGGAACCCCGCCGCCTGCGCGTCGACAACCACCTGGTTCAATTGCCGCTGGGTGAGATACAGGTCACCGTCGTCGTGGAAGCAGTCCTGGAACATGAGATCGTCTTGGAACTCCTTGGGATAGGGGTCGGTTAGGGCCCAGCAACCTCGTCCGGGAGACCAGCCGCCGTCGGTGAAGAGTTTGATCCCTGGGATACGTACTCTCCTGTCGGAGTCGAGAATAGGGCCGTGCTCGGGGAACCACACCTCGACAATGATCGTATTGCCCTCATCGTCCAGAGTGCCTGTGTTGTAAGGCGCAAAGACGTTAACCCGTAGCCGCAGCGTACCTTCCTGTTCTGCCGACATCAGCTGTTCGAGGAATGCATCATCGGCAACCATTTCGTTCACGGTAGTGAGGCCGTAGCTCAGAGCCACGTCCATCGCGTCTTGCAGCGTTTGGCCCATGCGATCTGGGAAGAATAGCACGTGAGTGTGGCCATCGATGAAGCCCGGGAGGAGCGTGCGTCCCGCCAGATCCACTACATGCGTGTCGGGCCCCCGCAGAGCCATCACCTGAGAGTTGCCACCCACGGCCATGATCCTCTCGCCGCGAACTGCCAGGGCTGCCGCCTGCGGCTGGCTGGGCTCCATGGTCAGGACTACTCCGTTACGAAAGATGACATCGGCCGAGTTCGAGTATCTCTTGAGCACCAGTGGCATGTAGAAGTATGAGTCGATCTCCGTGATTGTCCCGGTCGTCGTTGGCTCAGAGTCCTGGATGGAACCAGATGTTTCCTCTGCCGCGTCCTCCACCACCGCGTGGGCATCGGGGTCGAACGTCACCGGGAAGTAGTTCGGGATGTGCTGACCCGCCCTTCTTGGGGGTTCCACCACCCCAAAGTGGTATCTGGTGCCTCCTTGCGGAAGTTGCACGTTTGGGTCGCCATCTGTGAAGTCGGTGGTCCGCCCGGCGACGGGCGGCGTCGCCTGGGCGCGCTCGCGTGGCACGGCAACCAGGACGACGGTGCCGATCATCATCGGTACGAGCAGCCCCCCTAGCAGCGCTCGCATCCTGATCCTTGACCTTGCCTTGTCCATCTGACCACCTCCCTGAATCCGGCGCGCCCGTGGAACCCGCTGCTCGCCAATGGAGACGCGGGGCATTCTTGCCGCTTGCAGATGCCGGCAAGCCCGCGTTGCGTCTAGCCTTAAGTCCGAGTTCCAACGACCTATTGTGCGAAGCGGAGTTGGGACTTGCACTTGGTCAGCAGGATAATGCTGTCTAGGCGCGTGCCCGCATGAAGCATCTGGTATGATGAACGCGTCTCGCGTGGTGGATAGATGCCAGGTCTCGAACCCCATTATAACATAGAACGGCAGTCCTGTCAAGCAATCCTCAGCATCTGGGGCAATCGTGACGAGAATGGCGACGGAAGGAGAAGCAATCGCCTTAGAATGATGGGGGAGATGAGTTGAAAAGGAGGGGGCGCCGGCGGCGGCTGACCATCACCTCTGCGCCCCAGCAGGGCACGACAGTCGAGGTCACAGTTGCCTTCGAGGCAGATGCGAGGTATGATTCGGCCTAGCCAGTGAGATTCGAGCTCAACCTACGAGGATCTTGCGGTCACGTTGGTGTGTTTGGTTCCAGCGCTCCCCGGTTAGGTTGCGGTTAGGTTGCTATGAAGACTCTAGACGAGATCAAAACGATACTGCAGGCTCAGAAACCATATCTGGCGGAGCAATACGGAGTGGCCGAAGTTGGCGTATTCGGCTCTCATGTGCGGGGCGAACAACGCTCCGACAGCGATATCGACATCCTGATCGAACTGGAGAGGCCACCCCGGATTAGCCTCTTGGGGCTGGTGGATCTGGAGTACTATCTGAGTGACCTGCTTGGGGCAAACGTCGACGTCGCCATCAAGAAGAACTTGAGAAAACGGATCGGCAGACGAATTCTGAGTGAGGTTGTCTCCGCATGAGCAGTGAGTTCTTGGATTTCGTTCCGGCGCTACTCAGTGCAATGGCGCTGTACCGCCAGGGGATGCAATCCCCTGGCTCAAATCATCAAGTCCCGCTGGGACTTCACGCACCATACGCCGGGCTGCGCCTGCGGAAACGGTAGAGGTAGCTTTGAAACCTGCCTAGCAAACGTGCTCGTTCAAACCCCCCGAAGGTTCTGAGACCTTCGGGAGGTTGTTTTTAGTTCAGTGCCGTCGTTCGCAGCACGCAGCTCTTGATAAAGGTCGACAGAGTGGGTATACTCCACACACCAATCAAGCGACTGGAAGATGCCGCACATATGCCACGTCGCGCGATTCACGTCTCCCAAAGGGAGGAGGTCCACGGAGTGAAGGACAGACAACTGCTCATGATCCCCGGCCCCATCGAGTTCACCCCGGAAGTCCTACGAGCCATGGGTATGGCCACCAGCAGCCACGTGGCGCCCGACTTCATCGAGGCCTTCGGCCAGGCGTTGGAGCGGCTCCGTCAGGTCTTCCTGTGCCCCGACGGGCAGCCCTTCGTCGTCGCTGGCTCGGGCACCCTGGCCATGGATATCGCCGCCGCCAATCTCGTCGAGCCTGGCGACAAGACCCTGGTCGTGAACTCGGGCTACTTCTCCGACCGCATGGGCGACATCCTGGAGCGGTACGGCGCGACTGTGACCCACGTGCGGGCACCCGCGGTTGGCGACGTGCCGCCGCTGGAGGAGGTGGAGTCCGTTCTGAAAGAAGGCGGCTACAAAGTCATGACCCTCACCCACGTGGACACCTCCACCGCCGTAGTCGTGGATGCGCAGGCCTTGGGCGCATTGGGACGCCAGTACGGCGCGCTGGTCGTGCTGGACGGCGTGTGCTCGGTGGCCGGCGAGGAGCTGCGACAGGAGGAGTGGGGCATCGATCTGGCCTTCACCGCCTCCCAGAAGGCCATCGGAGTCCCTCCGGGACTGGCCCTGGTGGTAGCCGGACAGCGGGCGATGGATGCCTTCGACGAGCGGAGGGCGCCGGTGGGCAACTACTACGCCGATTGGGCCAACTGGCTGCCCATCATGGAGGCCTACGAGAACCGACGACCCAGTTACTTCGGCACGCCCGCCGTGAACCTCATCCGGGCCCTCAACGTCAGCCTGGGACAGATTCTGGAGGAGGGGATGGAGGCGCGGTTTGTCCGACACTGGCGGATGAGTGAAGCCTTCAAGGCCGCGATAACTGCCTTGGGCTTGGGGCAGGTGCCGGTGACCCCCGACCTGGCGGCCACCACCCTCACCGCCCCCTACTACCCGGATGGAGTCGACGCCACTCTCCTGAAGCGCATCAAGGAGGCGGGGGTCGTGGTGGCTGGAGGTCTGCATCCAGAGATCAGGGACCAGTACTTCCGTATAGGGCACATGGGTGCGGTGAGCGAGTCCGACATTCTGTCCACCGTCGGGGCCATTGAGAGCGCTCTGGCCCGAGCAGGACACGAGTTCCAAATCGGAACAGGCCTGGCCGCTGCGCAAGCGGTCCTCACGCCATAACGGGCGGGACCGGTGGCAGAGATGACAAGGACCGGTTGCTGGGTCAAGTGCCGTATTCCATTGACAGGGAGACAATAACTGACATGAGCGAGACTACGATTTCGTTGAAAGGGGTCTTTCCCCCCATCCCCACGCCCTTCGACGCGGAGGGCGAAGTTGCTTTTCAGGCCCTGGTGGAGAACATCGAACGTTGGAACCAGTACGATCTGGCAGGATACGTGGTCTTGGGGTCCAACGGCGAGGCGGTCTATCTCACCGAGGAAGAGAAGGTGCGCGTCTGGGAAACAGCCCGCAAAGCGATTCTCTCGAACAAGTTGATGATCGCTGGCACCGGCTGCGAATCCACCCGCCAGACTATTGCCCTGACCCGCCGGGCCGCCGAGTTGGGCGCCGACGCTGCCCTGGTGGTCACACCGCACTACTACAGCGGCAAGATGACGCCCGACAGCCTGGTCCACCACTACGAGGCGGTGGCCGAGACGTCATCCATCCCCGTCATGCTCTACAACGTGCCCAAGTTCACCCAGGTGGACATGGACGCAACCACCATCGCTCGCGCCTCCTGCCACGCGAATATCGTCGGGACCAAGGATAGCGGCGGCAACATCGCCAAGCTGGCCGACCTTGTGCGCCTGACCGATCCGGAGTTCCAGGTGTTGGCAGGAACAGGCGGGGTCTTCTTCGCCGGGCTGACGCTGGGCGCAGTGGGTGGTATACTGGCCCTGGCTAACGTCGCCCCCCAGCAATGTGTAGACATCTATCGCCTGTTCCAAGAGGGGCAGTGGGACGAGGCCGCTGACCTCCAACGGCGGATGCTTCCGGTGAACGCGGCGGTCACAGGCGGATTGGGCATCGCCGGGCTGAAGGCAGCTCTGGACATATTGGGCTACTACGGCGGGCCTGTGCGTCCGCCTCTGCTGGACCTCACCGCAGCCGAGCGAGAGACCCTGCGTGACATCCTGGCCGACGGAGGCCTGTTGTGATTCTCGCCGGTTCTTTGTCACCTGGGCTCCACGCGATTTGAGGCTCTGCACAGAAGGTGTTCTCGACGCTCGAACGAGCCAGTACCCCCACAAAAACTGGCATAGGGCGTACGGTAGAAAGGAGATGAGGGAACCTCTAAAAGAGATTTGCCTTTCGATGGTTTGGATCGTTCTTTAGATTCACACACTAAGACTAAGTGAGGAGGAGAACAAAAATGCCTACAAAGGAGTCTGTTGCTCAAACCCTGATTGGGCTGGATCGAAGATGCTGTATGTGAGAATCAACGGGGCTGGAATTGATTAGTCGCAGGGCTGAGACCGATTGGTTATCTATGTCACCAAAGGTGTGGTACCTTGGTGGTTTCTCAGGCCCAGGGTGCCTTGCCGCTCCGCCACAACTTGAGCAGGTTGTGCGTCGCGGCCATCAAACGCCACTCACTCGCAGCGGCGGTGAGCCCCCGCCGCATGAAGCGGTCGCATCCTCTCACACTCTTGATCTGACCAAACACAGGCTCTACCATCTGGCCACGTTTGCTGTAGAGCCCCCGCCCCTGCTTGGTCCGCAGCTTGCGCTCCATCCGCTCCAGCAACGACAGGTTCTTGGGAATGCGTCCGCGCGGCGGACCCTTCTCCCGCAGTGCCTTTCGCTGCTTCCAGTCCTTCGTCGTCGCAATGAGCAGTTCCGGCCCATACGCATCCGCCTCTCGAATATTCGCCTCGCTCCAATAACCAGCATCCGCAAGCGCAACGCCAATCCCTTCTTCCGCCCCGGCCGCCGCCAGTTCCTCCTGCGCTTGCTGCAGCATGGGATGCAACTGCCACACGTCGTTCGCTTCCTGCGTCACATTGGCCGCCACAATCAGTTGACCTTCGGTTACCATTGCCTGGGTGTTGTACGCCTGCACATACCCTGTCCGCGTCTTCATGATCCGGCTCTCCGGATCGGTCACGTTCGCCTTCGCCTCCGCCCTCGGCGTGCCGTCCGGCTCCTTCGGCTTCCGCCCCCGTTTCTTGTGGCCGGCCTTTTTCTCTTCCGCCTCCCGTCTTCTTATCCTCTCTTCCCGTTTGGCCGCTTCAGCCGCTGCCTCCCGCTCCAGCCGAGCTTTGGCCTCCTGCAGGCGGACCAGCCGCTTCCGGCGGTCCCTCAGATCGTCGGACAGTTCATCGCCTCGCTTGTCCACACCATATCTCTCGTCCTCCTCGGCATCCCTGGCCGCCGCCTCAGCCATCATCCGCTTCACTTCCTCTTCGATCGAGGCATACGTCCGGTTAGCCTCCAACGAACCGTTCGCCTTCAGCTTCGTCCCGTCCAGCGCCACCACCCCTACCTTCAGCAGTCCCGCCTCGGCACACAGCCGCAGCACCTGGGTAAACAGCGCCGCCAATTCCTCCTCATTCGCCTGCCGGAACCGTGCAATCGTGCTGTGATCGGGCACCTGGTTCCCCGCAATGACCCGGAAACCAACGTCCCGCTCGCACAACCGCTCCATCTGCCGGCTGGAGCGCACCCCAAGACAGTACCCGTACAGCAGCAGACTCACCATCATCGACGGCTCGTACGCCGCACGGCCCCACCCGTCATCCCGGTACCTGGCATAGAATGGTCTCAGATCCATCTGCGACACCGCATCCAGCAGAAACCAGACCAAATCCCCCTCCGGAAGCCAGTCTCGCACACTCGGTGGCATCAGGTACTCTTGATCCCGATTCAGGGGAAGAAAGTTGAAGTGACTCACCTACTCACCTCCCGGACTCCAAGAAGATTACGCCCTATTCTACAAGCACACCCATTTCTCTGCAAGACAGGGTTTGTGCAACACGCTCAAAGATGCGAGTATTGAGTATTCTGTTGATCTTGGCCTTGGTCGCCACGTTCCTGGCGGCCTGCGGTCCCCCCCCTGCGCCAGAAGCGCCAGAGCCAACGGCAGCGCCGCCGGAACCCACCCAAGAGGCGGCGGCACCGCCACCGACCGAAGCGCCGGCACCCACAGCCGAAGAGCCTGCTGCGCTGGCGCCACTGCCTCTCAGCGATGAACTGTTAGCAGAGTTCGGAGCCTACATCGAAGAAACCAGAGAGCTTTACCACGTACCGGGCGCTGTAGTGGTCGTTGTCCAGGGAGGTGAGGTTGTCTACGCTGAGGGTTTCGGCGTCAAGGAAATCGGTGGTGACGATCCCGTTACGCCGGATACGATCTTTAGCATCGGCTCGATGGGCAAGTCCGTGACATCAATGATGGTCGCCACCCTGGTGGACGAGGGCCTTATTGGCTGGGACACCCCGATTGTGGAGGTGATGCCCCAGTTCCGGCTTTCTGACCAGGACGCAACGCAGCAAATCACCCTACGCCACGCCTTAGGTCACACCACCGGCCTGCCCAACACAGACCTGGTACTATATTTCTCTGGCCTGCCGCCGGAGGGTTTCGTCGAATATCTTGCGGATGTGCCCCTCGATGCGCTACCGGGCGAGTCACGGACCTACCAGAACCAGATCTACGCCATAGGTGCCTATGTGGGCGCCATGGCGGCGGGCGCCGAATACGGTGAGAACTTGCTAGAGTCCTACACCGATTTGATGCAGGAGCGAGTGTTCGATCCCATCAGCATGTCCAGCGCCACGTTCTCGGCGGCCGAAGCGGAGGCCAGCCCCAACCACGCCACGCCACACTATGTTACCCTCAACGCCACCCTGGCAGAGACTGGTTTCGACGTCACACCCACGCATTACCTGAACCTGGGCGCGCAGGCCCCGGCGGGCACAGCCAGAGCCAGCGCGCTGGACGTGGGGCGTTTTCTGATGACCATGCTGGCTGAGGGTGTCGCCCCAGATGGGACACAGGTCGTCTCGGCAGAGAACCTGGCCGAAACCTGGACCGAGCAGATTGCACTCACTCCTCTCGATCCGTTCTTGGACAGTGCGGGCGATGGGTTGGGGTGGAGTTTAGTGTCTTACCAGGGCATTCCGATCGTTACCAAGGATGGCGGTGTTGGGGGGTTCACAGCCACAATGGCTTTCATCCCCGACGCCGACACCGGTATTGTCGTGTTGAGCAACCTCGATATAATCGGCATGTTTCTCAACCGCAGTGTGCAATACCGCCTGGTCGAGTTGCTCTACGGGCTTGACCCGGTAGCAGACGAGTCTTATAGAAGTAATCTGGAGGGGATCGCGTCCCTCAGCGATCTTTACAGCCAGCTCGAGCCGGTCGACCCCGAGGCGATTGCACCTTACCTGGGAGATTACGACGCTCCTGGCAATCCCCATACCATTGAGTTGCGCGACGGCAAACTATGGTACTCCCGAGGCCCGTTGGACTATGCCCAGTTGCTCGGCTCACCTGAGGGTGGCTATGTTGGTATCAGTCCAGGTGATTTCTTGGCGATGCCGCTCCAATTCGTGGAAGGGGAAGACGGCAGTATCACGCTCGTAATCGCTGGCGAGATTGAGGCCACCAAGCTTGATTAGGGATCGCAACGCTACGAGCCAGCAAAAGCGGTAGTAGATCTCTCAAGCTTACAAGCAGGAAGCAGGTGCCTATGAAGTTGACGAGGTAGAACCGCTGTCTTAGTCGGCTGGGCGCGAGATGCGTCATGCCCAGGAAGGAGGAAGAAATGAAGAAACATGTTCTTTCCACTCTCATCGTGATGGTTCCGTTGGTCAGCGCCTGCTGTGGACTCCCGGACCTAAGCGGCCTCATCCCAGCGTCAGGTGATGTGATCCAAGGCTCAGGCACGCTGGTGACAGAGGTGTTTGACCTCGCCGGGTTCGACAAGGTCGACGTCAGCCATGCCTTCACGGCGGACATCAGCCAGGGCGACACCTTCAGCGTGGTGGTCAGCATTGACGACAACCTGGTCCAGTACCTGCGGGTTGAGAAGCAAGGCAGCTCGCTGAAGATCGGCCTCGATTCCAGTCGCAACTACCTTACCAGGCATGCCACGGCGGAGATCACCATGCCCGAACTGACCGGGCTGGCTCTAAGTGGTGCCAGCCACGGCACCGTCACGGGGTTTAGGTCCACGAAAGCTCTTGCCGTGGACGTATCTGGGGCCAGTCATTTGTCCGGCGATATCGAGGCGGGTGATGCCCGGCTAGATGTCTCCGGTGCGAGCCACGCAACCCTGAGTGGCTCTGGACAAGACGTGACCATTGGTGCGTCGGGGGCTAGCCACGTGGACTTGGCCGATTTCCCTGTGGCTGACGCCAACGTCGAGGCCAGTGGTGCCAGCCACGTGACCGTGAACCCCAGCGGCAGACTGGACGTGGACGCCAGTGCCGCTTCGCACGTCACGTATCTAGGTCGGCCCACACTGGGAAGTATAGACACGTCCGGCGGTTCGTCGGTCGAACCCGAATAGGGGTCGCCGGATGGTTTGGCACACTATTAGCAGTGACTTCGCATATGTCGTAGCTATTACGAGAATGGAGGACTAAGATGAAACGACCTGACGGTGTGACAATTATCGCTGTTTATGAGTTCCTGAGTGCGATTCCCGGTTTGATCGGGCTCTGCGCTATCCTGGTCTTTGCTGTGCCTGGGATCCTTGCTGGGGGAGACGGAATAGGCGACGCTGCCGTTGCCCTATTCGCTGTGGGGATCGGGCTTCTGCTTATCGGAGCGGGGAGTGTGCTCTCGGTGGTCACGGGGTGGGGACTGTTGGGCTTGAAGGGATGGGCGCGATGGCTGGCCATCGTGCTGGCTGCTCTTTCTCTGCTAGGTTTCCCTATCGGCACCATCATTGGCGCGCTGATCATCTGGTATCTGCTCAAGGACGAGGTCAGGGAAGCTTTCGAAGCTGCGGCCTGAGACTGCCTTTCAGCGGCGGGCCCGGCTGTTTGCGTTCGAGTGGCCTTCAGAGTGCGTGGGAGAAGCGAATCTCGGCGCAAGCCACGGGGTTGAATATAGTGGGATGGAATCGGTGTAGAACCGCTCTGGGTGGCGCTATGCCTCAACGTTTCCGCACAACAGGACCGGGCGGACATGCGGGGGCAGGCCGGCGCAAGAATGGAAAGGAGGGTAGGACAGCGTAGGAAATAGCTCGATCGTGCTGCAGTTCAAAGGTGCCAATCAAAGTTTCTGCACAAGGAGGGAGAAACATGCTGATCGAACGTATCATTGGTGCGTTCACGTTCCGTAAGGGAGTGTACGCCGAGGTCGAGAAGGATACTAGCTTCACCACGACCGCCTGGATTCTCGTGGTTGTGATCGCATTCCTCAGCCAGCTCGGGTCGAACGCAAGCAGCAACCTGGTGCAATGGCTGGTCGGCGCCGTCGTGGGCACCATCTTTGCCGTCATCGGATTCGCCGTCGCTGCGCTGGTCATCAACTGGGTGGGGCGAACGGTGTTCAAGGCCGACGTCACCTTCGAGGAGCTGGTGCGGACTCTGGGTCTGGCCTACGTGTGGCAGGTGGTGGGGGTCATCGGAGCCGTGGCCGCCTTCTCCGCTGCCCTGTCCTGCCTGGTGGCTCCGGTCATGATCATCGGCTCGATCCTGATGGTGATCGCCTGGTTCGTAGCGACCAAGGAGGCCCTGGATCTGGAGTGGGTGCAGACCATCGTCACCGTCGTCATAGGCGGGATCGCCTTGCTGGTGATCATGATCGTCGCCGGAATAGTGCTGGGCCTGTTGGGGCTGGGTGCCGGTGCCTTGGGAGGAGCCCTTGGCTTATAGACTGCAAGGAAGAGAGTTCGGTTGGGGGCGGGCTCTGACTG